>ERZ779850.251-NODE-251-length-70356-cov-9.959176_pt1 | contig 70356 bp, 52 predicted proteins | sample MGYA00511249_ERZ779850 | MGnify/ENA primary metagenome ERZ779850 (study PRJEB29588, sample SAMEA2162475) | human gut metagenome | biome: human gut; feature: human-associated habitat; material: faeces | place: Denmark | collected 2008/2010 ...
GGCGTGTTCGGGACTTTCACCCATTAGAGCGCGCCCATGGCGCGCAAACCAAAAAAGGAACCCCGCAACGCAGGATTCCTTTCTCAACACCAAACGAATCCCTACTTTAAAAGTAAGGATTTTCGCCTCGATTTTCTACCATATTTATTCGCCCACTTTTACCCGAAAAATCCGCTTTTACTCAGCATCATAATTATCCAGGAAATTGTGATACTCTCCATCTTTCTTATAACCAATGATGGTCTTTAAATTCACATTGCTGACACTATTGAAAATATTACTGTCGATGAACTCACTCTTTTTGCGAAGTTCCGTCACAAGATCTTTCATCTCCTCACGTTTCGAACCTTTTGCCCCGCCACAGCTTGTACAGTTTTCAGTAAAACGGCATGCACACTGGATAAACTGCAGGCGGTTGTAATCACGCCATGCCTTGATATCCTCTTCTTTGACAAGATACAGCGGACGGATCAGTTCCATGCCCTCAAAGTTCTGGCTGTGAAGTTTTGGCATCATGGTCTCCACTTTGCCGCTGTACAACATTCCCATCAGGATCGTCTCGATCACATCGTCAAAATGATGTCCCAGCGCGATCTTGTTACAGCCTAACTCTTTTGCCTTGGAGTACAGATATCCTCTTCTCATTCTTGCACACAGGTAACACGGATTCTTATCCACCTCCGCAACAGAATCAAAGATCTGTGTTTCAAATGTCGTGAGCGGAATATCAAGAAGTTTTGCATTTTCCTGAATAATACGCCAGTTTTCCTCGTTGTAACCCGGATTCATGCACAAAAAAACAAGTCCAAAATTGCGTTTTCCGTGTCGGTATAATTCCTGAAACAGTTTTGCCAAAAGCATGGAATCTTTTCCACCGGAAATACACACTGCAATCTTATCGCCGTCCTTTATCATTTCATAATCATGCAGTGCTTTGGTGAAACGGCTCCAGATTGGTTTTCTGAATTTTTTGATCAGGCTTTTTTCAATCTGCTCCGTGCGCTCTTTTCTTGAATCGTCCTCCATTGTCACGCGCGTGAGCTGATATCTTAACCATGCGCGGTAACCACCCTCTAAGTTGACAGTCGTAAACCCATCGTCCTCTAATATTTCAGCTGCATCACGGCTGTTTTCACCCACATGGCAGTACAGATAAACAGGCTGATCTTTTTTTAAAATAGCTGTCTCACCCGCTTCAATCTTTTCTAATGGAAGATTAACAGCGCCCTCGATCGCTCCGTGCGAGAAATCATTTTCCGGACGGACATCTATAAGCTGCAGTCCCTCTGTTCCGTTCTGTGCCAGTTCTTCTACAGTAATTGTATTCAAAATATTTCCTCCAATTTCGTTCACTTCGTGTGGTATTACAATAAAATATTTTCCCGCTTTTCGGGCAAACCCGTTGTTCCAATCCATCGATTGCATGTTCCACACACTTCCTGTTATCAGCAATTACACCATGCGTACACGTTTTCCTTCTTTGATCTCCTCTAAGATCTCAGCCACTGCCTCACGTTCATCAAAATGATACTTCACGCCACGGATTTCCTGATAATCCTCATGCCCTTTTCCGAGCAGTACGATCATATCTCCCGGCTGGGCATTTACCATGCAGTAAGCGATTGCTTCTTTTCTGTCGTCGATCTCGATATACTTTCCATTGCTCTTTGCCAGTCCGACTTTAATATCGTTATTGATATCACGGATTTCTTCGTCTCTCGGATTATCGCAGGTCAGTACACAGAGATCCGCCATCTCACCGGTCACCTCTCCCATATCATAACGGCGCAGTTTTGAACGGTTTCCACCGCCGCCATACACACAGATCAGGCGTTTCGGATGATATTCCATCAATGTTGTAAGCACGCTTCTGGTGCTGACTTCGTTGTGTGCATAGTCAATAATCAGGTAATAATCTTTTGATACCGGAAGCATTTCCACACGGCCTTTAACCTGTACCTTGTTTAAACCATCTAAGATCGCCTGATCCGAAATTCCTGCCAGATGACATACCAACATGGTCACCAGTGAATTGTATACCGAAAATCTACCCGGAATATGCACTCTTGCCTCACAGTCCATGCAGCCTTTTACATGAAAATGCATACCGAGTTTTCCATTCTCCTTGATAAATCCAAGATCCGCTACAACCAGATCAAGCGGCTTCCCAAGAAATGTTTTTTCATTATTATCCTCTACGCCAAAACTGTGGATCTCACAGGTATGGTTTGCTGCAACTGCCTCGCTATGCTCATCATCCGCATTTAAAATACCAATCTTGCACTGGCGGAATAGCATGCTCTTACATTCTAAATATTCCTCAAAAGATGCATGTTCATTTGGTCCGATATGATCTGGGGAAAGGTTGGTAAACACACCATAATCAAACATGATTCCCGCTGTACGGTCCATCTTAAGTCCCTGGGATGATACCTCCATCACCGCATACTCACAGCCTGCCTCCACCATAGATGCAAACATGCGGTGCAGTTCGTAGGATTCCGGTGTTGTGTTTTTAGACGGAATCTTTTCATCTCCGATCATTGCACCGATCGTTCCGATAAGTCCAACTTTTTTGCCGGCCGCTTCCAACACATTTTTGATCATGTATGTTGTGGTTGTCTTTCCTTTTGTACCGGTCAGTCCGATCGTAATCAGTTTTTCTGCCGGATAGTCAAACAGCGCTGCTGACATCAGTGCCAGTGCATAGCGGGCAGACTCCACTTTTAACACCGTGATCGTATCCGGGATCTGAGCAGCTTCTTCATCGCGCTCCACAACAATGACGCTTGCCCCCTTTTCCACCGCATCCGGAATATATTTATGACCATCCGTCACTGCTCCCACCATGCAGACAAACATGGTTTCTTTTGCAATCTTTCTCGAATCATAGATGATGTCCCTGACCTCTGCATCCATGCTTCCCTGTAAACATTCATATTTTATCTTTTCACAAATCTTACTTAATTTCATTTTTCCTCCGGTTCCGGACAATTTAAAACTGCAAAGATATCATTTTTTAATTTTCATTTCCGGCAATTATTATGATAAATCGTCCTTATTCTTAATGTACAACTTCAAACCATGAAAAGCCGCCGTACATTCTGCACGGCAGCCCCGATATCAAATTTCTGCTGCTGTTCACAAAATTCATTCTCTGGCGCACAACCTGACAGCAGATGCCAAGTCCCCGCGTGAACAGTAACAATTTCTATTATTTTTCTAAAACATGTGACGCATCAATCTCCGCTTCAAATACGGTGTGTGATGGTCCCGTCATAAACAGATGGTTCGTTTTTTCATCCCACTCGATCAAAAGCGGTCCACCGATCTGCTCCACAGTAACTTTGCGGTCTGTTCTTCCAGTTAAAACACCTGCGACAACCGCTGTCGAACAGCCTGTCCCACATCCGATCGTCTCGCCGGTTCCACGCTCCCACTCACGGATCTTGATATAATCACGTTTTACAAACTCAGCAAATGTGACGTTCGTCTTGTTTGGAAACAGGGATGTCATATGTTCGATCGTCTTTCCGTAACGCTCCACATCAAGGTCTGCAACAGAATCCACAAACATTGCACAGTGTGGATTACCCCAAGATACTGCTGTAATATGGAATGTTTTATCTAAGACTTCCACCGGCTGTTCCACGAACTGATCTAAATTTGTATTTACAGGAATTACTTTCGTATTCAGTCTCGGCTCCCCGATATCCGCCCGGATATTAGATACTAATCCATCCGTCACAGTCAGGTTCAAATGCTGCATTCCACCAAGTGTTTCGATCACAAGTTCTGTCTTATCCGTCAGTTTATGGTCATAGACATATTTCCCAACAGAACGAAGTGCGTTGCCACACATTTCGCCTTCTGAACCGTCCGGGTTAAACATCCGCATCCGGAAATCTCCCTTATCAGACGGACAGATTAAAACCATACCGTCCGATCCGATTGCAAAATGTCTGTCACTGACAAAACGTGCCAGCTCCGGTAAATTTGTAATATTCTGATGAATGGCATCAATATATACATAATCATTTCCAAATGCCTGCATTTTTGTAAATTTCATGGTAATCCTCATTTCTGCGCCGCGTTTTTACGCATTCATTGCACGGTCAAGATCTGCGATGATATCATCTGCATTCTCGATTCCGACTGACATACGAAGGAAACAATCTGTGATGCCAAGTTTTTCCTTGATATCAAGTGGTGTATCTTCATGTGTCTGCGTGGTCGGATAAGTGATCAGTGTCTCTGTTCCGCCAAGGCTCTCTGCAAACATGATCATATCAACACCCTTTAAGATTTTCTTTACTGTTTCAAAGCTGTCAACGGTAAATGAGATCATTCCGCCAAAACCCGTCGTCTGTTTTTTGGTCACTGCATAATCCTTGTGATCCTCAAATCCCACATAATATACTTTCTGTACTTTCGGCTGTGTTCTGAGCCACTCCGCAACTTTCTTTGCATTTTCATTATGTCTGTCCATACGGACTGCCAGAGTCTTGATTCCTCTTAAGATCAGCCAGCTGTCAAGCGGTGCAAGCTGACTGCCATGGGATTTAATGTGAACATGGATCTTTTCTGCGATCTCCTCGTTATCCTTTACAACTACGATACCGGAAATCGTATCATTGTGTCCTCCTAAATATTTCGTGGAACTGTGTGTTACGATATCTGCTCCAAGCTGTAACGGTTTCTGGAAATACGGTGTCAAAAACGTATTATCTACAACCGTAAGTGCTCCGATACCCTTTGCGATCTCAGAAAGTGCATGGATATCTGCCACTTTCATCATCGGGTTGGTTGGTGTCTCAATGAAGAACATCTTTGTATTCGGGCGGATTGCTGCCTTTACCTCATCAAGTTCCGACATATCCACATAAGTGTGCTCGATTCCGTATTTTCCAAAAACATCGCCGATGATACGGAATGTTCCACCATAAATATCGTCAGATAAGATCACATGATCTCCCGGATTTAACAGGGAAAATACTGCCATATTAGCTGCCTGTCCGCTGGAAAATGCAAATCCTTTGATCCCACCCTCTAAGATTGCCATGGTACGCTCTAATTCCTGTCTGGTCGGATTCTCAAGACGACTGTACGCAAATCCTGTGGATTCCCCAAGTTCCGGATGACGGAAAGTTGCCGTCTGAAAGATCGGCATGCTGACGGCTCCGGTAAGCGGCTCCGTACCAAGTGCTCCATGTACTGCTTTTGATTCAAAATGTAACTCTTCTTTTGTACTGTAATCGTTGTAATTGCTGAAATTCTTCATGCCGTTCTCCTTCTTTTTCATTCTTATTATTTCAAGTTTTTTAACATTTATTTCCTATAACTTTTTCTTTCATATGGTTCTATTATATAAAACACTTTTTAAAATATATACTCGTCTAGTGCTGTGTATATTGCAAATTGTGCTTTTTTATGTTAGGGTTAGATTGATGTCAGGGGAAAAGGTGGATTAAAGTTCCCTGAATGGCAGTTTGTTTTTCCTGACAGCATTTTATTCATCTAATTCGGAAGGAGTGCCTATATGCCGGAATATAAAAAAGTCGGTTATCTGACATCGAGTTTTAAATTATTTCACTTGAAAGATCAGAATAAAAAGGAGTTTTCCTATCACTATCACGATTTTCACAAGATCCTGATCCTGTTGAATGGTGATATCACTTATTGTATTGAGGGACGTTCTTACCAGCTTGCCCCGAATGATATCGTGCTGGTTCATGCGGGGGAGGTGCACCGGCCGATCATCCAGTCGGAGTCTCCTTATGAGCGTATTATCATCTATGTTTCGCCGGACTTTTTGAAAAAATACAAGGAGCCGGACTGTGATCTTTCACATTGTTTGAAACAGGCTGCTGCTGAGCAGTCCCACGTTCTGCGTTTTCACGGCTCGCGTGCTGCAAAGTTAAAGACAGCGATACAGTCACTTGACCATGCTAAAAACGATAAAGATTTTGCAGCTTCCCTGCATCAGGAAATTTTATTTTTGGAATTTATGATACAGTTAAACCGTGCCGCCATGCATGATGGCATTGAATTTATCAATGATTCTGCCTCCGACGAAAAAATTATCGCTGTGTTAAATTATCTTGGCGAACATCTGACGGAAGACATCTCCATTGATACTTTGTCTGCGCATTTTTTCCTAAGCCGCTCTTATCTGATGCACACATTCAAAGAGCAGACCGGCTACACGATCGGCAATTATCTCTCGACCAAAAGACTGCTTCTCGCAAAGGATCTGATTGCGGAAGGGGCACCGATCACCGAGGTCTGCTATGCATGCGGTTTTAAGAATTATTCGACCTTTTCGCGCGCATACAAAAAAAGTTTTGGAGAGGCCCCACGCGAGTCTCTCCAAAACCTGAAATCCTAGCATCTAACTTTTTCTCACACTTATTGTATGAACAACAGCGTTTGCATCTTACTGGCGCTCTGCCATCTCATTCATGAGCGTCGGTATGAACTGTTTCTTTCTTGAAACGATTCCCTCTAATAAAATGCCCTCACTGCGTTCTTCTTTGCGGAACGCAGCTCCTAAAATTTTGCCTGCATTTTCCCCGTCAAAAATAATCTTTGAAGATTCCTCTAAGATATCTGTCAGCATAACATAGACCATATCGATCTTCTTTTCTGCAAGCACCTGCACCATAAACGGACGTATCTGCTCTGCTACTTTGTCTAACTCTTCCCGGCTCATGGCACTGATCTGCGCTACGCCAAAATCACAGTCATCGGTATGGAAAATTTTGAAATCCTGATAAAAAATCTCTTCTGTCGTTTTCCCACTGAAATTACTGCCCGCCTGGAACATATTTTTCGCATAAGTCTCAATATCCACTTCCGCGATCACTGCAAGAGCCTCCGCAACTGATTTATCTAACGGAGTACATGTCGGTGAACGGAACATCAGCGTATCGGAAATAATTGCAGACAATAAAAGACCTGCGATCTGTTTCGGCACATCCACACTCTTTTCCTGATACATCTGATAAATGATCGTAGATGTACATCCAAGCGGCTGGTTTCTAAAATATACCGGTGAAACTGTCTCAAGACTGCCGAGACGATGGTGATCAATGATCTCTAAGATCTCAGCCTCGTCAATCCCGTCTACCGCCTGCGCCTTCTCATTATGATCAACAAGTATCACCTGTTTTTTCTGCATATTCATCAAATTACGGCGTGAAACCATTCCGGCATAATTACCGTTTTCATTTAAGATTGGGAAATCACGGTGTCTGATTTTTGACATCGTCTCCCGCACTTCATCGACATAGTCTTCAATTCCGAATGTGATGATATTTTTCTGTGTCATAAACTGTTTGATCGGCATACTCTGATTAATAAGACGTGCCACAGAAAAAGTATCAAACGGTGTCGTAATAATGATGCAGTCATGTTTTTCTGCCAAAGTGCGCACGTCCTCGCCGACTTCGATTCCTCCACCGATGATCAGACAGCTCGCATTTGACTCGATTGCCTGCTTCTGCGCCTCTTCCCGGTCACCTAAGATTACCATATCATCATCCTCAATATAGTCTGCCATATATTCCGGATTTGAAGTAGCTACCACTACCTTTCCCCTTACAAAATAGGCATGTTCATTCCCTACAATAATCGTTCCATCTAATGTTGCGGCAATATTTTTATACTGTGTTCGTGCCTGGGATAACACATGATTATCAAAAACGTCCATGTAAGACGTTGCAATATCCTTCGTAACAATGATTCCTTCGAGTTTTCCAAACTGATTGGTTACCGGAAGTGTTACAACCTCTAATTTTTTCATGGTCTCCCATGCACGTCTTAAGGAAATCTGGCTGCTTACGCCTGCCGTTCTTCTGAAATTGATATCCTTAATCTGTGTTCCCGCATAGGTGACTAACTCCGGCTCCTGTGCTCCAAAATAATCCAGCACATAATGTGTCTCCGCATTTACTGCTCCGGCACGTTTTGCCACATAGGTTTTATCGTTTTCTGTCTGATTTTTTAAATATGCATAAGAGAGAGCTGCACAAATAGAATCCGTATCAGGATTTTTGTGCCCTACAACCCAAACTTTTCTCTTTTCTGCGCTCATGAAATTCCTCTCTTTACCTAAAAAATAGCAGCTATTATATTGATTGCTGCAAAATTCACTTTTCTTATTTTAAAAAAGAAAGAAACAGACGCTGGCAATGCCGGCGTCATGTTGTATACCATTAAAAGTGAAATACTCCCATAGAGTATAAAATAAAAATAATCAATACTACAAAATTTAAGATTGAAAACCAGGACAACAGCTTCACATAACCTTTGACAGAGTCCACACCACCCTCCATCTCGTCCATTTTTTCAATTTTAGAATCAAACTCATTGAACAGATCCTGTATGTTACGATAACATTTGACATTTTCCGTGTGTACTTTTTCAGAAAGATCCGTCTTAATAGACTCTAACTGTGACGTTGCATTCTCTAACAGTTCTTTGACCTCCGCAATCTGTCCCTCGCTGAGCTTCTTATTTGCAATCGCCTGTTCCTCTAAGAACTGTTTGTTCGCAGCGATCTGTTCTTCATTTAATTTCCGGTTAGAAGCTGTCTGTTCCTCATTCATCCTGCGATTTAAGGCAATCTGTTCCTCACTGGTCTTTCGGATATCAGCCACCTGTCCGCTAAGACCTGCCTCAATCTCAGCCATTTTCGTCGTCACTTTATCCGCAAGCGCATCTACCTTTCTTCCAAACTCAGTAACGATCTTGTCCGCCTCTTCCTGACGTTCTGTTAAAATATGTTCTAACTCCTGTGCTTTGCCGGCTCTCTCATCCACAAGTGACTGCAGTTCCGCTGCCTTGCTCTCCTTTGCCTCTAAAAGCACCTGAAGCTGTTTTGCTTTCTCGCGAAACTCATCGATCTGATTGATCAGTAAATCTTCATTTTCCACGTCCTTTTGTGTCCTTTCCTGTTCCTGCGTGTGCATCTGTCCACTCTCTTCCGGCTTATTCCGGTTCAAAAGTCGTACATTCTGCGGCACCATCCGCTTTTTCCGGGGTTGAAGCTGTCTGAATACCATCTGCCATAAACCAGCCATCTGTGTTCACTTCTTCCCCCTTTCTGATTTTTCTGCACTACATCCCAGTATACTGACCTGTTGATATTCCATTAAATACCAACAGGTCAGTATACTATGGTTATTCTATCATTATCATTTTTCTTTGTAAACAATAAATTATTTTCCATTATGTTAAACATGTGGACTGTGAAACTTTATATTTTCATTAAGGATCGCATAGATGACAAAGAAGCGATTCCAACTGGAACCGCCTCTGTCAAAAAAGGGATTATTTTTTCTTAAATATGATTTCATTTCACAAATATTATGTTTTTGATTATCTACATAATTTTTTGAACTCATCAGCTACGAACTGGACTTTTGTTCCAATGACAACCTGAACAGCTGTTTTACTTGGTCTGATAACACCAGCAGCCCCTGCTGATTTGATTTTCTTCTCATCTACTAAAGAACTGTCTTTTACTTCAAGCCGAAGTCTTGTAATACAGTTATCAATACTTTTAATATTTGCTGCACCACCAACGCCTTCTAAAATTGCTGCCGCTACAGTTGTATAATCACTGCTCCCAAGGTCGACATTTTTCTCTGCTTCCACATCATCGTCTTCTCTACCAGGAGTTTTCAGATCAAACTTTGTGATAGCGAAACGGAATACAACATAAAATACAATAAATGCTGCAATACCAAGTGGAATGATCATCCAGGTATTCTTCGCTGCCGGAAGGGTTGCAGAGAAAAGAAGGTCTGTTGCTCCAGCAGAGAAACTAAAACCTGCTCTAAATCCAACTAATACCGTGATCACTGTGAAGATACCATATAATAATGCGTATACAACATAAAGTGCCGGTGCAAGGAACATGAACCCAAACTCAAATGGCTCTGTAACACCACAGACAAATGCACAGACAGCTGCGGAGGCAACCAGACCGATTGCAACTTTCTTCTTATTACTCTTAGCCGTCTGAATCATAGCAAGAGCTGCACCCGGAACACCGAACATCATACATGGGAAGAATCCAGACATATACATACCTAAATCCCATGTTACATCTGCAGACGTCTCGCCTGCCCAGAAATGTTGTAAATCCCCAAGTCCGATTGTATCGAACCAGAATACATTGTTAAGTGCATGATGTAATCCGGTTGGAATCAGCAATCTGTTTAAGAACGCATAAATACCTGCACCAACAGGACCAAATCCAACAATTCCTTCACCGATTGAAACTAATGCTCCAAATAATAAAGGCCAGATGAATAATAAGATTGCGGATACAATGATAGAAACAACACCTGAAACGATTGCTACACAACGCTTACCACTGAAGAATGATAACCAGTCAGGTAATTTTGTACCTTTGAATTTGTTGTAGCATGTTGCACCGATGATACCGGCAAGGATACCGATAAATGGGTTTGCAATCTTACTGAATGCAAGCACTTTTGTCTCATTCTCTGCAATTACCGGCATTAACGTTGTAACAACCCCTGTAGAAAGAAGGTTTGTCATCATTAACCATGATGCCAAAGCTGCAAGAGCTGCTGTACCATCATTATCATCTGCCATACCAACGCCGACACCGATAACAAAAAGAATTGCCATGTTATCGATCAAAGCTCCTCCTGCTTTTACAAGGAAGAAACCGATCATCTGAACGATACCGGAAACATCGCCCCCCTGCATGGTAGATGGACATAGCGCATATCCAATACCCATTAAGATACCACAGATTGGAAGACACGCTACAGGAAGCATTAATGCTTTTCCCAATTTCTGTAAATACTTCATCATAATAAAAGCTCCTCCTTTTTTTTATCCCTTTTCATTTTATTTTATGCCGTTATAAGTACGGCTAAAATACATTTTAATCTCCATTCTTGCGTGTGAAAAATCTTATTTTTCACACTAACAACTGTATATTGCGCTTTATTTATTTAGGATCAATACTGTGTCGCCAGGTTCTACTTCCTGATCTGTCACTGTTTCCACTGTCTGATAATCTGATGTATTGCACACAACCACAGGCGTGATCACGTCATAACCGGCTTTTTTTACTGCATCAAGATCAGCCTCTATCAACAGTTCTCCCTTTTTCACAGAATCACCATTGCCTTTATATGCAGTAAAATGTTCTCCCTTTAATGCAACCGTATCAAGTCCTATGTGTATGAGCAGTTCTACACCTTCTGAAGTCGTCATACTTACTGCATGCATCGTATCAAATAACATCTCAATCGTACCATCGGCCGGTGCATATATCCTGCCTTCCGCAGGAATAATTGCAACACCTTTTCCTAAAATCTCCTCTCCAAAAGTTGGATCACTTACATTACTGATCGCAACCGTTTTTCCTTTTACTGGTGAACCTATCTCAATCCCTTTTTCTTTTTTCTTAAAAAAATCAAACATTTCCACACCTCTTTTCTGCTGTATTATTGTCAGGTTTATCCTGCCATACACACACGTTTTATATGTATCGCCAGAAACATGATTTCCTCGCTGGCAATTCCGCTGCCATATTCCTTTTCAATATATTCAGCAATATGTTTACTGCATTCATATTCCTTCGGATACTTATTTTCCATCATCCTTGCAAATTCAATCTCCTCATCTTTCAACAATTCATGCCGGTAAAGGCGCTGTACCAAAAACTTAAGATGAGTGATAAATCTCTCATAATGCAGAGATTCCTCATCAAACTCAATTCCCATTTCCAGCCTGACCAGTTCTAAAATCTTCTGAATCATATTCGTCATTTCAAATGTATCATTGATCGTCGTGTTGTATTCTGCATTCACAAAATGCAGGGCTATAAATCCTGCTTCATCTTCCGTAAACTCTGTACCCAGCTTCTCATTCAAAAGATCAACTGCATATTTTCCCATCAGATATTCCTGATGGTAAAACTTCTTAGTCTCCCAAAGTAATGCATTCTTCAATTGAATCCCCTGCGACTGTCTCTGGATTGCAAAATTAATATGATCTGTCAAAGTGATGTATATATTCTGATTCAGTTGTACATTCAGATTCTTTATTGCGTAGGATATAATATCACTGGTAAGCTGCATGTGCTCTAATGGAATATTTTCTAAAAGTTCCTGAAACTGTCTGGAAAGATTCTCATTCTCAATACGAAAAACCTTCTCGATTTTGCTTTCATCAATCAGTTCTCCCGTATGCGCCTTAAACCCGATTCCCTTACCCATGATAACAATTTCCTGCTGATTCACATCATATGCTGATATTACATTGTTATTAATCACTTTCTGGATAACCATATTCCACTCCGTTTTTGTCCCTAAAAATTTAAAAAAACCAAATTTTACAAAATCTAAGCCAGATATGTAAAATTTGGTTTTGCCTGCTTACCAGTAACAATCCAATGTGCTCTGTTTCTATCTAAATAAATTGTAGCATTCATTGTTTATTATGTCAAGTTTTATTCTTATTATTTTTGTTTTTTTGTTAATATCCACCATACTTTTTTCAAAAACCTGTACACAATAACTAATTATCTCACAAATTTGTTTCAAAGAAAAATTTTAATGCATCATATGCCGCATCTTCGTCAGCACCTTCCACTGTTATAGTCACAGTCTGGTCTTTTTTTACTCCCATACTCATAACTGCCATCAGACGGGTTGCATCAATTACTTTTCCGTCTTTTTCGAGAGTTACTTTACTTTTAAAATTTTTAACCTCTTTTACGAGCATTCCCGCCGGTCTTGCATGAATACCCAACTCGTCCTTTACTGTGTAACTGAATGATTTCATTTTAATTTCCTCCTATGCTTAGATTATGCATTTATTATTTTATTTCTTACAGGCAGCACCATTGCAGGTGATACCGATAATTCATCAATACCCATTTTCACAAATGTTTCTGTCAAAGTCAGGTCTGCTCCAAGTTCTCCGCAAATTCCTGCCCAGATTCCTTCTTCATGGGCACTGTCAATAACCATCTGGATCATTTTGAGTACTGCCGGATGATGTGAATCATAGAAACGGTCAAGTTTTGCATTCTGCCTGTCAATAGCAAGCGTATACTGTGTCAGGTCATTGGTTCCAATACTAAAGAAATCCACCTCTTTTGCTAGATCATCTGCGATCATAACTGCTGCAGGAGTCTCGATCATAACTCCAAATTCAACTTCTTTATATGGCAATCCCTCTGTTGACAATTCCGTTTTCACTTCCTCCATGATTTCTTTTACTTTTTTCACTTCCCATACAGATGCGATCATAGGAACCATAATGGAAATATTGCCAAACATGCTTGCACGCAGCAACGCTCTTAACTGTGTTTTAAAAATTTCCGGCCGGTTCAGACAGATTCTTACTGCACGATATCCCAATGCCGGATTATCCTCACGATCAAGCCCAAAATAATCTATCTTCTTGTCTGCTCCGATATCTAATGTGCGGATGATCACCTTTTTTCCAGCCATCACTTCTGCAACCGTTTTATAGGCCTGGAACTGTTCTTCCTCTGTTGGGAAATGATCACTCTGCAAATATAAAAACTCACTTCTGAAAAGTCCGATTCCGGCTGCATCATTCTGTAAAACAGCTCCTAAATCTTTTACCTCACCAATATTAGCATAGAGTTTGATCTCTTTTCCATCTTTTGTAACAGTCGGTTTTCCCTTTAACTGCTGTAATAATTCCTGACGTTTCTTCTCATTCTGCTGTTTTTTCTCGTATTCTTTTAATATTTCTTCCTCTGGATCAAGGATCAAAATACCCTTAAATCCATCTATAATTGCATACTTTCCATTCACTCCTTTTGGAATTGCCGCTGATACCAATGCCGGAATATTCATCGTTCTGGCAAGAATGGCTGTATGAGAATTGGTAGAACCTTGTCTTGTCACAAATGCAAGCACTCTCTCACGTTCTAACTGAATTGTCTCGCTTGGAGCAAGGTCGTCCGCTGCTATAATATATTTTTCTTCATCGTCCGCATGCACAGTTTCTTCTTTCCGGGATAAAATACGGATCACACGTTCAGAAATATCTTTTACATCTGCTGCACGTTCTTTCATATAATCGTCATCCATATCCGCAAACATCCTTGCAAAATTATCTCCCGTCGTCGCTACAGCAAATTCTGCGTTCACAGACTGCACTGCTATGATATTACAAATAGAATCCAGATAATCTTCATCCTCTAACATCATCTGATGTACTTCAAAAATTGCTGCATTTGCTTCACCAACTTCTTTGACTGCCTTGTCATAAAGTGCCTTTAATTCTTCTGTTGCCTGATCTTTGGCTGCTCTAAAACGTGAAATTTCTGCCTGTGTGTCATCAATTTTCACACGTCTTACCACATTGTTTTCTTTAAAAACTTCTTTGATTTTTCCAATCGCAATTCCTCCGAATGCAATCTTTCCATTAATTTGCTGCATTTGTTTCCCCCCTCTAAACAACAAGTCACATTACTCCACCACATCTGCATTCAAAATCAAAAAAACCGAAAAAGCACACGCAATCATAAGCGTCTTACTTTTTCGGTTTAGTACATTTGCATGTGAACTACCCTCTATATGTATTTTTATTATACGTTTTTACCCTGTTTTTGTCAATACACAATTTCGTATTATGCTAATTATATACTTTGTATACAATTATGATATAATTTTCGACATATTTTCACAGATATATCTTATCTATCGGACCGCCTGCTATCTGTTCCATGCTCCAGTTATAATCCTGTAACCAAAAGTTTATTTTATCACCAGCTTCTGACTTACAAAAAGCCCGAAAAGGCTTATACCTTTCCGGGCTTTGGAAATTTACATCAATTCAGACAAGATCTGCAGCTTATTTGTAAAGCTCAACCAGTCTCTGTAAGTGCTCATAACGAGCCTTTGCAGCTTCTTCAGATGCAGCAAAGAGTTTCTGTGCTCTCTCTGGGAAAGATCTTGTCAGACGGCTGTAACGTGTTTCGTTGTTCAGGAAATCCTGGTAAGAACCATCGCCTGGCTTAGATGTCAGAGTGAATGGGTTCTTTCCTTCTGCTTTGAGTGCAGGATTGAAAGAGAATAAGTTCCAGTAACCAGCAGCTACTGCTTTCTTCATCTCATCCTGGCAGTGGTTCATTCCACCTTTAACACCGTGTAACTCACATGGAGCATAACCGATGATTAAAGAAGGTCCGTTGTAAGCCTCTGCTTCAGCTAATACTTTAACAGCCTGAGCCATGTTTGCACCAAGAGCGATCTGTGCTACATATACATAGCCATAGCTCATAGCGATCTCTGCAAGGCTCTTCTTGCCGATATCTTTACCAGCAGCAGCGAACTGACAAACTTCACCGATGTTGGAAGCTTTAGAAGCCTGACCACCTGTATTGGAGTACATCTCAGTATCGAATACCATAACGTTTACATTATGTCCGGAAGCAAGAACATGGTCTAATCCACCGAATCCGATATCATATGCCCAACCATCACCACCGAAGATCCATACGGACTTCTTAGCGAGGTAATCTTTCTTATCAAGAGCTGCCTTAGCGTCTGGGCATCCAGCTGCTGCAGCTTTCTCTAACTCTGCTACAAGAGCTTCTGTTGCAGGTGTATTTGCTTTTGTATCGTTCTTTGTCTCAACGAATTTATCAAATGCAGCCTTTAACTCAGCGCTTGCTTTGTCAGAAGCAGCACATTTCTCAGCGCTTGCGATAGCCTGATCACGTAATACTTCCTGACCGATCTGCATACCTAAACCATGCTCAGCGTTATCCTCGAATAAGGAGTTAGCCCAGGCCGGTCCTTTTTTGCTGTCTTTGTTTACTGTATATGGTGATGTAGCAGCCGGACCACCCCAGATAGAGGAACATCCTGTTGCGTTGGAGATGTACATATGCTCACCAAATAACTGAGTAATTAAACGAGCGTATGATGTCTCTGCACATCCTGCACAAGAACCTGAGAACTCAAGTAATGGCTGGTTGAACTGAGAACCTTTTACAGTGTTGTCTGCTGGCATACCAGGTTTCTTGCTTACGTTAGCAACTAAGTAATCGAATACTGGCTGCTCGTCTGCCTGAGATTCCTGTGGAACCATCTCGATAGCACCAACCGGACATACTGTGATACACTCGCCGCATCCCATACAGTCTAATGGAGATACGCTCATTGTGTATTTGTACTCGCTTGCCTTTGGTTTTGTATCAGCAACTTTGATATTGGAAGGAGCTGCTTTTACTTCATCCTCACTTAACATGAACGGACGGATTGTTGCATGAGAACATACAAATGCACACTGGTTACACTGGATACATTTCTCTGCATTCCATGTAGGAACTGTTACAGCTGTACCACGTTTCTCGTATGCTGCTGCACCATGCTCGAACTGTCCATCAGGGTTGCCCATGAATGCAGAAACTGGTAATGAATCACCATCCATTAAGGAGATCGGGTTCATTAAATCTTCTACCATCTTAACTGTCTCTGGACGACCTGTTAATTTCTTAGGAGCCGGATCTGCTGCCGGGTTAGACCAGGAAGCCGGAACCTCTACTTTATGAACTGCATCAACACCAGCGTCGATTGCTTTGTAGTTCATCTCTACGACTGCATCACCCTTCTTACCATAGGATTTCTTAGCAGCCTGTTTCATGAAATCTACAGCCTCTTCGATTGGCATTACGTTTGCTAATTTGAAGAATGCGGACTGTAAGATTGTGTTTGTACGTTTACCCATACCGATCTCGATAGCTTTATCGATAGCGTTGATGGTGTATAACTGAATGTTGTTGTCAGCGATGTATTTCTTAGCAGCAGCATTTAAATGATGCTCTAATTCTTCATCTGACCACTGGCAGTTGATCATGAATACTCCGCCTGGTTTTACATCCTGTACCATCTTGAATCCTTTTGTTACATAAGATGGGTTGTGGCATGCTACGAAGTCAGCCTGATTGATGTAATACGGGCTTCTGATTGGCTTGTCACCAAATCTTAAGTGAGAAATTGTGATACCACCAGTTTTCTTAGAGTCATACTGGAAGTATGCCTGGATGTATTTATCTGTGTGGTCACCGATGATCTTGGTAGAGTTCTTGTTAGCACCTACAGTACCATCTCCGCCGAGACCCCAGAATTTACACTCAACTGTACCTTCTGCTGCAGTGATTGGAGCCGGTTTTACTTCCGGTAAGCTTAAGTTTGTAACATCATCAACGATACCGATAGTAAATCTGCTCTTTGGAGCATCTTTCTCTAACTCTTTGTATACTGCGAATAAGCTTGAAGGTGGTGTATCTTTAGAACCTAATCCGTAACGGCCGCCTGTTAATACGATTGTATCAAGACCTGCCTCGCGAAGTGTGGTTGCTACGTCTAAGTATAACGGATCACCGAGTGCACCTGGCTCTTTTGTTCTGTCAAGAACAGCAACTTTCTTAGCTGTCTTAGGAAGAACTTTTAAGAATGCCTCAGATACCCATGGACGATATAAACGAACTTTGATAAGACCGACTTTCTCGCCCTTAGCTGTTAAGTAATCAATTACCTCTTCAGCTACATCATTAACAGAACCCATAGCTACGATAACACGGTCAGCATCTTCTGCTCCGTAGTAGTTGAATAAATCGTAGTTTGTTCCTAATTTCTCGTTGATCTTAGCCATGTATTTTTCAACGATTGCCGGTAACTCGTTGTAAGCTGTGTTACAAGCCTCACGATGCTGGAAGAAAACGTCTCCGTTCTCATGAGAACCACGCATAGCCGGATGCTCCGGATTTAATGCATGTGCACGGAATGCTTCAACTGCGTCCATGTTGCACATTTCTTTTAAGTCAGCGTAATCCCATTTCTCGATCTTCTGGATCTCGTGGGATGTACGGAAACCATCGAAGAAGTTGATGAATGGAACTTTTCCTTCGATTGTTGCAAGATGTGCAACCGGGCTTAAGTCCATAACTTCCTGTGGGTTGGTCTCACATAACATAGCGAAACCTGTCTGACGGCAGGCATATACGTCACTGTGATCACCAAAAATATTTAAAGACTGTGTAGCAACTGTACGTGCAGATACATCGAATACACATGGAAGCTGCTCACCTGCGATTTTGTACATGTTCGGGATCATTAATAAAAGACCCTGTGAAGCTGTAAATGTAGTTGTTAAAGCACCTGCAGCAAGAGAACCGTGAACGGCACCTGCAGCACCTGCCTCAGACTCCATCTCTACGACTTTTACCTGATTACCAAAAATGTTCTCCTGTCCTGCTGCAGACCACTGATCTACGGTATCTGCCATCGGGCTGGATGGTGTAATTGGGTAAATAGCTGCAACATCAGTAAACGCATAAGCTACATGAGCTGCGGCTGTATTACCGTCCATTGACTGTTTTGCTCTGGACATTACTTATTCCTCCTTATTTTTGAAAAAATAAATGTGATACTGCATCACCCCATACTCCTGTGTGAAAAGCACAAAATGATACAATTTATCGACTTGAGTCATATTTTAGCATAGAATTCACCAAAAGAAAAGGTCTTTGACTGTACAAAAACAAGTGCAATCTCACATATATTTTCTTTCAAATTCTTCCAGTGGAATCGGTCTGTCAAATAAATATCCCTGTCCGTACAAAAATCCACAGCCACGCAAAAACTGAAGCTGCTCTTCCGTTTCAATCCCTTCAAATATCACTTCTTCTTTTGCAGAGTGGATAAAGTTTCCCATCTGTGAAACAAAATTCCGCTGTTCTTTTAAATTAATGCGGTCGGTAAAACTTTTATCGATTTTCACCACATCCGCCGGTATCTCAAGCAGCACGCCAAGCGAGGAGTATCCTGTTCCAAAATCATCGATCGCAATGCGGAAACCGAATTTTTCAAGTTCTGAAAGCACCCTTTTTAACTCATCTACATTTTCTACCACAACGCTCTCCGTAACTTCCACCTCAATATACTTCGGATCGATTCCATAATGATCCGCCATGCGTTTTAAGCGTCCGGCAAAATTTTTTCCACCGCTTTCAAAGTTGCGTCTCGAAAAATTGGTAGATATCGTAAACAGTTCTTTTCCTGCCTTTTTCCATCTTTTCATCGCACGCAGAAGCTGCTCATAAATGTAAAAATCAAGATCCACCACATATCCGATGTTCTCGAGCGGAGGTACAAATCTTCCCGGCATGATCATCTCACCGGTCTTTGTACGCCATCTTGCTAATGCTTCTGCCCCATATATTTTACGTTCTTCCAGATTAAATTTCGGCTGCAGATAAACTTCAAGTTCCCCTTGCTGCATGGCACCATAAAAACGTCCTGTAATCTGGATCGCATCATCGCGTTTCGCTCGCATTTCTTCCTTATATACACAGATTCCGGAGCCACCCTGTTCTTTTACCAGTTTACGCGCCAGATTTGCGCTCTCCAATATCGTATCAAATTTTTCATTCAGATTTTCAATATGACAAATTCCTACCGAAAGTCTCAGCGTGCCGGACGGATAGCGTTTCTTTAATTTTTCCTCGTAATGTTCTGTGCTCCATGCAACGAGTTTTTCTATTTCACTCTGATCTTTTCCTTTTAAAAGGAGGATAAAATAGTCAGAATACATCCGGCATGCCAAAAGCACTCTTTCATTTGTCTGTATACCCCCAGCAAAATCTTTTAAGATGGCATCTCCGGTCTGTTGTCCGTAGTTTTCATTTACATATGAAAACTTATCAATATCTATATGGACGAGAGCATAGTGTTCCTGCCCCTGTTTTGCTTCTGCTAAAATATTTTTCAGTCTATATTTAAACGCCTCTAAATTGTACAGTCCGGTAAGCTGGTCACGATCCTGCAGATGACGGATTTCTTTCTGATCATCCCTTAACTTATTGCGCAGTGATACAAAAACGGATGTTACTCTGGCAAGTTCACAAAACGTTGTTCTGTCCGCACTCTCAAAATAATTCTGTCTGTTTTGCACACCAAAATACAATCCTCCTGTCTTGCTGCCGGAATATTCAAATTTTGCTACTGCAATCTGCGTGATACGGTTTTCTCCTGTATTCCAGTTTTCAAACGACAATCTTTTATAGTGTGTTTCATCCGTATCATTCAGTATGACAAAATCTCCGCTGCCCGCTTCCACAACTTCGGTACGAATCGGCTTTATAACATTTTTTTCATAAATCTGTCCAAATGTACTCCAGTAATTGGTCAGCGTCATCTGCGGAATTTGTTCATCATATTCAAAAACTGCCACCATATCCAGATGATACCGCCTGCCGATTCTTTCAAGCAGCACATTCAGGGAACCATTCATATCTCTCGCATGAGATAAAAGCAAAAATGCCGTATTTAAAAATTCTTTGTCCATCCCCTGCTTTTTTTCATAATCCACATCTTTCCCACAGGTATCAATATTGCGTTTCGTATGAACCGTCTTATTTTTCCCCGCAAATGCATAATTGCTTTTTCCACTCCGCTTGATTGCGTACATTGCACGGTCTGCCTGATCGAACAGCTCTGTATAACAATTTCCATCCTGCCCGGACACCGCAAGTCCCACACTCATCGTCACATGTATGACCGCATCATCCCCGACCAGTTTCTTTTCTCCATGTCTGCAGAGTTCTTTTGCCTTTTGTTCCGCCTGTTTTAAAGTCGTATTATCCATCAGTACCAGAAATTCATCCCCGCCGACTCTTCCCACCAGTTTATGATCCGGAAACTGTTCTTCCAAAGCCGATGCAATATCTGAAATCACCGTATCCCCCACCGTATGTCCGAACGTATCGTTAATACTTTTAAAATTATCGATATCGATCAGAAACAATACATGTGTTCCTTCCGGATACTCCTTCAGTATTCTCTCCGCTTCCTCACCGGTCGCAACTTTGTTGTAAAGATGCGTCAGCGGATCTCTGCGCATCTCTTCGGAAAGCTGCTCCTGTATCTTTCTGTCTGAGCTGATATCATAACTTCTTCCAATAATCTTTAAAATTTTTCCGTTTGTACCACGGATACTCCGGTAAACAGTCCGGTACCAGCAATATTGTGGTATTCCTCCTCCAAGGGCTGTATTCATCCGGTAGTCAAATGAACCTGACATCTCCCTTTCGGATGCATTCTGAATCACTTCCCGGTATAACGTCTGTTCATCTTTATGGATAAAAGCAAGCCACTTTTCAATTTCCATATAATCCTGATCATCTTTTTGCAGACGTCCATTGATATGGTATTTGTGCGGAATCCGGAATCTTTTTCCTTTCACATCGTACTCAAAAGGTACATCATCCGTCACTTCCTCTAACATGGAATACTGTTCATTTAATAAAAGCAGCTCATCTTCCAGTTCTTTCCTGTCATTGGTATTCTTACAGATCAAAAGGTAATACGGCACGGCATCCTTATAATAATAGATACTGCACCAGAATTTTACCCAGCAGATCTGCCCCTGCCCTGAAATAATTCTTACCTCGATCTCTTCCGCCCTTTTCTGTTCCCGGCATTTTTCAATCATGTCTTCAAAGACACCTGCATCCTGCAGATAAACACAGTCGTAAAAGTCACGGCTTCTCTCCGGTTCCGCCTGTTCCCCATGTCCTATTGCCTTCATAAACTCCGCATTTGCGATATCGATCTGCAATGAATTTCCACCTTTTAATACTGCAACCCCCATCGGAAACTCATAGATCAGTCCCTTTCTATTTTCCTTCTCCATTTTTTCTCCATTCGCGTATGTAAAAACCTGTTTTCAAGCATGTTGACTCTCTTGCGTTCATTATATCATGCGCAGAACCAGCACATGATCCCATTCACCGTTCGTCAATCATGCAGGCATGTTGACTCTCTTGCGTTCATTATATATCATCCTTCTTCCAAAATCCATGTAATTTCCAAAACTTGGTGTTTTCCCATAAAAATAGGAAGTTTCGGTTGCAATCTCCCCACTTTTCTAGTATGATACGAATTGGTGCAATTACGGTATAATGGCGGTTTGCAACAGCATCCGCACAATCAATATTAACAAATCAGGAGAATAACAACTATGATCAGTGCAAATAACGTTACGCTTCGGATCGGCAAAAAAGCCCTGTTCGAGGACGTCAATATTAAGTTTACTGAGGGAAACTGTTACGGTCTTATCGGTGCAAACGGTGCCGGAAAGTCCACCTTTTTAAAAATTTTATCCGGTCAGTTAGAACCAACCGGAGGTGACGTTACGATCACACCCGGCCAGCGTCTTTCTTTCCTGCAGCAGGATCACTTCAAATATGATGAATATACGGTTCTCGATACTGTCATCATGGGTAACAAACGCCTCTATGACATCATGAAAGAAAAAGATGCCATTTACATGAAAGAAGACTTTACGGATGAGGATGGTATCCGTGCGAGTGAACTTGAAGCAGAGTTTGCCGATATGGACGGATGGAATGCAGAATCTGACGCTGCAACACTTCTCAACGGTCTTGGTATTCCGACCGAAGAACATTATACACAGATGGGCGATATGCCTGGTCCTTTAAAAGTCAAGGTCTTACTCGCACAGGCATTGTTCGGTAATCCGGACATCCTTCTTTTAGATGAGCCGACCAACCACTTAGATCTCGATGCGATCAACTGGTTAGAGGAGTTTTTGATCAACTTTGAAAATACAGTCATCGTGGTATCCCATGACCGTTATTTCTTAAACAAAGTCTGCACCAATATTGCAGATATTGATTACGGCAAGATCCAGCTGTATGCAGGTAACTACGATTTCTGGTATGAGTCCAGCCAGCTTCTTGTAAAACAGATGAAAGAAGCCAACAAGAAGAAAGAAGAAAAAATCAAAGAGTTACAGGACTTTATCTCCCGTTTCTCTGCAAACGCTTCCAAATCCAAACAGGCTACTTCCAGAAAACGTGCTTTAGAGAAGATCCAGTTAGATGAGATCCGTCCTTCCAGCCGTAAATATCCATACATCGATTTCCGTCCGAGCCGTGAAATCGGTAATGAGGTTTTGTCGGTAGAAGGCATCACAAAAACCATCGATGGTGTTAAAGTTCTTGATAATGTATCTTTTATCGTTGGACACGATGATAAGATCGCCTTTGTCGGCGGCAACGAGCTTGCAAAAACAACACTCTTTAAGATCCTGACCGGTGAAATGGAGCCGGATTCCGGTTCTTACAAATGGGGTGTTACCACAAGCCAGTCCTATTTCCCGAAAGATAACACAGAGATCTTTGATACCGATCTTCTGATCGTTGACTGGCTGACACAATACTCCGAAATCAAAGATGCAACTTATGTACGTGGATTCCTTGGCCGTATGCTTTTCGCAGGAGAAGACGGAACGAAAAAAATGCGTGTTCTCTCCGGTGGTGAGAAGGTGCGTGTACTGCTCTCCCGCATGATGATCATGGCTACGAACGTCCTTATCTTAGATGAGCCGACTGACCATCTGGATATGGAATCTATCACCGCATTAAACAACGGACTGATCAAATTCCCGGGTGTTGTGCTTTTTGCTTCCCGTGACCATCAGGTCGTGCAGACAACTGCAAACAGGATCATCGAGTTCCTGCCGGACGGAACATTCATCGATAAAGTTTCTACTTACGATGAGTATCTTGAAAATGATGAGATGGCAAGAAAACGTCAGGTATATAATATGTCTTCTGACGATGAGAACGATAACTAAAAAAATAGCACTGACCAGAATAAGATCTGGCAGTGCTGTTTTTAATTTTTCCTAAAATGTGGTCCATTTTAATGTATAAGAACCAGATGACGCTTTGCTCATACGCTCTACCTTGATGTAGTATGTACCAGACGGCAGATCAAATTTTGTTCCACCATTTGCCAAACTGATATACCATCCATCTTCCGGATATAATCTGGTAACTTTTGAAATAGCAGAAACTTTTTTTCCATTGTTTTTACCAGAAAATACTTTTCCATCTTTATTATAGAAAGTTATCTTAAAACCATTTTTTTCATTTGTTCCATTTGTGTTTGCGAGATAATACAGATTCAATTTAGCACTCTTAGTCAGTTTGATTTTATACCAGTCTGCCTTACTGTCACCGTATGCAATAACACCTGTCACTTTCTTTCCTTTTGAAAGTGTTTTTGCTTTTGATTTTGAACTTGCAGATGAATCTTTAATAGCTTTTACAGTAGCTGTGATTTTTGTACCTGCATTACACTGCACTGCAAAATAATATGTAGTATTCTTCTTTACACCATACGTTGTGGTATTGTAAATCTTGCCGGCATAATCATTTCTCCAGATTTCATTTTTCTGACCGATCGTCTTTTTATTTTTATTGCAAAATGTAACATACCCCTTGGAATTATTGTAATAAGAAGAACTGCAGTCAAACTTTAAAGTTACCGTACCAGTCACGGATGGTTTGAATTTGATATAATTTACCTTCAAATTCCGTCCGCTATAACACTGTGTATCTTTAATTGTAACTGTAGACTTTCCATTCCCTTTAAAAGAAAGTCCGGCTGCCTGTGCTTCTGTCGGAGCTGCCACTGTAAATAACGTAACTGCCATAACTGCTGTCAAAAACATGCAAACAGCTCTGTGAAAAAATGTTTTTCTGGTTTTCATAACCAATCCTCCTTGTTTTGCGGAGCAAAATGCGACTGCCTTTGCAGGAGCAGAGGATTTTCCTCCTTGTTTTGTAAATAATCATTTTCACTTTACCACAGTACTCTGCTGCCGTCAAGTTCTTTTATATGATTCAGTACCATTTTCCCATATATTTAGTTGTGATTTTAGCTAATTTTACTTATATATTATTTAATTTTACTTTCAATTCATTCACATCCGCAACAATACAGTCTGCCCCGGCAGTTTCAAGTTCCATTCTGTCACCATAGCCATACAAAACACCGATCACATACATGCCATTTTCTTTTGCACCAATCACATCATGTTTTCTGTCTCCCACCATTACTGCCTGATCAGCAGTGATTTTAAGTGAATCCAGAGCGTAGCGGATCACATCACCTTTTTTACTTCTGCTGCCGTCTAATGTACTTCCTGCAAAAAAATAAAAATATTGCTCAATTTCAAAATACTTAAGGATCTGTACAGTATATACTTCCGGTTTTGATGTCGCGATCACAATCTTTTTTCCCAGTGAAGCAACTTCCGCAAGTAATTCTTTCATTCCATCATACAAAACATTCTCAAAAAGGCCCTGCCTGCTGAAATATTCCCTGTATTTTCCGACTGCCTCCCGGCTCTGTTCCTCTGAAAATCCATAAAAATCCTGAAAAGAATCCAGAAGCGGTGGTCCAATAAACTTCTCTAATGTATCTAAATTTTCAACCTGGATTCCATAATACGAAAGTGCATGTGCCACCGCCTTTGTGATTCCCTCTTTCGGATCTGAAATCGTTCCATCCAGATCCATAAAAATATATTCCGGTCTCATTCTGCTCTCCATCCTCTTTTGTTTGTTCTATTGTAACATACACAGCTCTTTTCTGTCCGTTTTTTTACATTTTCATTTTAATCTCCATTCGTACATGTGAAAAGTCTTATTTTTTAGTCTCTCAGTCTATCGATATTGCGTTTCAAGGACTCTACCGCCGCATCGATATCCGACCGACCCGTATCTCTACTGAGTGTCATCCGGACCGTTCCTGCTGCATAATCCTCCGGCACCCCAAGTTCTTTTATCACATAAGAAATCCTGCTTTCACCTGTATTACATGCAGAACCCCCGGAGGCACAGATCCCATCCTCATCTAAAAGGATCAGCAAAGATGCCCCGTCCACTCCCTTGAAACTGACAGATACATTTCCGGGAAGTCTTTTCGTCCTGTGACCGTTGACACGGACATCCGGAATCTCATGCACGATCTTTTCGATCAGATAATTGCGCAGCATCGTCTCCCGGTACATTCCGGCCCGCATACCTTTTGCAGCAAGCTCCGCCGCCTTCCCCATCCCGACGATCCCGGCAATATTCTCCGTTCCGGCACGTTTTCCTTTTTCCTGTGAACCACCGTGGATAAAGGATGGGATCTGCACGCCTTCCCTGATATATAAAAACCCAACACCTTTTGGCCCGTGAAATTTATGGGCACTCGCACTCAAAAGATCCACCGGATAATGACGCACTGAGATTGGCACCTGCGCATATGCCTGCACGGCATCCGTGTGAAACAGTACATCCTTTTCCCGCGCGATTTTGCCGATAGAAAAAACCGGTTCGATCGTCCCCACCTCATTATTTCCAAACATGATCGTAATCAGTGTCGTATCCTCCCGGATTGCATGATATACTGCTTCCGGTGATACCATTCCATATTCATCCACGTCCAGATAGGTCACTTCATATCCTAGTTCCTCTAAATATTTACAGGAATTTAAGATTGCATGATGTTCTATTTTGCTTGTAATGATGTGTTTTCCCTTGTGCTTATACTCTCCTGCAATACATTTTACTGCCCAGTTGTCCGACTCCGAACCACCGGATGTAAAAAAAATTTCTGACGGTTTTGCCTCCAGTGTACCGGCAATTGTTTTCCTTGCCTTTTCTAACGCCTGTCTTGATGTTTCCCCATATCCATACATTGTGGATGCGTTTCCAAATTTTTCTTCCAGATACGGATCCATCGCCTCTTTTACTTCCTCTGACATCTTTGTTGTCGCGGCATTATCTAAATAAATTACCTTTCCTTTATTTTCAATCGAACTCATTTTCTCTCCACTTCCTTCATATATTAAAATGAACTAAGTCCGGATTTTCCGGCAGACTTTGGAGGTTTCTATTGAAAAAAATATATTCCACCAAAAGTACACTTTTAACCGGAACCCTCTTTCTCACCCTCGCCGGAATCCTCACCCGCATTATAGGTTTCTTCTATAGGATATTCTTATCGCGTACCATTGGTGCAGAAGGTCTCGGCATTTATCAGCTCATCGCTCCTGTAACCGCCATCTGTTTTGCATTTACCGCTGCAGGGATCCAGACCTCCATATCCAAATTCGTTTCCATGGAAGTTGGAAGAAAAAATGATGCCGGTGCCAAAACCTATCTTTCGATCGGGCTTTTTATCTCCTTATGCCTTTCCACACTCTGCAGCTTTTTTCTCTATCATTATGCGGATTTTATTGCTGTTTCCTGGCTTGGTGATAAGCGGTGCACGCCGCTCCTTGCTGTGCTCTCCTTTTCCTTTATCCCATGCTGTATCCATGCCTGTATCAACGGTTATTATTATGGTCTGAAAAAAACGGCTGTCCCTTCACTCTGCCAGTTGACCGAACAGTTCGCCCGCGTTGGAAGCGTTTACCTGATGTACCAGATCGCCGTCAGCGAAGGAAAATCTTTAACGCTTTCCATGGTCGTCTGGGGAATCGTCTGCGGCGAGGCGGCGAGCACACTGGTATCGGTCAGTGTTTTCCGGATCTCCGATGGAAACCGGCGCACCCCCGGCAAAAGCAGGAAAAATCTCTATACCTGCACCAAAAATCTGCTCTCCATGGCAGTTCCCTTAACCTCAAACAGGATCGTTCTAAATTTATTTGCAGGGTTTGAAAATGTCATGCTGCCAAACCGCCTGTTAGCTTTCGGCTATACCCAGTCGGAAGCACTCAGTGTTTATGGGATTCTCACCGGAATGGCAATGTCTGTCATCATGTTTCCGTCCGTGATCACAAACTCCGTGTCTGTTCTTCTGCTCCCGACTATATCAGAGGCACAGGCCGCCGGGAAAAGAAATAAGATCCTCTACACCATAAAAAAAACGATCGAGTCCTGCCTTTTACTTGGCTTTCTCTCGACCGCGGGATTTCTTGTCACCGGAAATTTTCTCGGCAATTTTTTATTTAACAATGCGCTTGCCGGGACCTTTATCGCAACGCTCGGCTGGCTCTGTCCGTTTCTGTATCTCAGTTCTACCTTAAGCAGTATCCTGCATGGGCTTGGTCATCCCGGCATCACCTTTGAATTAAACCTGGTCTCCTGCACGATCCGGATCCTGTTTGTCCTGCTCGCTGTCCCGGTCTGGGGAATCAGAAGCTATCTTTGGGGAATCCTTGTCAGTCAGGCGGTCACGGCACTGTTGTCCATCTTTATACTTTTAAGGAAAACCGCCGGATACACATTCGGCAGGAATAATATAAAGACACAAAAATAACCGCACAGTCTGGTAAACCGTGCGGCATTTTTGTCAAACCATATGTCGGACTAACAGCTGTTTTCTTTAACACATCATGCTGTATTCCTGTAATTTTTTCTTTGCCTCCGGGCTTAAGTATTTCGGAACCTGGATCTGTACTTTCACATACTGGTCTCCGTGTATGGACGGATTCTTTCTGGAAACGATCCCTTTTCCGCGCAGCCTGATCTTGCTTCCATCCTGCGTTCCGCCCTTGATATTGCAGTCCACATCCCCGTAGAGTGTATGGATTCTTGCTTTTCCGCCAAGTGCTGCTGTCACATACGGGATCGTAACGGTCGTATAAACATCAAGTCCTTTCCGCTCGCAGCCATTCTTTGGACGGATCTTTATCTTTAAGAACAGATCGCCGGTGGTACCGTCAGCACCGGTATGACCTTTGCCTTTCAGCCTTAACTGTTCCCCGTCATCCATGCCCGCCGGTATGCGCACTTTAAATGACTGGATTTTTCCGTCACTGCCACTTAATCTTATGACCTTCTCACAGCCAAGTGCTGCCTCATCAAAATCCACCGTCACCTCCGCTTCCACATCGCGCCCTCCGCGAAAGTGGCTGCCGCTGTTTCCTCCGGTAAATTCCCGGTAAAACCTGTCTCCGCCAAAGCCATGCCCCGATGCATTACCCCTGCTGTTTCCTCCAAAGAACTGGCCAAACATATCGTCCCAGAAATCACCCGCCTCGCCGTTTTCAAAATGAAACCCGGAAAATCCTCCTCCATTTGCAGCACGCCTTGCCTGCTCCTCCGAGAATCCTTCCTCAAATGCAGCCATTCCGTACTGATCGTAAAGTTTCTTTTTCTCCGGATCATTTAACACAGAATATGCTTCCGTGACTTCCTTAAACTTCTGTTCTGCGTTCGGATCGTCTTTATTCGTATCCGGATGATATTTTTTTGCAAGTTTCCGATATGCTTTCTTTATCGCGGACGCATCCGCATTTTTATCAATTCCAAGTACCTCATAATAATCTCTTTTCATGATCGCACTACCTCCAATCAAAACAAAAACAGAGAGACATCACGCATCGCCTCTCTGTTTTCCCCGGTCATCCCGGTAATCTATCTCTCCCATGGCGATGTGCTTCGCTTTCCTGTTTGGGATTTTAGTTTTTATTTTTATTGCAATCATACTATAGCACTTGTTTTAGCACTCGTCAATAGAGAGTGCTAATAGTTTATAAATATTTTATTCATAATTATTTCTCACTTCATCCGCACCCATATAGATCACATTTCTCTGTGGAACAATGCCGCTCTTTCGAAACAGATCCCTGACTGTGACAAATTCATAGCCCTGTTCTTTTAAAGCAGGAATGATCGTCTTTATTGCCTCAACTGTCTGCGTATTGCCTTCCATATCATGCAGTAAGATAATAAATCCGGGCTTCGCATCCCGAAGGATCCTGTCTGCCCGCTCTTTCGCTGTCACAGAAGGCTCCCAGTCCTCACAGCCATATCCGCAGATAAAAGTAAGATCAATCAGATCATACATTTTCTGGTTATAACTGATATACGGAGGCCGGAAGAACTCCGGTTTTTCTCCCGTGATACGCACGATCTGTTCCGTCGTATAGCTGACCTCGTCCAAAATCTCCCGGTCATTAAGTTCCGGCATCCCCGGATGCGTTTTGGAGTGATTTTCGATTGAACACCCCATATCATATGCACGCCGGATCAGGTACTCCGACTGCTCTGTAATTTTCTGTCCAATCAGAAAAAAACTTGCCACGATATCGTTTTCCTTAAGCACATCCAATACCTGATCCGTAATTCCCGGTGTCGGTCCGTCATCAAAGGTCAGTGCCACAAATTTTTTCTCCGTCATACAACTCCTCTTTTCTGAGACATTTACACACTACTGCCTCATTCTCGCCTTTTCTATACCATATATTAATACAGTCTCACACAGACTGCAATCCACTTTCTCAGAAAAGCAGAGCAAGCCCGTGCACGAGAAATGCTGCCACCCAGGCGACAAGGCACTGCCATACGATCACACCTGCCACCCATTTTCTTCCAAGTTCACGGCGGATTGACGCAAGTGCCGCAACACACGGTGTATAAAGCAGACTGAATACCAGAAGTGATGCTGCTGCCGCATCAGATAGCGCTGCCTGCACATTACCTCCAAATAAAATCTCAAGCGTTGAGATCACACTCTCCTTTGCCATCACACCACTGATCAGGGATGTACAGATACGCCAGTCCCCCAGTCCCAATGGGGCAAACAGCGGTACAAGGCCGTTCGATATCAGCGCAAGCATGCTGTCCTTTGAATCGGCCACAATATTAAAGTGGATATCAAATTTCTGCAAAAACCAGATACAGATCGTTGCAAGGAAAATAACCGTAAACGCTTTCTGTAAAAAGTCTTTTGCTTTTTCCCATAAAAGCTGCATGACATTTTTTAACCCCGGCAGACGGTAATTCGGCAGTTCCATGACAAACGGAACCGCATCCCCGCGAAACAGTGTCTTGCGGTAAAGCAGTGCCACCAAAATACCGATCACAATTCCGCCTAAATACAGTGCACACATCACAAGTGCTCCATACTCCGGGAAAAATGCGCTGACGAAAAACGCATAGATCGGAAGTTTTGCCGAACAGCTCATAAATGGTGTAAGCAGAATCGTCATCTTTCTGTCACGCTCACTTGGCAGTGTACGTGTCGCCATTACTGCTGGAACCGTACACCCAAAACCGATCAGCATCGGTACGATACTTCGTCCAGAGAGCCCGATCTTTCTTAAAAGTTTGTCCATAAAAAACGCAACACGGGCAATGTATCCACTGTCCTCCATCAGAGACAGGAAGAAAAACAATGTCACAACGATTGGCAGAAAGCTTAAAATGCTTCCGACTCCCGTAAAAATGCCATTGATCACCAGATCATGCAGCACCTCATTGACACCTGCAGCAGAAAGGAGCTGATCCACTGCTGCTGTCAGCGCATCAATCCCCATCTGTAAAAGATTCTGTAGTCCCGCTCCTATTACATGAAACGTAAGATAAAACACGATCAGCATGATACCGATAAAACAAGGGATTGCCGTATATTTTCCGGTCAGGATACGGTCAATTTTCTCGCTTCGTATCCTTTCCCTGCTCTCTTTGGGTTTTACTACTGTCTTTTCACAGACTTTTTCAATAAAGGTAAAACGCATATCTGCGATCGCTGCACTCCGGTCAAGTCCACGCTCTTTTTCCATCTGAACGATCAGATGTTCGATCGCCTCTTTTTCATTTTCATCCAGATGCAGTTTTTCTAAGATCAGATGATCCCCTTCAATGATTTTCGAAGCTGCAAAACGGATCGGTATCTGCGCTTCTTTCGCATGGTCCTCGATCAGATGCGAAACTGCATGGATACAGCGGTGCACGGCTCCTCCAAAGTCACTCTCATCACAAAAATCCTGCCTTCCCGGACGTTCCTGATATTTTGCAATGTGAAGCGCATGACGTACCAGCTCATCCACACCTTCATTTTTTGCCGCTGAGATCGGGACAACCGGCACACCAAGCATTGCCTCCATGCCATTGACATCCACAGAACCAGAGTTTCCGGTCATCTCATCCATCATATTTAATGCAATGACCATCGGAATATCCATCTCCAAAAGCTGCATCGTCAGGTACAGATTGCGCTCGATGTTGGTTGCATCGATAATATTGATCATCGCTTTCGGCTTATCTTCAAGCACAAAATTTCTCGAAACGATCTCCTCACTGCTGTATGGTGACATTGAATAAATGCCTGGCAGATCGGTTACCGACGTGTTTGGATGACCTTTTATCGCTCCGTCTTTCCTGTCGACCGTCACTCCCGGAAAATTGCCTATATGCTGGTTAGAACCGGTCAACTGGTTAAACAGTGTTGTCTTTCCGCAGTTCTGGTTCCCGACAAGTGCATAGGTCAGCTTTTCCTGCTCCGGCAGCGGCTTTCCGTCTCCCTTCACATGGTACTTTCCTTCTTCCCCAAGTCCCGGATGTACCGATTTGTTGATATTTTTTGCGCCCTCATGTCTGCGCGAACGCTCACTGATCAGTTCAATTTCAATCTGCTCCGCATCCGAAAGCCGCAGTGTCAGCTCATATCCATGAATCTGCAGTTCCATCGGATCTCCCATCGGTGCAAATTTAATGACGGTTACCTCTGCCCCCGGTATTACTCCCATATCTAAAAAATGTTGTCTTAATGCCCCTTCTCCCCCGACTACTTTAATCACAGCACTTTTTCCGATTTCTAATTCTTTTAGCGTCATTTTTCTTTATCCTTCGTGTTGATATTGATAATCTTTATCGATTATACACTGTTTCCATGAAAAAACAAAGAATTATTTTTTTATTATTATGGAAAAACCGTGACTAAGGTGCTAGAATAACCTTCGGAAAATATATAAGGAAGAAATTTGTCTTTCAAAAAATCATATAGATATGGAGATTGGTGTGAAAAATAAGATCTTTACGAAAACGAGTACATCTGATGCACATTTATACAGCAATCAGGATCTGTGGAAACTATTGGTTCCGATCATCGTTGAGCAGCTACTTTCCTCCCTGATGGGAACTGCCGACACAATGATGGTCAGCAACGTCGGCTCTGCCGCCATTTCTGCAGTATCCCTCGTGGATTCCATCAATATTTTAGTCATTCAGGCACTCTCCGCACTCGCTGCAGGAGGTGCGATCCTGTGTTCCCAGTATCTTGGGAGCAGCAACAAAAAAGCTGCCAATGAATCGGCCAGACAGGTGCTTTTTGTCATGACCGTTTTATCCGTGACATTGTCTGCCATCTGCCTTTTATTCCGTGGTCCGCTGCTTCACGTCATTTTCGGTGCCGTGGAGACAGATGTCATGACAAATTCTCAAATTTATTTTCTATTTACCCTGTTATCCTTTCCTTTTATCGGACTGTATGATGCCGGGGCCTCGATCATGCGCGCCCAGAATAACAGCAGGGAACCAATGATCATTTCCATCATTTCCAATTTCTTAAACATCGGTGGAAATGCTATTTTGATTTTTGTTTTCGGGATGGGCGTGGAGGGTGCCGCAATTTCAACCCTCGTATCCCGCATCTTCTGCGCTGTTGTCGTGATCTACAAGCTGCGCAGTGAAGAGGAACCGATCTTTATTAAAAATTATGCCGCAATCCGTCCTGATTTTTCACTCATCAAAAAAATACTGTTCATCGGCATCCCGTCCGGGATCGAAAACAGTATGTTCCAGTTCGGTAAACTCGCGATCCAGTCTACGGTCTCCACACTTGGAACCGTCGCCATCGCTGCACAGGCAATGACAAATATCCTCGAAAATCTAAACGGTGTCGCCGCAATCGGTGTCGGCATTGGACTGATGACTGTGGTTGGACAGTGTCTCGGTGCCGGCAGAAAAGACGAGGTCATTTATTACATCAAAAAACTTTCCTGGCTCGCCGAGGCAGCGATCGTGATCAGCTGTCTTACTGTGCTTGCCCTGACAAAACCAATCACCCTGTTAGGCGGCATGGAAGCGGAAAGTGCTGACCTGTGTTTTAAAATGGTCATCTTTATCACGATTACCAAACCGATCTCCTGGGTATTATCTTTTATCCCGGCATACGGCATGCGTGCAGCCGGAGATGTCAAATTCTCCATGATCACCTCCTGCTGCACCATGTGGCTCTGCCGTGTGAGCCTTTGTGTCTATCTCTGCCGTGTTTGGGGTTTTGGCCCGATTGCAGTCTGGATCGGTATGTTTGCCGACTGGACGCTCCGCGCCATCGTATTTTCGATACGCTTCCACGGAAGGAAATGGTTAAACCACCACATTATCGACTAAACAAACGCCTGTCTGATGCTGTCATAATGAAGGAATTTTCCTTCCTCCCCAAGTTTTTTGATCTCCTCAGCGGAAGCAAACAGATATCCATCTGTTTCTTCCTCCTGGAGCTTGATATCTGACTCGTCAAAATCAGCAGAAAAACGATACACATCCACAAAATAGTTATCCCCTTCTCCCGGATTATCTCTACGGTAGGTAAACAGATATCCGCCATCCCACGCAGCAACATCCAGTCCGGTCTCCTCCCTGATCTCACGGAGTACTGCAGTCTTAGAATCCTCTCCCGCCATCGCAGCACCGCCGGAAACCTCCCAGCAGCCCGGTGCCCACGCTTTTGTCATAACACGTTTGGTGATCAGGAAACGTCCATCCGTTCTTTTTATCACGCCAAGTACGGTCAGATGATATTCGCCATCCTTTAAACACCAGTCATTCCGTTTCATCGTTCTGCCGGTGCGCTCTTTTTTTTCATTGTAAATATCCCAGAATTCCTGTTTTTCTGTCATCTGTATTTTCCTCATTTCATTTTTCTCGTGCTGCTTCGATATTTTTATCATAACAAACCTCACGTCCCTCAGACAGATCTGTTATTTTATATCCCGTTACTATCACACGGTAGCACGTCAAAGTGCCCTTATCTCTATTATAAACAAAAATCCGGTTTCGGCAACTTATTTAAAAAAAACAAATTCACCGATCAGATAAAAAATACCACTCAGCCAGAACGCCATGCCTAAAATAAAGGTCAGCAGATCTTCCATCTGAAAATTTTTCCGCAGATAACACAGTTTTTTTGGATTCTCCTCATTAATCCGAATCGTATAAATTTTTCCTTTTTCCAGCGATTTTTTTTCTTTCCGCGTAATCCTCTCCATCGTGCACTGGCGGAATTTTTTCTCCTGATAATGATAGGAAAACAGCGCATACGTTCTGACACGATCGCCCATTTTCTTTGTCACTGTTTTCTCAAATACCGCATCCACAGGCACCCTGCAATGGATGCGCGCACGCCATTTCCGAAATTCGATTCCAACTAACAGTGTCCCATACACTACCCCGATTATCCCCAGTAAAATAAATGTTACATTCATACTGGTCTCCCTTCCCAAAACCTCCTGTGTCACCCCGGCAGACTCTGTGCTACGCAGAGTGCACCCCAGCCCTCTTATGTCAAGTTAATGTCAACAACTTTTTTGAGTCAAAATAGCTGAAAGCCGCATAACTTCGTTGGGGTTATGGTAAGTTAGTGTCAAGTCAGAGTGAATTGGTGGTAAATTAGTGTCAAGTTGCTTTGGGGAGGTTTACTCCTCCCCAAAAGCATAATTCCATTCAATCTCTACTCTCTTATCCCTGTATATGATAACCTTTTTAATGAATACATCCACCGCTTCCTGCGTCAGCTTTTCCATCTGAGAAAACCGGATAATCTCTTTCATATCCTGTTTCGGTTGATTGTATTCCTCCGTAAGCCTGCTAAATGCAAGCTCTGTTTCTTCTATTTTACGTGACAGCTCCTGCATCTGTAAAGCAATTCCATCCGCCCTGCTGCGGTATTCTCCGGCTTCTATCTGCTTTACAGCATAGTTTTCGTACAATGTATCTTTCTCTGTCTGCAAACTCCGATACTGCATCCGATAATTACCCAGCTCTTTATTCAGCCTGTTCCATTCTTCTTTCTGAAATTGTTCAAGACTCTCACGCTGTTTTATCAAATCTCCACGGCGCATCAACTCCCGGTACAATTCCGTCAACACAATCTCTTCCAGAATGTCTGCCCTAAAATAAGTACAGCAGTCCGGTATCTGCAGCAGGGAATGTTTCCTGCACCAGAAATGATTTGGCATCTTACCATTGTTTCTCTGCGGTTTATAGTTGATCGCATATCCACACCCGCCACAATATATTTTCCCTGTCAGTGGGTGTTTTTCCCGTTTCCTTTTCGTGGACTGTTCCGGGCGGTAAGCAGATGCAAGTGCAAATACCTCCGGCGTTACCAGCGGCTCGTGATGATCCGTAATTACTTTCCACTCCTCCTTTGGCACAGCAATCCCGTTTTTACTTCCAACAGACTTGCGGACTGATTTACCGTAAGCCATTTCGCCCAGATAAAAACGATTATTCAGGATTCTCCTCACTGCCGTATTGCTCCATGTATGATGCTCCCTTTCCATTTTCCTCTCAGGATGACGCATCTGTGTAACAGTCGGCGTCTGCTTGGCAATCAGCTCCTTTGCTATCTGCGTACTGCTCATTCCTTTTTCTGCCAATGAGAAGATATGGCGGACGATTTCTGCCTCCTTTTCATTGACAATCACCGTATTTTTTTCAATTTCACTCTTGGCATAACCAAAAGGAACCTGTCCGAATACATATTCCCCATTTGCACATTTATTTTGAAATGATGTTTTTACTTTGACCGATATATCCTTACTGTAAAGGTCATAGAGAAGCGTCTGGAAAGCAGTATCCAGCGGGGTGGTACTTCCTTCATGCTCCCTGCTGTCATAATGGTCATTTACGGCAATGAACCGCACTCCCATAAAGGGGAAAATCTGGTTGAGATAATCACCCAGTTCTATGTAATCCCTTGCAAACCGGGACATATCCTTTACCAGAATACAACTGATTTTACTCTGCTTTACCTGTTTTAACATCTCCTGCAGCCCCGGTCTGTCCATATTCGTACCGGAAAAACCGTCATCACAAAATTCTGCAACCTCCTGTCCCATTAGTTCAGCATCATTTCTGATATAATCTAAAAGCATTTTCCGCTGATTGGAAATACTGTTGCTTTCCCGCTGCTCTGTGGAAGCTTTACCGTCCAGGGCATCATCCTCTATGGAAAGGCGGAGATAGATTGCAATCTTCCTGCTGTCTGTCATTTTTTCACCTGCCTTTCCACCAGTGCATCACTGTATGTAAATAAGACTTCCACCCTTTTCCCCGGATACACATAGATTTTATCTATCAGCGATTCAATAAGCTCCCTGGTAAGTACCTGTTCATTCTTTAGTTTTATCAATGCACGGACTGCTTTCAGATAGGTTTCTCCGTCACGCTCAAGGCTTACTTCCTGTTCCTTGAAGCTGCTCTCCTGCTTCTCCAAGTCCCGCAGCCTGTTTTCCTTACACATCTTATACTCCACATAGTCTTTCTGTGAAAGATTGCCCATGCGGTATGCCATATACTTCCCGCTTTCTTCCTCTGCAAGCCGGAGCTTTGTGCAGACCACGGCATGAAGGCTCTGCTCCAGTTCCTGCTTTTTTTGCCGGATGATTGCTCTTGCAGTATCTAAATACATTCTCTGTTTTTTCAAGTCCACATCAAATTCTTTTTCAAACAGTACAAAAAGGATATCCGTCAACGCATTTTTCGAGATACGGTTAGAGGACGGACAGTTATCTGTTTTGGTTGCTCCGCCATTCCTACAAAAATAACCATCCATACGGTTTTTACTATCATCCGCATAGTGCTTCACATAGCTGTGTCTTGTCATTTTCCGCCCGCATACACCACAGTACAGCACCTTGTCAAAAATATTTTCTCCGATTGGGCAGCCTTCCGTTGGATGAGCATGGCTTTTTGTCTGCTCCCGCAGTTTCTTCCTTACTCCGGCCGCTTCCTTCCCAATCTCCGGCGTGATCAGCGGCTCATGGGCTTTTTCTTTTACCACCCAGTCATCTTCCGGCTTGTGAATGCGGTTATTTTCATCCCTTGCAGTAATGCTGGTCTTTCCCTGTACCAGCTTTCCAGCGTAAGTGTCACTTTTAATAATGCGTTCCACACCACTTTTATCCCATCCTTTGTAAGCTGCATCCGGTGGGCAGTAGACCTCTCCCGTTTTGTGATAGACCGCCGGCGGATTGATCTTACGAGTGTTCAGATCATCCGCAACTGCCGTATAGCTTTCCGTCTCAATAAATTTCTGAAAAATGTATCTGACAATCTCCTCCGTATTTTCATCCGGTATCAGCCTGCGTACTTTGCCCTCCCAGACTGCCTTATACCCATAAGGTGCAGGACCGCCCACATAGGAGCCTTCTTTTCTTCTCTGTGCCAGAGATGCTTTCGCTTTCACGGAAAAATCCTTAGCATACATATCATTTACCAGATTCTTGATTTCCGATACCATCTGTTTCGTTTCATTGCCGCCTGCCCCGGTATCAAAGCCATCCGCCACTGCTATGAAACGCACACCAAGGAATGGGAAAATCTTCTCAATATAATTTCCGGCTTCCAGATAATTTCTGCCAAAACGGGACAGGTCTTTTACGATCACACAGTTAATGTCTCCCATGCGGACATCCTGCATCAGCCGCTGAAACGCACCCCGGTTAAAATTGGTTCCCGTCTTTCCCAAGTCGATATAACAGTCTGCAACTTCAATTTTATCCGTATGTTTTCCGTTCCATTCCTCAATGAATTTCTTTGCAATCTCTATCTGTACCTCTACTGATTCATTCTTTGAAGTTTGCCTGCAAACTTTTTTGTCTATATCTGCGGAGAGTCTGGCATAAATACCAGCCTTATACTGCCTGCTCTTTTGATTCTTAGCAGCACTCGCGGTTGTGTCCGAACCTTTTCCCGCTGACTGCCTCTTTGATGTTCTTCCCATACTCATGCACTCCTTTCCCTGCCGCTTTCCTGCCCCGAAAGTGCAGTGACATATTCCTGCATGATCCGGTATTCATCCCGAAAATAAAACTCTATCTCAAGTCTTTTATCCTCGAACACATAAATCCGCTTTACCAGACTCGTCAAAGTATGCCGGTCAATTTCAGCAAGCTTCAGGGAATCCTGAAATTTTGCCAGCCTTGAAGCACTGACTACACCTTTCTGCAGCATCCGCCGTATCATGTCCTGTTGCTGTTCCTGTGCTTTCTCCAGTTCCTGTGCCTTACTCTGAAACTCCTTATGCAGACGTTCAAATTCTTCCTTTGTTACGACATTCTGCCTTAGATCGTCATAGAGTCCTGCGCAGAGACCGTAATACTTATCCTGCTCCTGTTTCAGCCGTGTAAGCTCCTTCTGGCATCCCGCAACTGCTTCCAGATTTGTCTCTTTTTCTTTCGCCTGTTCAAAAAGTTTACTCTGCGCTAAAAAGTCATTGGCATATCTGCGAACCGCAATGCCCACCAATTCCTTTAAAGTATTTTCCTCTATGCTGTGGCGGCTGCATCCCTCGCCCCGGTTTTTTGTGGAACAGATATAGTACACCTTATTGGATTCCTTATACCGGACTCTGCGCCGCACCATCTGTTCTCCGCAGTCCCCGCAAAACAGAAGTCCCATGAATGGACTTAAGCTTTTGCTTTCCGGGCTTACCCGTCCGTCCGTCTGAAGAAGATTCTGTACCGCTTCAAAATCACTGTCTGAAATAATAGGCTCATGGGTATTTTCCGCACGCACCCATTCTTCCTTTGGTTTCTCAACGCTCTTTTTCACCTTATAATTGACTTTCTCTGTCTTGCCTTGCAGCAGGTGCCCCAGATAAACTTCATTGGTCAGGATACGCTTCACCGATGAACTGCTCCACTGTGAACCGGAGCCGCCGGTAAACCCGCCCCGGTAGTTAAGCCCCGTAGACTTTTTATATTCTTTCGGGGAAAGAATGTGCAGCTCGTTCAGCTTCTTTGCAATGGCAGACACCGCCATTCCCTCAATTTTCCACCGGAATATCCTGCGTACAATCTCTGCCGCATAATCATCCACCACCAGCTTGTTCTTATTCTCCGGAGACTTGCGATAGCCATATACGGCAAAAGGTGATAAGCATTCCCCGGCTTTCCGTTTCACTGCAAGCTGGCTTTTTACCTTGGTGGAAATGTCCCGGCAATAAGAATCATTGATAAAATTCTTGACCGGAATCACGATCTGGCGTTCTCCGGTGTCTGCCGATATGCTGTCGTAATAATCAGTTAAGGCAATGAAACGCACACCAAGAACCGGGAATATCTTTTCCAGATACCTCCCGGCTTCAATGTAATCGCGCCCAAAACGGGACAGGTCTTTCACAACCACGCAGTTAACCCTGCCCGCTTCAATATCTTTCATCATTCTGTTAAATTCTGGTCTGTCGAAATTACTGCCGGAAAAGCCATCATCTACATAAATGTCATAGAGTTCAATATCCTCCTGTTCATTTAAAAAGGAACGGATCAACTCCCTCTGACTTCCTATGCTGTTGCTTTCGGCTTTAGATACGCCATTTATCATGGCGTTGCCATCATGCTCCGCTTTCACATTGTCATCTCTGGAAAGACGCAGATACATGGCGGCAAAGAATTTAGATTGTTCTTTCATGTTATCACTCCTGACTTTTTTGTTAGGGGGAAGCCGGTGGCTTTTCCATTCCATAAAATCAGGAGTTACGCTGATTTGTCCTGATATTAGGTTAGCATAGATAAGAGGATTTTTCAATCCAAATATAAATTTTTCAAATATGAATTTCGGATAACCTTTGCAGATATTCCGCCATTTTATCATCTATGCTGGCTCCGTCTTTTTGGAACCTGACCTTAACTACATAATCACCGATCCGATTGACATAGACATTGTTCGTCTGCCTTGCAAACGCATCCAGCTTCTTCTCCACAGGCAGGGATGTATCAATCTCTATGTCCCTCAAATCAGTCAGAGTGGAAATATCTACCGTCCTTATATCCACGGCAGCCATTTCTTCAAGTCTTTCCTTTGTCAGTTCCAAGGCTTCTCTCCTTTCCGGACAGCATAATCTTGCTGCTATCTAAGTCTATTCTTTTACCGGATTGTCCTATGCTATAGCATTTTTCACAGCACTACATCCCTGTTATTTCTTCCAATGCTCTCATACATTCTATAGCCCCAGCAACTGCAATACAGGCCGCCAGAAACATAACAGCAAGGGTGCCTGCTGCAGCACCCACAACGATCAACACGATTTTCATTCTTCTTCCCACTCCTTATCCATAAAATAACTGTCTGTTTTCTTCCTTATAATAAAGTCTTCCACATCCATAAGCCTGTCCGTGACCGGCATGGTCGGCAGGGTATTCAGAATTTCTGCCCGGTATCTGCCACGCAGGGATGCTCTGCTGTCTAAGATAGAAAATACCGCCGTGTCCTGTTCCCTGCGGATGCCACGCCCGAACCACTGTCTGAGTTTAATCAGCATTTCCGGGATAATGATGTCCCTGCGGTATAAATCAAAGTCCTCATACTGGTTTCTCTGGTATTCCATGACCGGATCCGGCACGGGAAACGGCAGTTTTACTACAATTAGGCTGGAAAGGATATCCCCTGCAAGGTCAATTCCCTCTCCGGCACTGTCACTGGCAAACAACACTCCGTTTCCGCTTCTTCTAAAGCTACTTATTACATCCAGTCTGCCTCTGCCCATAAGAAACAACGGATAATCAGAAAGCTGCTCCTTCAGACCATAGAACACCCTTTCCATGAGCCAATAGGATGTAAAAAGGATCAGGGTATGCCCATGAGTGGCAGACACTATCTGCAATATTTCCGCCATGACCGCCTGTATGTAACTGTCATCCCAGATATTCGGAAACGGCATACGCTCCGGTATATAGAGCAGACCGTTACTCTGAAAATCAAAGGGTGAGGGCTTGCTGGTTTCCATGATTCTTGATAAAGCTGCAAAGGAAAGCCCTGTCATTCTCTTGAAGTGACTGAAATCACCCCGGACTGACATTGTGCCGGACGTAATAATAACCGGTATCGGTCTGCCCCAGATGTCACGGAATAAAATCTGTTCCAGTTCCATTGGAACCGCACACAGGGCAAGCCTGCCGTTCTCCCTTTTTTCCATCCAGCAGATTGAATTTCCGCTGTTTAAAAATATGGTCAGCTTGTCCGTCAGCTCCTGGCAACGCTTTTTCAGACCTTGCAACCGCATTTTCTGTCCGCTGTTTTCCTGATAGGATAAGGGAAGCTGCTCTAAAGCCTTTGCCATGTGCCTTATGTAAATTTTTTCCATGGAACCTATCACTATTTCAATCCTGCTTCCCTCTCTGGTGTGGTTTCCTGCTAAATCTCCCGCCAGTCTGTCAAATATCTGTCTGTTATATTCCGCAAGCTGACTCCGCAATACAGTAAGTTCATCCATGCCTGTGGTTCTTCTGTTCACTTCACTCAGACCCACGATAAATTCCGCATCCTGCTCGTCCCAGACTGTGCTGTACATCTGTCTTGCGGCATCTATCAGCTTGTGGGACTCATCAAACACCATTGCCCCATATCCCGGAAAAAGAGGTTTTCTGCCCTGCTTCTGTCCAATCAGATCGGCAAGGATATAATTATGGTTCGTAATCTGAAAATCAAAATTATCCGTCATGCACTTTTTCTTAAAATTCATAAATCTGCATAAAAACGAATAAGGACATGACTTATTGCAGCGAAACACGTTGATTCTGCCTTTTACATAGGGTGTCAGCACGGCATCATCCAAATCAATCCTGTCAAATTCCTGCTCCCCAAGCCTTGCCAGTTCCAGTATCAGATTGGCATCCACTTCTCTCTGCAAATTTTTTATGGATGTCTCATATATCTTCAATCTGGAGTCACAGACATAATGCCGTTTTCCTTTCCGCACCACAAAAGATAATGGTTTGTCAATTACATGGTGCTCTAAAAGGATGCCGGATATCTGCGGTATGTATTCCTCTGTCAATGCTTTCTGCAGGGCTATAGTGGATGTTGATATGACTGCCGGAATCTTCTTATCTGAATAAATGTTATGTACTGTCAGTGCAAGAATATATGCGTGAGTTTTTCCTGTCCCCACTTCCGCCTCACATAAAGCCAGTTTGTTTTCCTGCAATGCCCGGAGCATTTCAAGAGAAAGTTCTTTCTGTTTTACCCTCAGATTCATTCCATGTTTCGGTAAAATCTCATCAAATAAATTAATAATTCTTCTGCACTCTTTGCCATCGTTACGCCTCCTAAAATTTCTTAGTGCCTTAAAGCAGCACAGGAATAGGCTGGAAGGTATCGGTTTGGCTTTTTACTAACAAAAATGAGCTTCCATCCAGCCCATGATTTCTACTGCTTTATAAAAAGGTGCATCAGCCATCCTGCCGGTAAGCAGGCATCATAAAAGCCGCCCACATTCTTTCTCAAACGTGGGTGTGCATTTTCCCGTCACTTATGCGGGCCACTGGCGTGGAAGTATCATTATCTCCGACCGGTATCATCGCATCCTGCCCCACCACGGGCAGTAAAGCCACAGGTAGTTCCCGCTCAGGATAGTGCGGTTCTTTTCACACTGATCCGTCATGGCGTACCCTGACTTGTGCTTTCCGGCTCTCCGGCCGGTCGGATGTGTGCCTGATGCACAGATATGAAGTTGTCAAAGTGCAGTAAAAGGGGAATATTTTAGACAAAAGAAAACCCCTTCACCTAATTCGCCGCTAGGTAAAGGGACCTGCCGAAAAAAAATTTCATTTTATTTTAATATGGTAACGATAATTAGGAATTATGGGGTGGATTTCAGCAATCATGTAGATGAGATGGGAGAGAATCTATCGTTATCTGTTGGAAATACAATAGAATTTGGATATAAGATAATACACAATTATAGAATGTTGAATGTCGAAAATATTACTTCATTGAAAGAATGGGAATGCAATTATGGATGATATCGAAAAATTATTTATACAAGACGATAGTACATTTACGGTATATGTTGTAGAGCAACAATTTGTTGTTGGTAGAGGACTGGAATATTTTAAAAAATATCTTAATACCTCCAATTATATTACGTCTGAAAAGCAAATAAAAAATGTGTTCTCAAAAGCTATTCAAACTATAAGTAAGAATGTAGCACCTGTAGAAAAATTAATCAATATGCTATCTACTGGATTTTCGGGGATAAGTATAGCTGATGCTATTACTTCTTTATGCCAATTATTTACTGTAAATGAACATCAATTAGCAGGACCGGAAGTTATTGATCCAATCATTTTACAAGAAGGAAAAATAACTAAACGGGATATTGCACGATTGGTTAGCCTAAACAAAGATAGTATATTGAGACCTACCATAATATTGCTTCTAAAAGATAACAATTTTAAAAGGGCTATGGAGTTACTTTCCGAATGTCCCGATGGTATAAACATTAGAATGATTAGAAATAGTGGTAAAGAAGAAAAATGTAAAGTTGTTAATTGCGGAGCTGATAATATAGTATCCTTTATAGATTCCTTTGCAAAACAGTGTTATAGTACATGTTCAAATACGCCTTGCAGCTTATTATTAAATTCTGAATGGAATGAAAAATTCGTTGTTAAGAAATATGCACCTATGGTTTTTAAATTTCGATCAAATTTATTGTTTGATCAAAAGGAAGAGATCGCTGAACAATTGTCAACTTTCACAAATGAAATTATTAATTTACATAGTGAAAATAGTGATGACGAACAAATAATTCGGTCATTTGAATGTGTTTTAAGATTATTTCGTGTTTTTTGTAACGATTTTGGTGGAAACGATATTTGGGAAGCTCAAAAAATTGCAACTAAATTGAATCATGAATTACTACTGGCTCAAGTATATCGTTATGCAGAATTTTTTCCAAATTGCTCGATGCAAGATAGAATAGATCTATATGGTAAGGGATATTCTATTTTTAAAAGAAATACGATGGAAGATAATGCCATCTATTGTAAAAATAATATGTTAATTGAACAATTTTATACAAATAGTATTCGTGCAGAAGAATTTAGAGAAATGCAAATAGAAGCAGTAAATAACGTGCCGGGTATGGTTGCCTTAAGTCATATATATAATAACGTGGGAGTAGCATACTTATATTGTGGTCAAACAGAGACAGCTATAGATTTTTTTGTACGTGGTCTAGAGTATGCCAGAAATAATGATCGTATTGTTCAAAATCTTGCAATAGAAAGCAATAAAATGCTCGCAGAGAATTATTCATTTACTACAATTGACGACAATAAAATTCGATTATTAATGCGACGTATTTTTGATGGAATGGGAATGACAAAATTACCTTTTTTAGCAGCTGATTTTGCTTTAAATGTTCTAACAGTTGCATTAAAGCAAAACAGACATCTAGGAAAAGAGTTGATAGAGACATACCCCATTCAAAAGTTAATTAACAAATCATTTAGAACAAACTTAATGAACGCGGGAGAACGTTATCAGCAAGTACAATATTTATGTACACATTTTCATGAAGAATGTTCTGGCTTTACAGAATGCAAAATTCCCGATAGACTTAATATATCTAGCGGGAAACGTGCAGAATTTATTATTAATTATGGTTTGAATCCGTTTGATTTTGAAATTTGGCTTTAGTTAGGGCTATGATCGAAGATGACAAAACATATCCTATCATGGAAGCGTGTTTTACTATTTTGCAATATTGCTTCACTGGCCGATGCATACTGCATTTGTTATATGATAAAGCAGTTTTAAATGCCATATCAAAAGAATCATTTAATTCGATTGTTGGCATTGAATTTATTTCAACAAAGTAAAAATCATCCAAAGATAACGGATTTTGCAAAACATCTTTGGATAGTGTATTATTTTTACATTTAATACGTCCATCAATGCGTCCATAAGTGGTTATAGGAAACTCTTTTGCAAAATTTAATAAAGTTTCCTTTGCTATTGTATCTACATTCAGCATTGGGCATTTGATGAAATTTTCTTCTTCGGCATATTTTTCTTCAAAACTATAAATCCAATTTGGATCTTGAGAGTTAGGATAATACAATAAAGGAGGCAATAAATCCAATGTATCAATAAGCGGATTATATACAATAGGAATGGTTATATCGTATCCTGATATAAATTTCTGATATAATCCAGAAGCATTGCTGCTACCTCCTATCTGAATACCTATACTACTCCCTAAATTTATAGGTCTGAAAATTCCGTTTGGATTAGTTGAAGGAAGATACTCCGGAACATTTATGTTATTTGCAGTAGCAATCACATTGGAAATATGTTTATTTTCGCTTGTTACAATTGCCTGTGCATCACATGGAATACAAGGAATTGCAAGAAAGCTACACATAGAAGGAACCAATGACAATGATGACAATTCATAGTTTCCACAATTCAGATTAATAATAAAATCAATATGCGGAAGCGTATTATAAGAAGCTTTTTGAATAAATGTTCTTACATCCATTATATACGGTACACATTCAAGTTCTTGGATAGCATTTAACCAACCAGAAATAATGTCACTTTTCCAAATCCAATAGTGGGTGCCCCCTAAAGCGTCTTCCTTTTCAAAAAAGTAAACGAGACCTATTGTTTTACCTCTAAGTTCATCAAGCATTTTTTTGTAGTGCATGTTGTACTCCATTTTACACCTCCATACGATGTTCTATTAGCCATGAGCAAAACTCCACATACTCAGTATTTATGCATGTTTGCGAGGCATGGCAACCTCTTTTATCACTCCAAATTTATAGTAACAACCAGCTCCAAATGGTATAATTAAGTTGTCAAAATCAATTCACCGAGAGGAGCTGATTGTTATCTATCATCAAGAAATTTTGAAAGACATCCGTCTTTTCACTTCACAACCAGTTGCAAAGTTTTAAGATTCACTTTTTCTGAATCTCGATTTATCCTTTGTCCCTGAATTCCCTAAAACCGGACGAAAAGGCTTTTCCAATCATGCCATGATTTGTTCGTTTATCGTTATGAAATGTGAAGGCTTTTCAATGATTACGGATCTTGTTGATTATCTTAACAACAACCTTCTAATCGCCCATTACTGCGGTTTTGATATTTCTGCTCCGTTGCCTTCTTACTGGACGTTTGATCGTTTTCTAAAACAGCTTGATAACGATGTACTTTCATCCATTATGAAATCCCAGGTTCTTTATCTTTCAAAACAAGGTATTGTTGATACATCTTTTATTGGTTTGGACTCTACTCCGATTGCTGCAAACACTTCACAGAATAATCCTAAATCTTTTCTATCCAACAAATTTAAGCCTGATAACCAGCCCAAAGCAGATACTGATTGCAAACTTGGCGTACATACTGCTTCTAACCAAACAAACGAGAAAAAGTATGAATTCTACTGGGGTTACAAAAACCACGTCCTTGTTGACTGTATTTCAGGTCTTCCCATTTATGAACTGACCACTACCGCCAATGTCCATGATTCCACTGTTGCGCTTGATATTTTGGCTGACACACATACCTTTCTGCCGATAACCGAATGTACCTTCCTTGCTGATAAAGGCTATGATGTTAAAAATATCTATAATCAGGTACAGGAACTCTACCAAGGTGAATGTATTATTCCATTAAACAAACGATCCACCAAAAATCCAAAACTTCTTCCACAGGGAAATCCTGTCTGCGATGCTGGGCTTGCCATGTGGAAGGATGGTAAATTTTCTGATAATGGACGTACACGCCAAAAATTCTGCTGTCCACCAAAATCAAGCAAAAACGCTGATTGTCCCTGCCATCACAAAAATTTTTACAACGGCAAAAAGCATCGCGGCTGTACAAAATACATCACCATTCCCGATGATTTAAGACTCTCCGTCGACAGAGACAGCAAATATTTCAAAAGTAATTACTCTCTTCGTACAGAAAGAATGTGAAAGATACAATTCACGTTTCAAAAATACAGGGCAGGAACGTATGTGGGTAAGAAATAAATCATCTGTTACCAACTTGAATACAATTGCCCATATAAGTCTGTTAGCGGTTGCTGTTGCGGCAATCACCACCGGCACAGGGCAATCCTATCGTAAGCTTAAAGCTGTAAAGCGAATCGCATAATAAAGAGCTATTCACATCTCCCCATTTGCGTAGGTTCTGGACTTACGTAAGCTTTGCTATGTCATAAATTTCCATTTTCCCGATTTACAAAAGCTAACTGTCAAATCCATCTTTTAAATCAATTCGTTTTGCTCATCTCTCTACTTATTGTAAAACATTGCCCTTGGGACAAGTCAATACATTTTCAAAAAAATTACATGAAAATTTCAAAAGATTTAATGCATATTAAAATTTTAAACATTTTTTCTGTTGTTAATTTGGATTTCTGCTTGATATACCACCTTGCTATGAATTTATCTACGGGTTTTCCGTTTTTATTTTTGATAATATATTTTACTATCTTATTTACAACACCTGCTAGCTGGTACCCAAAGTATATTTTTATCTTTCTTTTGCGTCCATACTTACCATTCTTGCAATTCTATTTCAGAACCAAATGTCATCTCAAGAAGTTCTGCTGCGATATCTTTACTGCATACTCGCATCAGATTGTCCTCAGCATCTTCCTTTGACAGCAGGTTCACACTTCCATACCAGACAATCTCATTATCGATTACGGCATAATGCTCGCAGGACTCTTCAACAAGCCTAATTTCAAAACCTGCTTTACGAAGTCTCTCCATAAGCTCCATCCGGACATCATCTTTGCCATATTTATAGGCATCAGGATGCCATGTGACAATTGTTACCTTAACTCCCAACTCCCGACGCTTTCCAAGTATCTTTATAATGCGATCCACTTTTTGATTATTTAACCTTGGACTTGATACAACGACCGCTGAATTAGCCTCCTCAAGATCCTTCCAATAAGTTTCTGCATAGTTTTCTATATCATAGATTGCATTTGCCTTCTGCTTTTCGCCGTCCATATTAACGCAAAGTTCATATCCGATCTTTTTATATGCCTTCATCCTTGCTGAATACATTTTATCGAACTTTGGAATATGACTGTCCACATAATCATAGACGATGACATTTTCTTTACCATCATAATCCCTGTTAAGTCGCCCGACATACTGCTCCACAACATTTTCTCCTGAAACGGGAGTCGCCATGAACAGAGTATCAAGTCGCGGAAAATCGAAGCCCTCTCCAAGTAAAGAGCCCGTTCCCACAAGAATAAGACTGTCCGAATTGTCAACTTTATTCAGTTCTTCCACCTGTGCCCTGCGCGCTTTCGTTCCATTTGCCCCCGTTAGCAGGATCAATCGGTCAGCATATGTCTTAAGCCTTTCAGACAGCTTCTTGGCATGATCAACATATTTCGTCAGTACTACCGGAGTTCTTCCAGCTTGCACACAGTCCGCCACATCCCTGATAATCTGTTCGTCACGAACATCATTATTCCTTATCAGCTCATAAGCATCATTACCATATGGTGTTTTTGACAAATGATGCGGCTTTACTGTCCGGGTAAATCGGGGATATACCAGATGATTAATATTCTGCTCCTCGGCTCTGTCTTTTGCTGTAAACCTATACCTGATAGGGCCGAGCAGAAATTCGTTTATCTTTTCCTTACCATCACCACGTTTCGGTGTTGCCGTCACGCCATACACATACTTTGCATTTATCTCCTGCAGCACTTCTATCGCGCTATCCGATGCTGCGTGATGGCATTCGTCAAAATATACTTGAGCATATTCTTTCAGCTTCGGATGAAATCCATCTTTTTTCTTAAGAGAACGTATCATGGCCACATCCACTATTCCGGTCAGTGTATCATGCGCTCCTTGAAGATTTCCAATCAATGATTTTCTTTTTCGTGTACGCCCGGTCTTTGTCTGATATTCAGGTAGTTCTTCATCAATATCCAAAAACTCCTCCAGACGCTTAATCCACTGGTTCATCAGATCTGCCCTGTCTACAAGTATTAAGGTACTTATGCCTCTTCTTGCGATCATATCACAGCAGACTACAGTCTTACCAAACGCTGTTGCGGCGTGCAGTATCCCGGTTTCATTTTCAAGCATAGTTTCCACAGCCGGAATCTGTGATTCACGCAATTCTCCCCTAAACGAAATATTGAGTTCCTGCCCTTTGGTTCTCTTGTCTTCAATCTTATAACTGATCCCCGCATTATCAAACTTCTTTAGAATTTCTTCCCGAAGTCCGCGAGGCAATACAATATATTTTCCTTCGTCACTTCCAAGGTAAATGAATCTGGATTCATCGTAATTTGGCATATCCATAGCCTGATTCTGGAAATACTGCTTGTTTGAAAATGTTGCCATACGGCGAAGCTGTCTTTTTGTCTTATTGGACATTCCTGTTGAGTCTATGTAAATGCGGTCAGCCAGCACGATACGCACCACGCCCTTAACACTGCCTGCTTCAATCTCAGAATTCTTATCCCATGGCGCATCAGTACCGTTGTCTTCGCTGATGGATCCCGTACTGTACCATAAAGAAAGATAGTCCTCTATCCCCTGTCTGGTCAGTCGCCTTGTCCCGGCAAGAACATTTAACTGATCTTCATATGCGTTCCAATTTTCATCAATAAAAGCACTGTTTCCGGACTTCAAGGCCATTCCTTGTAAAGGAAGTGCAATAACATTTCCAAGTCCGCCCTCAGGAAGCGCATCCTGCGTCGGTATCATGCGATCATAGTATTTGAAGGACTTAAGATTGACGGATTCAGCTCCTTTCTCTAGCAACGCAAAGCCAAATCTTCTCGCCAATCTGGCAGGAACCATTTCCTTGAAGAATATCCAAAGATGTGCACCGCGTCCCGACCTTGACCGTTCCACCACAGCGTCCACATCCAGATTCTTACAAATGCGCCGCAAAGCATTTATTTCTTCTTTCCAGCCATCATCAATATTCGCATAATCTTCCTGCTCCGCTCCCTTTGCATGGTTATCAAAATCAAATACAAGTAACTGACAAAGGTTATTTTCAAGCATCGGATATATCGCCACGACATCATTGCCATTTGGATCTGTCCCATTCATATGCGCCTTTATCAAAGGCAGGGTAACCGGCTTGTATGCCCTTAATTCGCAATCCTTACAACGAACTCCATCCTTTTTCTGTATATGGCAGCCACGATCCCAGCGGTTAAAGCACTGCGAATAATACCCGTTCTTCCCCGTTTTGGGATTCGTATAACGAAGATCATACACATCCTTCCTTCCGCGGCAGAACATCATAAAGAAGTCACTTGCAATCTTATCCGTAACATCAAATTTCTTAATACGAGCACCCTGATCAGGATCATACAATTCCACAACTCCTTCAGCGTCGCCTGACACAATATTCGCATACGAAACACCGGCTTCTTCCAAACGCTCTTTCAGAAGTCGGTTTTCATCCTCCAATGCCTGTATCCTGGATTGTAATGATTTGATTGTATCTGAATATTGTTGCGTAGGTCCCTTCATCCTTATCACACTCCCAGCTTCCCCATAACCTCTATCTTCTCATATTCTCCGGTTTCCGAATCAATAACAATCATCGCAGACTCTCCAATCTGTCTTCCATCTCTATAGGTCGAGAACACATCTGTCGATATGATGCCGTCTTTTTCAAATATCTTCTCCACCGGTGTATGCCCTACCACCTGTTTGTATGTATCTGCTCTGAACATCTCTCGGGTCTCATACTGTGGTCTGAACCATAAGGGTGATTTATCATTCCAGAGATAATCATGTGGAGCATCGTTTACCGTTGCAATAACCTCCTCTATATCAGCATCCAGCAGATCCTTGTTAAGCCATCTTAGGAAATCAGCTGTAAGCCCTCCATGTGAGAAAAGCACATTGTCAATCCGATGCATTATGTTTATCTGTACCGGACTCTTAAGGCGGTTCTCAAGTTCTTCAAGCTTTGACATTACCGTCCTCTCGGCATAGGGAGAATATCCGGTCTCAAGTCTTCCCCACGAGTAGCTGACATCATGATTACCGTAACACCAGAGAGTATCCGGATAGTCCTCAGCAAATGCGATTGCTCGATCAAATGTTTCTTTATATCGTTCTATCTGAAATTCCATATTCCAGTCATCCGGCATATCCATCAGGCACACAGCCCGATCCGCCTTACCGTCTCTTAAGATTTTCTCTGTCCTGTCGAATATCCATGGTTTTAGATGAATATCAGGAATCACAAGTACTCGCATAACTCCATCTCCTAAAATTGATATACAAACTTGTAACAATTTTCTTACAAGTAAATCTCCTTCAACAACTCCACACCTCTATCTCTATCAAATGGCATCCCCATCTGCAAAAGTCTTATTTCCGATTCATCTACTGCACTAATTTCCTCAATGTACCTATGTATGCATTCTGTTACAAGTCCTTCTGACTCCACTTTTATTCCGGTAGTAACAATCTGAAGCAATCGGAACACATCATATTTGTGCTTCTTTAAATCCTTTTCATTTACATGCTCTCCGGCTCTTTTTCTGTCCAAAAGGTTAATCCACGCATACATTTTGAACGGAATCAGATGCTCTGCTCCCAGAACACCAATACCATCAACCACTCTACGTCCGGACATCATAAATTTATAGAAGTCATCGTTCAGAAGAATCGCTGATAAACTGGAAGTATCATCATCAATATGAATCGGAATGATTCCCTCTTCTATTTCAAGATGATATCCCGGCTTTCTTGAAAACAACTCAATCATAGTAGGATAACCGAATTTTCCTTCTGTGAAGCTGTAAAAGTGCATATTCTGTTCATTCTTCCATCCGCACTTATAGCCGCCTTCTTTTATGTATTCCCAGAATACGCTCGCAAATTCCGGGAAGTTATCCTCCATAATCAGGATCATATCAATATCTTTTGTCGCTCGAAATGGCAAGTCTGCCTCTGAGAGTAGAATATCGCAGGCAGTTCCGCCGATAATAGTGTAATAATCCGTATAATCTTTAAATTTTTCTCTAAAAGAGTCTATCCCTGGTACCATTTATAATTCCTCCAACAGTTCCTCAATACTCATTTCTATTCTTTCGTCTTCGTTACCTTTGAATGTACATGCCAGTGAAACAGGATCAACACGCCTTTCTCTTGCAAAATAAGAAGGATTGTATTTCCATAATTGTATCTTCAAGCAGTCGTCTGGGTCTTCAGATCTGGCATCCACAATTTCCAACTGGTCAACAACTTCCTCGCCCTTGTAGATTGCACGTTCCTCTATTCTTGGTGGATTCAATTCTGACTCCTGACTAAGTGCAGTTTCTCCTGCGCTAAATGATTCAAAGGTTGCTTCATATCGCATAATTGTAATCACTTTCTGGACCGGATTAATCAAATATCCTTTTGCATTTTCATAATACTCTTTCCGTGAGTAATTTCTCTTAATAGCAATCTCTGTTCCTGATTTCATCTGCTGGATGAGTCCCATTTCCTCTAATTGCGCTGTTGCTCTTGTAATGGACGTCTTGGTAAGATTCAGCTTGTTCGCAACTTCACTTTTTAACACAGATTCCTCATCACTCATATATAACAATTCAAGGAACACCATCTGTGTTGCCGGCATCATCTTATCCGCTTTGACAAGCTGCTTGCGATACACATCCTGCAATACAATTCCCATAAATGGTAAGAATACATTTCCTGGCAAATTCACAAACGGAACTCCGCTTTTTACCAGAGCATTTCTCATGGATACGTTGTTTATCGCTACTTCATATGCTACAGGGCACTGCAATGCTTCCTCATACTTTGCTTTCTGCTTTTTCATTGCAGCAACACTTAGTTCCGTTTCCTTCATAACATCTATTATGGCAAAGGTAACACCATATATTTCAACCATCACAATATCACGCATAGTCATAAAGATTGGCAATGGCAATTTATTCTTGTATTCTGCTATTTTTACTTCGCAGCCGAAATACTGCTCTAATTCTTTTTTCATATGGCGTCTCCTTATAACATATTTTTTTGTATAATAACATATTTTCTGTTATTATACAATGTTTTATGTTATTATATCACAGCCAGAACGAGTGATTCTATTCTCTTCCATCGTCTGTTTCTCCGTAATATTTCTCTTTTATGCAGTTCCATAAAATTTAAGCCGTAGCTCTCGCCACGGCTTCATCACTTTTAATATCTGCCTACATTACAGCCACGAGGATTACCTCCAGCCAACCGGCTTAACGCTCTAACCTTTCTCATGGATTTCAACACATTTCTATGTCTACATAAAAGTTTTCAGTTCACCTAAAACCATTCAAGAATAAAATCGTTGACGATTCACCTTTAACGGTTCAAATAAAACGCAAAACAGTTAAATTGGAGGTGCATTCTACACCGTCTTTGAACCCAACTTTTTTCTAAAGGCAGGAATCGAACCTGCGACATCATGATTACAAGTCATGTGCGCTGCCAACTGCGCCACTTTTAAAGTCAAGCAACCCAATTTAATCAGAATTGGTAATATCTGTTATGTAACGTAACCCTGTTACAGGGAAGCCGGATTTGAAGTTTTCGTAATACAGGCAAACACCTTACGCTACCTCAATAAAAGTTGTTGCATTCGATACTTTTATCTGTGTGTCTAATTCAGTCAGAAGAGTGTTGCGCTTTTCTTCCAGCGCCTCCATTTTCTTCTTAACATCAAGCGGATCCACCAGTTCTGTTGTATTTTCCTTTACATAGGCTTCTACAACTCCTAAAGGTTTTTCGTCTTTGGTCTTGCTTTCTTTTCCGAGAATACTAAGACGCATCTCCTCTGCCGTAGACTGCAGCTGACTGTTCTTTCTGTCGCAGAACTGCACCCTTTCATTATACTCACTAGACAGCTTTTTCTGAAGTCTTCCTTCAAAATCTGCATCGACTCCGTAAGCACCAGCCCCACGAAGTCTGCTTCGGAGTGCAATTGCTCCGGCAACTGTGAAAATTCCGTAGGAAGTAGTAATTTCCATATTTGCATTAGAAGCCACAATCGCCGCATCAATCTTCTGAAAACGGTCAATCAAATCAGTAATCTGCTGATATGCTGACTCTGCTTCTTTTGCATACTCTTCTTTACTGGTGCGCTTTGCGAAAACCTTGTCCTCATTCGGCTTAATGGTATCAACAAAGCTTGCCTTAGCAATCTTATCTGCTATCTTCTTTACCAACAGATCTCTTTCATCCAGAGCCTGCGTTACCAACATCTTCTCGCTCATAAAAAATCCTCCCTTAGAATATTGTCTCTACCGACTATTCTAAAGGAGAATATTCTATTTGTCATTGAAGCTGTAGTTCAAAAAATTTATGCAGCACGCTTCTCCTGCAATTTTTCATAATAAGCACACAGTCTGCTTTCGCGAGAATCCAGTGGCTTTACAATAATATCCGGCACAATCGGTGCCCTGTTGCCACGCACGATTGCATCAATCGGAACTTGAAGCAGCTCGCTTAGCGCATACAGATTATCAATGGTCGGCATATTTACGCCATCGATCCAACGGTACACGCTCTGCACACAACCAAGTCCAAGATATTCCTGCACATCCTTTGGCGCAATTCCACGCTTGTCCATGATTCTACGTAAGTTAACACCGGTTTCTTGTTTGTTGATTAATGGGAACATAAGGCACCTTCCTTCCTCTATTTCCCTATTATAACACAGACCGCACATCCATAAAAGACGTGCGGCCTGTTCTATGTTATAATCCCCTTTTACCCGTATGCTTTTGGTACTTCATGTATCATTTATATTATCATATGAAATTTTGTTGGTTATGTCAATGGTATTTCGCCAGGCTTCACACAATTTTTGCAGGGACCATGCCGCATTCGCAGGACTGGTAGAGGGCAGCACCGTGGCTTCCTTTCCCGTAAGCGGCAGCTGGTACTTCCGGTACAGTTCTCCCGCCTTATTCCCATTGGCATAGATTCCCGTGATCTTAGATTCCGTCAACATGTGTCGGATATCCGTCGGTTCCACATTCCGTATACTGCTGTCGCTGGAGCCCTTGATATCGCAGCTCTGGATCACATCCCAGATGGCTATATGATGTGCAAGGAGCATCGCCTTTTTCTCTTCAATGGTCTCCGGCACCGGTTCCCCACACAGATCCGCCAACACCTTCCAGAAACGGTTCTGTTTATGTCCATAATAAAAATGGTTTTCTCTAGATTTCACAGATGGCAAGGTGCCCAGGATCAGCACCTCCGAATCTGCATCATACACCGGTGCAAAGGTGTGCTCAATATGTTCATATTCCATCGTTTTCTGCTGCTCCTATCTGTCGTGCTCCATTCTCCATTTGATACACCTGGTAAGGTAATCCACATACTCCTCATTCTTGCACATTTCCTTGCCGGGCGTATCGGAGATCTTCGCCACATCCATGCCGTTGCAGGCTGTCGTCTTCATGACGATATTTAAAGGCTCCTCACAGGTATCGTTGGCGATATAAGTGCCGATCCCGAACGCCACCGTCACGCGATCCTTGAAAGTCTTCCGCAGCTTATCCGCCCGTGCGAAATCCAGGCTGTCACTGAACAACAGTGTCTTACGCTTTGGATCGATTCCCTGAGCCTCATAATGGGCGATCATCTTCTCGCCCCAGGCAAAGGGATCCCCGCTGTCATGCCGCACTCCGGAAAACAGGGTGGAATAGGTCAGCTGAAAATCTTTCAGGAAACAATCTGTAGTGATGGTGTCCGTCAGAGCGATGCCGTTTAATACACCATACTCCTTCACCCAGGCATCCAGGGCATACCAGTTGGAATATGCCGGATTGTGCTTGTGATTGCCCTGCCCGGTACACATGATCCATTCATGCGCCATGGTTCCCACCGGTGTCACATTCCATTTTTTTGCCAGATAGACATTGGACGTACCGATGCAGGCAGAGTCCTGATAGTCCTTATTGTGCGCCACCAGCTCCTGCACCGCCAGTTCCTGTGCCTCCGCGGACAGGCGGCGCCGCAGGCCAAATTCACTGAAATTGCCTAAACAATAGGTCCCATCTACAAGTTTCTGAATCTTATCCTCCAACCGCTCCCGGAAGGAAGCATACAGTCTGTTATAATCATAATTCATCCGGAAAAATACTTCGTTGACGATGGCAAGAGTCGGGATCTCATACATGGAAGTGTTTAACCAGGAGCCTTTTGTCTCGATGGTCAGACCGCAGGCTGCATCCCTTCCGATCTCAAAATCTTCGTATCTGGGCTGCCACAAACGTAAAAAATCCACATAGGAACCCTTGATCCATTTTACGTTCTCCAGATAAGCCAGTTCCTCTTCCGTAAAACGTAAGTCACAATAGGCCCGGATCTGCGCCTTGATCTCTTCCACCATTTCCGTTGTAAAAAATACATCTGTATTCCTGCATTTGAAGGTCCAGGTAGTCTTATAAGCGCTGAACTGGTGGTAGATACACTGTCCCATAGAGAACTTATACATATCGTTTTCCAGTAAACTGTTGATGATCTGTGGTAATATCATGATTTTTCCTCTTTCTCTCTTAGATTCACAGCTATGTAAATAGGATATATTCTCTAAATGACATCCACCTGGATCGGTCCCATGGCAGCAATCGCCGTCTGGTGGGTCTGCGGAGTCACACAGGCACAGGCGTTCTCGATAACACATACTCTTGCTTCCGGTACAAATGCCTTTGCCATGACTACATTGCTTAACACACAGATTCCGGTACAGAATCCGGTAAAGTCCACTTCCATGGGATATTCCCCCTCTGCTGCCTCTCCTGCTGCCGTCAGTTCTTCCCAGATGGTTTTTAATAGTTTTCCGAATTCCGGACTGCCAAAGGTTGGCTTTTTCACCGTGATCACATTTTCCGGCGCATATTGCTCCCGCACCGCCTTTACAATATCCGGATGGATCTCATACCCTGCTGTCCCCTCCTGTCCATGCAAAATGGGCAGTCTTTTTCCTTCCTGGGTGTCCAGATAATCTGCCGTATGGGTATCCTTGGTGATGATCACCTTATAGTATTCCCCGCTTTCGGCTGCAGCAACGATATTTTTTACCGCTGCCTCGCACTCCTTGTTGCCCAGTGCTCCGGTGATGAATTCGTTCTGTGCATCCGTGATCACTAATACTTTCTTTGCCATGTTCCCTCTCCTCTACTCGTTTTCTATAATAGTCTGCACAAAAAGCAGGCAACCGCGTCCTGCGACTACCTGCTTCTCTTACTTACAGAAATAATTTCTTCACTTTTTCTGCGTCAAATACGACTTCTGTTAATCCGTCCACTTCGATCTGATACAGGGCATTGGCAGCCAGATGCTCCGCCGCCTGCTCGAGATCACGGATACCGCTGGTGTTGGAATAGATCTCCACCACCGCATCCAGTCCCTCTTTGGTGAGTGTGCATTCGTCTGCCTGCAGTCCGATGCGTTTCAGTACCTTTGGCAAGGCAAATCTGGAGAAAATGATCTTCTTCTCCTCCGGTGTGTAATCCGGTATATCGATCACTGCAAAACGCGACATTAACGGGGCACTGATCTGATCCTTATCGTTAGCTGTGGCAATCGGATAAACACCGAATGTGGGCACGGTACATTCCATATAGTTGTCCGTGAATCCCAGATTATCCAGCAAGGTAAGCAGTACATCCGCCGGATTGCCGTTACCTTTGCCGCTGGCCGCTTTGTCCAGCTCGTTGATGATGAATACCAGATTGGACTCTCCCGCCATGGAAAAAGCTTCCATGATGATACCGGGTTTGGCATTGGCGTAGATCCTGGAGCTTCCGGTCAGCTGCTCCGGATCGTTGATGGAACTCATATCCAATGTAGTCCAGGGAAGCTTTAAAATCCTTGCCACCGCATAAGCAATCTGGGATTTACCGGTTCCCGCCGGTCCCACCAGAAGCAGACCATAGGCCGGTAAAGTGTGGGTACGGTTGATCTGGATGATGGTCTCCATGATACGCTGTTTGACCCGCTCCATGCCGTACAATTCCTCATCCAGGATCCGTCTGGCTTCCACGGGGTCAATAGCCTCAAAATAGTTGCCCTTCCACTGAATGTTCATCATAATGGACAAGGCTCTCTGTGCATGCCTTCTCTCCTCGGGAGATACCTCGTGGGATCTTGCCACTGCCAGGTTTCTTCTCGCCCACAGGCGGATATTTTCCGGCATGGTCCTTCCGGCACAGGTCATGAAATCGGAGATACTCTGAAGGCTGGTAAGTTTCATATCATCGCCGTCTTCCCCTTCGTCCTCGCCCTGTTCTTCTTCCGCGGGAGCACTGCTTAAAAACAGCCGCTCCATCATGAATTGTAAAAATCCATCCTCTGCAGACAGCTTGGTGCCCCCACCGAAAGCTGTCTCACGGATCTTATATACTGCATAGCCGTCATTCCTGTTTTCTCCGGAGAGACGCACGTTAATGTGGTTCTCACCAAGCCAGCGGATCAGACTGACAAAACGGGCATCAATCTGTAAAATATCGGCATAAGCGCTGCTGCCTTCCTCTTTAAATTCGAAATTGGTCCGTTTGCTCTGATTACCGAATACACCTACGGCATGATGGTTCCATTTTTCACTGCTGTTATCCAGGATCAAAATCGGTTTCTCCGCAGAGGCTGATCCCTCATTGGAGCGAAACGTAGTATAGGTGCATATAGGATCCTGCTTCTTTTCATTTTCCGGAGTACTGCTGAAATCAAATACCGGCATGCTTAACCTCCTTTTTTCTGGCCTGAATCTTCTCCTCATCGATCAGTTTGAACTGTTTTACAAGATTGGTCATATTCTCAGACTGCGCCAACAGTTCTTCACTGGTAGCAGACAGCTCTTCTGCTGCCGCCGAATTGGACTGTACGATCTCGGAGATCTGGTTCACACCGCTCTCCGCCTGATTCATGGCATCCGCCTGGGTATCTGCGATCTGGGTCAGTTCCTCGGAATCCTGTGCGATCTTGCGGACACCGTCCACGATAACACTTAAGGTCTGGGATGCATGATCCACAGCTTCATTGCCGGCATGGATCTCCTCCAGGGTATCGCCGATCAGATTTCTGGTATTGACTGCGGACTGAGCACTCTGCTCTGCCAGCTTACCGATCTGGTCTGCCACAACAGCAAAGCCTCTGCCTGCTTCTCCGGCTCTGGCTGCTTCAATGGAAGCATTCAGGGACAGCAGATTGGTCTGGCTTGCAATATCTTCGATCTCGCCGATGATATTGCTGATCTTCTCGGAAGTTTCATTGATCCGACCCATGATTTCCATCAGGTGATTCATTTCGGTACGTCCTTCATCCGCCTTAGCAGAGTATTCCTGTGCCTGTCTGCTGGAATTCTTCGTATGTTCTGCGGTATTGTCTACCATAGAAGTAATATTGGTAATCGTCGCCTGAAGCTCCTGTACGGCTCCTGCCTGTTCGGTTGCCCCCTCAGCCAGAGACTGCGCTGCATCTGCCAGACTTCCGGCACCCATGGATACTTGTCCGGATACTTCATTGACATTGTACAGTGCCTCATTCATCTTATACTTAATATCTCTCAGCGCTTCTTTTAGTTCATCCAGATCGCCCTCATAGAGATCGGGATAACGGAACTTCACTGTCCAGTCGCCGTTTGCCATAGCGTTTAATGCCTGGTTGATATCCTCAATGATCATCCTGAGGTTTGTCGCCATTGCTGTAGCCGCACGGTTCATCGCTGCCATTTCGTCCTCTGTCTCCACTTTGGGGAAATCAGATGTCAGATCACCTGCTGCGAAGCCATCCAGTCTGTCTGCCAGCGCTTTCAGCGGTCCGGCGATTCCTTTGGCTATTCTTTTTCCCGCCTTTTCAGATCCTGCAAAGCCTACTCCGATGATCAGAAGGATTACGATAAAAATAACTACACGGAAAACATTCAGCTTGGCTTCCATGGCATTTCCGTTCGTTACACTGCTGTCCAACAGGCTCGTCATATCTGCATAGACCTGCTGGAACACGGGATCCATCTGTTCGCCTGCCATCTGCTGTGCCTGCATCCGCTTAGCAGGATCGGAAGCTGTTCCCAGTTCCAGTATCTGTGCCTCGATCTGCTGATAAGAAGCTACGCCATCCTTGATCTGCTGGTAGGTAGCTCTTCCCTCATCCGTGATCATATCATCTTCCAGGACACTGATATAGGTATCCAGCTGTTCCGCCGTCATGTCATGGGCATTTTTTGCTTTAGCAATCAGCGTATCGTCATCATAGCCGATGGCGGCACGGGTCTCGCTCCGCATCTCCGCGATAACGATCATCGCCTTACCGATGTCACCCTGTGCGAAACCGTAATGGCGCAACGCATAGGAATACTGGTAACTGACGATTCCCATGGCGACACAGGCAATAATACCTGTTGCACTTAATAATAGAGAAATTATGCGAAATACACTCATTAACCGCTTTTCGATGGGGAGCTTACTTAACTTATCTGATCTGTTCATTCCAATATTCCATCCTTTCCATAAACTGTGAATAAAAATCTGTTGTCCCTTTGTACGGCAATAAATAAAACAGACGCAACAGCAGCAGATTTTCCTCCTGCTGTTTCCCTTCGTCTTCTCCTGTCAGTCTCTCTTCCATGGCATGTAACAGGTCATGCCATTGTAGGGTAAATTGCTGGTTTCTCGTCAGATCCGGAGTATCGATCCATTTACTGACTTTTATCTTGCTGCGGTTCTCCTTCGCACATTCCCCGGTCTGGAGAAAATAGGAAAATCCTCCGTTTTCATAATATCTTCCCAGCGGAAACAGCCGGCAGATTCCAGGCCGGTACGGATGGATGCTACATCTTCCTTCCTCATCCAGATAAGCGCAGGCTTCCTTGGTCCCCTGCATTTTCAGATTCGGTAAGATCACACCATCCACCACGTTGAGCTCCACCGATGCCGCTAATAGCTCCTGCATGCTTTTCCCCATTCCTGTAGTCATCCGGTAAACATCATAGGGATCCAGGATAATGGAATTGCCCATGCCGTGACAACACCGGGAACAGCCATTGCAACCACCGCAATCCGCTTTCACCATATCACTTGCTTTGTATAAACGGCCGTCGGATATCTCCGCAAGACTTACATTTCGCTTCATATCTACACCATCAGCCTCTCTGTGCCTTGCGTTCCATGATCTCCTTCAGGCTCTCCGTGTAAGGAGCTCTCGCCACCCCGTATTCCGTGACAATTCCGGCGATCAGTTCATGGTCTGTCACATCGAATGCCGGATTGTAGACCTTTACACCCTCCGGAGCCATGCGCTCCTTGTACCACATCTCAGTAACCTCTTCCGCCTTACGCTGCTCGATGCAGATATCTGCACCGGTGGCAGTCGCCATATCAATCGTGGAAGTCGGTGCACAGATGTATACCGGCACACCGTACTGTTTTGCCACTGCTGCCACCACGCTGGTACCGATCTTGTTCGCAGTATCTCCGTTAGCTGCCACTCTGTCACAGCCTACAAACACTGCCTGCACCCAGCCCTTGGACATGACAGAAGCGGACATATTGTCACAGATCAGTGTCACATCCACGCCTGCGGAATGCAGTTCAAACGCAGTCAGTCTGGCTCCCTGTAACAGCGGTCTGGTCTCATCCGCAAATACATGGAAGTTGTAACCTCTCTCCTGTCCCAGATAAATCGGTGCGGTTGCGGTACCGTATTTTACGGTTGCAAGTTGTCCTGCATTACAGTGGGTCAGAATACCATCTCCCGGTTTTACCAGTTCCAGTCCAAGCTCTCCGATTTTTCGACATACTTCCACATCTTCCGCCCGAATCTGCAGTGCTTCGTCATGCAGGATTTCCTTCACTTTTGCGACAGTCTTGTGCTCTTCTCTGCCAGCCTTTACAGCCACAGCATCCATGCGCTTCAGCGCCCAGGACAGATTAACTGCGGTGGGTCTGGAAGAATCCAGATATTCCTTATATTCTGTGAATTTCTGATAAAAATCTTCGAAGTCTTCCGTCTCGATGCGATTCGCCAGCAGGTAGATGCCCAATGCCGCCGCTACACCGATGGCCGGGGCTCCCCGGACCTTCAGCAGATAGATAGCATCCCACATCTCCTGTGCCGTATGTAATGCGATCAGTTCGATCTTACCCGGAAGCAGGGTCTGGTCTATGATGATCACCGCATCCTGTGCTTCGTCCAGTTCTACGGTATCGTAATCAAGGATGTTTTTTTGGTTTTCCATGTGTACTCCTTTATCTTCAGCATCCTTTTACTACATTTGATGCATTAATTTTCGTGCCTGATAATATCTGCGAACTCCGCTCTCGCTGCTTTCGCAAGGTCATCCGGTTTCAATTGGATCTGAGATCCGATCCTGCCGCCGCTGACATAGATTTGTTCCTGTGTCTTCGCACTTTCATCAATTCTGGTCACATACTGTTTTTTCATACCGATGGCTGTGCAGCCGCCGCGGATGTAGCCGGTGATGGCATTGATGTCTTTTACGTGGATCATCTCCACGCTTTTTTCTCCAACGGATTTCGCTGCTTTTTTCATATCCAGCTCCTCCGCAATGGGGATGACGAATACAAAATAATTCTTGCTGCTGCCCACGGTGACCAACGTCTTGTAGACCTGCTCATAGGGCAGGGACAGCTTGTCTGCTATCTGAAGCCCATCCACGAATTCCTCGCACTCATAGGTGTGATGGGTATAAGGAATCTTCAGAGATTCCAGGATACGCATGGCGTTGGTTTTTACTTCTTTTTGTTTTGCCATAAAATATCATCTCACATTCTTGCTCTGTATGATACCTGCGGATTGCTCCACAATCCCACCCAATATTCGCATATCGTGGGATTATCATTATATTTTACTATGTAAGCGTCCGAAGTGCAATATAAAACCCTCCCTGAGATCAACAGGGAGGGTTCGAATATCCGTCAAAAAACGGCTCTTAGTTCGCTGCCTTCTCAGCCTTTGCAGCCTTCAGCTGTTCGGTCAGAGCGGGAACGATCTTGTTCAGATCTCCTACGATACCGTAGTCAGCTACATCGAAGATAGGAGCTGTCTCATCCTTGTTGATAGCAACAATGAGATCAGACTCTTCCATACCTGCTACGTGCTGAATAGCACCGGAGATACCGATTGCAAAGTAGATCTGGGGACGAACGGTCTTACCGGTCTGTCCAACCTGCAGATCCTTGGGTTTCCAGCCGTTATCTACAACTGCACGGGAGCAGGATACGGTACCGCCCAGAACTTCTGCCAGATCCTCCAGGATCTTGAAGTTCTCTGCGCTGCCTACTCCACGTCCACCGGATACCAGGATCTTGGCATCCATGATGTCAACGGTATCGGATACAGCCTTAACGACTTCCTTGATGGTTACATATTTGTTGTTCGGAGTAAATCCGGGATTGTACTCTTCGATCACAGCCTTTGCACCTGCGATAGGAGCGATCTTCTGCATAACGCCGGGACGAACGGTTGCCATCTGAGGTCTGTTGTCAGGACATGCGATGGTAGCGATGGTGTTACCACCGAATGCAGGACGGGTCATCAGCAGCTGATTGTGCTTCTGCTCCTGTCCGGGGATAGCAACGAGAGGGAAATCACCGATTTCCAGTACGGTACAGTCTGCGGTCAGACCGGTCTGAACTCTTGCGGAAACGGTAGGTCCCAGGTCACGTCCGATAGCGGTTGCACCTACCAGAACGATCTCAGGCTTATATTTCTCAATAACAGATGCCAGTGCATGTGCATAAGGCTCGGTTCTGTAAGTCTCCAGTTCGGGATCATCTACGAGGATCACCTTATCTGCACCATACTCAGCCAGCTTATCAGCCAGTCCTTTTACGTTATAACCGATCAGAACCGCGGTTACCTCGGTCTCCAGCTTTGCAGCCAGCTCTTTACCTTTGCCGAGCAGTTCTAATGCGATACCACTGATCTCATTGTCTACCTGCTGGGCGAACACATATACACCCTTGTATTCTTCAATATTATTGGTTACCATGGTTTGCCTCCTATATTAGATGATGTGCTTTTCTTTGAATTTAGCAACAATGTAAGCTGCTCCGTCTTCGGGTGAATCGGGAACGATCTTCTCACCTGCGCCCTTACGAACCTTATCGGATGCCTTTGCGATCTTGGTAGGAGATCCCTTCAGACCAAGGTTGCTGTCATCAACATCTTTCAGATCAGCTCTGCCCCAGGTAGTGATCTCTGCCTTGCATGCATCGAAGATTCCGCCGGGAGTCATGTAACGAGGCTTATTCAGTTCGGATAATGCAGTGATCAGGCAGGGCATCTTAGCTTCTACTACATGATATCTGTCATCATACTGTCTCTGAACGATCACCTTGTCTCCCTCAACCTTAATGTCCTGTGCATAAGAGATTACGGGAAGTCCCAGATGCTCAGCGATCTGAGGACCAACCTGTGCGGTATCACCATCGATTGCCTGACGACCGGTAATGATCAGATCATAGTCAAGGTTTCTCAATGCACCTGCAATGGTAGTGGAAGTAGCCCAGGTATCAGCACCGCCCAGTACTCTGTCGGTAACCAGAATTGCTTTGTCAGCACCCATAGCCAGCGCCTCACGAAGAGCATCTGCTGCCTTGGGAAGACCCATGGTCAGTACGGTAACTTCTGCGCCGAACTCGTCCTTCAGCTTCAGTGCAGCTTCCAGACCAGCCTTATCATCGGGATTCATGATAGCAAGCATTGCGCCTCTGTCAAGAGTTCCGTCAGGATTGAATTTAACACCGCCCTTGGTATCGGGCACCTGCTTAATACAAACAACAATCTTCATTGTATTTTCTCCTTACTTTTCTAATAAAATTTCCGACAAATGCCTGCTTGCTTATTTCAGCAGATCTGCGGAGATAACCATTCTCTGAACTTCGGAAGTACCCTCGTAGATCTCGGTGATCTTTGCATCACGCATCATACGTTCAACTTCGTACTCTCTGATGTAACCGTAACCACCGTGCAGCTGAACAGCCTTGGTAGTAACTTCCATAGCAACCTCAGCAGCATACAGCTTAGCCATAGCAGCTTCTACAGAGTAAGAGATCTTAGGATTGGTCTTGTACTCGTCCTTCTTGCGTGCAGCCTTGTATACCAGCATCTTGGCAGCTTCCACCTTGGTAGCCATATCAGCCAGCTGGAACTGTGTATTCTGGAATCCGGAAATGGACTTTCCGAACTGCTTTCTTTCCTTGGTGTAAGCAACGGTTCTCTCCAAAGCGCCTTCTGCAATACCCAGAGCCTGGGAAGCGATACCGATACGTCCGCCGTCCAGAGTGTGCATTGCGATCTTGAATCCCTGTCCCTGCTTGCCCAGCATGTTCTCCTTAGGGATACGGCAGTCGGTGAAGATCAGCTCGTAAGTGGAAGAGCCCTTGATACCCATCTTCTTTTCCTTGGTACCGAAGGTAAATCCGGGAGTTCCCTTCTCAACGATAAAGGAAGAGATCTCCTTCATCTTTCTGCCTCTCTTCTCTACGATGCCGGTAACTGCAATCACGATATAAACATCTGCTTCTTTACCATTGGTGATGAAGCACTTGGAACCATTGATGACCCACTCATCGCCATCTAATACAGCCTTGGTCTGCTGACCCTGGGCATCGGTACCTGCACCGGGCTCGGTCAGACCGAAAGCACCGATCTTGCGGCCGCTTGCCAGATCAGGAACATATTTCTGCTTCTGCTCTTCGGTACCGAAGGTCATGATAGGATCGATACACAGAGAGGTATGTGCGGAAACGATAACGCCTGTAGTTGCGCAAACCTTGGAAAGCTCCTCAACGCACATAGCATAGGTCAGGGTATCACAGCCCTGTCCGCCATACTCCTTGGGAACAGGAATTCCCATGAAGCCGTACTTAGCCATCTTCTCAACGGTCTCTCTGGGGAAAGTTTCGGTCTCGTCAACTTCCTGTGCAAGAGGTTTTACTTCGTTCTCGGCGAACTCTTTGAACAGCTGTCTCGCCATCTCATGCTCTTTGGATAATGTAAAATCCATGATGTTAATCCTCCATTGTTATTTATACTTGGTTGTAATTATCATGATGTCGGGGTCTAAGAACCCCGACTTTGATGCCTACGGATTGTTTATACTTTACTGTGCATCCACAGGAGTCTTGGTGCGGTCTGCATTGTATACATAGAAGCCCTTGCCGGTCTTCACACCAAGGTTGCCGCCACGTACCATCTTACGGATCAGAGGACATGCACGATACTTGCTGTCGCCGGTCTCGTTGTACAGAACATCCATGATGGCAAGGCAGATATCCAGTCCTACGAAATCACCCAGCTCCAGGGGTCCCATGGGATGATTAGCGCCCAGCTTCATAGCTGCGTCGATACCTGCGATATCGGATACACCTTCCATCTTGATGAAAGCTGCTTCATTGATCATAGGGATCAGGATACGGTTAACAACAAAGCCTGCTGCCTCGTTTACCTGAACAGGGGTCTTGCCGATCTCTTCGGAGATCTTCTTGATGGTATCCACGGTCTCTGCGGGAGTATTCACACCTGCGATTACCTCAACCAGCTTCATACGGTCTGCGGGATTGAAGAAGTGCATACCGATCAGAGGACGGGTCAGTCCGTTGCCGATCTCGGTAATGGAAAGGCTGGAAGTGTTGGAAGCAAATACACACTCGGGCTTGCAGATCTTGTCCAGCTCACCGAAGGTGGTCTTCTTTACTTCCATGTTCTCAAATGCAGCTTCTACGATCAGATCGCAGTCTGCACACAGGTCTTCCTTCAGACCCGGAGTGATCTTAGCTACGATAGCGTCAACTGTTTCCTGGGTCATTTTTCCTTTTTCTACCAGTCTTGCATAGCCTTTTACGATCTTGGCTTTGCCGCCTTCAGCCCATTCCTGCTTGATATCGCAGAGAGCTACTTCATATCCGTCTACCTGGGCAAATGCCTTTGCAATGCCCTGTCCCATGGTACCTGCACCGATAATACCTACTTTCATGGTAAATCCTCCTGTTTTCTATACATTCTATCATTATTTGAAAAACTATTATAACTATTTATTCTGGAAAGGCTCTTTTACTTTTTCCTTGTTCTTGTCAAGGAAGAAAGCCATACCATACTTCTGATCTTCTGTCTCGAAGCAATCTCCGAACAGCTTCTCTTCAATGACTACTGCCTGATCCATATCTGCATCCAGGCCATCATTAATAGCCTTCTTGCAGTTGCGTACAGCGATGGGAGCGTTCTTGGCGATGGTCGCTGCCATCTTCTGTGCTGCTGCCAGCATTACTTCCTGTGCGCTCTTTACTACATTGCCATCAGCATCAACCTCGGCGCTGTATACTTCATTTACCAGACCGATTCTGTAAGCGTCTGCTGCCTTGATATTACGTGCGGTGTAGATCATCTGCTTTGCCATGCCTGCACCTACCAGACGAGCCAGTCTCTGGGTTCCACCGAAGCCGGGAGTGATTCCCAGTCCTACTTCGGGCTGTCCGAATACTGCATTATCGGAACAGATTCTGATATCACAGCTCATGGAGATCTCACATCCACCACCCAGAGCGAAGCCGTTGACAGCTGCGATCACGGGAATGGGGAAGGTCTCGATCTTGCGGAACACATCGTTACCCTTCTTGCCGAATGCTTCGCCTTCTGCCTTGGTCAGGCTGCTCATCTCTCCGATATCTGCGCCTGCCACGAAGGACTTGGCACCTGCACCGGTGATCACCAGGCAGCGAACCGTTGCCAGATCTACTGCATCCAATGTAGCGTTCAGTTCATCCAGCACCTGAGAATTCAGTGCGTTCAGTGCTTTCTCACGGTTAATGGTGATGGTTGCCACATTACCATTCTGCTCATACAAAATGTAATCCATGTTTTTACCTCATTTCACATTTCTATTCGTGTTTTCAAAACCACACTAAGGCGATAGAGATTCTACCGCCCCAGCGAATATTTATAAAATTAATCCTCGATCCTAACGATGGTGGAGCAGCCCATGCCACCGCCGATGCACAGAGTAGCCAGACCGGTCTTGGCACCTCTTGCCTGCATCTCATGCAGCAGAGTTACCAGGATACGGCATCCGGAAGCTCCTACGGGATGACCCAGTGCGATAGCACCACCGTTGGGGTTCAGCTGCTTATCTACATCAATACCCAGTTCCTTACCAACTGCTACGGACTGAGCTGCGAATGCTTCGTTAGCCTCGATGATATCGAAGTCTTCGATCTTCATACCGGTCTTAGCCATTACCTTCTTGGTAGAAGCTACAGGGCCGATACCCATAACCTCGGGACGAACACCAGCCAGAGCGCCTGCTACGAAAGTAGCCATAGGCTTAACGCCCAGCTCCTTAGCCTTCTCCTCGCTCATAACAACGATAGCTGCTGCGCCGTCGTTGATACCGGAAGCGTTACCTGCGGTAACGAATCCACCGGGATTGATGGCACGAAGCTTAGCCAGACCTTCGATGGTAGAACCATGACGAGGGCCTTCATCGGTATCGAATACGATGGTCTCTTTTTTCTTCTTAACTTCCACGGGAACGATCTCTGCCTTGAAAGCACCGTTCTTCTGAGCTTCTTCAGCCTTTAACTGGCTCTTTAATGCGAACTCATCGAGTTCTTCACGGGTAAGTCCCCACTCTTCGCAGATATTGTCTGCGGTCTTAATCATATGATAATCATTGAAAGCGTCCCAAAGTGCATCTTTGATCATGGTATCTACCATGGTTGCGTTACCCATACGATATCCGTAACGTCCCTGAGGAATTGCGTAAGGAGCCATGGACATGTTCTCCATACCACCTGCTACTACGACATCTGCATCACCGGCCATGATCATCTGTGCTGCCTGGTTCACACAGTTCAGACCGGAACCACATACCACGTTCATGGTAACTGCGGGAACTTCAATGGGAAGTCCTGCCTTGATTGCAGCCTGACGTGCTACGTTCTGTCCCTGACCTGCCTGGATAACACATCCCATATATACCTGGTCAACTGCTTCGGGAGCAACGCCTGCTCTCTTCAGAGCCTCCTTGATCACGATAGCGCCCAGCTCCGGTGCAGGAGTTGTGCTTAAGGTTCCACCCATAGTACCGATCGCGGTACGGCAAGCGCCTGCTAATACAACTTTCTTTGCCATTTGTTTGTCCTCCATTTTTTTGTTTTGCTTGGTTTGCTTTCTGAAATGTTTTTAGATTGTTATTTTTTTATCATTTCACTGTTCCTATTTTAACATAGCGAAATCGGTTTTGCAATGATTTTGTCAAAAAAATAACAAAATAACTGATGCAATTTTAAACAGCCTGCCGTAAGTCCGGCAGGCTGTCTGTCATTGCTTATTTAATTGTACCTTTTTACACTGTTTTTACGGCTTATACTTCCGGCTCGATCAGTCCGTAAGTGTCGCCTTTTCTCTTGTAAACTACGTTCACCTGATCAGTCTCTGCATTACAGAATACGAAGAAGCTGTGTCCCAGCAGTTCCATCTGGATGCAGGCATCCTCAGGATACATAGGCTTGATATCGAATTTCTTGGTACGAACGATCTTGATCTCCTCATCATCCGTATAGTCATTCTCTACATAGGCCTTGCTAAAAGAAGCGGCCGCCTGCTGTTTGTCAACGATCTTGTTCTTATATTTTTTCAGCTGTCTCTCAA
>ERZ779850.255-NODE-255-length-70089-cov-30.448982_pt1 | contig 70089 bp, 69 predicted proteins | sample MGYA00511249_ERZ779850 | MGnify/ENA primary metagenome ERZ779850 (study PRJEB29588, sample SAMEA2162475) | human gut metagenome | biome: human gut; feature: human-associated habitat; material: faeces | place: Denmark | collected 2008/2010 ...
GAGTTTATCAACCTATTTTATCAGTTTAGGCTTGCACAAATCATAAAAATATGAAGAATTGGCAATGTCGGTGGGCAGAGTGTGGCGGCGCATGCTGCGCCACCGCGGATGAGTCAAAAAAGAGAGCATCACTTTCGTGATACTCTCTTTTGCGTGGTGCCACCAGGAATCGTAATTTATTTCCAAGTGATTGAATATCATTACTTTCTAAAAGCAACTCAACTTTAATCTCATCCGTTTGCTCCACCAATGACTTGCTGCGTTCTGCGCAAGGTTGCGTGAAGGTTTCCAAATGCAAAGGTGGTGAATTACTTTAAATCATTGTTTTTCAGTTCCTTGATTTCCTTATCAAAATCGCTTTCAAGCAGTTCCATTTCGCGTTTGCGATAGATGGCGAACTCTTTTTCTGCCTTTTCAATCGCTTGTTTATGCGAAATGTTTCCATTGTCAATCAAGACCTTACGTTTGTGTGCAATAATTTGGTAATCCAGTGCCCCTATCCAATCTTTCATGGTCATGGGATTCATTTCCAATGCTTGGAACTCGGCAAAATCCAGGAAACCGGAAACAAGCAGATTCAGACGTTGTAGCTCAATCTCCGACAGATAGTTCTTGGCAATCTTCACATCGTCCTTGGTCACATAGTTGCCCTTGAAGTTGGTCATTCCGACAAAAGGCTTATCCCTGATACGTTGTAATAACTCACGGAAATAGCGATTGCCCCCTTGCTTTAAGCGTTCATCATCCATAGCAAACCCAAATGACCGATTTGGGCTAAATGAGTATTTTCAAAAAAGGCGGTCTTCTATTTTAGTGTGAAGCGAGCCTTCTGTGTTATATGGTCCGAGGCGTTGCCGATGAGAGCTTCAAATACGCCGTTCTCCGACTTCCATGAGCTTGACGTTTCGTCGTAGAAAGCGAGGGCTGTATTGTCTATGGTAATGTCCACGTCCTGCTGTTCGTTGGGATTGAGCCATACCTTCTTGAATCCTTTGAGTTCCTTTAAGGGACGGTCCACCGATGCTTCCACGTCCTTTACGTAGAGCTGTACGATCTCTGCGCCGCGCTTCGTGCCGGTGTTCTTGACGGTTACGGTGAATGTCAGCTTGCCGTCGCGCGTCATCTCTTTGGCAGACTGGCGCAGGTTGCTGATGCTGAAAGATGTGTAACTCAGTCCGTGTCCGAAAGCAAATGTCGGCTTGATGCGGTTTTTCTCCGTCCATCGGTAACCCACGTATATGCCTTCCTTATATTCCTCGTCTATTATCTTGTCAAAACCAGCAGCTGTGTCGTCTGTCTCGCGCCACGTGCCAGGATAGGTTTTCAGAGCGTGTGCGCCACAGTCGTTGAGGCTTCCGTACCATGTGAATGGCAGCTTTCCGCTCGGATTGGCGTCGCCCGTCAGCACATCGGCGATGGCGTTGCCTGCCTCTGAGCCTATAAACCAGCTCTGCACGATGGCCTGCACTTTGTCTTTCCAAGGCATTGCCACGGCGTTGCCAGAGACGTTTACGTAAACGAGGCGGTCAGTAACCTTGGCGAGAGCCTCGATTAAACGGTTTTGCTCGTATGGCAGATTATACTGCTTGCGGTCGTGTCCTTCGCAGTCCTGATAGTCCGATTTGTTCAGTCCGCCCACCATAATGACATAGTCGGCGTTCTTTGCCTTCTCCACAGCCTCGGCAATGAGCTGGTCAGCGGAGCGGTTATCCTTCAGATTCTGACCAGTCTCCACTCCATTATATTCGCCCGTCACGTCTCCCACGTAGCCTCGTGCATAATCAATCTCTGCCGAACCTCCGAGTTTCGCTCTCAGTCCGTCAAGAGGAAGCGTCTCACGCTGCACCTTCAACGATGACGAACCACCGCCGACGGTCATCATCTTGATGGCGTTTTCGCCCACCACGAGTATGCGCTTCGCCTTGGTGCGGTCGATGGGCAGCACGTTGTTGCGGTTCTGTAGGAGCACGATTCCCTCGTCAGCTATCTGACGGGCTGCTTCGTAGTGCGATTCAGAGCAGAGGAAGCCGTGAGGACGCTGTCTGTTCATAGTCGTGCGGAAGAACAGTCGCAGCACACGGCGTACCTTGTCGTCAAGTTCCTGTGTGGTGTACTTGCCGCTCTTGATATCTTTAAGATATGGTGTGGCAAGATAATAGTTCTCGTAAGCGTTGCTTGTGCCTGCAGACAGACCATTGGTCCAGGATCCGAACTCCATGTCCAGTCCGTTCTTTACAGCCTGGTCAGTGTCGTGACATCCGCCCCAGTCGCTTACCACCACGCCGTCAAATGCCCAGTCGCCCTTCAGAATGCGGTTTAGCGTATACTGGTTATGGCAGTTATGCTCGTTCTTGTAGAGGTTGTATGCGCCCATAATCGCCCAAGCCTTTCCTTGTTCTACGGCAGCCTTGAATGTAGGCAGATAAATCTCATGCAGAGCGCGGTCGCTTACAATGACGTTCACCTGATTACGATATTCCTCGTCATTGTTCAGGCAGTAATGCTTGACGCATGCCGAAACTCCCATCGACTGTAGCCCTTGTATGTAAGGCACCACCATCGTGGAAGCCAGATAAGGGTCTTCGCCCATATACTCGAAGTTGCGTCCTCCGAGCGGAGTGCGATAGATGTTGACGCCCGGTCCGAGAATCATGTCCTTGCCACGATAGAGAGCTTCCTCGCCGAGACTCTTGCCATAGAGTGCGGCAAGGTCTGGATTCCATGTGGCGGCAAGGCATGTCAGCGCAGGAAACGCCACGCATGAGTCGTTGGTCTGTCTTGCCTGTTCCCATTCGTCCCACAGTACGTCAGGGCGTACACCGTGAGGACCGTCGTCTGTCCAGAAGTCGGGAAACCCCAAACGCGGTATTCCGGCAGACGAGAATTTGCTCTGCGCATGTATGACGCGTATCTTTTCCTGAAGAGTCATGCGTGAGAGAGCATCGTCAATGCGCCGCTCTATAGGCTGTGTCTCGTCAAGATAAACGGGAGTGTGCTGAGCAATGGCTGTCATAGCACACACTGCAATCAAGCAAGATGTTATGATATGTCTCATGATAATGTGTAAGTCCTTAATTCTGCAACACTATTATAAATTGAACTGTTTAAACGCCTGAGTAACAAAAAGTTCTTAGACTGGCCAAGCGGTCCAGGATTTTGCCATGTCGAAGAATTAATTTGTCTTAGTGTTGCGAAAAGAAAACAAGAAAATCCAACGATAGGCATAGCAAAAATACAAATTAAATCTGAGAAGCACACTCCTTTTGGAGGAATATTTTCGGGACATGGAGCAATTTGACTCCACAATGTCATCTGTAATCGACTCGACCCATGGTTTAAGGTGTAAATTGTTCGGTTATTGCCATTATTGCGTCAAAAAAACTTGCAGAAATCATCTGCCATACAAAATATTTCTATAACTTTGCTTTCGGTGATTATAGCGATTGTTGTCTGTATTTCTTTGTGTTTTAGCACAATGAAGATACTGCATTTTCACTAATCTTATTTGTGAAGGCTCGACAAAGAGGGGCAGATGGATTGTCATAAATAATAAATCGAACGATGACAAACAAGAAAATGAATAATGTAGAAATTCTTTTGTCAAAACTGGACAAAGGAAAGTTGAGCGACTTTATAAGAAAAGAATGCATCAACGATAGTCGGTTTCAAGACCGTTTTCTCGCTCTTGGAGCAGGGTTTTTCAAGCCTGCCCCTGACAGCTACACTTCGGGTCAGTAGAAATTTATCCCAACTAAATTTCTACTGAGCCAAGATTACGGGCGATGAAGAGTCGGAGTGCATGCCTATGTCAGCGGCGGCGCATGCCGCGTCACCGCGGATGAGTCAAAAAAAAGAGAGCATCACTTTCGTGATACTCTCTTTTGCGTGGTGCCACCAGTTATTTAATCTTGTGATCGAGAGGTGGTTAACGGGTATATAATTATTCTTTTGGGTGAAATTTCAACTGATTTATCACTTTAATCAACAAATATTATTTTGAGTTGCGACCAAATGCGACCAAGAGAAAATGTTCTATAAATAACATTCAATTTACTCTTATAAAAGAGATGAACTTAAAGATATCGTTTGGGAGGTGGTATTCCAGCTTACTGTTCTCCCGCAGTTCCATCAGAAGGCGTCCTAAAAGATTGCTTCCTACAAATAGTTCTCCTTTTCTGACCACGCCCCATGTGTCAGCGTCTTTGAGGTTGCCTGACTTTGTTGTTTTGAGTTTAGTCTGGTCTTCCACAATACTGAAGCCGATAGTTTCATTCAGAACATGTCTGAATTCCTCCGACTGCTCATATTTGGTTTGAAGGCAGAACTTCATGACATCTATGATGATCTGTCCCCAGTCCTTACGGCGTAATCCGTTCTTTTCTCCTTTTTTTGCAGCCCATTTCAAGGGCAATCCTTTTGACTGATATATTGACAACAAGGTCTCTTTATCAGAGAACTTCATCATCTGGAATAACTGCTCACTGTTGGAGAACAATACTCCTTTTACAATCAAAGGTGTTGGGGCAAAATTTCCCAGAATTCCCCATTGTTCTTTAACGCCTCGTATGGGGATACATTTGTCTAAAGGATATTCGTTCCACGAATAATATTCAGGATAAAACTCCTTGATGAGTGGAGCCAGTTTACCAGTGCTCATAATATCATTATTCTTTTATCCAGCCTTTTGAGCCGTAATATTGAGTACACAGAGCTGCCTTCTCGACCGCGATTTTAAGAGCTGCCTTGATTTGTTCTTCGGTCAGTTCTGACATATTGGGCAATCCCATTTTTCCAAGTTCATTAATGAACACGGCACTGACGGTATCACCACATCCTTCCCAATCAACAACATTGTTTACTTCTATGGGGCTGACATGTATCCATCCGCCACCACAGAGACTGAACCTCAAACCTTTGGAGCCTTGTGTCTGTATGAACAACTTGTTTTTATAGTCGGCACAGAACGACAAATCCGAAACATTATCATCAGAGAACTTGACTATATCAGCAACTTCTACTGACTTTATAAATTTGTTCCATTCCCGATTGTTCTCACATTCATAGTATATCAGAGAACCACGATTACGAAGTTCTTTCGCAATCATACGGGGACCGGCTTCGTTGTGGTCAAAGAAATAAACGTCGGGTATTACATCTATATGTTCTATAAACGCAGGAACTTCATCCCTTGCCCGCAATTCTGTTATCTTGCGGAAGCGGGAACCGTCAGGTCCAAAACTATGCAGCCCAAGTTCGTGCTCGCCAGTATTCCTGTTTTTTCTGTGGGTACATTCCATTCCGCTGAACCCACCGTTCTCCACGAGAGAAACATATCTGATGTCACAGTCATAATCTTTCAGACTTGCAGCCAGTTTCTGACCTTCTTCTGAATTGGTGAGTTTCACCTGCGGTTGTGCCGTCCACCCAAGATGAGCCAGCATACACATCACATTTCCACATGTGCCGCCTACTTCTTCGGTCAGAATGTTCTCAACATAAGGGTTTCTTTTCCCAATAACAAATCCATCAGGATATTCCCGCAGTTTGATTATATCATAGTTGTACTGGCCGCTGCCTATAATGGTAAGTTTCTTATTCATTGTTCTATCTCTCTTTCAGAACCTGCGACAAATTGTTGTTTGTTATCCAGTTCCACTTGATGTACCTTAATAATCTTAACCTTGTTGTCATCAAGAACGGCTACATTCAATCCAAAGTCAGGATTTTTCCAACTGTACGGCCACGTAATGAACTCAACTCCAATGCTGGTCAGAAATTCAGAAGCGTGCTGTTCTCCCGCCAGTTGTAATGCCTTGACCATAGACTGACCTTCCGCCAAATCAATACAAATCTGTTTCTCAAAATATTTCGCAAGGAACTTACGAAAGTCTTTTCCGTCAAGGGTGACCTTTTGTGGAATAGAAATTCCAAGTTTGTTCTCTGCTCTTTCTATTATATTGGGATGGACATGTTTCTTGAAATCAATATGGTTGTCTTCTGTCAGTTCTGGAACTTCCACTGTATATACATAATGGGTAGTAGCACTTTTGTTTGCTCCGCTGTAATGTGCGGCGGATTTGAAACTACTTGTCAGATACACTCCATATCCAAATTTCACCTTACCATCCCCTTCAAGGGCATGTGCAAGGTCAAACTTGGAGAACAATACCGATGAACCATGATAAAAGATTGCCATACCGATAAATGTTTAGCCGTTAACGATATTACAAAGTTAGCGATTATATTCGAGACAGACATAAAAAACACACCCTAAAAGTTTCACAACGCCTAGGGTGTTCAAGATACAATAATTATATGTTTGTATGAATTCTAAGATTTTACTTTATGTTTTGGGATATCTCATTGGTCTTTTGGAGGGTTGTCATTGGTAGTGAACACATGTTCAGGATGTTCCCAAAGCGTTTCCAGAGGTATTTCCAAATGTGTTGGGAGGTATAACCTTCTCAACCGCTTCTTCAACAATCACATTCATCATCTCCTTCTCCTTTGTTCCATTTATTTTCTATTTCCTCACACATCTCACCTAACTCATCTCTTGAAATCTCTGATGTCTTGAAATTAAAATATTGTCCGGGGGAACCATTAGGGTTGTCAATATATATTCTCCCATCCTCACAAATAGTCACATCAACATTATAAAGTCTGACATGAGTACGATAATTACTTACTTCTACCATTGTTTATAAAATTATTTAGCGTTAATATTTAAGTTTGTCATTTCACAATAAGTATCCCAGTAGAAATTGGTCTCATATTATATCTGTTATGTCATCTATCTTATCACAATCATAGAGACAAATATACATAACAGTAGATGATAGAGCCGTCTTTACATCTGACTTTTGTTTCTCTTCGTAATATTATACATATACTAATTAATATCTCTTTCTTTAAATATAACAAAGAAACATTATTTCATTAATTTGTAATATAAATCACTGATTAGTATTGAATAAGGGCTATCCATAGAACTGTCTGGCTTTCGGCATCATAATCATTGTCCTAAGCGGCAGGAGTAATTGAAGGAAGGCCATTATCTATCAAATGTCTATTAAGACTTTCCAGTTCATCATTATAGAATTCCTTCTGGTTCTTAAAAAAATTATCAGTTCCCAAAAATGTTTTCATAAGTCTGTAATGGCCGAGCTGTACACTAATAAATACACCATCTTGTACGATATTATATGTTGATTTCCTTCCTTTATATTCAAAAATCCGTACCTGTGAGATTAAGTTGTAGATAAGCATGTCTCCAATAAATTCTTCATCTATTACAGCGTCTTTATCATCCAAGCAACGTTCCGCATATCTTTCAAGACAGTGATTTGAATAAAATTCCAAGCCGCCATCAATACAAGAGGCCACATACTTTTGTCCGTTATAATGGAAGATTGAGAAGAGTACAAAACTAATTTCATTATCTCCTTTAATCCAAAACGGAACCATAGTGAGTGTTTCGGAATTCTTGCCCTTATATCTGATTGGATTAAAGATTTTACAAAATTCGTTCTCGTCATGATTATATAGCCATACTTTATATGCTTTTTCGTAATCTTTATTTTTCTTATCTACGCGTTCTTCCAGTTTGGAAATTGCATCAGAAGAGAATACGGTTTCCTTCAAGAAATCTCCAACTTCAATCAATGTCATGGATGACACGATAATTCTGGATGCTTTATTATTCTTACTCATTGTTTTAATTTGTTAGTAATCAATAAATGACAAATTGTTTTTCTGTATGGGTACCATATTTGTACAAGAAAACCATTACTATGTCTTTTGAAGCAAAATTACTGGGGATTTTACTGACAAACCACTGAGCCAATATTGGGTCATCTTGCGGGCTGTCATGCAGCCATAGCCATTGTCGTGGTTTCGCACGATGACGAGAACTGGATTTGGATGTTGATGTCGCCGTTAGTGATGTCGATATAGTTCTCTGATATTATGAATTGGAACATGTCAGATACAAACCCTCTGAACCCATTCTCGTTTAGTTCTTCGTAGGGAAGGCCACGAGTGATGATGTTCTGCTTCTTAACGGAGAGGTAGAGGAAGATTGAGCTTTTCACACGGTTGATTTCCCCCACAGTGGTCAGAACCTTTGAATAGTTCTCCACCTCGATGTTGTTCTGATGTTTGATAATGTTCAGTTTCATATTCTTGATGTTTAAATTTCACAATGCAAAGGTCTCGGATTTTTATGGGATGAACTATTGAGCCAATATTGGCTGAACTGATTGAGGAATAAAACAAAGCACTATCTGGGAGCCAATAAACTCAATATGTCGTTCTTATTGCTTCATCCTTTTGCCCCAGCCCTTTTGCCCCAGCCCTTTATTTCCTGTCATTTTTTTAAGTCTATTGTTGTTTAGGCCGAAATATTTTACTAAATTTGCATCGCTAACTGTACGCAGAAGCCAACGGGGTTCTGTGGGCGGGAAGCAGACATACGAAAAGCGTTTACTTGACGCTCTTTCTTGGCTTGTTGAAACCTGGAAAATTTCATTTGGAGTCAGGAATGAAGCAGACAGTAGATGCCTTGTGGAGTGATATATCCATAAGCATGTTGTGTTTATGACATATTTATAATATATCATATCTGCGTGAGGCTTCTGCAGTTTGCTCGTTCTACTCCAAAGGGCAATTCCAGGGCCTCAACAAGCGGGACGAGCAAAAGTGATAGCTCTCACGCTTTTCTTTTTTTGTACCGGAGCAAGAGAGTAGCTCCTCTATAAGGCCATATTTTCGTATGCCCCAAAAAATTATTATTCTACACGATGCTGAATCAGGTCGTGAAGTTAGAGTGAATGCTTTAACTGTAAAAATAGAATCCGGCGTAATAGCGGACGGCTGGCATGAATGTACATCGGCAGCAATATCAGAGCCAAGCATACCATCCCTCATTAACAGAGCAAAAGATATGTCATGGACATCGATTAGATGGACTGAGGACGACGGGAAAGAACAATTTGCAAAGGTCGTAGAACAACCTGAAGTTATAAGGGACAAGAAGAAAAATTTAATTTAGACAGCTATGTATATAAAGCAGAGCAAGAACTCCTTTATACGCACCACTGACAAGTACGGATACATTACCAACCAAGTGTTGCGGCATGATAGAGTTTATGATGAAAGTGGAGCTGCAATGCTGAAAGAAATCACGCGTGAGCCGCAAGATGTTGATGACATCGTGCGACGTCTATTGGACGTTTACGAAGACGTAGATTTTGACACCCTTAAGAACGACTTCCTTGAATTTGCCCATAGTTTGGCAAATGGAAGATTTATTGTTCTTGCAGATACCATTGATGAGTTAGAAGCAAACGATACTGACTTCACCTATGCCATTGACAGCCCTAAAACCTTAGTAGACAATTTCTATCAGCCTACAGAGGAGAATGTTGGCGAGAACACTCAAGATTTCTTCTTGGAAGAAGTCCAAGGGAAACCTCTGATAGCAAGAATCCAATTTGAGCTATCCAGCAGATGCAACGAGCGTTGTATTCATTGCTATATACCCAATGAAAAGAAGAACAAAGGGTTTGATATGCCCACCCGAAAGGTAAAGAGCATTCTTGATGAATTTGCAGAAATGGGCGGCATTCATGTGACATTGTCAGGCGGTGAAGCTTTTCTGCATAAGGATTTAATCGAAATTGTGAGATACTGCAGGGAGAAGGATTTGAAGATCTCCATTCTCTCCAATCTGATATCTTTAAGAGATGACCAGATAGCTGATTTAAAAGAAGCCAATCTCTCTTTAATTCAGGTTTCTTTGTACTCTATGGACCCCGAAATACATGATTTAATCACTACGGTAAAAGGGTCTTTTGAAAGAACGAAATCTGCTATTGAGAAGCTTGTTGCCAACGATATCCCTGTTCAAATAAGCTGCCCCATAATGAAGGCGAACAGGAAAGGATATGGTGAGGTATTGGAATATGCAAAATCATTAAAAATCAAGGCTCAGACTGATTATATAATGATTGCAAGAGCTGATCTCGACACTGAAAATCTTGCAAACCGTCTTTCTCTTGAAGAAACCGAAGAACTGCTCAGGGATTTAATTGAGCATGATACGAATTATAAGGAGAACACATTGCAGCAATTACCTGTTTCAGACCAAATCAAATTCAATCTTGAACGCTTCAAAAAGCAACCAGTCTGTGGCGTGGGATATGATAATTGCTGTATAACCGCCAATGGTGATGTATATCCATGTGCTGGTTGGCAAAACTATGTTCTTGGGAACGTGTATAAGCAGTCATTGAAAGAAATCTGGGAGAACAGTCCAAGAATTATGGAGCTGAGAAAAATCACCCAAGCTTCTTTTCCGCAATGTCTGGAATGCGATGCGAGAGATTACTGTGCCATGTGTCTTGTGAGAAACTATAATGAAAGTGGTGGTGATATGTTTGCCATAAATCATCATTTTTGTGATGTCGCTCGTCTAAACAAGAGGTTGGTCGAAGAATATAAATCCAAGGGATTAATATAAACAGAAAAGGTAGAAACGCTGAAAAGGAAGTATGCATAGAGAGAAAGTCAAATCGCTCGATAGGACAAAGACATTAACCCCCAAATCTAGAACGCAATGAAAAAATATTCAAAGCCTCAGATTATTGCCAAGAACTTACCATCTGGTTCATATGCAGCAGGTTGCCCAACCTACCCCAAAAGCACAATGGATTGCCCATTCTTCAATGGTAAGAATAAGATGTGCAAAAAATGTGAAACCGCTGCTTAACTTCCAGAGCATTTCACGTCAACATTAATGTATCAATCAGCAGAGTAGGATATTCTCCGCTTCTGCTGATTGATTTAATCAAATAGTTATGAAGTTTTATTTAGACAAGAATACGGTTATAACATCTATTGGTCAAAATCAATATAACATCAGTAATAAATCTGATGGAAGGGCGATAACCATTGACGAGACAGGTTTGGACTTCATTCATGCCGTTGATTATATGCCCATATCTTTCTCAGAAATACTACAAGAGGTGATTGCCAATTATGACAATTCTGTTAAAGATGAAATATCAAAAGATTTAACTGAATTTTTGGATTTCTTGACTAAGGCTGGATTTATTAAAAGTGTTGATGAAAGTCTACATAAGCTTCAAATAAACTTGACAGAGAAATGTAATGAACGATGTATTCATTGCTATATTCCTGAAGAAAAACGTTGTAAAGGAGGCGTTCTGGATTATTCTCTCATTATTGATACAATCGATGATTTTTGTAAAATGGGAGGAAAAGAACTTGTCTTATCTGGCGGAGAAGCTTTTTTACACCCAAATTTAGAACAAATAATAGAATACGCTGCGTCAAAAAAATGTGATATAAGTATATTATCTAATTTGTCATTGCTTGACGAAAGCATGCTTCGTATCATTAAGAAACATCATATTGAGGTTCAAACATCATTATTTAGCACGAATGAAATAATCCATGACAGCATTACATGTAGGGCTGGGTCTTGTCATAAAACTATGGATGCCATTAGAACTCTATGTCATGCTGGAGTACCAGTGACTATCAGCTGCATAGTTATGAGAACAAATAAGAATGACTTCACTGGTGTTCTTGATTTTGGGAAACAGACGGGAGCGGCCGTGCAATGCAATTGTGGATTAAACATGGATTTGGATTTTAACACTAAAAATATCTCAAATCGTCTGACAGAGGAAGAAGTAAGAGATTTTTACGTTACACTGTTTAATCATCAACTAATGCTTGGGAATAAGTCATTTACACTTCGTACTCACGATGTATCGTCAATGACTAATAGCCCAGAATGGTATGGTAAACAATATCCTTGTTTGGAAATTCACAACAGTTGCTCAATTAACGGTAATGGCGACATTTGCCCGTGTGGATCGTTTGGTCTTGTTATGGGAAACATTAAGACCAAATCATTGAAAGAGATTTGGCACGAAGCCACATTAAACAATGATATTTTCCAACTTCTCAATGACGATATGGGAATATGTGCTTCATGTGAGAATTATGAATTCTGTTATGTGTGTCCATCGGTAAAATACAATAGCGGAAAAGGTGATTTTGCAAAGATAGATGCATATATGTGTAGAATTGCTCAAATAGCATCAGAAGTTGAGAATAAGTTCAATGATGAAAAAACACAACTGAAATAATCATAGTCTTTACTCGCATGATTGATTCACATATACATGTAGGTCAATTCAATGACCTTTACATTGAACCATCAGCAATTCATAATTTAATGGCAGAACTAAATGTGGATTATTATGCAGTTTCATCTACTACCATTTGTGAAGAGAACTATCCCAAGGTAATAGATGAATTACAAGAACTAATATGGCTGGATAAAGATAAAGTTTTGCCTGTTATGTGGATTACTCCTGATGGTCTTAATGGGAACGTAGCATGGTATCTGGAATCGTCAATAAAATGGAAATGTTTAAAAATTCATCCATTCTTACACCCTGACGTATGGACAAATGCTGGTGGTCAATTATCTGAAGTTCTTGAAATTGCAAAAGAACTAAATATCCCGGCGTTAATACACACAGGCAATGAAATATCTTGTCAATCCACTAAGTTTGAAGGAACAATTGCAAATAACCCAGATACAAATTTCATATTAGCACATGGTCGTCCTTTAGACCAATCCATTATAATTGTGAAACTATATGATAATGTATTTGCTGATACTGCCTTTATGCCGATAACCCATATAAAGAGCTTTATTGAATCTGGTCTTTCTCATAAGCTCCTGTGGGGAACAGATATGTGTATTCCTCAATATTTCTACCCCTCATGCGATTTGGTTAAATACTACAAAGATAAATTGGCAAATCTTGCAGAAATATGCACACCAGAACAATATCAGCAAATAACGCATAATAACGCTATAAAAATTTTTAATATAAAATAAACATGTATTACAGGTTTTCCGCAAAACGTATATCTGGAAATGATAACGCTGTATTTCCCGATGAATTACTCATTGATGACGAAGGCGTGACTTATCAAAAACAGAAAGTAATAGGATGTTATCGAACTAAAATAAGCTTTGAATCGATCAGTTCCGTATCAATTGACAAACACTTGATTTTTGCTGATGTCACGATTGAAACTATTGGCGGAATGAAAGTGTCTGCATGTGGTTTTTCTAAACGTGATGCATCAATGATTGTACGGCTAATTGAGAACAGAGGATAAAACTTATAGGCTAACTTAATAAGATTTCATCAGGTTAAAATGACTGGGGTTTCAATTACGAAACTACGAAAACTTTCGTAATCTACGACAAACATTCTGCCTTTTTTGAGTTGTGTCTTGATAGTATTCTCTGGATTGTTCTGTAATTGACTTCAATCCCAATTTGATTACACAGTCGTTCTATTTCACGGCTGCTTCTCGTGGAGTTCTGTTCGTAGAACTTTATGACATGTTCGTCTCTGATTTCCTTATCTGTTTTGTACGGAATACCATTTTCGTCCAACCACTTCTTTAACGTCTTGGAAGTTGTACGAACACCGTAGTCCTTAAAATCTGCTATGTTCTGTTCAACTGTCAGGGAACAATCATATAATGAGCCAAAGTCATCACATTTCATCTGTTTACGTATGTGGTTCGTAATACTCAACCAGTTGTCCATTCCCCTTTCCAGCCAGTAGTTCTTGTCTATCTTGAATGACTTCTTTACGGGTTTGACATGTATATTCCCAATGTTGTTCCATACTTCCTTGCACTTATTGATTATAAACATGTTGTCGAGCTGTTTGTCTGAATTGTCAAAATTCCTATACACTTCTGTTGTCGCCAGATAAACAAGATATTCTTTGGTTATGTCCGGTACTATTTTCATAAAGTGAATGAGGTCCAGCCATAACATGGTTGTTCTGAACCCTTCCTTGATTTTAGGAATATATGGTCTTTGTCGTTCTGTGTCCCATCTGTATTGCGATGTTGGAACTACGTAGTATTCCTCATTACGTAAGTCAACAAATCCGTTTACATACCTCGTGAGGTCGATTTCTGTCTGTGTTATATAAGGATAGACTGACGAATATTCCGCTATAAACTGACTACGTTTCATTGAATACATGTCTTTGAGAAATTGACTGTCAAGGTTGAATGAATTGTCTATTGATGTATCTTGGGACAAATCTTTCTCTACTGATATATTGTATTGAGAGTAATAAGATTTATGAGTGGAACTCATTTTGTCCCACTCTTTGATTTCATGTCTTTCACTATCATTGTTATTAATGAAATCACTTACCTTATAGGTTATACCATAATCATAAAACTCATAGTGAGGGAGAGAAGAATTAGAGGTAAACATAACCCTATGACAATCCCTTGCCTGTTTATCAACGTATTCTTTATAATCATCTGTCAGTGAATTAAAGACATCCTTGAAGTTATCTTCTCCATAGATAATTTCATCGAAGAAATATAAAAGGTGATAACAGAACTTGTTCTCTTTTCTTTGTGTGAGATTAGAGAAAGTAGTATGTAACACAGAAGGTTTATATTTAATCATGTCAACGAAATCAGATGGAGGTATATCACATTTATCTATATCAACACAAATGAACTGGGTACCCAGATAGTTGTTTGACATGTAATGATTGGTTCTGTCAAAAACATCATCCTTGTAAAGATAGGTTATCGTAGTTCCATCCCCTATCATTTTCTTGATTTTATCATTACTGAAATCTTCTGTCTTGAATTTCAGTCCCTTGAAATACCGTGTTTTTTCCTGTTGTGTGTCCGGTTTATTCTTTAATCGTTTACTCCCTACGGAAATCCTCATGTTATTAAAACTTTCTTATATAGACTAAATATAACAAGCTTTTTAGAAAAGAATTTTGAAGGAGACCATTAGTTATATTATATAGATTATTGAAAATTGGACATCCAGTCTGGTTTTGCATATCAAGGAGGATAAAATTGTATATTGTTGGTTTCTAATAACTTATTTTATTGTTGGTTGCTTGACAAAAGAATATACATATTCAAATCAGACCCTTAGTGCGTCTTACTAAATTTGATACACATTAAAACAGGATAGAGACCATAAAAATCGGCATAAAACAATGAAAATGAACACCATTATTATTCTTCTTACGTTTTGTTATATTTAATTTGATGGTCAACTAACTGACCAGATTTTAAAAATGACAAATTATAGAATTTATGAAGACTTTGACGGAGTCAAAGAAGAGGTGATTACGAAAGAGGAGGAAATAGAGGAATTCATGAACCTCCCTTATGATGAACAGTTGAGGGTATATTTTCAAAAAGGAAGTAGACCTATGAAACGTATCGTACGATATGAGAATTCAGAGAAGTATCTGTCATTGGAAAGTGTAGTAGGTGAAGTGGAGTTTACTGGAACGAAGTTTTTTGTGAAACATTCCATTGGGAACAAATTTCTGTACAAGAAGGAGAACAAAAAAACTTTTTCAAGGTATGACAGAGATATGTTATTACGCGACCTTATATTGTTCCCTAGATTTGACTGGATAAAGAATGAATATGAGAAAAAACATATTCATGGTAAAGTTCTTAGTAATTCAGTCGTGCGGGATATTCTCGCAGGAAAACTTACTAATGTGGAGATTGTTGTCAAAACATATCTTAAAACGCTTCATCTCAAAGATATTGACTGGAAGGTCTATGTAAAGTATCTGTCTACATTTGACAATGTCCCTGTCTATTGGTTGAAAGCCTGTACAACCGATGTGAATGAAGCAATGAAAAAAATCATTGAAGGACAACCATATCATTTTAAAGACATGGTCAAACAAGCTTTGTCCCTTGGAAGAACAATCAATCCCAAATGGTCAGAAAAAAGAATGGACGAAGAACATACCAATATGACACATTTACTTATGAAGAAGGAAATTGACCATAAGGAACAGATACCTATATATAAGGAATGTCCAGTTTTTGACTATCCATGTCATATTCTCAACACAGAACAAGAGGTATTTCAAGAAGGTCTTGACATGCACCACTGTATATACACATGCTACTGGAAAAGAATAAAGAACAAAGAATATCTGGGACTGTCGTTCTATGAGCCAGAAAGATTTACCCTCGGGTTGAAAAGAACTAATGGTAAATTTGAGTTTGACCAAGCCTATCTGATATACGACAAGGAGATTGGTCAGGCGTCAATTGATATGATTAATAAATTTCTTAATGATGATGTTGTGGTTGAGCAGATAACTAAATTTGGACAGGACAATCCAACTCTTACCTCTATTGTTCCCAAAGTTGAAGAAGTTGAAGATGTTGATAACGACCTACCGTTCTGATTATAATACATACATATTTCTTTCATCCCCAAAGAGAACTAAAAATCTCCTTGGGGATTTTTCATAATTGGCTGGTTGCGAAAATATTCGTAAATTTGTATTCATAATAATCTTCAATATTATATTTCAACATGAGCCTTTGGTCGAAAGGAATAGAAAGAAGCAAGACTGGCACCGTTAGAATTGAGGATGACAAAACCCATCCCATTAACGAGTTCTTCGCCAGTCAGCCTGACGTGCGTTCGTACGAAATCACGGACATAAAGAACGGAGTGGTTAATGTGGATGGTTCAATCCACCTCAATGAAGCAGACCTTGATAATGGAGAACTGTTCTTCAAGATAGCTAAACTTACAGGCAACCTTTACTGCCACTGCAAGCACATCAAACAGTCAGTAGTCCCCGCAGAACTTGGTGGAGAGATTGTATTCGTTCCCAACGAGGAAGAATTGTGGAAGAACAAGCAGGCAGCCGAGGGAGAGGATGACTTGGACATGGGTTATATTACGGCAAAAGACCGTACGAAAGATGACCTCATAACAAACGTCAAACTGGCTTTTGCCGATTTAATTTCAGCAGCAGCAACAGAAGGTGTTGACCTTGAAGAACTATGGAAAAATGTTCTGGAACAAAACGCCAACAAGGATAAGTATAAGTTGCGTATTGAATTTGAAAAGAATAAGTTAGGCAAAACCATAACAAATATCTATGTTTCTGACGATGACAATGACAAGCTGGAACTAAATCCAATTCAAACTGCAATATATCTTATGTTTGCCATGGATGAGAATGGCTTTACAGTAGATGACCTTAAAACCACGGACTGGATTGTGGCCAAACAGATATACAGCCAGCTTGCAAACACAGAACAGAAAACTTATATCAAAGACAAGGATACTGGCGAATATTTAAATTACACCGATGGTATTTTGAACAAGGCATTTAAACCAACTACAGTCAATAGTTATATCAGTGAGATACGCAAGAAGCTGGAAAAACTCATCTGTGTCGAAGATGTCAGAAACGGTTTCTCGATAGTAGGTAAACGGGGTGAGGCTTTAAAGATAAGTCAATCAACACCTGAAATACGACAGCTCATCTGTGAGGAATTTGGGTTTGATTGACCCTCCTTTACATTATAATATATAGGCGAGGACATGTTAAAAGTGTTCTCGCTTTTTTATGCCCATTCACTACCTTGTTCTGTTGTTCAGCCAATATTGGCTCACGTGTATCGCTGAGAACAATCCGTTAATTTTGCAGTGTCAAAACAAAGAACAAATGTTTAACACTCAAATATATACAACTATGAACAACTCAAACAACATCCTTGTGAACGACCAGAACAACGTACTCAACCAGAACACAGTCGAGAATATCGACTGGGATGGAACTCTGTGGAGAGACCGTGTCTTCTCCCACCCAGAACGTACCATAACCATAGGAACCTCATGCAGTGGTATTGGTGCCCCCGAACAGGCACTCCGTCAACTTGGATTGAACAGTAAGATACTCTTCGCCGGGGACATAGACCCCAACGTGAAGAAGTCCTACTTCGCCAACTACGACATCACGGAAGAACAATGGCACAATGACATGTTCAAGTTCGACGCCACTCCATTCAAGGGTAAACTGACCCTATTCGTCTCAGGGATTTGCTGTCAGACATTCAGTAAGGCTGGTGGTCTGGCGGGTGTCAAGGACAAGAAACGCGGATGTCTTTATACGGCGTTCTCCCGTATCGTACGGGAGTGCGAGCCTGAAGTATGGATAATGGAGAACGTCGAGAACATGTTGAACTCCAACAATGGTAGTGACTGGAAGATAATCAAGGCTGAACTGGATACACTTGGTTATGACATCCATTATCAGGTTCTCAACTCCAAGAACTATGGCGTTCCCCAGAGCCGTGCCCGTCTGTTTGTCATAGGGTTCAAACGACCCACGGATTTCCTGTATCCCAGACCAATCAAGCAGGAGAAGGTCATCAATGACATACTTGAAGACAAGGGAGAAGGACTTCGTCAGCTTACACCACGAGAGGCACTGCGGCTTCAAGGGTTTGGAGAGGACTTCAAGATAGTTGTCCCTGAAACCTACGCATACAAACAGGCTGGCAACAGTATCGCCGTCCCGGTTCTCAAAGCACTGTATCAGCAGATGGACATCACAAAATACGGTTTCTAATCAACATTACCCAACATTCTAAAATACAGAATTATGACTACAAATATTTCAGAGAAAAGTTTCAAGGAACTCAACACTCTTATGAGTGAAGTGAATGTTCAGATGGAAGAACTGAACAGAAGGAAGGAAGAAATTTCCGCTGCGATCCAGAGTAAAAAAGAACAGGTCGTGTCAGACTTTGTTCTACATTCAAATCAGTATATGGAGGCTTACCGTCAGATGATGGAGGATACCCGCCTTATGATGGAGATGGGTATCGACCCCACCTCAATCTCTACAGAACCTGCCATTGAGGACAAGGTGGAAGAACCACTTGTTGTTCCCTCAGAAGATGTCGTGGAGGAAGAAGTGGCTGGACATGTATCTGCTGAACCTGATGTTCTGCAAGAAGAACTTGAAGAAGAAACTTCTGATGCTGAAATCATTGAGGACGTGGATACTGATGACACGACTTCAATTGATGTCAAGGAGGAAGATAAGTGCTCTGAACCGAATGAATTGAAGAAGGGAGGGTACAAGCCGTTCTTCTACCTCTTGGGAAAAAGAAAGGGTGCTTTCCCCAAGAATGGAACTACGAACAAATCTCGTAAGTCAACAAGACTTTTGACACCATTCTATAAACTGGCGGGGAGTGAACTAATCAACAAGAGCCTGCCAATGGGAAACTTGAAATACCGCGACAGTTATCCCAACCCTGACGAGAGCCGTATCTATTCAGCAGACGGTATCGCACCAACCATCACGGCCATGCATAGTGATTTACACATCTGGGTGGGACCAAGGCTTGATACACCCACAGAGCCAACACCATTGACTGACGCGGCATGATGTTCTGACAGCACTATTTCACTCATATTTCCAGAGGTAAGTCCATTGACATGTGGTCTTACCTCTTTTTCATACCCATAGTTCTTTCAGCCAATATTGGCTCAGTTAAAAAGTTTGTTCTAATCCCGTAATTTTGTGGTATCAAAATAAAACCAATAATAAACTAAACGTCACTATATTATGACACCTACAACAACCACAATCAATCCCGTCTGGACAGCCATTCATTCAGAACTGTTCAATGCCTGCAAAGACATGTTCTCGGTCAATCCCACCACTGGTGAAATAGAACAGAAGATGGACAAAACTGCTAAGGATAGTCTTAGGAGCACCCTTGTCCGTATTACTCTGGGGCGAGCAGAAAAAGAACAACACCAGTGTGCCAACAACTCATCCAACGCCGCCTCCGGACTTAAACAGATTGTCATCTGGCCCGGAGGCAAGAAGAACGAACTCAAATTCATACTCCCCAACCTCCCTTCGTACGACCGTTTCTTTGAACCATTCGTTGGAGGTGGTTCCGTGTTCATGGGTATAAACTCCAAAGAGCACTATATCAACGATTTCAGCCCCCGTCTGATTACCCTCTACAAACACATCGCTTCGTCAGACAAACGGTTCTTTCACTATCTTGAAGCAATTGACCTGTCAATAGTGAAGGCTGGTGAGTTTGCACACAGGTATCAGGAAGTACTGGCCAATATATACGAACAGTTCAGAACTGATGTCATACCCAAAGAGGAAATGAAGAAAGCCGTATCAGAGTGGTGCGAAAGAAACAAAGGTGAGATCCTTGACATCATTGGTGAATTCACATCCTTCCCATGTGCTCTCGTGCAGGAGGTGAAAGACTATATCTGTGGAAAGTGGGGAAAGTTCCCAAGAATGAAAAAGAGAGGGACTGTTGGTGACTGGGTCTATAAGAACATTGAGACCGCAGTCAAGGGAGCGGTCTATAATAACTATCGTCGCCTTTTTAATGACAACGCGATTATGAGTATAAATGCTCCACTTCGGTCAGCTCTATGTGTTTATATTTGTAAGTTCTGTTACTCTGGCATGATGTCGTACAATAAAAAGGGAGAATATAAGACGGCCTATGGCGGTAACGGATTGTCAACTAAACGACTTCAAAATGACATTTCGTACTACCAGTCAGAGCGTGTAAGAAAACATTTCATGAACGCCCATATATACAACTACGATTTTGAAGAATTCCTACTCAAGACCAATCCCACGGAAAACGATTTCATATTTCTGGACCCGCCCTATGACAGTAAATTCAGTTCGTACGATAATAATGAATTTAATAGGAACGACCACAAGAGACTGGCTGACTATCTCCTGAATAAATGCAAGGCAAAATGGATGATGATTATCAGTAAGACTGACTTCATCTACGACCTTTACAATCAGCCTGGCATTCATATACAGGAATATGACAAAAAATATACATGTAATACAAAGGGTTGGAAGAACAGGGATGTCATTCATCTACTTATCACCAACTATGACACAAGTGAGGTTAGTGATAGCAAAGATATGGAACACAACCTTGCTGCCTGATAGTAGAACAAGAGTATTGTTCTGCCAATATTGGCTGAATGGTTCATTCAACAGAAACCCGCTACCTTTGTATCACAAAACAGAAATAAATAACAAACTTAAAAACAATAATTTATGAAGGAGTTTAATTCCACAGAGTTCTGTTCCAAAGTGAAGAGCCTCAAAGAAACAATGGTCAACATCACCTATGATTCACAGGTAAAGAACATCTTCTACCAAGTTATCCGTGACAATGACTACAACCCCACGGATGTTCTCAACTTCCTCGCTGAAATCTGGGAGAAGACCTATCCCTGTTATGCGGACAAGTTCAATGATCAGAAGTGGTCTGCTGTGTTCAACCGTTTCATCTCTTCTGCCGAGGAAGAGTATGACTGGGAACTTGCCAAGAACCTCAAAGACGCAATGACATCTGTGTCCGGAAAAGGGAAGGAACGTGAAGCACTACTTCATGACAAGTTCTTCGGTCTTATGGATGAACTGGGGATTGATACCCATCTGTTGAAGATTGACATGTCCATTGACCTATTCGGTTGGATGACCACACTTGACCTTGTCATCTCCATGGCAGACGGTATCACAGAGAAAAAGACGCTTGACGAAACAGTTTCGTCTGATTTGGAGGGGACAAAGTCAACTTCTACTATCACAGAAGTCACCAAGACTGATAAGGTGGTGGAAGATAAGGAGAAGAAGACACGCAAAAGAACAAAGTGGACCGGCATACTTCAATATTCTCTTGATGGGAAACTGGTCCGTCAGTGGAAATCCATTACCGAGGCAGCCAAGACACTGAACCTCAATCACGCCAGTATCAGTAAATGTGTGAATGGCACTTACAAGAAGGCCGTGGGTTACAGATGGGAGGGCATAAAAGAACCAATGGAAGACATGACGTCCACGGCTGCCGCCTGATACAAGAACATACACTCACAAAAAGACCACTGATAGGATTTTGTCCATATCTGTGGTCTTAAACATATACTTAGTCGTGTAGAGATGGATTTATTCATCCATGTATTCTTCAAATTTTTTCACTCGTTCTTTGTCGCTCAATGGTTTTATCTCCGTCATTTCAGAATACTTTTTAAGAGGTTTGATACCCTCATTTTTTTCATTCAATGACTGTTCGTTTACGAAATCTTCTCGTTTCAAAATATTCGTCATTCTGCCTGATTTATCCATAGCTCTACTTTTGTTTTGTATCTACTTGGTTTACATATCTGTCAACCAGTTTTTTGTTGATTATCATTCTTGGTTCAGCATTGTCAAGTTCTCCTTCTTCGACTTCAATGAAATCATCAAACTCATATTTCTTAACCTTGACTATACCTTTCATCAGATGTGTGATTATTCTATTTAATGCTGCATTATTGGCAAAAGAATGTATTCCATCAGGCAAGAACCAAATTTTACCGTCGTCTGAAACAGTGCCACCATTTTTTATAAATTGTTCTGTCGCGACAAGGTAAGAGACATACTCCACTATATCCCCCATATTTTTCATTTTTAATAACTCTTCTTCGGCCTGATTGTATAGAACACCATAAATCGGGATGTTGTCAATGATTATAGGTCGTTCGGGAACTGCAATCCCATTATAATAAGATGTGTCTATTTCGTCTTTTTCCATCTCTATAAATATTTTTTGTATATGATATTTATGGGTGTTATTCTTCCTCCAAATCATCCTCATCGTCAAGACAACCAAAGTATGACTGCACATTTGATGGTGTCCCCTTTTGCTCATTTATAAATCTATCGAACGACATTACATAACTATATGGGATGTCAAGAGGACTTATTCTGGCTGTATCTTTGATATTGTTCTCGTTCAGCATGTCCGTTATAATTTGTTCCACACCTTCACTTACCTTCGCTTGCTTTGGTTCGTCCGGCAGGTCTGTATTAATGTCCACTTGTTCACCGCCTTCATATTGTCCACGATATTCTCCGGTGCCGTTGAACTGGTCTATGGTACTCAGTATTTCGCTTAATTTCAATCTCATATTTTCCGTTTTGATTTTATAAAACTTGTGTTTGTATACACTTGCCTATGAATTCATCTGATATAATAAAAATATCATCCGCTTCATCCGACCGTATTTCAAGCGGCTCGATGAATTCAATAATTCTATATCCTATACACTTGTCGATCATCAGTCGACAGATTAAGTTTTTAAGTCCTATGTCCAGTTTTATCATTCTGCCTGAGGGGGTGTAAAACACTTCCGGAGCGAGACCTCCACCATTGTTCTGAACCCTTTCAGCCCCCTGCAAATAACATAAAAATCGACCCAGCTCCCATATCCAAAGGTCATCTCCATGTCTCTCTTTTTTGTTGAATAACAACCCATAAATTGATATATCTTCTTCGTTGTCATTTTTAATGTGGATTGGCATGTCAAAACTCACAATCCCATCAAAGTTTGATTTCTTGTTTTTACCCATTTCTACTGTATGTTTTTATTATACGATATTTATGGGGGCTGCAAAATAATCTCTATACATAATTTTAAATGGACAATGGACTACGACAATTCTCGCACGAAACCAATTTTCAGGGATAGGACATGCACTAATTAGCACTTCCGTATGACATGGCTAAACATTGCTAACACATTGATATTTGCCGAATTATTCCTTGGTAGGCAATTTTAAAACGGCTACTTTAGCAGTGTCAAAATAATCTTACAAGATTAAATAACAGAACTAAATCAAGGAACATTATGAAACCGAAAGAACTCACGAAATGGAACGAACGCCATTTTCAAATCTGCCTCGCTCTCATCAGTCGCCCCAATTTCAATCCTTATGGGAACTCCACACCCGTCAACTTTGGAGACATCATCAATAAGGCCGACAGGATGATATCACTTCTTCAAGAACGGGAAGCACAGCAGCCCCACGAAAACGAGAATATCGTACCGAAAGCCTCAAAATAACAGATATCCCCAAAAATCGTAAAATAATCTTATTAAACCCACTTTTGAAGGGGTAAAGGAACCTTCAAACAAATCTTTTAAATTAAATTGAACATGGAACCAAGAACATCCGTAGTCATTTACTGTCGAGTGTCTACAAGCCGTCAGGATACGGAGCATCAGTTGAAGGCATTGAGGGACTATTCCAGGAAGAACCATTACAATGTGGTCAAGGAATTTTCAGAACAAATCAGCGGAGCAAAGAAAATTCAGGAAAGACTGGCTCTGCGGGAACTGATGGATTATGTCAGGGAGAATAAGGTAGATAAAGTTCTCATCTTCGAGTGCAGCCGTCTTTCCAGACGTGCGAGTGATTTCCTCAATATCATAGAAGAACTAAATGAACTTGGCGTTTCACTTTATATCCTCCAAAATGGGTTGGAAACATTACTGCCTGATGGTAGTGTGAACCCAATCGCTCAGTTAGTTCTGGGAATTATAGGCCAGTTCAATGCGATGGAACGAACCCTAATCAGAGCACGAATGTCAGCAGGATATGAGAACTACCGTGAAAAAGGCGGTGTTGTAGGCCGAAAGGAAGGGTACCGAAAGAAAGACCACGAATACCATACACAGTATTCCCGTGAGCTTGACCTGCTTTCCAAAGGTGTCAGCCTAAAAGATTGTCAGGCACTCACAGGTACCAGCCAGAACACGCTTATCAAAATCCGTAGAAAATTTCTGTAATGAAAACAATCATCCGCAATATCTATAACCTTGCCATTGACATTATGACATGTCTTATGAAGCTGGCTGTAATCATATCCCTGCCTGTTGTATTCATATATTATTTGTGTCATCCACGAATAACAGCTAACAAACGCTAAATATTCACCAGTCCCCAATCATCGTAAAATTTGCTGTTATATTTAATTTACGGAACCACCACTAACGGTGGAGTATTAAAAATGAAAGAATTAAACAATGAAGTTCCCAATTTTGATTTCTTTGGGGAGTTGGGTGAAAGAATTAAGAACTACATTAGGGTAGAAGTTAAGAGAAAAATCGAGGAGTTTTTTGAAGATTATGAACAACTCAAAAAACATCAACAATCCACAATCAATAGTAATGAGCTTTGTAAAAGATGGGGTCGTTGTAAGAACTCACTTAGAAATTTGGAAAAGAGAGGTGTTATACGACCACTGTCCGTTGGGGGTAAGACCAAAATCTATTCTATTGAAGATGTTGAAAATGCTGAATTGATTTATGGAATTAAACAAGTGGCTTGAATATGAAGATAGATATCAGAACAAACAAGAAAGAGGGTGAGACAACCCTCTTTACTAGACTGAGAATTGGAGGTAAGAGTGAACACATCAACCTTCAACTCAAAGTTGACATCAAACAATGGATTGATGTACGTGAAAGCGATAGAAAACGTGAAAACTATCTTGACCGTATGGGATATACCAAATTTATAATGGATATTGAATTTGGTATCAAACAGCTCAAACGTGATGGGAACGACACGATGGAACATGTCGATACACTTATAAGGGATATTGTTCTGAAAGAACAACGAGAGAAGTTGTTGAAAAGTGAAGAACTCCGCAAGAAGGTCAAGGAACGTGAGACAAAATCTGTCAAGACCTATATGACCAATTTCATCCGCCAGATTGAAAGTGGTGAGGTAAGAACTAAAAAGGGAGAACTATACAGCAGACAGTCCATCAAGATGTGGAAACAACTGTCAAGAATTCTTCTTGATTTCTACACTCATAACCCTTTCACATGGGAGGAGATAGACAAAAATCTTGTTAACAAATTCCTCACTCACCTTGAAAAGAACGGGTATATGAAAAAGACAAGGGACAAGTATATGAGACTTTTCAAACAGGTAATCAGTGATGCGGAAATACTGGGTTATCACACCAATCATACCGCGAAGTTTCTCATCACAAGACTGACCATTAAGGAAAGTGATAAGTCCAAGGAGATTTATCTCACCAAGGAAGAACTGGAAGGAATGTATAACATGAAGCTGGAAGGTTATCAGGAGATTGTCAGGGATTTATTTCTGATAGGCTGTTATACTGGTCAGAGGTTTTCAGATTTCTCAACCATCAATGAGGGTTGTGTTGTTACCACATTCTATGGCAGGTCAATCAAAATAGAACAAGTCAAGACTGGAAACCTTGTTGTAGTTCCAATTATTGAGGAGAGACTGGAAACACTTTTGAAAAAGTATAATTATACTGTACCCACTGTCTCAGACCAGTTTTTCAATCGTGAAATCAAGGAAATTGGTAGAATGTTGGCTGAAACAGTTCCTAGTCTTGCGAGAAAAGAACGAACCGTATTAAGAAAGCAGGAACGACTTGCAGAAGAAAAAGGTGTCGTGACTTTTGAAAGGGACAGTCAGGGTTATGTTGTCAAGCCAAGATACCAGCTCATTTCCTCACATACTTGTCGAAGGAGCTGTATCACTAACATGTACAAGTCAGGAAAGTACACCATCCCCGTAATGATGTCAGTATCCGGGCACAAAGATGAAAGGACATTCAGGGAATATGTAAAACTTGACAAGGATGAACTCGCGGAGATGGTTGTAAAATCAAGCGAAGGTGGTATGTTTTAATAGGATTTGGGCACATTTGGTCACGAGCTAAACACATAAGAACTAAATTACAGAATACCTTAGCCAAAAGAACCAACTGGATTTATACAAAAAATATGTATAGGTTCAGTTGGTTCTTTTGTATCTATACATGTCAGTTCTAAAAAATATATATTGTATTGCTTATTTTCTGATAATAGGAGACTTACATATTGTATCAACCCCAAATTAAACTACCCGCTGACCACCGTTCAATGAACATATCTAAATTAAAAGTGCGACCAAAACGTGACCAAATTTGTGGGTATGGATAAAAAGAAAATTTCCAACTTATTGAATGTCAATAAATTGGAAATTACTTTCTGTGGTGCCACCAGGAATCGAACCGGGGACACAAGGATTTTCAGTCCTTTGCTCTACCAACTGAGCTATGGCACCTTGCGTTTGTTTGCGAGTGCAAAGGTATTGCAAATTTTATTACTGTGCAAATTTTTTTGATAAAATTTTTGCGCATAAATGAAGGGGAAATAGTAAGAAAAGGCTGCATCTCGTTGAGATACAGCCTTTTCTTTGATGTTCGGTGGATTTTATTTTTTCAAAATCACTTTGGTTGTCGTCACGTTTTCACCAGAAACGACGCGCACGATGTATACGCCTTCAGGATTTCCTGCGATGTCGATTGTGCTGTCGTTGCCGAAGCGAGCCACAACGGCGCCAGCCACATTGAGCACGTCAACACGGTCGTAGGCTCCGTCGATGTTGAGGATGCCTGTCGTTGGGTTCGGGTACACGCGGTTTGAGCCGTTTACCACAACGCTTACCGCAGAGCCGTCGGTTACGACAAACTCCGTTTCAACCAGCGGAGAAGCCTCCGTGTGGAACAACGCTTTCACGCCGGCGCGGTGTGTGCCGTTCTGCAACTTGTCGAATGTAAACGAGCGTTCAGCCTGTTCCGCCACCTTGTTGCCGTCGAGGTAAACCTCAAATTTGAGGTCGCCACGGATGTTGTCGGGGTCAACGCCGTCAGGCAGCTCGTAGCCGACAAACACATCGTCGACCATCATGAACAGCAGATAGTCGGAAACGCAGTTGATAGCCACATATTTTGCTTCGGCAGGCACAGTGTAGCGATACTCTGTCCATTCGCCCATTGGGAGCTCCACCGGGTTCTCGCCGTTGAGCCATTTGAAATTGTCGGCGGCTTTGCCTGTTGTCGAGTATCCTGCATTCATCTTCTCGCGGCCGTAGTCTTCGTTGAAGCTCTTTGCGAAGAATTTGAATGTGAAATCCTTTGCAAACGACAATTCCGGAGAAATGATGAAGTCGTTGTTGTAGACGCTGCTGTTTTCCTTTGCAAACGAAGCGAGGAACTGCTTTCCGCTGTGCGGACGGATGCCCTCGTTGATTACTCCGAGCACAGGGTCGGTCTCATACGGATTGAACACCTGGAATGCCATCTCCGCGCCGGCGTTAGGATAATTCACGCCGTCGATAGGAATTGTGGCTGTGTGGCTGTCGTCGATATATGTCCAGCCGATGGTTCCCGGCGAGTTGACGGCGAATGCCTCATGGCCTTCAAAGTCGTCAAACAGATAGTTCGGCGTGTTCCATACAAACTTGCGCTGGCCCGCAGTGCTTGTCTTCGACACCTCGAGCCCGAACGGATCCACGCGGTATTCGTCAAGAACGGCGTTGACAGTCGCTGTCTCGCCCTTTGTGGCGTCGTGCTCGGCGGCAAATGTCGTAAATCCGGGCTTGCTTACCGTCACGTTGTACACGTCGCGCCAAACCTCGCCAAGCGACAGTTTGCCGTCGGCGCCCACGGTTCCGGTATACTCGTTTCCAAACGTCTGACCCTTCAGAGCCACAGCGGCGCCGTCAGCCTCGTTTGTAGGAGTGGATGTGCTTACGGCAACGTTGAGCGGCAACGTCATGTTGCAGTATTCAACAGCCGACAGACGCGCGTCGGAGGCGTCGTTGTCGCCATACACGGCCTTTACGGCATAGCGGTAGCCACCATAAGGGAGCGCAGCCCATTGCGCGTCGGCAAGAGTGCGTTCAGCCAATGGCGCGTCGGAGAGTTTTGTCCATTTTGTCTGGTCGTCGGCGTCGGTGTCGGCAAGGCGGTACACCTCATATTTCGGAGCAGCCACCTGAGGCAGCCCGGCGTCGGCTACAGCCACGCCGGTGGCGCGGATCATGAGCGGACGGTTGATGTTGTGCTCCTCGACATAGGTGAATACACCAGTCTTATAGTCGTCGCTGAAGCAGTTTTCGCGCTCTGCGAACGGATATTCATCGGTAGCCTCGGCGATGCCCAGTCCGGCATGTCCCTCGGCGCTTATTGCAAGCATATATCCGCGCGGTGCCGTCAGCTCGGTCGGGAATACAAACGTGTTCCACTCATTGTCGACGTTGGCAACGTTCTCGCGGCTGAACAGCACGGTTGAGGTGGGGTTGCCGTCGGTGTCGAGGTCGAACACAAAGATGTTGACAGACTTATGCTCCTGCAGGTATTTGTCGGTAAACCACGACATCGACGACAGAATTGCCGGAGTGCGGTAAACGGCTCCATAAACGCTGTTTTTCGTGCCGTTGATGTTGCCGAGACGACCGTCGTAGATGCCGCTGTCGTGGCGATATTCAGTGAAGTCGGCAGGCGTTTCCCAAGCCACGTTTGCAACGCTCTTGGTCGACGTTACAGTGACTTTCGCAGGCGACAGGCGTTTTGCTGTCATAGCCACATCGCCGAGAGCGACGGTGTTTGACTCTGTCAAGACGATTTCTTTCTCTGCGTCGTCCATCATGTAGCGGTGGATGCTGACTGTCACTTTGTCGATGGCTGCCAGCTGCTGGAATGAGAATGTGCCGTCGGCGGCAGAAACCGTCGTGACGGTAGAGTAGCCCTTGGCGGTGACGGAGCCTCCCTCAATCGGGTTGCCGTCCTCGCTCACGAGGCGTCCGCTGATGTCCACGTTGCGCAATTTCTGGATTTCAACAGGCAGGTTGGTTGTCTTGCCCGCCTCAATATTAACCTTTATAGTTTTTGAGGCATAGCCGTCGGCTTCAATGAGGATGTCATATTCGCCGGCTTCGATTTCACCGAAGTCAAACGAGCCGTCGGCTTCGGTGATGCTTGAAATCTTAAGACTCTCGATATACACCACCGCATTCCCGATAGGGTTGGTGCCGTCGGTCACCGTGCCCTTCAGCACACCGTTTGTCACTGCCGTGAGCTCCACGTCGGTGACATAGAGAATATATCCGTCGGGAGCCTGCGAATGGCAGTAGAAACCGATGTTGTAGTTGCCGTCGGCGGCAATTGCCGGGAATGTCACCTCATACTGATGCATGTCGTAGGTTGCTACCTCGAAGTCGCCGAGCTTGGTTGTCATAGCCTCCACTGTCTTGCCCTGACCGAGATACACTGCCACGTGTTCGGGGTATGACTCATCGTAGGATTTTGCGTTGAAGCGCAGACGATACTGCACTCCGGCGTTCAAGACGATTGGCGAAGAAATCAACCAGTCGTCGGCAGATGTCTCATAATCCTCGTTGGCATAATATTTGGCGGCGGCAAGCGTAGTCTCGCGCTCCCAAGTGTAGTAGTCGTTGTTGGCGTCAATCACCGTCCACAATCCGAAATCGCCGTCGGTCTTGAATGAGCAGGTGTAGGGCACTGTGATTGCCGGACCGGCTGCCACCCCGTTGGTTTTCGCCTTTCCGCCATTGCCGTCGGCAGTGTAAGCCTCGATTTCGTAAGAATAAGTGTTCAGTTTATCAACGGTGTCGGTGCATGACGTAGCCGCCAGTTTTTCAGCGACCATAGAGCCGTCGGTCAGTCGCTTCACGCGGTAGCGCAGCGACGCCTGGTCAATCCATCCGCCGTTTTGTCCGGCAGTCGGTGCCGTCCATTCCACTTTAAGCGTAGTGTCGTCAATCTTCGACACGGTTGCCCCTGTAGGAGCCACCGGCATGTCGTGTCCGATGTATGCGGTCTGTTCCGCAGGCTCTCCGTTGCCCTCGGCATTTACGGCAAACACTTTGTATTCGTGGCGGCCGCTTGTAGGCACATTCGCGTCGGTCCATGACGACTGCGCGCCAGGAGCGGCGTCGGTCACGGAGCCCGCCAAAGAGTTGTCGCGGAAGATGTCGACGCGGGTTATCGTAGTGTTGCCCTTCTTGTCGTAAGTCTGAGTGGGGTTTGTCCACGAAAGCGTTGCGCTCAGCGCGCCCTCGGCAGCCGGAGTGACAGTCAGTCCCTCGATGGCGGCTGGAGCCTTGTCGGCAGTGCGCACAAACGGGATGTGGAGACCCACCACCTGCGCGTTTTCGCTGATTGTGCCGGTGCGCTCAGAGTTGCCGTCGGCAGTGTTCACAACCGTCAGGAATCCCTCCTCGTAGATTGTGTTGGCTGCCCAATACAGCGTTTCGGTGCTGTGGTCGAACTCCATTGACTGGAAATATTCCGCCGGCTCCTCATAAGTGTAGCCAATCGACTCGAGGTCGCCGTTTGTCTTGTTTATCTTGTAGAGATATCCGTCGTCGCCCTTTATGGCATACAGCTGTCCGTCGTAGGAGCATGCAAGAGCCACAAACTTCTCGGCGAGCGTTGCCACATTCTGCACGTCGCCGTTTGTGAGGTTTACGGTTACAAGCGTCGACACCGTAGACGAGCCCACGTTTGCAAGGGCATACATGGTCTGGGTCGAATAGTCGAACGTCATGTCGGCAAACAATGCGTTTAGGCGGCTGTAGTCGGCGATTCGGGTAAACGCTCCGGTTGTCAGGTTCACCGTGCCGAAATCAACAGGCGCGGCATAGTCGCCCGGAGTGTAGCGGTAAACGTAGTAGACACCGTTGGCTGCCGCACCGGCGCATGCTTGATGCTCTGCGTCAAACGGAAACAGCACGTCGACCGTCGATGGGTCGCCGGCATTGAAGCGGCAAACGCCATACTGCTGGTCGCTCGGCGCATGCTCCACATAGCGCAGCCATCCGTAGACCGTCGGCGACTTGTCAGCGTTGGCTTTGGCAACCTGACGGGCAGGCGCAGTGCGCTCTTTCTTGATGCTTTTGCCTGTGCGCTCTATCACAGATGAAGTGGCGGCCGTTGCCCCCACTGCAAGTGTCAGCACGGCGAAAAGCACGAATAACAATTTCTTTTTCATTGAAATCTTTATTGATTGTTGCTGATTGGAAAAAACTCGGACACTGCCCTGAAACAGATTTCATGGCCAGCGTCCGATTTTATAGTATCTGATTGATTGACACCTATATTACACTGTGAGGATTTCCTTTTCCTTTGCAGCGAAAACCTCGTCGATTTTCTTCATATAGTTGTCGTGGATTTTCTGCACTTTTGCCTCTGCGTCTTTCTCGACATCTTCAGGCATACCGTTTTTCACGGCTTTCTTCAGACCGTCGATTGCGTCGCGGCGGGCGTTGCGCACAGAAATCTTGGCTTGCTCGGCCTCTCCCTTCGACTGCTTTACAAGAGCCTTGCGGCGCTCTTCGGTCAATGGAGGAATCGACAGGCGTATCACCTCACCGTTGTTTTCCGGAGTGATTCCTATCTCAGAATTGATGATGGCTTTCTCAATCTCCTTAAACATTGATTTCTCCCACGGGGTAATCACGATTGTGCGTGCGTCGGGCACTGAGATGTTTGCCACATTGGAAACCGGCGCAGCGCTTCCGTAATAATCCACTTTGACACCGTCGAGAATTTTTGGGTTGGCCTTGCCGGCACGGATGTGGGCGAGTGTCTCGTCGAGATACTCAACTGCCATCTCCATCTTTTCCTCAGCAGGCTTGATGTAAGTGTTGACGTCGTTCATTTTTTGATTGTTGTTTTATTGTTTTTAAATTTTTATTTCTGATAAACCAATGTGCCGATAGGCTCTCCCTCAATCACTTTCTTGAGGTTGCCTTTGGTGTCCATGTCAAACACCACGATCGGCAGATTGTTCTCCTTGCACATCACGGTTGCCGTGAGGTCCATCACCTTCAAGCCGCGCTCGTAGATCTCATCGTAGGTGATTTCGGTAAACTTCTTGGCTGAAGGGTCTTTTTCAGGGTCGGCGGTGTAGATGCCGTCCACACGCGTGCCTTTGAGCATCACGTCGGCTTCCACCTCGATGCCTCGCAGAGCCGAGCCTGTGTCTGTGGTGAAGAACGGGTTGCCCGTGCCGCACGAAATTATCGACACCTTGCCTGCCTTCATAGCGTCTATGGCTTTCCACTTGCTGTAGTGTTCGCCGATCGGGAACATATTCACGGCGGTGAACACCTGTGCCGGCTGTCCTATCTTTTCAAGGGCGGAGCATAGGGCGAGAGAGTTGATCACAGTGGCAAGCATACCCATCTGGTCGCCTTTCACGCGGTCAACGCCTTTGGCCGCGCCTGCCAGTCCGCGGAAGATGTTGCCTCCTCCAATCACGATGGCAATCTCAACTCCGGCTTGCGCCAACTCCTTGATTTGCTCGGCATAATCGCCCACGCGCACGGGGTCGATGCCATAGCCTTGAGCGCCCATCAGCGACTCTCCGCTAAGTTTCAGCAGGATTCTCTTATAACTTGTTCTCATTTATTTTGATTCTTTATTTTGTTCTTCTTCACAAATTTAGTTACTTTGTCGTTAACAACAAATTTTTGGCAACGATTATTGCTATGGACAACAAATTTTTTATATTTTTACTCGCCGTTGTTTGCGTGATTGCCTTCTCGATGCCGGCGGCGGCAGAGGTGAGTTTGTCGACAATCCGGGAAAAGGCCGACCGATTCTATCAGCATGAGGAATGGGCGAACGCTCTCGCTATGTTTCGCGCCATTCTGGAGCGCGAGCCTACCGACATGCAGACCTACGGACGCTCGGTGACTGTCTATGGCGCAATCAGCAATCCCGAAGAGCAGATGGAGCTGCTCGAGGCAACGCAAAGATACGCGCTGCCGCTCGACAGCCTGTTTGATGAGGTGAAAATATCGGCGTTTGAAATCGGACGCCCAGTCATCCTTGAGGATTTCATGATTCTCGTAAAGGAAAAACAGCCGTGGCTGAAACGCAACATCAACATCCGGCTGGCGCGGCTGTATGATTCGCGCAACAATGCCGAGAAAATGATTGAGATGAGCGACACGCTGCTTGCCGTCAACCCCGACGATCCGTCGATGCTCCGCATCAAGGCGCGCGGATACATGCTGCTCGACCGCTACGATGAGGCGGTGGCTGTCTACAAGCGCATAATCGGTCTCAATCCGAAGGATGTCGACGCGATGCTCAACATCGGGGTCTACTATTTCTCGGAATTCGACACACGCAAGCTTGCGCATTCTTCACCGGAGGCCGACGAAGCCCGGAAATATCTCGGCATGGCATACCGTCTGAATCCAACCGAGCATCTCCGCTCGATGCTCTACCGTCTGAACGGAGGAAAGTGACGATGCTGCGGGTGTGCCCGATGCGTGGATTGTAGTAACCTTTTTACGGATTCTTCCGCGTCCGTCTTGACGCAGAAGGCAAATATGTTTATTTTTGCAGCAACAAAAAAACAGTCTGCCTTATGGATACGGAAATCCTTCAAATCAACACGATAGACAGTTACAACAGTTTGTTCGGACTGGAAACACGCCATCCGTTGGTGGCTGTTGTCGACCTTGCCGACGCCACACGTTTTCCCTCCCATTTCACAATGAATTACGGCATATATGCCTTGTTTCTGAAACAGACGCGCTGCGGCGACATCCGCTACGGGCGCCAGACCTACGACTATCAGGAAGGCACGGTCACAAGTTTCGCTCCGGGACAGGTGGTCGAAGTCAATATGGAGCCGGGATTCAAGCCGAAAGCTCGCGGACTGCTTTTCCATCCCGACCTTATACGGGGCACGTCGTTGGGGCAGGGCATCAAGAACTATTCGTTTTTCGACTACTCTTCGGCTGAGGCGCTGCATCTCAGCGACGAGGAGAAGGTGCTGTTCAGCAACTGTCTTGACCAGATAGCAACTGAAATCGAGCGGCCCATCGACAAGTTCAGCCGTCGCCTGATTGCGCGCAACATCGAGTTGCTGCTCGACTACTGCATGCGTTTCTATGCCCGGCAGTTTGAGACTCGTTCCGTTGTCAACCACGGAGTCCTTGCGCAGTTTGAAACGCTTCTCGACGAATATTTCGCAAGCGGACGCACGCAGTCGGAGGGGCTGCCGTCGGTTAAGTTTTTTGCCGACAAGGTGTGTCTGTCGCCAAACTACTTCGGCGATTTGATTAAGAAGGAGACAGGAAAGACGGCGCAGGAATACATACAGGACAAAATAATTGCGCTCGCAAAGGAGCTGCTGCTCGGTTCAGAAAAGACCATCAGCGAGATTTCGTATGAATTGGGTTATCAGTATTCCCAGCATTTCAACCGAATTTTCAAGAAGAATGTCGGGCAGACACCGAATGAATATCGTAAACTGCAGGCATAAAATGACAGTCGTACAGCACAACAGCACCGCCGCCGTGACATCGGCTGCCGACGCCCCGTCGCGCCTTTGCCACTATGCCGTGGCGATGGAAATCCGTGGCGATTTCGCATGCCGATGCTGCGACTACGCCGACGCGCGGATGTCGTTTTTTCCGCCGGGCGAGGCGATGCCGGTGGCTGCCGACGCACGGGTGCTGTCGTTCCACAAATCGCTGTCGCTGCAACCGCCGCTGCGTGGCGTATTCTCCGACTACGCATTTTTCGGCTACCGCTATCCACGAGAGTCGCTTCACATCTCGCTGCGCGAGAAAAGCGTGGTAGACCGTCTGTTTGATGCCGTGGCTGGGATTCTCTCTGACAACACTGGCGATTCCAAAGATTCATTGCTTGCTGAAAAAATCAACTTGTTGCTTGCCAACTGCCGGCGCTTTTATCAGCGGCAGTTTATCCTGCATGAGGATTATTGCGCGATGTATGTGGCAGAAACCGAAAAGGCGGTTGACCGGTTCTATGCCGAAGGCCACGGGTGCGACGTGCCGCCAATAGGGTTGCCGGCACGGGCGCTCGGCGTTTCCGAGACATATTTGGCAAGTGTTGTGCGCTTTTCAACGGGTAGGACGTTCCGTGAATTTGCGCAGCTGCGTCAGTTGCGCGTCGCCAAGATGCTTCTTGTCGACACCGACCGCCCCGTGGCCGACATCGCCCGGTCGCTCGGCTTCCCGTCGGCAGAGTGCTTTGAGAAGTTTTTCCGCCTCGTTGCAGGCTCTTCAGCTTCCGATTTCCGCCGCTTCCGCTGCTGACCCTAAAAAAACATACCGTCCCGGCAACTTTGACGCTGCCGGGACGGTTGTATTTGTAGGATGGTTGCCGATGCTATCTGACAATCACCTTTTCAGTCGCTGTTGCCGAACGCACAATGTAGCAGCCTGGAGCGAGCGTAGACACGTCGCTGCGCTGCATCCGCTCGGCGACACGTGCTCCGCTGAGGTTGTAGACGGTCACCAATGTATTGTCGGCGATTTCCACGGTGCTCACACCGCTTTGCTCGGTCGACACTGCGATGCGGTCCACATGGATGTTGTAGCCGTAGTCGGAATAGCCTTTCAGCGACACGCAAACTACGTTGCCGCTGAGGGGATATGAGTATTCCTTCCATCCGGTTGTGCCGTTGTCGCGCATAATCGGGTCGCCGAGGGTCTGTACGCTGCCGTCGGCGGCGATGGCGCAAGGTGTCAGCGAGTCTTCGGTTGCGAACGTGCCGCTATAGTGATAAACCGAGAAGTTGAAATATGCCTGCTGTCCGCCCACGGCTATCGCCGGAGAGACGATTGTCGACACTGTGCCTTTGGCCACGTTGGTGGAGTAGCAGCAGAACGAGATGAGTCCGCTTGTTCCGTCGGCATCCTGTGTCTTCGGATCGTTGCCTGCGGTGAATGTGTCCCATGCTGCGCCCATAAACCATGTGTGCTGGCACGTTCCTCCGTCAAACGATTCTTTGAACGGCATTGCCAATGCGTCGCCGAGAATCACGCTGTTGCTTGTCGCTGCGGAGGCAGCGCCACTCTCGTTGGCGGCGGTGACTTTATATTCAGTCAATGAATATTTGCCTTTCTGCAATCCTGTCAGCGACGTTTCTGTTGTCGCTTCGGCAACAACCACTCCGTCGTTGCGCTCCACGCGGTAGGTGAGGTTGCCAACGTAGCCGCCGTTCTTGCCCGCTGTCGGTGCTGTCCACGACAATGTGGCTTCTCCTCCGTCGACACGCAGCGACACATTTTCTGCCGGCATCGGTTGGTCGACGCCCACCTGTGTCTTCACGCGCGACTGAAGTCCGTAGCCTTTCGCGTTGTCTGCCGTCACAACGATGCGCGCCGTGCCGTCGGGCAGTGTCAGCGGTAGGCTGACGAGTTCTCCAGGATTTTTGCCGCTTATTGTCACTGTGTCGACACCCTCGATGGCGATGCGGACGTTGAGTGTACCCTCAAGAGCCGCTCCGCCGAAGGTTTTTTCCGGCATGCGGAAACTCAGTGTGCCCTCGCGGCGTGCGCCGGTGGAGGTGTATGCAAGGTCGGTCACGCAGTCGGGGGCTGCGTTGACGGGATTCTCAAAATAGATGCCGAGAAACTGCGCCTGCGAATTGCTCGACACGGCCGTTGCCTTGGCGGTGGCTGTGTCGATCTCATAGAGGCGCATCGTGTTGTCGACCGACGAGCCAAACCAATACAGCTTGTCGTTGCGGTAGTCGAACGCCATGCTTTGCGAATAGCGCGGGGTGACGCCTGTGAATCCTATCTTTGTCAGCGCGCCGGTGGCGGCGTCAAGGCGATACAGCTCGCCCTTCACGTTGAGGGCATACCCCTGGCCGTTGCGGTCGAAGGCAAGCGCTGCCATCGTTATGATGTCGTTGTAGTACGAGCGTATGAACGTGGAGGTGGCTGTTGTCTCGTCAAACGTGCCAAACTCCGTATACGACTCTGTCCACTCGTTGGCAAAGAAGCAATACATCTTGTTGTCGGCAGGATTGTAGGCAATGCTGCCTGCTAAATTGTGGATGTTGGTTATCGGCGCAATTTCCGACATGATGTCCAGGTCGGGCTCGTAGGCAATCAGATGTCCGTGCAGCTTTACAGCGGCGTCGGTGTCGGCATTGGCTGTCGACTCGATATAGTAAGTGCCGTTTTTGTATGCTGCCGACTCGATTTGGAAATCGGTGCTTAGAACCACCGGTTTCGCATCGACCGTGTATCCGAAAAAGCGGTACAGTCCAAGACCCGCTGTCTGCTGTTCTGCGGTGGTCCACGCCTTGTTGCTCACCATCGATCCGAACACCATCGGTTCGTTGTCGACCACAAGGCAATTGTCGGCGCTGTCAAGCAGACGCTCCGCGTTGGCGGAAACAATCGACAACGCCGCCACCGCGCCAAGGAAAAAACGATTGTTCATAAGTCTTATTTCTTAATGAAACGAGCTACTGATTTTCCTGCGCCGCTCTCTGTTGCCACGAAATAAGTTCCGGCAGCGAGATGCGACACGTTGAGGCTTGTCTGTGTTCCGTCGACCATCTTGAAGCCAACTTTCTGGCCGTTGGCGTTGTAGATGCTGACGCTGCTGATTGTCGCGTCGGAGCTTACGGTTATCGTTTCCTCGGCAACCGTCGGATATGCCTTGACTGCTGAGTCTGTCGCTATTTCAGCCACAGCGCCCTCTTCTGGATTGAAGTCTACTTTTGAAAGTTCGGCGCGGTTGTTGTCATCGCCCAGTCCGAGCTGTCCGTAGCGGTTGAATCCCCACGACCATACAGAGCCGTCGATCTGTACGCCAACAGAATGATAGAAACCTGCGGCAACAGTCTGCCATTGCGCCGTGCCTATCTGTGTCGGTGTGTCAATATTTCTGTTTGTGCCGTCGGCAAGCTCTCCGTGGAGGTTGTAGCCCCATCCCCAAAGAGTGTAGTCGTCCTTGATGACGAGCACATGCATATCGCCGACAGAATATGACAACACTTTGTCGAACGCCTTCATGGGTTTGCCGTCTGTCTTGCCTTCAACAGCGCGCCCGAGAGCCGACTCGTCGTTGTTTCCCCAAGTCCACAGCGAGCCGTCGGCTTTCAATGCCGCCGACATCTTCAAACCAGCCTGTACTTGAGTCCAGTCGGTGTCTTCGCCCACTTGTTGCGGAGTTGTGAATATAGTGGTGGAACTGCTGTTCACCTGGTTCTGCGAGTTGTCGCCCCATGCCCACAATGTGCCGTCGGCTTTCACCGCAGTGCTGTGGTAGTAGCCCGAAGCGCAGTCGAGCCAACGCTCGTCGCTCACTTTCTCAGGAGCCATCGCGCACTCTTTCATCTCGCTGTCGGCGCCAATGCCGAGTTGCCCGGTGAGGTTCTTGCCCCACGCCCACAATGTGCCGTCGGTATGAATACCTACTATTGTTGTCGAGCGGCCCTTCACCACCGCCCATTTGGCATCGTCCACCTTTGTCGGCGTGTAGATGCCTCTGTATGTTCCTACACTGACCAATCCCAATTGTCCGTAGGCATTCTGACCCAGGCATAGAGAGCGCCGTCGGAGGCGATGGCATAAGAGTTGTAGAGAGTGGCGGTCACTGATCGGAATTTAACGCCATCCTTTTCTACGGGCTTGAACGTGGTGGCGTTGTAGTGGTTGTCGCTTATCTCGCTGTCGAAGTAGTGCCCGTCGCCGAGTTGCCCGGCGTCGTTTTTTCCACTCACGTAGATTTTGCCGTCTTTTGTGAGAAGCATCGTGTGGTCGCCAGCTGCAATGCGCGTCACCTCGGCTGAGTTAGCGTCAATACCTGCCGCAACAGCCGCAATCAAAAGGAGAGTAGATAATATTTTCATATTTGAAAATATTAGTGGTTTTAATTCGGTGGTAAAGATACGTAATTATTGCGATGCAATGTCGTAAAAAAGCGCAAAAAGAAACTTTTTTCTTGAAAAAAGTTTCAATCGTTTGTTTGTAATTAAAAAATCGCTATTTTTGTATAGGAAAAACGTTACAATTATGGGATTCTTTAATTTTTTCAATCATCACTCTTGGTTGGGTGGCAACGATGACAACGACGATTTCAACTACAACGACAATGAAGGCACAAAATTCGTTGTCGGAGGCGACGAAGGCGGCAAGTTCTTAAACCACTGCGGAGGAAATATGTGGATGGACTCCGACGGAGATCTGAATGTGCGCACCGGCGACCATTCATGGATGGATATGAACGATGGCGACATCTTCTTCGGATAGACGCAAACCGCTCGTCGCAGAATATCCAAAAAATCATAAAATTATACGCTAAGTCGTGGCAAATACTTACTTTTGCACAAAATTTTGTCAGACAAATGTTGAAGCGTATAATTCTATTCCTGATGTTGGCAACGGCGGCATGTGCCTTTGCCGAAACTGACGGACTGCCTTCTCCGCGCAACAAGACCTATCATGGTTACTATTATTTCCGCACGGAGCAGGGCGACAGCGCGCTGATGCTCGTAATCAACAACATCACTGTTTTTCCTCCCGAACGTTTTAAAAACAAAAATCAGGAACAGTTCTATTGGCGCACCGTCCGCGACGTGCGCAAGGGGCTGCCTTATGCCAAACTCATATCAGCCACCGTAATCGAGACGTATGAATACATCGAGACTCTGCCCACGACGAAGGAACGCGAGGCTTATCTGAAGAGCATGGAGCGCGATGTGTTCAACCAATATAAGCCTGAACTGAAGCGGTTCTCGCGTCAGCAGGCGCGTGTGCTTGTGAAACTAATCAACCGTGAGACAAACCAGAAGTCATACGGCATCATCAAGGCGTTTTTAGGCACGTTCCGTGCGTCGTTCTATCAGGCGTTCGGACGGCTCTTCAATGTCAATCTGAAAGCCGACTGGCATCCGGCCACCGACGAGACCGACGCGATGATCGACCGCATAGCCACGCGTATAGAGCAGGGACTGCTGTGAGGAAACGCCGACGGAGGTTTGCGTATTACGATTGTTTGGGCTACTTTTGAAACGATAAAAATTATCTTATAAAGATGAATACAATAGAACTTGTCAACACTCTGCCGCGGGTGTTTGCCGGACAACCGGGCATCCAGTCGGAAGTGTGGTTGAAGACGCTCCGGTTTGAGCGCGGAAAAAAATATCTGATTTCGGCGGAAAGCGGTTGCGGAAAGTCGTCGCTGTGCGCATATCTCTACGGCTACCGCAAGGACTATGAAGGCACGTTCCTGTTTGACGGTCGCTCTATCGACGAGCTGACCGTGGAGGAGTGGTGTGACGTGCGACGTCGCCACATTGCCTATCTGCCGCAGGAGATGCGACTGTTTCCTGAGCTTACAGCTTTGGAAAATGTGGAGCTGAAGAACCGGCTTACCGGACATAAGACAACTGCCGAGATCCGCAGCCTGTTCGAGCGGCTGGGGGTTGCCGACCGCGCCGACCGTCCGGCGGGAAAATTGTCGATAGGACAGCAGCAGCGAGTGGCAATAATACGCACGGTGTGCCAGCCGTGCGACTTTTTCCTGCTCGACGAGCCGGTGAGCCACCTCGACGAGACAAACAACCGTATCGTTGCCGACATTATCACTGAGGAGGCGGCACGCACTGGCGCGGCTGTCATTGCTACATCGGTGGGCAACAATCTTGACATCGCAGTGGAGGAGGCACTGAAGTTATGAGAAATCCGTTGATGTGGAAACTGCTGCGCAAGCATATCAGCAAGGCGCAACTCATAGGTTTCGCTATTGCAAACATGGTGGGTTTGACAATCGTGCTGCTCGGTCTGCAGTTCTGGCAGGACGTGCGTCCGGTGTTTGAAGACGAGGACAGTTTCATCCGTAAGGACTATCTTGTGGTGACAAAGAGCATCGGCACGGCGTCGATGGTGAAAAGTATGCTCGGAGGGACTGACGCCAACGCTTTCTCGGAAAGCGAGATTGCCGACCTCGAGCGGCAGCCGTGGATGCGCAAGGTGGGACGGTTCTCGACCACCAATTATAAGGTGATGGGAAACCTGGGAATCAGCGGACGCTCCGTGAGCCTGCACACATATATATTTTTCGAGTCGGTGCCCGACGAATTTATCGACACGAAAAACATAAAATGGGGATTCGACGCCGACAGCCCGCGTCCGGTGGTGCCAATTCTGTTGTCAAAGGACTATCTGTCGCTCTACAACTTCGGATTTGCGGCGTCGCAAGGCATGCCGCAACTGAGCGAGGACATGGTGGGCAAGGTGCCTATCATGCTTGCCGTCACCGCGACCGACGGTCATCAGGAATACATCGAGGGACGCATCGTGGGATTCTCAAACCGGCTGAACACGATTATCGTGCCTGAAAGCTTTATGCAATGGAGCAACGCGCGCTATGCGCCGGAGGTCAACGTGCAGCCGTCGCGGCTCATCCTCGAGGTGAGCAAGCCCGGCGATGTGGCTATTGAAAAATATATGAAGAAGCACGGCTATGAGATTGCCGGCGACAAGATGAACTCCAACAAGGCGAGCTATATGCTGACCGTGATTATGGGCATCGTGATAGCCGTGGGGCTGGTAATCAGCCTGCTGTCGTTCTTTATCCTTATCCTGAGCATCTATCTGCTGTTGCAGAAAAACACAAGGAAGCTGCAGGACTTGCTACTGCTTGGCTACACTCCGGCGGAAGTGGCGGGCACATACGTGAAAATGGTGGTCTACGTCAATGCCGCCGTCTATGTGCTGTCGATAGCCTTGCTGCTCTATGCGCGGTCGCTCTACATGACGCAGCTGCAGGTGTTCTCGCTCTCGGGCGAACCGATATGGCTGTCGGCGCTTGCCGGACTTGTCGTGATCGGACTTATCACGCTGGGCAACGTCATCGCAATACGCCGCAAGGTGGCATCGCTATGGTTTGTTGAAAAATAACTATTGATATTATGAGACTAAGAAATTACATCACAACATTGTTTGTGGCATTTGCCGCTGTGGCGGCTGCCGCACAGACGCAAGTGGTGGCGCACCGCGGATATTGGCGTGCGCCGGGTTCGGCTCAAAACAGCATCGCGTCGCTCTGCAAGGCTGACTCGATCAATTGCTACGGCTCTGAGCTTGACGTGTGGCTGAGCACCGACGGCGTGCTTTTCGTGAACCACGACGCTGTGTTCAAGGGGCACAACGTTGAGCAAAGCTCGTCGGCTGAACTAAGCGCGATTATTCTCGACAACGGCGAGCACATGCCGACGCTCGATGAGTATCTCGCAAAGGCAAAAACGCTGAAAACGCGGATTGTGCTCGAGCTGAAGGCTCATCAGACAAAGGAGAAGGAAGCCGAGGCTGTGGCTAAGATTGTGGAGATGGTGGAAAAATACGGTTTGACCGACCGCACGGAGTACATCTCGTTCTCGCTCTTTGCCTGCAAGGAATTCAAGCGCGTGGCGCCGCAGGGCACCGACATCTACTATCTCAACGGCGAACTCTCGCCTGCGGAATTGAAAACTCTCGGCTTTGCCGGGTTTGACTACAGCATGGGTCCCATCAAGAAACATCCGGAATGGATTGAGGAGGCTCACAAATTAGGACTGAAAGTCAATGTCTGGACAATCGACAAAGAAGCGGACATGCAATGGCTCATCGATCAGAAAGTGGACTTCATAACCACCAACGAACCGGTGTTGCTGCAGCAGCTGCTGCGGAAATAACAACCCTCCGGCGTCGCGCTTCAAAGTGTGGCGCCGGTTGTTTTTTTGCTCTTGAAAAACGCTTTTGAAAACAAGAAATAAGTTTTTTCTTCATTTTTGCGATAAAATATAAGCAAAATACTTGTTTTTATGAAATATTCGTTTTATCTTTGTTGTGTCCTAAGAAACAAAGGGCTGAAAATAGTTTTTTTAAAATGGTATAATTGTGGGTATAAAAAATTGAGTTTATGGAAAAGATGCAGTCTTCGAAAAGAAGACTGAAGGTAAAAATCAAAATGCGTTTCATAAGGAAAAGAGAGATTAGATAAAAATAGTAAAGGGATCGGGTGTCTGTGAGGATACCCTTTTCTGTGTGTTATTATGACAGATGGCTTGTTGCCGCAGTATATAAAAACATTGCACAGGCTCGGAAATTTCGCTAATTTTGCATCCGACAAATTTTCAGACAGATATGAACAAAAGCAAATATGCAATCGCTATGATGGCTTGCTGCATTGTGGCGGTGGCAGGATGTGCGGGCAAGACTGCCGGAAACTCCGCGCAGCAGACAGCCGATGAGGCAAAGGAAATCACGTTCGACGCCGACAGCGCCTATTCTTTTGTGGCGCGCCAATGTGCGTTTGGGGAGCGTGTGCCAAACACCGATGCCCATTCGGAGTGCGGCGACTGGATTGCCTCGCGGTTGAGGCAATGCGGCGCAACGGTGACTGAGCAGCGCGCCGACCTGAAGGCTTTTGACGGCACTCTGCTGCACGCGCGCAACATCGTGGGTGAGTTTTATCCGGAAAAGAAAAGACGCGTGTTGCTGGTGGCTCATTGGGACTGTCGTCCGTGGGCCGACAGCGATCCCAACCCCGACAACCGCCGCAAACCGGTGATGGGTGCCAACGACGGTGCCAGCGGCGTGGGTGTGTTGCTTGAGATGGCTCGTCTGCTCAAAAACAACGAGCCGGCGGTGGGCATCGACATCCTGCTCGTCGACGCGGAGGACTGGGGCGACGACAATGGCGACAATCCCGACTCGTGGGCTCTCGGTGCCCAGCACTGGGTGCGCACACCGCACCGCGAGGGCTACACCCGTCCGGAATATGCCATTTTGCTCGACATGGTGGGCGACGCAAATGCCACATTCCTGCGCGAATATTTCTCGCAGCAGTACGCTCCCGACGTGGTCAACCGCGTGTGGGCTGCCGCCAACCGTCTGGGCTACGGCAACTTCTTTGTAAACGCCAACGGCGGCGGCATAACCGACGACCACCTGGCAATCAACAATGCCGGAATCCCGTGTATCGACATCATCGACCAGCGGATGGACTCTCCGACGGGATTCTGCCCGCAGTGGCACACAACCGACGACACGATGACCCATATCGACCGCCGTCCGCTGAAGGCTGTCGGACAGACTCTCGTAAACCTTTTGCTTGAAAAATAAATTTTGCGTAACTTCGCACCGTAGAAACAGAAAACGTCGATATGAAGGAAGCATTGCATCTGACACAAGAACAGAAACTGCAGCAACGGCTGTCGCCGCAGCAGGTGCAGTTTGTCAGACTGCTGGAAATGAACAGCCTTGAGGTGGAAGATGAGGTGCGCCACGAAATCCTTGACAATCCGGCAATCGAAGTGGCTGAGCAGGACGACAACCAGAAGAACGGAAGCGAGGAAGGCGGCGAGGAAAGTGAGGAAAAGGCTGACGACATTGCTCCCGACACGACAATGGCGCGCGACACCGACGATCCGGAGGACGATGCCGACGACACTCCCGACTATCGCCTGAACATATCAAACCACAGCGCCGACGACAAGGTGCTTGAGCCTATCATCACGTCGGAAAGCACGCTGATTGACTATCTTACGGAGCAAATCAACGAGCATGACCTGTCGGAAAAGCAACAGCAAATAGCCGACTACATCATCGGAAGCATCGACGACAACGGATATCTTACCCGCTCGGTGTCGGCAATCTCCGACGACCTTATCTTTCAGGAAGGACTTGACGTGACCGACGGGGAAATCAACACCGTGCTGCAGGCAATACGTGAGCTCGACCCTGCGGGGGTGGCGGCGTTCGACCTGCGCGACTGTCTGTTGCTGCAGCTGGAACGGCTGCCGGGAACGCCAGAAAACCTACATGCCTACACGGTTGTCGACAAATATTTCACCGAATTTTCAAAAAAACACTACGACAAGATTATGGCGGCAATGAAACTCGATAAAGAGGAGTTCCGCCATGTGCTTGAAGCTATACAGGCTCTCAATCCAAAGCCGGGAAGCCTTTACGGAGGCGGCGAAAACCAAAAGGCGCAGCACATAATCCCCGACTTTAACGTCGATGTGGACGGCGATACAATAACGCTGACGCTGCTCAACAATGTGCCCGACTTGCAGATTGAGGAGTCGTTCCAAGCAATGTATGACAATCTTCCCGCAAAGCCGCGCAACCGCAACGAGGAGGAGGCAAACCGATTTGTCAAAGACAAATACGAGTCGGCATCGGTGTTTATCAAGATGCTGAAGCAGAGGCAGCAGACGCTGTTCAGCACGATGCGCGCCATTGTGGGATGGCAAAAAGCGTTTTTCCTCACCGAGGACGAGTCGCAGCTGCGGCCGATGGTGCTGAAAGACATCGCCGCGATAACGGGCTATGACCTGTCGGTGATATCACGCGCCACTTCAGGAAAATACGTGATGACTCCCGGCGGCGTATACCCGCTGAAGTTCTTCTTCAACGAGGGTATGAAGCATGAGTCGGGCGAAGACGTGTCGACTCGCGAGATTCAGTCGGCATTGAAAGACATCATCGAACACGAGGACAAGAAAAAGCCGTTCTCCGACGAGGCTCTTTGCGAACTTCTCAACAAGAAAGGCTATGAAATAGCACGCCGCACCATCGCCAAATACCGCGAACGCCTGGGTTTCCCTGTGGCACGGCTGCGTAAAGAATTATGATATGGAAAATCTGAAAACGGAAATCACGTCGACAATAATGTCGCTTGAACAGAAAACGATGCGTGTAATCCACTATGTGGCTGCCGTATTCTCGTTTCTGCTGTCGCCGATGTTCATGCCAACATACGGTATGCTCATCGCATTCCAACTGTCAACTTACCAGATTTTGCTCACCACCGACAAACTTATCGTCATCGCTGTGGTGGCGGTGTTGACGTGTGTGGTGCCGGCAATCCTGTTTATTGTGATGAAGCATTTCGGCATAATCTCCGACGTGCAGCTCAACCGTCAACGGGAGCGGTTTCTGCCATACACAATCATCACGGTTTGCTATGTTGTCGGCGCGCTCTATCTGTTCAACATCAACGCTCCCACGTGGATGTGGATGTTTCTCTTCGGAGCGGCTACGTCGGCTCTGGTGTCGATGGTGGTCAACTTCTTCTGGAAAATCAGCGCGCACATGGCTGGTATCGGCGGACTGATCGGCTTGCTTTGTAAAATCAACAATTACGGTGACGGCGTTTTCGACCTTATGCCGATAATCTGCGTGATGATAATCACGGCAGGCATCCTCGGCACGTCGCGCATCGCAATGGAGCGGCACACGCTGTGGCAGGTGATTGCCGGCGTGCTCAACGGATTCCTCTGCGTTTATATGATTTGACGGATATGGACAAGAACTGCATAATCCACACGCTTGCCAACGGCATGCGTGCCGTCTACTGTCAGCGGCATGGAAACGTGGCATACTGCGGTGTGGCTGTCAATGCCGGAAGCCGCGACGAGGGCGTCGACAGGGGACTTGCGCACTTTGTGGAGCATACCATATTCAAAGGCACGTCGCGACGCCGCGCTTGGCACATACTCAACCGCATGGAGCTTGTCGGCGGCGAGCTCAACGCCTACACGTCGAAGGAGGAGACGCTCGTCTACTCGCTGTTTCCAAAGGGGAATATGCCGCGAGCCATGGAACTTATTGCCGACCTTGTGCAAAACTCTGTGTTTCCCGAGCATGAGTTGGAAAAGGAGAGGGAGGTGGTGCTGGAAGAGATTCTGTCATACCGCGACACGCCGTCGGAGGCCGTCTACGACGACTTTGAGGACTTGATTTTCGCGGGCAACGCTCTCGGACACAACATCCTCGGCGACGAGAACTCTTTGCAGGGACTTTCTTCGGAGAAATGCCGCAGATTCATAGAATGCCTGTACACCCCAGGCAATATGGTGCTGTTTGGTGTGGGCGACGCAGCCCCCGAACGCTTCTTCCGCCTTGCCGAGCGGCATTTCGGAAGCTTCAGCCGCACGCTTGTGCGCCCCGGGCGCAGCGTGCCGGCAGTGTTGCCGCAGTTTGCCGAGACACGCTCTGTCGACTCACATCAGGCACACACCGTGATCGGCATTCCCACATTCGGAATGCACGACGACCGCAAATACGCGCTTCTGCTGCTCAACAACATTCTCGGAGGTCCGGGGATGAACTCTCTGCTCAATGTGGCGATACGCGAACGCCACGGCTATGCCTATACCGTCGAGTCGGCGGTGACTTTGTTTTCCGACAGCGGACTGATGACCGTTTATTTCGGAAGCGACGAGCGCTACGCCAAGCGGTGTCTCAACCTCGTGGACCGCACTCTCGACTCGCTCGCATCGTCAACGATGCGCCAGCGTGCGCTCGACGCCGCAAAGAAGCAGTATGCGGGTCAGTTGCTCGTGGGCAGCGAGAGTCTTGAAGGCACAGCATTGTCGATGGGCAAGAGCGTGATGCACTTCGGGACGGTCAGCACTGTCGACGAAATCACCGCCCGCATACGCAGCGTCACCGCCGAGCAGCTCCGCGATGCCGCCGCCACCATAGCCGGTCGCTATTCACGCCTGACATTTCTCTGAAAAATTGCGATTACCGGAGTAAAATAACCGGATACGCGTTTTGTAGATACGTGTGTGATGCTTATATTTGCACTGTCGATGACGCGTAATGTGCCGTCGGCGATGGAGTTAAGGAAATACTAACAAGAAACCGAATAATTATGGAAAAATCGTTCAGGAGTCATTTGTCAGCGGCAGTGGCGCTGCTTTTGACGGTGTTTGTGTTCGCATCGTGTTCCGACAGCCCGTCGGATTTGGTGAACTATGTGCCTAAGGAGTCAAAGGCTGTGATGGTGTTCAAGCCTGGCGACCTTGCGAAAAAAGGAAATCTGGAGAAGTATGTGAAGAAGTTCCCGAAAGAGAAGTTTGGAGAGGCGGCTGAGTTCATTAAAACTTGTATGAAAGGCGAGAGCGGCATCGACATGGAGCAGATGGTGATGTTTGAATACGAAGGTGACGGCTACCTGTCGTTTGTCATCAGCGACGAGAGCAAGTTTGAGAAACTGGATCTTGTAGCCGACAACACGACCAAAGGCGAGTCGGGCGGGTTGACAACCTATGAGGCCGACAGCAAGGGCGCGCCTTCTGTGGTGGTCGACGGCAGCAAGGCTTGGCTTTGCCCGAAAAATCTGGACGATGGCATCGACGCGGTGAAGACATTCATTGCCCTTGACAAGGAGAAGTCGGTGGCTGAGGCTCCGGGTTTTGCCGACAACATGAGCGACGGTGACATGAACATATATATCAACATGGAGGAAATCATGTCGATGGGTGGCGGAATGACCGAGCAGATGATGAATAAGGAAATGTCGAGATACGGGCTGTCGCTTGACGACATGAATATCAAGGAATATTTCGACAGCCATATCTATCTGACGGTGCTTTTTGAGAAAGACAAACTTTCTGTGAAGTGCAAATGCTTGGACGGCAAGGGCGAGAACATCGTTTCAAAGGTCGTTGGCAACAAAACGATTGACACCGGAATGCTCAAGTTCTTTGACAAGTCGACCACGATGGTCTATGCGTCGGTGATTCCCGACCATGTCAAGAAGATGTACTCAAACCTTATCGAGAGCACAATCTACGACGAGACACAGAAGGCGATAGTTGAGGAAATCTTCAAAAACCTCGACGACAACGTGGCTTTGGGCATCTCAATCTCAGGAAACCTGACAACAAAAGTAGAGTCGGAATGGGGCAGCTATGATAAATTCAACCAGAAGTCAATCAATGGCACAATGGTGGCAAAATGCAAGAAGAGTCTGGAAGCTGATGTTGCCACGCTCGCGTCGATACTCAGCCTGCCGATAGCGACCGACGGTTCGGTGTCGTTCCCTATCGACAGCGAGACCACAGTGCGCATCAAGAGCGAGGGTAATTATCTCGTTGTTTCCACAACAGCCGCTCCGTCGCAGCCTCTTACCGACCCGGGAATGTTTGGCGGCAAGTCGGCGGCAATGTTTATCAACCTGTCGAAGACATCGCCAGCGGCGCAAAGCATCAAGCGCGCCTTTGGCATCGACCTCGACCTTACGGCAATCAGTTATTCAGACAAGCATGACAACTTGTTTGAGCTGAAGGTGAACAACAACAAGCAGGACAACGTGCTTGCCTATCTCGTAGACCTTGTGCTGAAGATTTCAGAGATTTAGCATACAGTGCAGACTGTTGATAAATCGGTATGCGTCGGAGAAAACCGGACGCATACCGATTTTTTTACTTTTTAAAAGCGAAAAAAGTTTGGATAAGCAAGTAAAATTAATAATTTTGCAATTGAAACCTTTTTTAAAAGGGGTGTCATAGAAATCGTTGACTAATCAAAAACGAAGGATTATGCTGAAATTGTGTATCAATTCGCGCGACGAACTGTTTGTGCTCGACCTTGACAAGGTGGCATACATACAGGCGAGCGGAAATTACTCGCGTATCGTCTATATCGGCGGAATGCAGATGATGATAACGCTTGGACTGTCGAAATTGGAGGGAATGATAAAGATGATTGTCCCCAAGGACCGCCGGAGCCCGTTTGTGCGACTTGGACGCAGCCTGCTTGTCAACCAAACCTATCTGACCCACATCAACGTGTTGAAGCAGCGGCTGACGCTGTCTGACAATCAGGAGCATTCCTATGTTCTCGACGTGCCTAAAGCATTGTTGAAGGCATATAAGGACTTGATTAGAAAAAGTTTCGCCGAGAGAATTAAAAACAAAGAGGAGTAGACCGTTATGACAAAGATTATCATAGGCAAACAGGGCGACCAGAAGTTTCCGATAAAGAATGCGGGAGTCAGTCGCCAGCATGCAAGTATCACCATAGAGGGCGGACACTGGATTCTTGAGGATCTGGACTCGACCAACGGCACGTTTGTGCGCGACGACAATGGCTTGTATCAGCGGGTGAGCCGCGTGGAGATAAAAGAAGACACGATGGTGCGGCTGGGCGACGAGAGCAGCAACGGCTATGCGTTTATGGCTCACCATGTGGTGGAGGACGACCCTGAGAACTACGCCTATGAGTTCGCTCGGCTTGCGGAATGGCGCGACCAGTTCAAGAAAGAGCGTGAGCGTTGCCAGGCGGCGCAGCGCAACCGTGGGCTGGTGCAGATATTGATTTCTGTGGTGGTTATCGCCGTGTCGTATATGCCATTCCTTTCGGAGCAGCCACGACTCCAGCTGATGGTGATGCGCATCGGCATGCTGCTGCCTCCTGTCTACATTTTCTTTGCCTCGGGCAAAAACAAGATGCAGCGCATCTACGACCGTCAGCAGCGCATACTTGTGTGTCCGCGCTGCGGACGTCCGCTCACCGATTATGAGATTACGAAACAGATGTGCATGACGTGTAAGGCACATTCATAAGAATCATAAAAGAATATTTATGCTATGAGAAAGAAAATCACAATCATCCTGATGCTGGCGTTGTTTATGCTGGTATCCGCGCCCGTCTCGGCGCGCACTTTTGTGTTGTCGATCGGCATCGCCGATTATGATGGCGACGAGCACGACTTGCAGCGCAGCGGTCAGGACGCCATCAAATTCAGTGACGTCATGAAGACGCAGACCAAAGACGTGGTCACGCTGACAAGCCGCAACGCCACGCGTGAAAATGTGATTGTGGCCCTTGCCGCAGTGTGCAGCAAAGCCAAGGAGGGCGACCGCATTGTGTTTTTCTACAGCGGACACGGCGCGGATGGATGCATCGTGGCAACCGATATGAAGCCGGTGAGCTACAGCGAGATGATGCAGCTGTTTTCGGCTTCGAAAGCAAAGGAAATCGTATGCTTCTTCGATGCCTGCTTTTCCGGCACGATAGCGCAGGATGTGCGTTCGTCAGACAAGGATATCGTGTTTTTCCTGTCGAGCCGTCCCGACGAGATGTCGCAGGAAGACTCTGGATGGATTGGCGCGGGCTATCTGACACAGGCTTTGCTGAAAGGCATCCGTGGAATGGCCGACACCGACCATAATAAAGAAGTGACTGTAATGGAGCTGTTTAAATATATTTACAAGGACGTGACGGCGCGTGTGGAGAAGCGCAACTCAAACGCTCCCGACGACCGCTACAAGGTTAGACAGCATCCGCAACTTGTTGCTGCCAAGCGTTCTTACAACATGGTGCTGACAAAATGGTAGGCACACGAAGTCTGTTCGACAGAGAAACGCGCCACTTCGTCAAAAAAACTGCCGGGTTCAAACAGTATGGCCCGAAACGTTTGCAAAACGCCGTTGCCGACGCTTAACTTTGTGACAGAAACAAAAACCAAATGTTATGGAAACCAAGAAACTAAAATTTCAGACTGTTGCAGCAGGCAACCAGGGAACAGTGGACGCAACAATTGTTGAGGGAGAGAACAAAGAAAACAACGCTGCGAAAACAGCGGGTATGGCAGCCGCTGGCATCGCTGCCGGTGCAGCCGCCGGCTATGCTGGTTATGAGGCTTATCAGCAATTCGCGGGTACGGTAGAGGCAGAACCGATGACTGCCGACGAGGCGCTCGATGCCGTTGCCGGACTTACAGCCGACAACACTGTCACCGAACCGGTGGTCGAGGCACAGCCGGAACCTGTCGTGGCAGCCGAACCGGTGGCTGAGACACAGCCTGCAGCCACAACGCAGCACACGACGACAACGGAAACGACGGTGAACCCCGACGATGTTTCAGACGAGATTCTTGCAGCCGACATCATTGACCCGACCGATGCCCAGGCTTCCGACTTCCCGTTTGAGGTGGGCGAGATTGCACAGGTCTACAACGTGAACGGAGAACTTGAGACAACCACCACAATTACAGCCGAGGACGGCACGGAAATGGTGCTTGTCGACGTAAACGGCGACCAGATGTTTGACGTGGCGCGTGACGCTTACGGAAACGAGGTTGAACTCGGTGTGGTGTCGACCGTCAGCGACATGGAGATGCTCCACGCCCAGCAGCAAGGCGACACAACAGGTTATCTTGCCGCTTCCGACACCGATCCGATGCCTGACGACAACTCTTTCGAAGCCGATATTATCGACCCAACTACTCTTGGATAAAACCATCTATGGACAACGAAAATCAGACTATACTTGTAACATGCCCGGAGTGTAAAAAGCAGATGCGTATGCGCAATCCGCAAACTCCGGGTGTTTATAAAATAACATGCCCGTTCTGCGGCAAGCCGTTTCCAGTGAAGATTGTAGACAGCAACAAGCAGCCGGAGCCTGCGCCTCAGCCAGCACCAAAGCCGGCTCCACAGCCAGCCGACAACGCGCCTGTGGTGGAGCAATTCTGCTCCAGCTGCGGCATGAAGCTGCGCATCCGCAACCCGCAGCCCGGACAGCACAATGTGCGCTGCCCCAAATGTCAGAGCGTGCAGACTTATGTCTACGAAGCGGCTAATGGAGAGGGCGAAAACACCGAGACACGTCCGGTAGAAAAGGTCAACAAGACCAAGCCGGTGCAGAAAAATTTCAATATCTGTCGTGGATGTCTCGTGCAGAAACGCGGACATTTCCGCTCCGACCGTATTTTTGAGCTGGCGGGAAAAGAAACCATCGTAGGGCGTCAGGACACCGACGCTCCATGCGACGTGATGGTCGACGACCCGACAATGAGCCGCCGCTCGATAAGCATCACTGCCGAGACAAAATCGGCGGGAATTATCTATAAACTCACTGTGCTCAACGCCACTAACAAGGTGAAGCACAACGGTAGAGCTTTGAGCGCCGGCATGGGAGAGTATCTCGAATTTGGCGACACCATCGTGCTCGGCCGCACCACATTCAAGTTTGAAAAAGCACCGAATCAAGAATCTTAGAAATTTAAGGATATGGACATACGATTGAATCAACCATACTCATTTACGCAACTCGGGCGGCGCACCAACCAGGAGGATTCGCGCTATCCCGACTGCGACACGCCGAAAGACCCGCAACCGTTTTTCGTGGTCTGCGACGGCGTAGGGGGAAATGAAAAAGGAGAAGTGGCAAGCCGCACCGTCTGCGACGCATTCGGGAAGGCGCTTGCGGGTAGGGATTGGTCGTGTCCGTTCACTGTCCGTGACTTTGAGCAGGCTCTCGACTTCGCTTTCAACGAACTGCAGCGCGTATCGACGCCTGAGAACAAGGGGATGGCTACAACGCTCACGTTTGTGGCATTCCATTCTGACGGCTGTTTCATCGCCCATATCGGCGACAGCCGCGTGTACTATGTGCGCCCGGGCAGCGGCATTGTCTACCGCACCGACGACCATTCGCTGGTCAACGCCCTTGTGCGTGCCGGCGTGATAACGGAAAAGGAGGCGGAAACGCATCCCGACCGCAACGTGATTACGCGTTCGGTGTGTGTGCCCGATGCAGAGCAGGAGCGTTCGGCTGCAACAACGGTCAACATCACCGATGTGCGTCCGGGCGATTATGTGTTTATGTGCTCCGACGGCGTGTTGAAGAATCTTAGTGACGATATGCTTGTCGAAATACTCGGCAAACCGGCTTCCGACGCTGAAAAATGTGCCCGGATAGCTGCGATGAGTGTGGACAGCGACGACAACAATACGGCGTATCTTGTCAGTGTCGACAGCGTGGCTGGCGCGTTGCCGGTGGAGCCGCAGACTGCCACGCGCATAGTGATGCCGGCAGAAGCGCGTCCGGCTGGCGGATACACGAAAAGGAAAAAGACGCCGATGGGCGCTGTGATTGCCGCCGCTGTGGTTCTTGCGATATTGATTGTTGCCGCAGTGGTTGTCTTCTCGGGCTTGAAAGGCGGTGAGGACAAGGAAAATGTGGAGAAAGCATCGGAGGAGAAGACCGAAATGCCGTCGGAAAAACAAGGAATGGCTACGGCTCCGAGCTTCAAGGGCGATATGCAGAAATTCATCAACGACAACCTGCGCTATCCGGCTGACGCCACAAAGGAAGGCACGGTTGAGGTGCGTTTCAAGATAGAGGAAGACGGAACAACCGACGATGTCGAGGTGGTAAAGGGCGTTGACCCGGCTATCGACAAAGAGGCGGTGCGCCTGTGCAGGATGATGCGTTTCGAGCCGGCACGCAATGCCGACGGCACACCAGAGGAGGTGGCCTACAGCCAAAAAATCACGTTCCGCCGTCCGGCAGCCAAACAACCTGCCGTACAGCCCAAAAAGCAGGGTCATGACGGCTCGGTGAAGCCTCAGACACAGACACAGGAACAGGAGCAAGTGTCGCCTGAAGAGGCATTGAAACGCAAGGAAGAGCAGAGAAAGAAACGCGAGGCGGAGGCTGAGCGTCAGAAGATAGAAAAATTGGCTGGACAGCCGTTGCAGAGCATCTAAGATGGACAAAGAGGTTTTTAAGTATGCGTTGCCTGTAGGCTCGTTGTTGCGAAGTCCCAACCGGGAATACCGCATCGAGAAAGTGCTTGGTGTAGGCGGTTTTGGCATAACCTACAAGGTGTCGGCGACGCTGGTCTACCAGAATGTGCCCATCTTCACATATTTCGCCGTGAAGGAGCATTTCCTGCAAGACGCCTGCGAGCGCGATGCCGGGTCGGCGGGTGTGGTGTATTCGCGTCCGTCGAAGGCGCGCGTGGAGGAGAGCCGCAAGGACTTCCTGTCGGAGGCGGAGCGTCTGAATGCCTTGAGCGGGCAGGTGGACAATATTGTGCCTGTCAGCGAGGTGTTTGAGGCAAACAACACGGTCTACTATGTGATGGAATATCTCAACGGCGGCTCGCTGAGCGACATTGTGAAGGCTGGCGGACCGCTGCCCGAGCAGCGTGCGCTTGAAATAATCGAGCCGGTTGCAAGGGCTGTGGCGTTTCTGCACAGTCATCGCATCAACCATCTCGACATAAAGCCCGACAACATAATGTTTAAGACTACGCCCGACGGCTCGAAAATACCGGTAATCATCGATTTCGGCTTGGCGAAGCATTATGACGGCAACGGGCGTCCCACGTCGACGGTGCGTGTGCAGGGCTGCAGCGACGGCTATGCTCCGGTGGAGCAATATGCCGGACTCAACACGTTTGTGCCGCAAGCCGATGTCTACGCTCTCGGTGCCACGCTCTATTACATGCTTGTGGGCAAGGATCCAGCAATCGCCACTGAGCAGACTTCGGCGGGCATTGTGCAGTCGCTGCCCAAGACGCTGGACAGACCGGTGGTCAACGCCATTGTCGGGGCGATGCAGCAGAACCGTGCCGACCGAACGCCTTCGGTGGAGGCTTTTCTCGCGTCTCTTCACGATGGCGGCGAAGCCGTTTGCGAGGTGGATGCCGACACTGCGCCGACTCGCATAATCGCATCCGGGCGTAGAAGCCGGAAACCGTTGTGGATTGTGCTGGCGTCGGTTGCAGCCGCGATTGCCGTGGCGGCAGCGGTGATGCTTGTGCTCGACAAGAAAGGCAACAGTTACGGTTTGCGCGACGGAGAATATGAATATATTGACGAGCTTGGCGCGATGGTCTGCGACAGCGTGGTTTCCGACTCCGTTGTGTATCATGGCGATGAAGCTGTGGTGACCGACACGGTTGCGCCTGCTGATGACTATTATGACGAACCTGCCGCCGCCGACACGGCTGCGGAATGGTAGAAAAAAGACTGGAAAGAATGAAAAAAACGTTGATTTTTACGATATGCGCGGCCCTTGCCGCAGGAATGGCTCTCGCAACGCAGCCCAACGCAGTGCTGCAAAAAGCACAGGAGGGCGACGCAGCATCGCAGAATGCCGTTGGCGAGTGGTGCTACAACGGCACAAACGGGATGAAGCGCGACTACGGGCAGGCGTTGCAATGGTGGGCGAAGGCTGCCAAGCAGGGCGATGTAAAGGCTGTGGGCAATATGGGAATGTGCTATCGCTACGGATACGGCATTGACAGGGACTCGCTGAAGGCCACTCGGCTGTATCTGAAATCAATACGCGACGGAAACGACTCGCTGATGACTGCCGTTGAGGCGGCGGCTCAGCGCGGCGGACTGTTTGACGGCATCGTGACGGCTTTGGCTTACAAGACGGGAAACGGCGTGAAGCGCGACGGGGCGAAAGCCGTGCAGTATTTCCAGATGGCCGCCGAGGGCGGTTCGGTCGACGCACAGCGTGAATATGCCTTAATCTGTCTGAATACAGGACGACAGCCCGACGCTTTGGAATGGTTTGCGAAAGCGGCGGAGCAGGGCGACTTGTCGGCTACGTATTTCTGCGGAATGATGAAGATGAAAGGTCTTGGCGGAGAGGAAAACCACGTGGAGGGCTTGGAGTTTCTTGAGAAAGCCGCTTCGCGCAATTTCCCACAGGCGTGCTACGACCTTAGCCTGCGCTATGCCGCCGGCGACGGTGTGGAGCCCGACTCGCTGAAGGCTGCCGACTATCTGCGGCGCGCCGCGGTGCTCGGATCGCATCGTGCGCAGTGGGACTATGCAGTGGCTTTCCGCGACGGAACGGGTCCGGAGCGCAGCTACTGCATGGCTATGGCTTGGATGGCCATCGCCGCCGACCAGGGTTATGTGGCAGACTTCAAGAAAACCTACTGCGACAAGAAAAACCCCGACAACTCGGCGTTTTTCTACTACCTGAAAGGCAATGCCTATTTATATAAGCAGGACTACGACAAGGCGCTTGAATGCTTTGAGCATCTTGTGACGATGGATATCCCCGAGGGGCTGACAATGAAAGCGTTGACCCTTGTGAAAAAGGAGGGTGGACGCCTTGAGCCGTCGACACGCGAGCAGTGTGTGGGCTACCTGAAGGCGGCGTCGGTGCGCGACGTGTCGGCAAAAGCGTTGCTTGCGTATGTCTATACGCTTGGCTCCGACGATTTGAGCGACGAGGAGGCCGATGAGTGTGTGTTGCTGCTTCAGCAAGCCTCCGAGGCGCGTTTCCCGAAGGCTCTCAACACGCTCGGGATAATGTATAACAACATTGGCAAGGACTACTTCGCGCAGGCGGCGGCATGCTTTGCTGCGGCTTGCGAGGAAGGAATGATTGAGCAGGAGCCGGCTGCCGTCTATGCAAAATATCTCAGAGAGGGGCTTGGCGGTGTGGCTGTCGACAAGAAGAAAGCCGCGGAGGTGGAGAAGATGGCACTTAAACCCGACTATCAGGACCGTCTGATGAAACTCGTTGCCGACACATGGCTTGCCGACGAGGAAACACAGCAACCGCCGGTCGACATATTTGTCAACCCGACTCCGGAAACCATTGTCGACACAACAGTTGATATGTGATTGGAGTCATCCAATCGTCTCAATGATTCGGCGGCAGCGTTCAGCGGTGGCTGACGAGGATTTTCTCGCTTAAAATCAATTTCTTGTCCGACTTCAGCGTCGCAATATAGATGCCCTCGGGTAGTTGCGCCACGTTTATTGCAGTCATCCCGTCTTCCATAGTGGCGGCTGCGACAATGCGCCCCGACGTGTCGGCAAGCGACGCGGTGAGTCTGTCGGGATTGGGTGCGTTGAAGTAGAGATTGTCGGCCGACAGGCGCAGTCCCGGGCTGTCGGGATTTATACTTTCTGCCGAGCCAAAGCTGAAGTCGAAATCATCACGGCGGAATTCATAGTGGAACCGGTCGTTTGTTTTCTGCATGAATTCCAATTCAACGACATATTCAGGCATACAGGCGCACTCATTTAAGTTCGGGTTCATCATGTCTGCCTCAAACGGTCTGCTGCCAATGAATCCAATCCCTTCAATGGCAAAAAGACTTTCGGAAGTAGCCCCGTTGAGGGTTGCAAAAAATGCCTTTCGCTTTTTTCCGTTGACCTCCACATATTTAATCCCAGTGATGGTGATGTATGGCTCGTCTGCTGCAAGTCTGTATGTATCACCTATTTTCCAGTCAAAATCATAGATGAGACGCTCTTCCAAAGCGTCCTTGTCGTAATAATTGTACATGTCTATGCGAGTCCCGTTGGGCACACGTCTGCCTATCGCATATATCCGTTTGCCCTCTTCTCTGACGAAACCATAAACCATAGCGTCCTCTTTCTGAAAGTCGACAGTGGCATATCTGTAGCAGACTTTATAGGTTTTGCTGTTTATCAAGGTGTCGCCGGAGAGCTGCAGGTAGTAGCTGCCTTCTTTTAGAGGGTAATACGTCCATTTGTATCCCCACTCCACGCCTTCTCTGACCAATGGTGTGTAACTGTATCCAACCGGATTTTCTGCATAAATGGCGATGCCTGCGATTGCAGACAGCAACGAAAACAATAATACTTTCATAACACCTTGTTTTTGAATACTTCAAAGGTACTGTTTTTTCAATTGTGGCACAGCTGTTTAGTTCGGGGGATAGTTAAAAAATCATAAAAAGCAGTGCTGGAGGCGACGAGCTTTAGAGGGGGTTCTGCCGCTACTGCGCTTGCCGCTCGATTCGCTCAATCAGGGCTGACCGGAGGTCGGCACGCGGGTCGGTGAGGCCGAGTTTGGCGCGGATATGTGTGCGCTGGCTCGTGATGTTGCCTTTTTCCTTAGTGTGGATGAATTCCAGAGCCTTTTTTTGTCGATGCCGAGAGCGTCAAGCACGCTGCGTTGCGCACTTGCTCAGAGAGTTGCAGTGTCTGTCTGAACTGGACACTGATCAGAAATGGTCTGAGCAAGTCGCCAACTTGTTCCGTGGGGCCATCCCAGAGAGAAACACCAATCCGACAGATGTCATCAGCAAAGCCTCATGGCTGGACAAATTGGATAGTTTACTCAAACTAAATGTCAGCAAACTTGGTGAGAAGTTCGAAACCTTAAAAAATGGATTGATAAAATGTGGTGACTACATTTTCAATTTCCTGGAAGACCCAATGGTTCCATCTGACAACAACGCTAGCGAACGAGGTATACGCAAGTTGAAAATCAAATTGAAAAACTCATGTACATTCCGTTCTGACTTTGGAGCTGATGCATTTCTTGAACTACATTCAGTAGTCGAGACAGCAAAGAAACACAACCAAACACCTTTTAATGCAATTCAAGCCTTGTTTGAGGTTTGACGATTCGTCATGCTCCTACCGCTGAATAGTTACAACAAGTCGTGAGAGTGTGTTAAAAGTGGGGCTGATAGAGATGAAAAATAGAATTTTGTATCGTTGGTTGGAAACAAAATATTATCTTTGTACCATAACTCAAGAAGAAATGGGCATCAACAAACTAAAAGTGGTGTTGACAGAAGAAGCACAAGCCTTCTTGGATGCGCAGCCATTCAAAGCTCAGCAGAAGATATACTACAATATCTTCAAGGTTGAGGAAGGAGTGTGAAAGTTGACATCTTCAAGAAACTGGAAAATACCGAGATATGGGAGTTTCGAACCCTCTACAATGGTATATGCTACAGGCTTTTCTCCTTTTGGGATACTGAGGAAGAGACCTTGGTTATTGCCACACATGGCATAGTCAAGAAAACACAGAAAACACCGCTAAAGGAGATTGCCAAAGCGGAAGAGTTAAGAAAAGAGTACTTTAACAATAAAAAGAAATAGCATTATGGCACAGATGAAATTGACACCAGCAGACAATATGAAAGATAAACTTTGGGGTAAAAGGGGTACACCAGAGCGTGAAGCAATGGAGGCCAAACTCAAAGAAGATGTGAACGCCTATATTGTAGGCGAAGCCATACGCAAGGCTCGATTGGCACAAAACCTCACGCAAGAACAACTTGGTGAACGTATCGGTGTGCAACGTGCTCAAATTTCAAAGTTGGAGAAAGGCACAAGTGTTATCACATTACCAACAATGAGTCGTGTGTTTCAAGCATTGGGCATTGCGACAGCAACCCTTGATTTGGGTATCGCAGGCAAGATTGCGTTGTGGTAAGATGATATCCTAAAAAAATGTGACATTCAATCTCATTCGGTGTTTGGGAGATATCCCAACTAGATAGCTTCGCCGCATTCCTTACAGAGATTGCAATGAGCATTACCATCGTGATAGGTAACTATCAGTTTATGGGAATGCTGCATGAAGATGGTGTCGCTGCATTTGCCATTATTTGTTATCTCTTCCCAGTCATCTATGCCGTGGCGCAATCAGCCCAACCCATCATCAGCTACAATTATGGAGCGAAGTTGGACCTGCGAGTGTCACGAACTTTGCATCTGTCTCTATTGACCGCTGCGACTTGCGGCAGAAATATTAACATTGCTCATAATTGTTTCTATGTTCTTCCGCAACAAACTTTAAGGCTATTCGAGAGTAAGCTCTAGAGGAGAATAACATAGTCGTATCAAGCGTAATGAACACTTGATACGACTAAGATTTTCGGTCACTATGCGGTTTGTCTTCATCGGAAAATGGTTAGACTGTATAATCTTGGTAGGATTGAACAAAGATTCAGCTATTATGCTGAATAGTTACTGTCTCGGGGGTAAAAATCATAAAAAACAGTGCTGGAGGCGACGAGCTTTAGGCGGTCTCGCCGCTACTGCGCTTGCCGCTCGATTCGCTCAATCAGGGCTGACCGGAGGTCGGCACGCGGATCGGTGAGACCGAGTTTGGCGCGGATGTGTGTGCGCTGACTCGTGATGTTGCCTTTTTCCTTACCCAGCATCATGCAGATTTCCGACGTCTTGTGCCCGTGCAGAATCAGTTGGACAATTTCCACTTCCGACGGCGTCAGCCCGGGGATTGCCTCTGAGATCCTGTTGAGCGCAGCTTTTTCCTCGTTGCCGATACGCTCAATCTCGTCGCGCAGCTTCCAGATAGCAGAGTCAGTAAAGAAGTCGAGCATATTGATTTTGCCTTTTTTCTTAGTGTGGATAAATTCCAGTGCCTTTTCTTTGTCGATGCCGAGAGCGTCAAGCACGTTGCGCTCGGTGTCCTTCATCCGGATATGCTCCGTCTCAAGCCGCTGAAAATTGCGCACAAACATATAGCCGAGTATCGGCACCAGCAGAAACGACATGAAAATAAGAGGGAAGAAGTTGGTAAACATCTCATTGTCGATCAGTGCCGTGCATGAAATATAGGCACTTGCCGGCAATGCCACAAGCACAAAAGGCAGGATTTTGTAGTTGGCAGCCAGCGCAAGGACAATCACGCCGAACGACAGGAATAGGTCGCCAAGCACGAGCACCACATTCTCTGATGTCGGATTGATGGAGCATGCCAGCATCTCCACCACCATGAAGCTCTGCACCATCAGCAGTATTGACGCCAGCGCGGTGCGCAGTTTGACAACGCGGAATGCGAGTAGCGACAAGGCGCCGATAGTAAAGGCATACTGCCCTAAGTTGAGTGCTGTGAACATGATTCCGGTAGGGCCCGACAGCCCGAGCAGGTTGAGGGGGACGGCTACAAGTATCAGAAAGCAGGTAAAAGACAGCACCATTATGCGCTGCCAGTTGGTTGCATCGTATTTTCGTCGCCATTCAAACGTAAAATACGCTCTTTTAAGTTGTTGACGTTTATTGAGTTTCATTTTGTCAGTCTGTTTTCAGTCCGTAAAAATAAGTGTTTTTATTTGATTTCAGCCTATTTCAGCATCGGAATTTTACTTTCTGAGGTAACAGGTATGTTTTTTAGAAGTAATTTTGGGGCATTAGAATTGCAAATCGTACAATATATATACAACGCGGTAGGGAAATTTTTACGGCATCGGAAGCGATTGCTTCCGATGCCGTTGTTTTTTTGGGGGGTGCAGAAAGGCGCGGTCTGCCTTTACTTGTATCGCTTTACGCGCTCGTCGTTGATTACGCCGCTCCAGTTCAGACCGAACGCAAAGTCGTAGACATTTCCGTCGGCGTCGCGGTAGCAGCGGATGTCGCGCGGACGGTCTTCGCAATGCTCCTCCACAGCCTCCATCGATTCTGGTAGCTGCACTGGCAACAGTGCCGACGGTTCACGTCGGCCGGAAATCAAGTCCATATACACCTGTGCCTGCACGTCGAAGCCAACAAGGATTGCGTCGGCAAGAGGCTCAATCTCGCGCATCACGGTGGGGTTTGACATCATCAGCACCACAACCACGGGTTTGTTGCCCATCTCCTTGCGCACGCATTGCAGCAACGTCAGGTCGCAGGCGTTGATGGTGTGGGCTGTCTTTCCTCGGTATGAGCGGTTGGTTGAGTCCTCAAACGGGTCGCCTACGGCAATGCTGTGCTTGCGTGCGGTGGTGGCGGTGTAGTCGGCATATTGCAGACTGATTGGTATGTAACCCTCCTTCATGTCGTAGCCCATCCACAGGCTGTGGGGTGATTCGATAAACACCACGGCGAAGTCGGCATTGTCGGCGCATGCGGCTTTGTCGTAGTATTTCTCAAGCACGTGTTCAGGCACGGGGTCGTAGATGCGTTCGGGCGTAATGTCGCGCCAATATGTCGGACCTTCCGGGGCGCGGCGTTGCGGGATGTAGACGCGTTTGCGCTCTTTTTGCGGCAGCAGGTTGGCGTGGTTCTTGAGCATCACCACACTTTTCAGCTGCTGCTCATATCCACGTTGCATGAACTCAGGGTTGCCCACAACCTTTTTCGTGTGCTCCACATCGACATACGGGTTTTCAAACAGTCCGGTGCGGAAGATGTTGAGCAGCAGGCGGCGTGCCGAGCGTTCGAAACGCGCCCTCATCCATTCTTCGCCATGCTCCTTCACGCCCATCTCGTAAGCCTCGATTACGGGATCTTTCTCGTTGTTGCCGCCGAATTGGTCTACGCCAGCCATCAGGGCTTTGTAGTGGCGTTCGGCCACGCTCATTGTCTCCACACCCCACGGCTTGCCGGAATGGATGCCTGGGTGCTTCTCGTCGCCGGTTATGATCCAGTCGGTGCAGACCACGCCGTCGTAGCCAGCCTCCTCACGCAGTTGATGTGATATGATTTCGCGGTTGAAGCCGTTGCCCACGTTCTCGTCGGTCTGGTTGTAGGATATTGTGTAGTAAGGCATCACGGCGGAAGCCTTCTCCGTGCCGCCGGTCAGCTTGAACGCGCCTTCAAGGAACGGGATTTTGTGCTGCTCGTAGCAGCCGCCAGGGTATACGGCAAACTTTCCGTTGCCATAGTGGGCGTCGCGGCCGCCTTCGCCAGAGCCGCCGCCCGGCCAGTGCTTCACCATTGCATTCACGCTGCCGTTGCCCCATCCGCCAGCCGTAGGGTCGGTCTGGAAGCCGTCGGCGTATGCGCGCGTGAGGTCGGTCACGAGGCGTGGCTCAGGTCCGAACGTGCTGCTGTAGCGATACCACCGCGGGTCGGTGCCGAGGTCGGCTTGCGGCGACAATGCCGTGGCAAGACCGAGAGCGCGGTATTCCTCGCGGGCTATCCGACCGAACTCTTCAACGGTTTCGGGAGAGAACGTGGCGGCAAGTCCGAGCATATTGCTCCACAGCGAGATGCTGCCATCGCTGCCGGGGCTGAACTCGGCATCGGCAAATGCCGAATGGCGCGGGTCGGACGAGTTGTTGGCAGGGATGCCGTGCGTGCGTCCTTCGATGAGCGCCTGCACCTTATTGTTCCATCGCGCTGCCGTTTCCGGACTTTCGACAGTCGACACCAGCACGTGGCGCAGATTGTCGTCGGTGAGAAACTTGATTTGCGCGTCGCTGAGGTCGTAAGTCTTCATGCCGCTTTCGGCAAACGGCTTACCTCCGTAGGTGTCGTTGGGCATCGGCAGCTTGTTCTGTATGCTGTAGAGCATCAGTCCGGCAATCTCGTCGACACTCAGCCGCGACGCAAGGTCGGCTGCGCGTTCCTCCATCGGCAGACGCCAGTCCTCATAGGGCAGGAGAGTGTCGCTGCCGTCAAAACTTTTGAACGCCTTGCCGTCCACTTCTATTATCTTCACTCCCGATGTGGGAGAGTAGCCCAAGTCGGGGCCGTCGGTTTGACGCACCAGGTTGAATCCGTCTTTTTTTATTGTTTCCATCCTGTTATGGATCCTAAGTAACAGGTTAATTCGTTTGCCATCTTTTCCGCCTGCCGCATCGACGGGTGGTAGCCGGCGCCGTAGCCCAACGAGCCGTCTTGCGGCGACATGTCGAAGCGGTAGAATGCATTGTCGCCATCCTTGCGCATGGCCGCAGCCACGCGGTCGAGAGCGCGCTGCACGATGCCGAGGTTTTTGCCTGTCAGCATACTGCCTGTCAGCATCACGATTTTGGCGTTAGGGTAATATCCGCGCAACCGTTTTGCAAACTGCAGTGCGGCATTCTCATATCTGACAGAGTCGCCTTTGTTGACGCTCATGTCGTTTGTGCCAAGATTTACGCAGACCACATCGGGCTGGAACGAAGAGAAGTCCCATTTTTCGTCGGCGTCATAGAAGAGCGTGCGGTCGTAGAGAGCAGGCAGGCAGCCGTCGGGAGTGCCTTCTGTCGGTCCGCCGTAGTTGCGGTACATTCCTATGCCGGAGCGTGCCACGACGTTGTATTCCGCACCGAGAGCGCGTGCCGTGCGTGCGGCGAACGTGTAGTAATGGTTCTCGGTGTCGTATGTGAATTTCTCGCGGGCGCTGTCGGCTTCGATGCCGTAGCCGCAGGTGATAGAGTTGCCGATAAATTCAATCCTTCGGGAGCTGCGTTTTGGGGCGTTCAGCATCTTTCCGCCGTCCGACAGCAAAAAGCCGCGGAATTCGGGGCGTTTCTGATAGCCTTCGATGGCATACGTCACACGCACGCGATGCTCGTTGTTGTCAAGGTTGGAGGCGAGAGTCGCCACCGAATCGTTTTCGGAGAAATTGATTTTAAATGGAGCGAGGTTGTCAAGTTCCACCATGAAATGTCCGCTGCCAGGCTTTGCAAGCATCGTGACCGATGAGCCCGTGAAACGGAACTCGGCACTTGTGCCTGGATATGAAAATGCCGGCGATTTGGGATTCCGCCAAGAGATGCGCCCGTTGTAGACGATTTGCGGATTGTCGGGGCTGACCGCCACTTCGGAGAAAGCGCATGCCGCTGCCGACAGGATTAAGGCTAATGCAAGATATAGTTTCTTCATTTGTATGATTTTAAAGAACAAAGGGAAGCCACAGAAATACGGGCTTCCCTTTGAAAAACGGTTTTCTTAGTCGAGGTCGAAACCGATGTCGTGGCGGAAATATTTGCCGTCAAAATTGATTTTCTCAATCGATGCAAACGATTGTGCCAACGCTTCGGCTTTTGTCGTGCCGTAGGAGCTTACGGCAATCACGCGTCCACCGTTGGTCACAACCCCGTTGTCGGTGCGCTTCGTCCCGGCGTGGAAGAGGATGCTGTCGGTCACGGTGTCAAGCCCTGTGATTGCTTTTCCCTTCTCGTATGCTCCGGGGTATCCGGCAGATACCATCATCACCGTCACGGCATAGCGCGGGTCGATGGCGAGACGCCGGTCGGCAAGAGTGCCTGTGGCTACGCCTTCAAACAGGTCGAGTAGGTCGCCGTCGGTGCGGAGCATCACGGCTTCGGTCTCCGGGTCGCCCATGCGCACGTTGTATTCAATCACCATCGGCTCGCCCTTCACGTTGATGAGTCCGAGGAAGATGAATCCTTTATATGTGAGGTTTTCCTCTTTAAGTCCTTTCAGGGTGGGCAGGATGATGCGGTCGGTCACTTTCTGCATAAATGCGTCGTCGGCGAAGCTGACAGGCGACACTGCGCCCATACCGCCGGTGTTGAGTCCGGTGTCGCCCTCTCCGATGCGCTTGTAGTCCTTGGCCACAGGCAACACCTTATATGAATTGCCGTCGGTAAGCACAAACACGGAGCATTCGATGCCTGAAAGAAACTCCTCGATTACCACTGTTGCCGACGATTTGCCAAACATACCGCCGAGCATCTCGCGGAGCGATGCCTCCGCCTCTTCGACAGTCGGCAGAATCAGCACTCCTTTGCCGGCAGCCAGTCCGTCGGCTTTAAGCACGTAGGGAGCCTCGAGCGAGTGCAGAAACTGGATGCCCTCCTCGATGTTGCCGGCGCTGACACTGAGATAGCGTGCCGTCGGGATGTTGTGGCGCATCATGAAGCCTTTGGCAAAGTCCTTGCTGCCTTCGAGCTGCGCGCCGCCTTTCGACGGGCCGATGACCGGCACCGATTTCAGCGTCTCGTTGTCAGTGAAATAGTCGTAGATGCCTTCAACCAAAGGGTCTTCGTTGCCCACGACAACCATTGTCACACCGTTGTCGATGGCAAATTTGCCTACGGCTTCGAAGTCGAGCGGCGACAGTGCCACATTTTCACCATATTGTTCGGTTCCGCCGTTGCCGGGGGCGATGAAGAGTTTCGCAAGGCGTGGGCTTTGGTTGAGTTTCCATGCCAAAGCCGACTCGCGACCTCCGGAGCCAAGCAGCAGAACGGTTTCTTTTTTGTTTTCAGCCATGATTCAGTATATGTTTTATGATTGGTTGTTAATCTTGATTGTCCTTGCGGTTGCGGTGGCGCATCACGACATCGCCCGATTCGAAGTCGGAATCGTCAAACAGACGTGGTTTTTTGAATTTGACAGCGCGGCGCACCTTGTCGTCTTCAAAGCGAGCGGAGTCTTTGCTGCGTTTGCTGTCGCGGAAACGCTCGTTGTAGGGTTTGTGGTAGTGCTCCTCGAGGGCGTTCTGCGCACGGCGGCGGCGCACACCGCGGCGGTCGCGTTCCCACTGATCGTCGTCGCGTTTGAAGTCGCGGTCTCCGCGGAATTTTCCGCCTTGGTTTTTCCATCGGCGTGCCTGGCGCTCGTCGCGCTCACCGCGATCGTCGTTGTCGCGACGGCGGCGTACGGGGCGTTCCGGGCGTTTGAATTCCTCGTTGCGGATGGAGCGACCCTGCTTGCGGAACTCGGCATACGTGCCATCGAAAATCACGTATTCGCGGAACTCGCATTCCAGAGCGCCGTTGAGCACGGGGAATTTAACAGAAGGCTTCAAGCCGATTTTGTCGAAATATTCGGGTTTGTATCCGATAATCCATGCGTGGTAGCCACGGAACACGTTTTTCAGGCGTTCGCCGATGGATGCGTAGAGGGCGTCCATGTCGTCGGCCGAGATGCGTTCGCCGTATGGCGGGTTGGTGATGAGGATGCCGTTTTCGGGAGCCTCGGTGTATTCCTGTATAGGCATTGTCTTCAGCTCGATGTCCTTGCCCACGCTTGCGCTCTTGATGTTGCGCTCGGCGATGGCGATGGCTTTCGGCGAATTGTCGGAACCGTAGATTTTATATTCAAACTCGCGCTCGGCGGAGTCGTCGTTGTAGATGGAGTCGAAAAGCTCCTGGTCGAAGTCGGGCCAGTGCTCGAAAGCGAAGTCGCTGCGGAACACGCCTGGATTGATGTTGCGGGCAATCAGGGCTGCCTCGATGAGGAACGTGCCCGATCCGCACATCGGGTCGATGAAGTTGCTCTGTCCGTGCCAGCCGGTTTTCAGAATCAGTCCGGCGGCGAGCACCTCGTTGATAGGCGCGTCGGTCTGCATCACGCGGTATCCGCGTTTGTGGAGCGACTCTCCTGATGAGTCGAGCGACAGCGTCACCTTGTCCTGGTAGATATGCACGTTCAGCAGAATGTCGGCGTTTGTCAGGCGGATTGACGGGCGCTTGCCGTATTTCTCGGTGAAGAAATCGGCGATGGCGTCTTTCACGCGGTATGTGACAAACTTCGAGTGGCGGAAGTCATCGCTGTAGACGGTGGAGTCGATGGCGAAAGTCTTTTCTGGCGACAACAGTTGTTCCCAGTCGAAAAGTTTTGCCTGACGGTAAAGCTCATCGGCGTCTGACGCGGTGAACGTGTGGATTGGTTTAAGAATGCGCAATGCCGTGCGGCAGCAGAAATTGGCACGATACATCAAGGCTTTGTCGCCTTTAAACGATACCATGCGTGTGCCTGTTGTAACGTCTTCTGCGCCCAATTGGCGCAATTCTTCGGCCAGGACGTCCTCAAGTCCCTGAAAAGTCTTGGCTACGAGTTCCATTTGCTCTTTCATTATAGTTTAGTCTTGCTTTAATCTAAGAATGTTGTCGGCTTTCGCCTGTGTGAGTTTCTCGTTGTCGGCGACATCGTCGGTCACCCAGATGTTGCCGCCGATTATGGCATTGTTGCCAATGTGTATGCGCCCCAGCACAGAAGTGTTGGAGTAGATGACCACATTGTCTCCGATGATGGGGTGGCGTGGAATGCCTTTGATGGGGTTGTTGTCCTCGTCATAGTCGAAACTCTTGGCGCCGAGGGTCACTCCCTGGTAGAGTTTCACGTTGTTGCCAATGATGGCGGTGGCTCCAATCACCACTCCTGTGCCGTGGTCAATCGAGAAATGCTCGCCGATGGTTGCCCCGGGGTGTATGTCGATGCCCGTTTCTGAGTGCGCAATCTCGCTTATCATCCGCGGGATGATGGGCACTCCGAGCGTGAGCAGGGCGTGGGCTATGCGGTAGTTGATGATGGCCTTCAGACCGGGATAGCAGAATATCACCTCCTCGGTGCTGACGGCGGCAGGGTCGCCGCAATATGTGGCGTGGACGTCGGTGTGGAGCACGCGGCGCATCTCCGGGAGCATCTCGATAAACTGTGCTGCCGTCGTGGCGGCGTCGCGCTCAAGTGCGGCATAGTCGGTCGTGTCGCAGTCGTTGTCGAGAACCATGCCGGCGGCAATCTGTTCCGACAGCACTTTGTGCAGGCGTCCGCAGTTGATTCCGATGAAGTATTCAAGGTTGTAGATGTTCACATCGTCGTTGCCGTAGAACCCCGGAAACAGGACTGCGCGGCAGAGGTCGATGATTTCTTGAATAGAGGATTGAGCCGGAAGGGACTCGCCGCCCCGGCAGAGATGGCACATCGTGCCTAACGACGTTTTGCTGGCAAGGACAGAGGTTACAGCCTTCAGCTTGTCTTCGTGTCTGTACGTCTTGTTCATCAGAATGTTGCTTATCTTCTGCAAAGATAATATAAATTTAGGTGACAGAACGAATTGATGTTGCGATTTCTGTTTTGAAAAATTCGGGATTGTTTTGTCTGAAATATAGGACACCAAAACGTCACTCGTATTTTTGTGGTATTTGTTTTTGCGCTCATCTTATGCTATCTTTGCTACATTATATATAAAAAATGGAATTCAATCAGCATAACAAACAGGAATATCCGCCGATGCACACGGCGGAACATATATTGAACGGGACAATGGTGAGGATGTTCGGCTGTGGCCGTTCGTTCAGTGCGCATATAGAGAGAAAGAAGTCGAAATGCGACTACCGCCTGGCGACGCCGCTATCCGAAAGTCAGCTTCGCGGGGTGGAGGATGCGGTGAATGCCGTCATAGGCCGGGGGCTTCCTGTGACAACCGAAGTGGTGCGTCAGGAGGATGTGGCTGACCGTTTCGACCTGTCGAGACTGCCCGACGATGCCTCGGCTATGGTGCGCATTGTGCATGTGGGCGACTACGATGAATGCTTGTGTGTGGGAGCGCACGTGGAAAACACGTCGCAGATTGGGCATTTTCGCATATCTTCGGCGCGTTTTTCAGACGGGGTGCAGCGCATCGTTTTCCGCCTCGATGAGTGATTTGAAAACGCTGCTCCGAAAAAAGAGAAAAAATAATCACATTTTTGTGAAATTTTTTTGAGGGCATAATTAATTGTATCATAGTGTGATATGTGAAAATGTGTCGAAAAAAGATGTTTTATAACATAATTTTTTGTCCGAAAAATTTGGTGGGTAATAAAATTTGCTCTACCTTTGCACTCGCAATCGGGAAACAAACCGACTGCAAAACGAAAGAGAACATTGAAATGATGCGATAAAGAGACAAGACGAAGGAAGAGGGCGGAAGC
>ERZ779850.267-NODE-267-length-68559-cov-11.058201_pt1 | contig 68559 bp, 63 predicted proteins | sample MGYA00511249_ERZ779850 | MGnify/ENA primary metagenome ERZ779850 (study PRJEB29588, sample SAMEA2162475) | human gut metagenome | biome: human gut; feature: human-associated habitat; material: faeces | place: Denmark | collected 2008/2010 ...
TTGACTTGGTCTTGCGCTTTCGCGCTCGACCCGCACATTCGCTTTTTTCTAGGTTCAATGTTCAGTTTTCAAGGTTCAGTGCCTAGCGATTTTGGCTTTTGTTTTGTTGCCGTATCGCGTCGACTTGTATATAATACCATGTGACCCGCATTATGTCAACATCTTTTTTGTTACTTTTTTAACATTTTTCGCGATACACTAGGATTCGTGGGAAAGCAACTATGCTTGATTATCGCCTTTTTCGGCATCAAAATTTCTTCAAAAAATCTCAAAAAAGTTAGATTTTCTACCGAAAAACTGCAAAATCTGCGTAAAAAATGCCTTTTCTTCAAAAAAAATTCCAAGATTTTTTTGCTTTGAACAGCTTTTTTCTTTTATACTTTTTAACAGCAATCCGTAAAAATCAAAAAATGGGTTCTTTGTCAAGTTTTGGGGTATTCAAGCCTTTAACATCATGGACCTAGACAATACATAATTATTTTTGCAATTAAACTAGCCTCTGGTATATCCATATCGGAGGCTAGTTTTGTTTTGTAATAAAAAATAGTTATCCTAATGCATTTTCACAATATTTTATTGCATATACAGTATTCTGTTACGAAACCTATCGAAATTCTGCACACTATAGCTGATTCGCTTCAATACTTTTATTTTATTATTACTGCCTTCAATAAAACCATTAGAAACTCTTTCGCCAATTATATTTGCGATTTCAGTTTTCCAATTACTAAAAGTCGTAATGCAATGCCTGAATTCAGGAAGTGATAAATCCGCAGCCAACAATAACCACTTTCCCAGTTCTTTTTTTGCTTCAGTTCTTGTTTGTTTCCTGAACACTTCATAAAAACGTTCTTTCAAAACATATGCTTTTTCAAGATCGTAGGATGAGTTAAGCATCCTAGCTAACTCTGTTTTATCTTCAGATGTCAGTTTGTATTCCGGCTTAAGCAAAAGATAACGACTTCGCTTGAACCATTTCCTTTTTGTTGCATGAAATTCTTTCTGGATGCGTTTTCTAACGTTTTCCAGGCTGTTTATGACTACTCTGATAACATGAAACTTATCTGCTACTATCTTGGCTTCTGGAAACATGGACTTGGCAACAGACCTGAACAAAGTACTTAAGTCCATAATTATCTTCTTGACCGCAGCACGTTCTTTATATGGATATTCCAAGAAATGTTTACAAAGATTCTCCGTATTGCGACTCGGCAGGATATCTATTACTTGATGTTTTACAGGATCTGCAATATTGCACTGGAATTTTTCACCACCGGCATTACCTCTTAATTCATCTATTGCTATGCATTCCGGTAACTTAGGATGAGGGTAATTGAGATTGTCGAACCATCTTATTATACTGGTTACAGATACGCCAAATCTCTTAGCTATTGATGAAAAGCTCTGCAAGCAGAAAGTTTCTTTGATTGATTCAAGATAAAGCCTGTCTGGAAAATGGCAATATCTTTTTATATATGGATTTTCTTCAGTAAAAGTAGTATTGCAGTTTTTACAAATATAACGTCTTTTTCTTATTGTGACAATTAACGGCTTGCCTAAAACAACTAAATCTCTAACCGTTTGAAGTCTGTAATCCTTAATATAAGTAGTACTATTACCGCAGTTAGGACAACGATGTTCTTTCACAGGCATCTCTATAAAGGCTTTATATGATCCTGTTGATTAATCTTCCTCAAAGTATTTTGTGTTTACCCCTTTAAAAAAAGGAATGGATTGTGTATAATTGTCATGAAGCATAAGGTGTCTGCTCTCCTTTGTAGATTGTATTGTTTTGGTCGATGATATTTTACTACAATTCCAGCATTTTATGCTTTATTTCTTTGCCTAAAAAATAAGTGTTGGAAGTATTGACTTAATTCAAGTCAATACCCCAACACTTATTATAGAACCCAAAAAATGCGCTCTGCTTTCGCAGAGGGCACGAGAAACCATCTGTTATTTTTCGTAAGTGAAGTTGTTGATATGCGGACGCAGGTCCTCGCCTTCCTGTGCTTCGGCAGACAGAACAGCCTGAACAATGATAGCATTTTCCAGACGTTTCTTTTGCAGACGACAACCATACTCATACGGCTTGGTAATATCGCCGTTAATTAAATCCGCATTGGCGTGGCAGCCACCGCTGCAGAAGAAGCGTGCCCAGCATTTACTGCACTCCGGCTTAGTAAGAACATGGGTATGACGGAACCTTTGCACCATCTCAGGTGTAACGATACCGGTATCCAGAGTACCCATCTTATATTGTTCACGGCCTACAAACTGGTGGCACGGATAAATATCGCCATCAGCGGTAATGCAATAGTATTCATGACCGGCGCCGCAGCCTGCCAAGCGCTTAGCTACGCACGGACCGTTATCAAGTGCTACATTGAAATGGAAGAAGTCAAAGGGATTTCCTTCGCGACGACGCTCCAGATATGCGCGTGCCAGCTTATCGTATTCATCGAAAATTACCGGCAGATCTTCCTCGGTCAATACCCAGGGTTCATCAATGCCTACTACCGGCTCTACGGAAATCTCCTTGCCAACCTTAGTCATATCAAGCACATCCTCACAGAAATGGGTGCTGAAATGGGTATAGGTTCCGCGCAGATAGTAGTTTTTGCCCTCACGGCTGTCAATTACCTTCTTGAAGCCGCGTACAGCTGCATCATAGCTGCCGGCTTTATTCGGGAACGGACGCATAGCATCATGAGTTTCCTTCTTGCCATCCAGGCTCAGAACCAGCATAACACGGTTATCATTGAGGAATTTGATATTATCATCATTCAAAAGAGTACCGTTGGTAGTAAGCGTCAGCTTAATATTCTTACCGGTTTCTTTTTCGCGACGGCGTACATATTCGGTAATATGTACAACAACCGGCCAGTTCATCAGCGGTTCACCGCCGAACATATCCAGTTCCAGATTATGGCGCTTCTTGCTGCCTTCAATAGCAAACTCAATAGCCTTTTCCGCAGTTTCCTTGCTCATGAGCTGACGGCAGCCACCGAAAGAACCGGTGTCGGCAAAGCAATAACCGCAGCGCAGATTGCAGTCATGAGTTACAAGCAGGCACAGGGATTTGACAATCGGCTTTTCGGCAAAAGTCGGCGGTACATCAAAGGAAGGGCTGAAAAGCAGACCTTCATCCTGCAGGCCGTGCATTTCTTCCAATGCATCGCGCAAATCCTCTTCGCTGTATTTATCCTTCAAAGCAGCCATAGCCTCAGCATCGTTGCTGCCATCATAATAATCGAGTAAATCGTAAATAACATCGTCTACAAGATGAACGGCACCGCTGTTGATATCCAGCACAGCCATATTGTCATCAAGACGCATTTTATGTATCAGCATGTATTCCAACCTTTCTTTTTTGCATAGATAGTAAAACAGCCCCCTGCACCAGACAGGGAGCTGCATTAAGCTCAGATATTATTTGCAGTGTTCGCAAACCTGGTTGCCAACGGTGCAGGAAGTTTTGCAAGCGGATTGGCAGGAAGCCGGGCACTCGCCGCAGCCACCGGTACGCAGAGTTTTGTTCAGCATTGCTTTATTAACAGTTTTGATGTGTTTACGCATAACGATTACCTCCGAAAAAATATATTATTACTTGTTTTATTTTACCTTGTTTTTGCCTATTTTGCAAGGATTTTTTTAAATTGCTCATTTACAAATACTATTTCGCGACCTATATTCTTCCATTGCATTATCTGTTTTATTATAGCCTGTTTAAACGCTTTTATCCATACAACACCTGTCAGAAAATAATTGCAACACGCGGATAGAAATAATTTAATATTATTTTCTGCTATTTGCTACCCAACCTCAATAATGTATAGTCATGCATTCATAGTAAAATTTCATCGTATATGCTAGAATATTCTTAGTAATTATATAGGAGGTCTGCTTGCTATGAAAATAACACGTATTTTAATCCTTCTGAGCGCTGCCGCCATGCTGACGTATGGTATCTGCAACAGAGAATATCTTGCCGTTTGGCGCAAGGCAGCGACAATTTGTCTGGAGTGTATCGGCATTGGTTAAACGTAAGCTTGTACAAATTTGCACCGCCCTCCTATATAACGGCAATTTTGCAGGCTTTACCGATGGCAATATCTGGAATGGCAGCAGCAAGAATATCTGCCTGCCGGGGTTAAACTGCTATTCCTGCCCCGGAGCCTTGGGCGCCTGCCCGCTTGGTTCGCTGCAAAGCTCACTCAGCGGTGTATTTTTGCGCATTTCCTTCTATGTGCTGGGCTTTATTCTGTTCTTTGCGTTAATCTTTGCACGTCTTATCTGCGGCTGGGGCTGTCTCTTCGGCCTTGTACAGGAATTGCTCTACAAAATTCCTACGCCTAAGCTGCAGCGCAACCGCTTTACCTATCTGCTCAGCTATCTGAAATATTTTATTGCATTGATTTTTCTTCTGCTTTTGCCCTTAGCCTTTTACCATTTCACCGGCAGCGGCGTACCTGCCTTCTGTAAATTTATCTGCCCCGCAGGTACTTTGGAGGCTGCTCTGCCCTTGGCATTTTTCAAGCCGCAGATTCGTGAGCTTTTGGGCCAGCTGTTTATTTGGAAGCTAACACTGCTGTGCCTTACCGTACTGACAGCCATCTTCATCTATCGCCCCTTCTGCCGCTTCATCTGCCCTTTAGGCGCTATTTACGGACTGTTTAATAAAATCTCCCTCTTTGGCATGAAGTTAAATGCCGTAAAGTGCATCAACTGCGACCGTTGTATGGAGCATTGCAAAATGGATTGCCGGCATGTAGGTGACAGCGAATGTATCGCCTGTGGTGAATGCCGCAAGGTCTGCCCGGTAAAGGCAATTTCTCTCGGCAAAAAGTTTTAATTTATATATACCATTTTTCTTTTATTCTTATAAGGAGGTCAACATGAAAAAAATTCTGCTCACCTTATCTATGACTGCGCTGCTATTATTTACCGCAGGCTGCAGCTGTCCTTTTTCCGATAAAACTGCCGACAGCAAACCGCAGACGAACACCGCTGCTGCCTCAGCTGCCGAAGCCGCACCCGATTTCAGCTACAAGGAGTTAGGCAGCGGCAAAACCATGCGCCTGAGTGACTTGAAGGGCAAGCCTGTTTTCATCAATTTTTGGGCTACCTGGTGCCCTCCCTGTGTAGGCGAGCTGCCGCATATTGAAAAGAAATACGCCGAATATAAAGATAAAATGCATTTTGTTATTCTAAGCGTAGATGATAACGAACAGGATCCTGCACGCTTCATCAAAAGCAAAGGCTACTCCTTCCCCGCTGCCTACGGCGACCACCAGGCACTTGGACGAGCCTACGGCATTGACGCTATTCCTGCATCCTACATCATCAGCGCCGACGGCCATATAGTTGCACGTATCGTCGGCAGCATGAACGAATCTTCCCTGGATGCCTTCCTGCAGAAGGCCTTCTAAAAAGCTAAAAGCAGTCCCGCAACCTTTTTATAAGATTGCAAGGACTGCTTTTTTATGCCTTCAGCCAAATGCCGGCCTTATAACCGCGCACACCCAGCATCGCCGCACCAATGCAGAGCACAACATCAGGAATAACCTGCAGAATACCGCAGTACCAGATAACTGCCCACACGGAAATCGGTGCATTGATTATATAATTGGATACTACATAGAACCATACGAGTCCAAACAGATAAACAATTACCATACCAACAAGATTTGCTTCCAACAGGCTACGGAAATTAATTTGCTTAGCCTTGCGCGCCCAGGCACCGTTTACCCATGCCTGCACGATAAAGCCCAGCAGATAACCGAACGTCGGCTGTGCAATATAACCGGGGCCGCCGCCTGATGCAAAAACAGGAATTCCGACCAGGCCCATGACAACATAAGTGCCGACAGCAATCGCGCCCAGACGCGGTCCGAGCAGCAGACCGGCCAGCAAAGTAAACAAAAACTGCAGTGTATAGACATCGGTGCCTACCGGAATTTTAATAAACGTTCCCACAGTAATAAGCGCAATAAACAATGCGCATAAAATCAGTTCCTTCGTACTCAAATGCATATTTTACGCCTCCAAAGCTTCTGTAACCTCTGTTACAGTTCATAGTTTATAGGATACGCCAGTTTTTATTTATTGTCAACCTATTTTATTTTTACAGTTAACATTACTTACAAAAGAAAAGGGAGACAACCGCCTCCCTAAATTTTACTTAGCGCACAAATATGTCGCGCACAATATTGATATCAATGCCCTTAGTCTGCAAAAAGCCAAAGAAATATGCCTGTTCCAGGCGTTTCTTGAAGCCTTCAAGTCCGTTACCGTCATCAGCAACTGTTACGCGGTACATTTCGAAAGGTGCCTTTTGATAGGTAGCCGCCGTATTGACACCTACATGCCCAGTCAGCGCCCTGTAAAAGCCGTATTTTTTCGCCGCAGCAATAACCCTTTCGTTATAGCTGCCGTTAGGATAAGCCAGAGTACGCACGATATAGCCGTCAAATTTTTTCTTCAGCCAATAACGCGACGTATCTGTTTCCCAAACCAGATATTTTTCGTCAATGGCAGCCAGCGGATTATGGCTGTAGGTATGCGAGCCAAGCTCCATGCCGGCAGCAATCAGCTCCTTAATTTCCTGCTCATTCATATGCAGCTCATCGCCGATATCCTTGTTGATGACAAAGAAAGAACCTTTGGCATCATACTTCTTTAGTAACGGCAGCACCACGCTATGATTATTCTTATAGCCATCATCAAAGCTCAAGGCAACATACTTATCTACACTTTTTCCCTGCTGCAAACGCTCTGCCAGCTCTGCTACCGTCACAATCGTATAGCCCTGCTCCTTCAGGTACTGCAAATGCGATTCAAACAGCTCCGGCTTCATAATCAGCGTTTTAGGCCAGTCTGCGCCTTCTTCCGGACCGACAGCGTGATACATCAGTACCGGTGCACCGGTTTTTCTGAAGGCCGCATATTCCTGCTGCCAACGCTCGCCGTTAAGCTTCCATGCAACACCAGCAGCCGCCAAAAGTACGACAACCAGCGCCAGGAATACTAAGCATACTTTCTTAATCATTTATCTGCTTTCTCCAATTCCATACCTAAACCTACTGCAATATCCTGCAGCTTTTTCAAACGATGGTTGATGCCGGATTTGCCCAAACCACCGGAGTATTCTACCAAATCATTTAACGACACATCCGGATATTGCAGACGCAGACGCGCCGTATCCTGCAATCCCTGAGGCAGCTCGCTCAAGCCCATATGCTCATCAATATAATGGATGCAGCTTACCTGACGCACGGCAGCCTTAACCACCTTGTTCAGGTTCGCAGTTTCGCAATTTACCGCTCTGTTGACATTGTTGCGCATTTCTTTGACAATACGGACATTTTCCAGCTCCATCATCGCATTATGCGCACCGATAACGCTCAAAAAGCTGATAATGCTTTCGCCATCCTTCAGATAAACAATGTACTCGTTTTTTCTGTCGGTCAGCTTGGCCTTCAAGGAAAAGCTCTGCATAACCTTAATAATTGTCAGCGCAAAATCCTCGTTGCCTGTCACCATCTCCAGATGGTAATCACTGGCCGGACGGCTGATACTGCCGCCGCCCAAAAAAGCTCCGCGCAAAAAGGTGCGCTTGCCCTCGTGATGCGAGAGCAGCGGATTTTTCAAATCGCCCTCTACGCTCAACAGCTGCAGCTCGTTCAGCGCCTTGCTTACCTGAGGCGCCGGCACTACATGTACCTGATAACGGTTATTCTTCTTCAAACGGCGTGAACGGGTAATAACTACCTCCGTCTGCACCTGATAATTGCTTTTCAACAGCTGCAGTACACGTCTGGCCAAAGCAGCATTTTCAGTAGAAAAGTGAATACCTATATTCATACCGCGGATGACAATTGCACCGCTCATACGCAAAAGACCGAGCAGCTCTGCCTTGTCACCGGTCGCATCGTTAGTTTCTATACGAGATAATTCATTTTTTACATCATTGGAAAAAGACAAGCAGACTCCTCCCTTCTCAGCCGACAAGGCTGCAGCGTCTGGTTTTATTTTTGTTTATACAGCTTCTTCATGCCCGCACGCATAAAGAAGTAATCGAAAAACTGCATGCCGCGTCCAAAAAGACGCAGACGATAAATTAAAGCAATAAGCACACGCGCCAACTTACGCGGATCATGGCGCACCAGATCATCCTTGCTTATCAAGCGCGCCGGCACAACCGTAATTCCCAGACTGCGGATTTTATCAATATCCGGCGTAATAGGACGCGAGCCCTCGGCATCATACTGACGCAGCTGCTCCGAAGTAACATCCTGGGAATTGACAATAGCGTAATCCAAGAACTGTGTACCGACATGGTCAACCAACGCCTGCACATGGTCATAAGCACCGTAGCCGTCGGTTTCGCCGGGCTGTGTCATAACATTGCAGATGTAAATTTTGATTGCCTTCGACCGTACAACAGCATCACGGATTCCCTCAACCAAAAGGTTAGGAATAACACTGGTATACAGACTTCCCGGTCCGAAAATAAGCACATCGGCATTTAAAATTGCATCGATAGCTCCGTTTGCCGCCTGTGCATCCGCCGGCAGCATCATCATCTTCTTAATATGCTTGCGCACCTTGGGAATCTCGGATTCGCCTGTCACAATGCTGCCGTCAGTCATCCGTGCCTGCAGGCGGATATCCTCCAGCGTAGACGGAATAACCCTGCCGCGCACCTTCAGAATCTGACTCGTAGCATTGAGTCCGGCCTCCATGCCGCCCTCGGCCTGCGCCATCGCCGCAATAAACAGATTGCCGAAGCAATGCCCTGCAAGCGGGGAATCGCCCTGAAAGCGATACTGCATCAAACGTTCCATCAGCGGCTCACGGTCAGCAAGAGCTGTCAGGCAGTTACGCAAATCACCGGGAGGAATAATACCCAGCTCCTTACGCAGACGTCCGGAGGAACCGCCGTCATCAGCAGTTGTTACTACGGCCGTACAATTATTGGTGATATACTTCATGCCGCGCAGCAGCGTCGACAAACCGGTACCGCCACCGACAACGGTGATAGCAGGGCCACGTGTCAGCTTGCGCTGCATAAAAATCGTTTCCATCAATGAACCGTTTTTGTCGGGCACTACAACAGATACTACCGAACTGATTAAGCGACGCGTTCCGTATACCATAATAGCAAAGCCTACAATAAGAAAGCCCACACCCATCGTCATAATCAGGCCATTCGAATAGCGTCCTGTTGTCAGATAGGTCATCTGGAAGAGCAGTTCTTCTGCCTTGCCCATCAGCTGATAATTAAAAAACAAAGCCAGTCCCAAAGCACATAAAAGTACACCTACCGCAAAAAGCAGCAGCCAGCGCTTCAAATTAATGCCGGGACAAAGCCAACTAATCCAACCCATTAGGCCCCTCCCTTACTTTCTGTGAGGAATATCACGATGCGTCACATCAACGCTGTAACCCTTTTCACGCAGATATTCGTACAATTTATTGGCAATAAAAACGCTGCGGTGCTGTCCGCCTGTGCAGCCTACGCTGATAACAAGCTGTGCCTTGCCTTCGTTAATATATTGCGGTACAAGAAAATCAAGCAGCTGCTCCTCCAGCTTAAGATACTGGAAGGTCTGCGGATAGCGGCAGATAAAATCCGCTACCGGGCGGTCGTTGCCAGTCATATTGCGCAGCTCCTCCACATAAAACGGATTCGGCAAAAAACGCACATCCAGCACCAGATCACTGTCCAGCGGCAGACCATGCTTGAAGCCGAACGAACGCACAACAATGCCCATACGCTCTTTAGAAGAGCCCTCGCCAAACATTTCCGTTACCTTAGCCTTCAGCTGCGCTGTAGTCAGCGTCGAGGTATCAATAATATGCGTAGCCTTTTCGCGCAACGGATCCAGCAATTCACGCTCACAGGTAATATTCTTCAGCAAGGTATTGCGCTCACCCAAGGGATGACGACGACGCGTTTCCTTGTAACGGCGCACCAAAGTCGCATCGGAAGCATCCAAAAACAGCAGCTCGTATTTTTGGCCGCTGGCCTCCATCTCATCCAAAACCTGCAGCAGCTTATCAAAAAAGCGTCCGCCACGGATATCAACAACAAGAGCTACCTTTTCCTCCGAAGTCTGACGGCAAAGCTCCGCAAACTTAGGAATCAAGGTCGCCGGCAAATTGTCAATGCAAAAGAAATTTAAATCCTCCAGGGTACGCACAACCTGCGTTTTGCCTGCACCGGACATACCGGTAATAATAAGAAAGTGTGACTGCATTTTGCTTCACCTCTTTAAAGTCATTAGTAAATTATATTATATCATAAATTTTGCCGTAGAGGGCAGTGCGTCCGTAAATAAATGATGGATTGGTTATGTGGATTGATGATGCGGAAGAAGGTGCGTTATCAAATAAATATGTGCGTCAGAACGTACCGGATTCAAAGAAGCAATCCCGACGGCGTATTTTTCATACGTCGAGGGATTGATGGTGCAGAAGATAGTGCGTTATCACGCACATATAAAAAATAAGCAGACTGCTCGCAACTACAGTCTGCTTATCTTTTTGAGATTTTAAGGTATAAGATTTGTATTAAAAATTCATGGAAAACTAATTAATCAAGATTCGGCATGCTGCGCGGACGATCAAGATCCTTGAGCATTTGCATATCGCGGTCAGTACCACGGCCGGCAGTCGTCAGATAACCGCCGATCATAATGCCGCTTGCACCGCCATTGAGTGCCAATGCCTGCAGGTCACGCAGATTTACTTCGCGACCGCCTGCCGTACGGATTTGTGCCTTCGGCAGAACAAAACGGAAAACAGCGAACGCACGCAGAATTTCCAGCGGCGGCAGCGGTTTGTTGTTTTCAAACGGAGTGCCCGGAATCGGAGTCAGCATATTCAGAGGTACACTGTCAATGCCAAGTTCCTTCAGAGTGAAGGCCCATTCAACACGCTGCTCACGTGTTTCACCAAGGCCTAAAATACCACCGCTGCAAACACGCAGGCCGGCAGCCTGTGCATTTTTGATGGTAACAAATTTATCAGCATAGGTATGAGTGCTGCAGATATTCGGGAAATTGCTGCCTGCGGTTTCCAGATTGGAATGATAGCGGGTTACACCGGCTTTGCGCAGCTCTTTTGCCTGCTCTACAGTCAAAATGCCCAAAGAAGCGCAAACTTCAATGTGCAGTTCTTCTTTAATACGTTTCAGTGTACGGCAGATATTTTCAAAGTCATCGGCTTTGCTCTGTCCGCGACCGCTGGTAACGATGGAGAAGCGTACAGCGCCTGCTTCCTTAGCTTTTTTAGCTGCATTGAAGATTTCCTCTTCGCTCAGCAGACCGTATTCCTTAACACCGGTATGATAATGTGCGGATTGTGCGCAGAACTTGCAGTTCTCGCTGCATTTACCGCTGCGGCCGTTGATGATTGCACAGCAGTCAACAGCATCGCCGGCATATTTTTGGCGAATCTTGTCAGCCATGGCCAAAAGCAGCATGGTGTCGTCATCGCTCACGTTAATCAAAAATTCAGCTTCTTCTTTAGTAATATCCTGACCGTTTAAAACCTTCTCGGCCAGTGTAATAATTTTTTGCATTGTAATTCACATCCCTAACCTTAGTAGTTAACCGACGCTATTCGTTGGTTAACTGTATCTATTATATAGCAGAATTCCGCTTGCGTCAACCGTTAATTCCCAGGAGTTAACTTCAATATAATAAAAAGCGCGCCATGCCGCAAGCCAAAGCTCACAACGCAGCGCGCTATTGCATTAAATATCAGCGAATACCCGCAATACCCAAAATCAAGCCCAAAACACCGCTCATGCACAGTGTACGGATAACACTCATCTTATGACGGATACACCACAGGGAAATCGGCAGCACAATGCAGCCAAGCAAATCAACCTTGGTAAAATCCTTCGGCAAGGTTTCCGTATTCCACAGCGCCAGCATTACAAAGCTCAGTCCGGCAGAGCAGATGAGTGCCACAACCGCAGGACGCAGACCGTTCAGAATACCGCTAATCGGACCGATATCACCATATTTGAAGAATAATTTTGCGAGTGCCAGCACGATAAATACAGAAGGGAAAACAAAGCCCACAGTTGCCGCAACAGCACCGGGCAAGCCTGCAACCTTCGTACCGACGAACGTCGCCGCATTGATACCAATAGGACCCGGCGTCATCTGCGAAATCGTAAAAATATCAATAAACTGCGGCATAGTCATCCATGCATGATTTTCAATAACCTCCGCCTGAATCAGCGGCATCGAAGCATAACCACCGCCGACGCAAAAGGCACCAACCTTGACAAAGCTCCAGAAAAGCTCCCAATAAATATACATCTCGCCGCCTCCTTACGCGTACTTCTTGTCACGCAGCAGGAAGAAGCCGATAACAGCATCCACAACGACTGCATACATCAGATTTACATTAAAGAAATAATTGGCAATAAAGGTACCGACAATAATCAAAAGCGGCAGTGCCAATTTTTTCTTCAGCTCTTTTTTGAGCAGGTCAATCGCAACGTTAATAATAATAGCCGTCGCGCCGCACTGCATGCCCTTCAAAACCAGCTGAATATACTGGTTATGTGCAAAGGCATCATAAGCGTAGGAAATAATGCTCAAGGTAATCAGCGGCGGCAAAATAGTTGCCAGCAAAGCAGTAAGCGTACCGCGGATACCGCCAAGCTTGTAGCCCATGCTAATTGCCGCATTGGCTGCCACAACACCCGGCGCAGACTGCGCAATCGCCACAAGGTTCAGCGCTTCCTTATCATCCATCCATTTATACTCATCAACAAATTTGGCCTTCAACAGCGGAATGATTACAAAACCACCGCCGATAGTAAAGGCACTAATTATAAAGGTTGATTTGAACAGCTTCCAGTAAAAATCTTTTTCGGCTGCAGCTTCACCCATTATCAACAGCTCCTTCTGTCCATAGAATGAAATTATTATAGCATATTTGCTAGCAAAAAACATAATTAGACTGCACTAATAGCTAAAATTTTTTCAGCCGCGGTTTTTTGTAACAAAAAAGCACACCCTGCTACCAAATCAGTAACAGAGTGTGCTATCTATAGCCTACTCAAGCTATATTATACAGTTTTGACATCCGGCCTGCAGATTACATCATACCGGGCATGCCGCCGCCCATCGGAGGCATTGCCGGCATAGCAGCGCCTTCCTTAGCAGGTTTGTCGGCTACGATGGATTCGGTAGTCAGAACCATAGAAGCGATGCTTGCAGCATTTTGCAGTGCGCTTCTGGTAACCTTAGTCGGGTCAACGATACCGGCTTCGATCATGTCAACATACTCTTCAGTCAGAGCGTTGAAGCCATAGCCTTTGCGGCTGCGTTTAATGGTATCAACGATAACAGCGCCTTCCAGGCCAGCGTTGTAAGCGATTTGACGAACAGGCTCTTCAATAGCACGTTTAACGATTTCTACGCCGGTCTTCTCATCGCCGGTAGCTTTGATTTTTGCCAGAGCAGGCTGTACTTGCAGCAGAGCAGTACCGCCGCCGGCAACAATACCTTCGGCAACAGCAGCGCGTGTAGCGTTCAGAGCATCTTCAATGCGCAGTTTTTTATCTTTCAGCTCAACTTCGGTAGCAGCGCCTACTTTGATAACAGCTACGCCACCGGCCAGTTTAGCCAGACGTTCTTGCAGTTTTTCTTTATCGAAATCAGAAGTGGTTTCCGGAATTTGTGCACGGATTTGAGCAACACGTGCAGCAATAGCGTCTTTATCGCCCAAGCCGTCAACGATAGTAGTCAATTCTTTGGTTACGCGAACCTGACCTGCGCGGCCAAGATCTGCCATGCTTGCGCTGTCCAGCTTACGGCCAACTTCTTCACTAATAACGGTTGCACCGGTCAGAGTAGCGATATCTTGCAGCATTGCTTTACGACGGTCACCGAAGCCAGGAGCTTTAACAGCAACAGCTTTGAAGGTGCCACGCAGTTTGTTGACAACCAAGGTTGCCAGTGCTTCGCCTTCAACATCTTCAGCGATGATTAAGAGTTCGCCGCCGTTTTGAACAACTTTTTCCAGAACCGGCATAATGTCAGCAATCATGGTGATTTTTCTATCGGTAATGAATACGTACGGATTGCTCAGTACAGCTTCCATTTTATCAGCATCGGTTGCCATGTACGGGGAAATGTAGCCACGGTCAAACTGCATGCCTTCAACGGTTTCCAGATGAGTTTCCATGGTCTTGGATTCTTCAACAGTGATAACACCGTCGTCGCCAACTTTTTCCATAGCATCGGCAATCAGGTTACCGATTTCATCATCAGCTGCGGAAATAGAAGCAACTTGTGCTTTTGCAGCCTTGGTTTCAACCTTTTGGGAAACATTTTTCAGTTCGTCAACCAGTACATCAACTGCTTTTTTGATACCTTTTTTCAGAACCATCGGGTTAGCGCCGGCAGCAACGTTGCGCATACCTTCGTTAATCATAGCCTGTGCCAGAACGGTAGCAGTGGTAGTGCCGTCACCGGCAACATCGTTGGTTTTGATGGATACTTCTTTAACCAGCTGTGCGCCCATGTTTTCAAACGGATCTTCCAGTTCGATGTCGCGGGCAATGGTTACACCGTCATTGGTGATGGTCGGTGCGCCGAATTTCTTTTCCAGTACAACGTTACGGCCTTTAGGACCGAGGGTTACTTTTACAGCGTCAGCCAGAGCATTTACGCCACGCTCCAGGCTACGACGAGCTTCTTCATTAAACAGAATTTGTTTAGCCATTTTATATCGCTCCTTTGAAAATTCAATTAAAAATTAATTACAGTTTTTATGTTACTTCTCAATGGTTGCTAAGATATCGCGTTCGCTAAGAATCAGGTAATCCTTACCTTGATGTTTAACAGGAGTTCCGCTGTATTTTGCGAAGATAACTTCGTCGCCAACATTTACTTCGGGTTTAATCAGAGTGCCGTTGTCGCTGTATTTGCCTCTGCCTACAGCCAGAACCTTGCCCTGTTGCGGTTTTTCTTTTACTGCGGTATCCGGCAGGAAAATGCCGCTGGCAGTTTTTTCTTCTACTTCTACAACCTCTACAATTACGTGATCAGCTAATGGTTTTAACATTTTTATAACCCCTTTCGAGTATTCTTACTTACGTGAGAGTAATTTGCTTCTTGGTTATTAGCACTCATTTGTTCCGAGTGCTAACCACAATTCTTATTATATCCATATTAGGAAAAATTGCAAGTACTTTTTCGCTGTTTTTTACAAAATTGTCGCAATTTCTGCTTCACGCCCTCAAAAATCGGCTTCAGCGTCCTGTTTTTTTGCTTCTCAGGCCCAAATTTTTGCTTGAACACAAAAAAAGAGCAGTTCACACTGCCCTTTCAGCTCATTGTTGTCTTTTGGCCGCAGCTGCAATAATGCTTTCCGCCAGCTCCTTCAGACTGATACGTTTGGCCATACTGAACTGCTGCATCTTACGGTATGCTTCCTGCTCCGTCATTCCGTGCGCTGCCATCAGGATACCCTTGGCACGGTCCAGCAGCTTACGTGTCTCCAAGCTTTCCTTCAGCTTATCAAGCTCCAGATTAAGCTTATGCATTTCCTGAAAGCGTTTGGCCGCAATCTCCATTGCCGGGAAAAGCTGTTCCTCGCGTACAGGTTTAACCAGATAAGCGATAACGCCTGCATCCGATGCTTTCTCGACAATATCCTGCTGACTGTAAGCTGTCAGCAGCAATACCGGAGCAATATTATCGGCAGCAATAATTTTTGCTGCGGTAATACCGTCCATAATCGGCATTTTTACGTCCATGATAATAAAATCAGGCTTTAACTCTTTAGCCAGCTTTACTGCTTCCTGTCCGTTGGCAGTCTCGCCTACTATTTTATGACCGGCATCCGCCAGCATTTCGCGCAAATCAAGACGCAAAATAGCTTCATCATCTGCCAATAATATTCTCAGTTTATTTAACATCTTCCAGCCCCCCCTTTGGAATTGTTACTAATGCAAGTGTACCGCCATCCTCACGATTCGTCAAGCTAAAGCTTCCCTGCAGGTCAGCTTCCGCCATAGTCTTGATAATTTTCAGTCCTAAGCTTTGACGGTTGCTGTTTAATGAAAAGCCTTCCGGAAGGCCTACACCGTCATCGGCAATTGACAAAACATAACGCTTGCTTTCTTCCGCAAAGCGCACCTTAAGGCTGCCGCTCATCCGGCCTTCGTAAGCATGTTCTATAGTATTCTGCAATAATTCGTTGAGAATCAAAGCGATACTTGTTGCTTTATCTGACGGCAGCTGTACAGGATCTGCTTTGAAATCGGCATGCAGGATAAATTCCGGATGCAGCATGCTGCTGATAATCGCCTGATAAATTCCCTTGGCCACCTTACCGACATCAATCAGACCGGTATCCTGCTGCGAAAGATACTCATGCACAATAGCAATGCTGTTGACTCTGTTGACGCAGTCACGTAGAACTATTTTGGTTTCGTCACACTGCGCGCGACGCTCCTGCAGGCGCAGCAGGCTGGCGATGGTCTGCAGATTGTTCTTTACGCGGTGATGAATCTCTTTAATTACAACAGATTTTATCAGCAGCTCCTCGTCCTTTTTGCGCAGCTCGGTAATATCTTGCAAAATAACAATAGCACAACCGGCCTTAGGCCTGGGAATTACCGGCAGAATACGTATGGAAAGCAAAATGCCATGCATCGTAAATTCCTTGCTTTCCGCCGTGCCTGTTTCCATAACCATACCGACCAGCGGCCAATTTATAGCAACATCGTTGGTACGGCAGCCGACAAGATGAGAAATATCCATAACATCAAACATATGACGTGCACGGTTGTTGGCAGCAACAATCACTCTGTTGGCATCTACCACCATAATGCCGTCAGAAGGCCGCAGCCGCTGATAGTTGCTGTTATTGCTCAAATCCTGGCGCAGATTGCACAAAAGCTCCAGTGACTGAGCAATAATAATATCATCGGGAGCAGCACTTTCAAAGCTGACGGCACCGTAGCAATGTCCGCGGCTGTCACGCAGCGGAAAAACCTTCAGACTGTTGAACATGCCCAAAGCCCATTCACGCTTGCCGTTAACAGGCACATTTTTTTGCAGCACACGCGCAACGAGCGGCTCTTCAACCGCACGTACACGCCGACCCGTCATATCCGGGCGCACATTGCCGACCTGTGTCATCGGCTGCTCCTGCTTATAAACATTAAAAAACTTTTTATTCTCTCCCGGCAGATAAATCGTCACAGCAGCATGTGCTATATCTGCCGCCAGACCGAGTACCTGTGGCATAGCTTGTAAACTGTTTCTTTGTTCTGCTGTTAAATTGCTCAGCATGTTTCCCCTCTTCTTCCTGCTGTTGTCCTTTCCACAGCTTTATCTGATTAATCCACTATTTTATCCACTATATCCACAGGCTTTTCCACAACAGTAATGCGCTTATATGTGGATATTGCCCGCTTATCCACAATATCCACAGGCTTATGCACTATAAAAGACACTTGTTTAGCCTAATTTCAAAGATGGATTAGCGTTTAAATCCAATGGACTGAAGCTGCCGGCCTGATACATAAAATAACCGCGGCAGGCAATCATTACAGCATTATCGGTACACAAAATCGGTGTCGGATGCACCAGTTGGGCACCAATACCCTGCATAGCCTGTGCCAGTGTGTTTTGCAAGGTTTTATTGGCAGAAACGCCGCCGGCCAACACAATTTTATTGTAGCCGGTATGCTGCATAGCATGCACCGCTTCCTTAACAAGTGCATCAACAACCGCACGCTGGAAGGATGCCGCAACATCGCTGCGGTTCACCTCACGGCCTGCCTGCTGCTGATTGTGCAGATAATTGATTACGGCAGATTTCAAACCGCTGAAGCTGAATTCATAAGGCTTGTCCAAACGTGCTACCGGAAAATCAATAGCATGGTCATTGCCGCCCAATGCCAAGCGCTCAATTTCCGGACCTCCGGGATAAGGCAGCCCCATAACACGGGCAATCTTGTCGAAGGCTTCGCCTGCCGCATCATCACGCGTCTGTCCCAAAAGCTCAAAGCTGTTATAGCCGGTAACCTTCAGCAGGGCCGTGTGTCCGCCGCTGACAACCAACGCCATGAACGGCGGCTTCAGCTCGCTGTCTGCCAAAAAGTTGGCAAATACATGGCCTTCAAGATGGTTGACACCTATCAACGGTTTGTCCGTTGCCCAGGCCAGCGCCTTGGCAGCCGAAAGACCGACAAGCAGCGCGCCGACCAGACCAGGTCCGTAGGTAACGGCAACAGCATCTATCTGCTCCATGCCGACGCCTGCCTGTGACAAAGCCTCGTCGATAACAGGCATAATATTTTCTATATGCTTACGGGAAGCAATTTCCGGCACAACGCCGCCGAATTTACGGTGAATAACAATTTGGGAGGAGATAATGTTGCTCAGTACCTCACGCCCGTTCTTTACTACAGCAGCCGCAGTTTCATCACAGCTGCTTTCAATACCTAAAATATATACATCCTTCTGCTCTTTATTCATGGCCTGCTCCTTCTTTATACAGCCACATTATAACTGCATTTTCATGATTGTCTTCGTAATAATTCGGACGAATGCCTTCGCTGGCAAAGCCACAGGTCAGATAAACCTTCTGCGCGGCAATATTTCCCTCGCGCACCTCTAGCGTAATAGCCGTAGCGCCAAGCTCCCAGGCCTTGTTGACCAACGCTGCCGTCAGACGTGTGCCATAGCCCTGGCCGCGTTCTTCATCAGCAACAGCCACACGGGTAATCTGCGCTTCGCCGGCTACCAGCCAGAAGCCCGCATAACCGACAAGCTTGCCGGCACATTCCATTACCAGATAGGTAGTCAGCTCGTTGGCTATTTCATTACGCAGCATATTTTCATTCCAGGCATCATAAAAGGATTGTGCTTCTATGGCAACCAAAGCCGGAATATCCGCTTCCGTCATTGCTCTGAAGCTTATTGTTGCTTGTGCTTCTTCTCCCACAATTCCTCAGCCTCCGATCTTCTGATATAGTATGGCTCCAGGCCAAAAATTTTCTTATCGTTTTCTGCATCAAATTCCGCCAAGGCAGCCAATGCTACAGAGCTGCCTTTAGGCATACGCAATGCTTCCGGTGCCACGCTGATAAAATCAGGCAGACCGTTTTTCGCAAGCTTGCTGCACTCGCCCAAAAGCAACGCAGGGGTTCCCTGCAGCGCAATTCTTTCTAATGCTTTTTCCGCACTGACAACCTCAACAGGTGCCAGCTCCACAAGCTCACCGTTGCGCCATTCGTACAAGGCCTGATAAAAATTACCCTTTTGCGCATCCAGCACCGGTGACAGCACCCTGCCCTCAAGCTGGATATTATAAGCCAAAGCCTTTAAAGTATCAACACCGTGCAGGCAGCACTGCCAGCTATAGGCCATAGCCTCTGCCGTTGCCAGACCGATACGCAGGCCGGTAAAGGAACCAGGTCCCATGCTTACAGCCAAAAGCTCGATGTCCTGCTTTTGTACACCGGTACGCTGCAGCAGCTGGTCTAATTGCGGCAGCAAGCCTTCGCTGTGTGTCATCCCCATATTTATCGTATATTCAGCTAAAATTTCCTTATCACGGCATAATGCAATCGTGCACACCTTAGTAGCCGTATCAATTGCCAAAGTCAGCATCTTTTTCTACCTCCCGCAGCAGTTTTTCATATCTTTCACCCTGAGCCTGCAGCACAGCACGACGGCCTTCACCATCATGCAGCAAAGTAATCTGCAGATATTCCTCCGGCAGCTCATCCTTGAACAGTTCAGCCCATTCAATCAATGTTACGCCATCGCCTCCGGCATATTCCTCAAAGCCGATGTCCTCCAGCTCCTCCGGACGGTTGAGGCGATATAAATCAAAATGCCTTATTTCCAGCTCACGCCCCTGATAAACATTCATGATGGCAAAGGTCGGACTGTTAACATCTTCGGCCTCAGCCCCCAAGGCTACAGCAACACCGCGGCTGAGCAGCGTTTTGCCTGCGCCAAGGTCACCGCTCAGGCAGAAAACGTCACCGCTTGCTGCATGCTTTCCCAAAAGCCTTCCCAAGGCTTCCGTTGCAGCGCTGTCCTGCAAATAAAATTCCATAACCAACTCTCCTCACATTTGGCAAGAAAGAAATCCCCTGCCATAGTAATCAATAATTTGAAAAAGCGGCACCAGACTTACCAGTACCGCTTCTTTGTTTTTACAATAAAGTCGTATTACGCGTCAGCGGATCCTCAATATCCATATGACCACTCAAGGTAATAGCCTTTTTACCTTCTATCAGAATTTGTACCCGCTTAATTTCAGGAAATTCTGTCAAGGTATTGGTAATAGCGTAGCAAAGCATCATCTCACCATAGGATCCTTGTCCCTTCTTTGCCAGCTCGCGCGTAAAATCAGCATAGGCAGTGCCGTCCTGCTCAATTTTAAGACTGCGCACCTTAGTACCGATAGGTACAACATCATCCATTTTTGCATCCTGCGGCTTAGTAGTCACCAAGGCAATCAAAGCATTTTCCGGCAAACTTTTGCCGTTATCCTTCATCGTAATTTTTTCCGGCAACAGCTTTTCGCTGCCATCGGAAGCTGCACGATAAACAATAAAGCTGATATCCTTTTTTTCCTGTACCGCAGCTGTTACTGCATTCTTGGCATCCTCTTTCGGCGGAACATTTTCACTGCAACCGCTTGCTATTACTGCACACAAAAGCAGCATCAATAAAATTAGCTTTCTCATTACTTGCCGCCTCCGTATTATGCAAAATATTTTTCAATGCCTTCAGCAATCAGACGAGCTGTTTTCTTTTGGAACCATTGTCCCTTCATCAAGGTCAGCTCCTTTTCATTGCTGATGAAGCACATTTCTACTAAAACTGCCGGCATACTGATACGCTTGATAACATAAAAGTTTGCCTGACGTACACCCAAATCATCTACACCGAAATTAGCAGCCAGCTTATTTTGGATATTTTTAGCTAAGCGCAAATCATTATCGGTTTTCGGATAGTAGTATGTAGAAAAACCACCAACATTTTTATTGACCGAAGAATTGACATGCAGGCTTACAAACATATCCGAATTATATTTTTCGCCAACGTTTACACGTGCCTGCAGTTCCTCTGCATCACTGGCATTAGGTCCGAATACATCAACATCGGTAGTGCGCGTCATATAGACCTTGGCACCTTTATCTTCCAGGATTTCCTTAAGCATTTTGGCAATTGGCAGAGTAATATTTTTTTCCTTCGTACCATCACTGCCTATAGCTCCCGGATCGCTGCCGCCATGGCCTGCATCTAAGGTAATAATTTTACCGTCAAGACCGCCGCTTGTGCGGAACCTGCCGTTTCCTTTGATTACCGCAAGCTTATCAGCGTCAGATTTATTTACTTTTGTTTCCGTTTTGGCAGCAGCAGTATTTTTCTTATTATCGTTTTTATTTTTACTGCTGCTCTTCTTTTTATCCGCTTTCTTATCCGCTGCGGTACTTGTTTTTATAACGATATTTTTCTTGATACTGCTGTTATTTTTTGTCGGACGGTTGCTTACTACCGGTCTGTTGCTTACAACGGTGGTTGCAGCACCGGAACCACTGTAGGAAGCCTGGCGCGGCATAACATCAAGCACTACACGGAAGGGACGGCCTGTTGCAGAATCCTTCTTTAAGACGAAAGCCTTATAGCTTTTTTCCAGCAGACGCTGTTTCAGCGGTACACGCACCACCGTATAGCTGCCTTTATCCACAATTTTCAAGGAATCAGCCAAAGAGCTTTTTACAGCCTTACTATGCGGCAGCTGCGCTCCCTTATCGGCATTCACCGTCAGATTCAGCGTATCGCCTTCCATATCAACAGCATAGCCTGCAGTATCCGTTACATCAACAACAATACGCAGAACGTCTGCTTTATTGACACCCCATTTTACATCTGTTATCTGCGCCGCCTGAGCAACCGCGCCTAAAAGCATACAGCAGGCCAGCAGCGTCAGCAGGAAAATCTTGCGCAATAGTTCCACCTCGCAAACTTACATACTCTTACTAAAGATTTTACTTCAACAGTTTATTTTAACACTAATTACATAAGTCTGTAAACAAAATTACCGTTAAAGCATTAATTGCCCTTCAGAACCTCATGACGGGCCTCCGGCAAAAACTGCGCCAGCTCGCCTGCTGCCAGCCCGATATCAATACCGCTGATATCCGCAGCCTTTCCGTGCAGGTAAACCCCGCACACAGCAGCCTCCTGCAGAGTAATCTCCTGCGCTGCCAGACCGGCAATAATACCTGTCAGCACATCACCGCTGCCACCTGTAGCCAAAGCACTGGAGCCGGTGCTGTTTACATAAACGCTGCCATCCGGGCAGGCAATAACGGTCGGTGCTCCCTTGAGCACCAGCACAGCATTCCATTCCTGAGCATATTGCGCAGCAATATTGATACGGTCAGCATTAATTTCGCTGATTTCTTTACCGATAAGACGTGCCATTTCACCCGGATGCGGAGTCAGCACCTTAGCTGCCTGCATCTGTGCAAGAATTTCCGTATGTCCCTGTAATGCTGTCAATGCATCCGCATCAATAACAACAGGTACCTGCACCTGCAGCAGGATATCACGCACTACCTGCTGTGTACTTTCACTTGTACCCAAGCCTGGGCCGATTGCCAGTACATCGGCAGCATTAGCATTTTTCACTACATCGCCTGTTGCGCCGCCGCCAAGAATACCGGGCATACGCTCCAGCAGTCCGTGCACCATAACCTCTGTAAGCTTGCCTGCCAGCACATCACGGCTGCTGAGCGGAGTATAAAGCGCTACAAGGCCTGCACCAGCCTTTACTGCGGCGTAGCTGCTCAAAGCAGCGGCACCGGCGAAGCCGGGGCTGCCGGCACAGATAACAGCGCGTCCTGCATCGCCCTTATGCGCATCAGCTTTACGCAGCGGCAGCAGCTCACGCACAATATCGTCTGTCAGACGATATTTTTTGCTAGCACATTCCTCTACCATTTTTGCAGGCATACCTATATCTGCCAGCTCAATATCACCGCAATACTCACGGCCGGGATAGAGCAAAAGACCGGTTTTTAACAAAGCCATCGTCACGGTTTTATCCGCACGTACAGCATTTTCAGAAACAGCACCATTGTCTGCATTTACACCTGTCGGTACGTCAACTGCTACAATATATTTTTCGCTGTCATTCAGTAATCTGCAGGCACGCAGCAAATCGCCCTCAAGCTCGCCATGAAAGCCGGTTCCTGCTAAAGCATCAACCAAAATATCAGCCTTCGCAGCAGCAAGCTCAGCTACTACCCAGTCATCCTCGCCGGCAATAGCCTCTACCTTAGCATCAGTTTTTTGCAGCATTGCAAGCTCTGCCGCAGCATCACCTGTCACAGCCTCGAGTTCCTTGCCTACAACAAAAACGCGCACTCTCGCACCATAATTTTGCAGCCAACGGGCAGCACCGAAGCCATCGCCGCCATTATTGCCGCCACCGCAAAAAACAACTACGCTTTCGCCATCCAGATCATCTAAGCTATCATTAACAGCATCGGCAACAGCCTGCGCTGCATTATCCATCAATAAGATTCCCGGTACAGCATATTCCGCTGTCGCCAGTTGATCAAGCTGTTTCATTTCCTGTAAATTTACTAATTTCATTTGTCATCCTCCATTATCACATACGCCGTAGCAAGTTCTCTGCTATGGCTTAAGCTGATTTGTATATTTTTTACTCCAAGCTGTTTTGCCAGCATCGCAAAGTGACCGCTAAGCTGTACTAAAGGCTTGCCCAGCCCATCGTTGTCTACGGCTATTTCCTGCAGCGAGCCTTCGCGCAGACCGGTTCCCAATGCTTTCAGCACCGCTTCTTTAGCAGCAAAGCGTGCTGCAAAGCTTGCTGCCGCCTGCTGTCCTCTTCTTTGACAATAGGCAGCTTCCTCAGCAGTAAACACTCGCCGGATAAAAGATTCACGCTTTATTGCCCGGGCAATACGTTCTATTTCAATAATATCACAGCCTACGCCTACTATCATTCGCTTTCACTCCTTCACACAGCTTTGTAACTATTATTAATTCTTGCAAGTATATCTAAAATCCTTTTTTTATTTTTGTTTTTCACAAAGATATTGCAAAATTGAAAGAACAGATGCTTTTAATTCAGAAGCAGGCCATCTGACCGTCAGTACGTTTTTCGGTTGCACCGCACAGCACGCCATCCTCATCACGGATAATAATCTGTCCGCGGCCCATATGATACGGATCAGGCTGAACCACAACGTTATGGCCCATACGCTGCAGCTGACGGATAATGTGGTTAGGAGTATCCTGTTCTACTTCTACGGTCTTACCACCAATCCACTGCCATCTCGGCGCATCCAACGCCTGCTGCGGATTCAAGCCGAAATCAATCATGTTCATAGCAACCTGAACATGAGCCTGCGGCTGCATAAAGCCACCCATAATACCAAAGGCACTCACAGCCTGACCATCTTTGGTCATGAAGGCAGGAATAATGGTGTGGTACGGACGCTTGCCACCCTGCAGTGCATTCGGATGATTTTCATCAAAGGAGAAGTTCTCGGCACGGTCATTAAAGGAAATAGAAGTACCTGGTACAACGATACCGCTGCCGAAGCCACGATAGTTGCTCTGAATCATGCTGACCATATTACCTTCGGCATCAGCGGTGCAGAAGTAAACAGTGCTGCTGTAGCGTGGGTCGCCTACAACCGGCTCCAACGCTTTATCATTAATCAGAGCACGGCGGTATGCGGCATAGCGCTCGCTCAAAAGCTGCTCGGCAGTAACCTTCATGTAGTAAGGTTCGGCAACATATTCTTTAGTATCAACAAAGCTTAGCTTCATAGCTTCGATTTGCTTATGCATGCTTTCTACGGTATCGCGCTCGGTAAAGTTATAGCCTTTAAGAATATTCAGCGCCATAAGTACGGTAATACCATGACCGTTAGGAGGCAGCTCCCAGATGTCGTAGCCGCGATAGTTAACGCTCAGCGGTTCAACCCATTCCGGTTTGTAGGCTTCAAGGTCGCTCTTGCGCAGGAAGCCGTTATGTTCTTGCATAAAAGCATCAATATTATCTGCCAGCTCACCTTTATAGAAGGCATCGCCATAGGTTTCGGCAATCAGGCGCAGGCTTTTTGCCATATCGGGATTCTTTAATACTTCGCCCGGCTGCAGGCAATGACCATTAGGCTCAAAGGTATCAAACCAGCCTTTGAATTCCGGTCTGTCTTTATATTTAGTATAGAAGCCGTCAGCCTCTTCCCACAGACGGCTCATGTTCGGAGAAACAGGATAGCCGTTTTCCGCATAGTTGATGGAGGGTTCCATAACAGTTTTGATAGGCAGCTTGCCAAACTTTTTATGAATTTCCATCCATGCGCCTACAGCACCCGGAACGTTAATCGGCTCAACACCATAGGGAGGAATTTTATCAAAGCCACGTTCCTTCAAAGCTGCGATAGAAGCAGCCATCGGAGCCGGACCGCTGCCGTTAATGCCATACAGCTTGCCCTTATACCAGATAAGTGCAAAGCAGTCACTGCCCAGGCCATTACCGGTAGGCTCAACTACAGGCTGACAGGTTGCAACAGTAATAGCGGCATCAATTGCGTTACCGCCATTAAGCAAGGTTTGCAGGCCTGCGGAAGCAGCCGTAGGATTACCTACGCATACCATACCATTTTTAGCATAAACAACACTACGTTTAGAAGCATACGGATAATTTTGTGCATCAAATTTCATTGCTATTCTCCTTTACCAACTTACAGGAATTTCTCTAAAATACCGGCAGTAATTACCGAGAAGGTAGTAACGGTAGCAAAACCGCCTACAAGATATTTCGGCATAATTGCGTCGTTGACAACCTGCCTTTCCTCTTCCGTTTCGCCTGTAGCGATAGCAATTTCGTTTGCTACCAGATAGGTTGCTGGGAAGCCCAAAAGCTGCATTACGGCTACGCCCATAGCCAGGTTTCTGTTGCCCAGGATTTTCCACAGCGGCAGAATATAGAAGAACAGGAAAAGTACAGCAAATACCACGATAAATACCATAATGGTATTAAAGCTCAATACAAGCAAATCACTGACTTTAATTTTTGCCAGAGAAGGAATAATTACCGCAAATACACCAACGTTAAAGATACCGGAGGATTTTGCATGAACCAGGATTTTCAGTGGAACAAGGCCGGTGCTGCCAATTACTGCACCTAAAATCAAAGACCAAATAGTAGCGCTCAGACCGGTATATTTTCCGATAACGAATGCCAGCCAGCTGAATAAGGCTGCAATAGTAAGAGAAGCAAAAGGACCATAGAATTTTTTGTGTTTTTCAAAGAAGGTTTCTTTAGGAGCTGCACCGCCATGCACCTCTTCCTTCGGTGCATAAGGATTAACACCGGTACGACGGAATTACGCCAATGCTTCCTTGGCCGCACGCAGGCCAAAGTAAGAAGCAACAGGAGTACCAACGAATTTTTGCACAGCGTACAAAACAGTACCCAAAGCAGCAGCCATAGCAAAGCCTTTATCCATAGCAGCGCTGGTCATAATCTGAGTAGCAATGATACCGCCGTTGATAATAGGAATGCTGACAATAGTTTCCTGATAGCCGATTACGGGAATCAGAACAACGCTGCCGGCAATCAAAACAATCATGGATAAAACAGCAACTGCAACTGTGCGCCATTCAGCAATCAGCTGCTTAATATTCAGGCTGATACCCATGCTGAATACTACGAAAATCAAAGACCATTTACCAATGTCGGTAAGACCGGCGAGCTTAATAATATCCGGCGGCAGAACACCTGTCATAAAACCAACAAGGAAAAGCATCAGGCTGACAAATAAAGCAGATACCTTTGCCTTTGTCGCAACGCCTAAAACGTCACCAATGCCAAAAATCAACAGGCAGATAAATAAATAAAAAAACATACTTGTAAACAAAACAATACCCCTTTCAAAACATATATACTATTTCAGTCCGAAAATAGTCCGATTTGTCTTAGTATATATGTTTCATAGGTTTTTGACAAGCATAACATACATTTTTGCGCAAAAATAATTACAAGTGTTTCTTACATTAGAGTAAAGCACAATTCTAAAATATCTGATTATAGTGTTTGGGAAGACAAATAGTATGCATAAACCGTAAATTCCTTTGAAATACCGAAAGCATTATGAGGTGTGCTATTTTCGTTTACTACGACTACTGAAACAAAGCGCTTAGTTAAAATTACATTTTCAATCCGAATCAGCTTAGCCGGGAAATACAAAAACTCCGCAACCAAAACAGTTGCGGAGTAATTTGTGCGATTTGTGTTTGTGATTGGTGCTTGACAGTAAACCAAAAATTAACGTTTGGAGAACTGGCTAGCTTTACGAGCTTTCTTCAAGCCGTATTTACGACGTTCTTTTTCGCGCGGGTCGCGAGTCAGGAAGCCTGCTTTTTTCAGAGCAGGACGGAATTCAGCGTCAACTTTCAGCAGAGCGCGAGCAATGCCGTGACGGATAGCACCAGCTTGGCCGGAAATGCCGCCGCCGTTTACGTTAACGAGTACGTCATATTTGCCTTTGGTTTCGGTAACTTCGAGCGGTTGGTTAACAATCAGCTCTAAGGTTTTCAGACCAAAGTATTTATTCAATTCACGGTCGTTGATAACGATGTTGCCTTCACCCGGAACCAGGCGAACGCGAGCAACAGAAGATTTACGACGACCAGTTGCGTTATAAGTAACTACTGCCATTTATTTGTTCCCTCCCGGATATTATCTAACGTTGATTTCCATTACTTCAGGTTTTTGAGCTGCATGCGGATGTTCGCTGCCAGCATATACATGAAGTTTGGAGAAAATTTGAGCGCCGAGGCTGTTGTGCGGAATCATGCCTTTAACAGCGAGCTCTACCATTCTTACAGGGTTTTTCTTCAGCATGTCGCCAGCTTTTACATAGCTGTCGCCGCCGAGATAACCGGAATGACGGAAATAGATTTTGTGAGTCAGTTTTTTGCCGGTCAGAACAACCTTATCTGCATTGATAATGATTACGTGATCACCGGTGTCCATGTGCGGGGTAAAGGTCGGTTTGTGTTTACCGCGCAGGACTTTTGCAACCTCTGCAGCCAGGCGGCCCAGAGTTTTATCAGCTGCGTCAACAACGTACCATTTGTGTTCGATGTTAGACGGATTAGCCATAAAAGATTTCATCGCTTGTGTCCCTCCTAGATATTTTCCAAATATACAGTTCGTTGCGATCTTCTCACCGTATTTCGGGGCTAGTGAAATCAAGCGGAAAATCACGTAGATATATTATACGCAACTTAAGAGTTTAAGTCAAGTATTTTTGTTAAAATTTTAGCATTTTCCAAGAGTTTTTCCCTTAAAGCTGCGGATACTCCCGATAACCGACCTCCGCCAGGTATAAACCCTGTGCCGGAGCAGGCTCGTTTAAAAATTCACAGCGCTGTGCCGTCAGCTCGGCGGCAAAATCCTGCACCGTGCGCTTGCCCATTCCCACCTGTACCAGGGACCAGACTATGTTGCGTACCATGTGATATAAAAAGCCGTCACCGCTGATGCGGAAAAGAATCTCTTCTCCCTGCTGCTGCCACTTGGCAGCAAAAATTGTTTTTATCGGCGAAGTATCAACACTGCCGCTACTGCGGAAGGCACTGAAATCATGCGTTCCCAGCAGCAGCTCCGCCGCTTCGTTCATGGCCTTCACCTCAAGCTGCTGACGCAGCTGCCAGGCATAACGCACCATAAAGGGATTGACGTGCTCATTGACAAGCAGCTTGTAATGATACGTCTTCCACTGTGCGCTGAAGCGTGCGTGAAAGCCTTCCGGCATCTCCTCGGCGCTCACAACCACGATATCCTCCGGCAACAGGCTTGCCGCCGCACGCACCAGATTAGCACAGGGAATGCGTCCGTTCGTAGTAAAGGTCACCGTCTGTGCCAAAGCATGCACGCCTGTATCCGTGCGCCCACTGCCTGCGGTTACTACTTTTTCGCCGCACAGCATAGTCAACGCTTCTTCCAAAACATTTTGCACCGTCTGCACGTTTTTCTGCTTCTGAAAGCCATGATAGGCACTGCCGTCATAGGCTACGACCAGCTTTATTGTACGCATATATTCCCCCAGCGCAATACTGCCAGGCCAACCGCCAGTATAATAATCAAAGCAAAGGCCAGATAATCGCGGCCGGCATATACCAGCTCGTGCATGCGTGTACGTCCTTCACCGCCGCGATAGCAGCGTGCTTCCATTGCAACAGCCAGTTCATCGGCACGACGGAAGGCACTGATAAACAGCGGTACCAGCAAAGGCAGCATATTTTTCATTCTCTGGAAGATATTGCCGCTGGCAAAATCAGCTCCGCGAGAGGTCTGTGCCTTCATAATGCGGTCTGTTTCATCCAATAATGTAGGAATAAAGCGCAAAGCAATGGTCATCATCATAGCCAGCTCATGCGCAGGAACACCCAGCTTTTTGAACGGACGCAGCAGATTTTCAATACCGTCTGTCAGTACAATCGGTGATGTCGTAAAGGTCAGCACCGAAGAAAACAGCAGCAGCAGAATCAGGCGAACTGCCATCTTTACGCCCATGTCGATACCTTCGGCAGTTACGCTCAAAAACTTCCAGGTAAAAACAATATGCTCACCGGGAGCGGTAAACATATGAATCAGCATCGTCAGAATAACGATAATCCAAATAGGCTTCAAGGATTTGAAGACCAGCATCCACGGTACTCTTGAAATAAGAATTACTACAGCGGCAAAGACAGTCAGAATACCATAAGCCAACGGCGTTACCGCAAAGAAAATAGCAATGATATAAATCAAGGTGGCCAACAGCTTAGTACGCGGATCAAGCTTATGGATAAAGGAGTTACCGGGGAAATATTGTCCTAAGGTTATATCTGTCAGCATTATTTCCACCCCTTTGCTTGCTTAATCGCCTTAACCAGGCTCATATCGTCTTTAATATTCTCTTTCACTGCCAGGCCGTTTTTACGCAGCAAATCCGCCAGCTTGTAAACCTGCGGAACATCTACGCCAACCTTGACCAGCTCATCGGCATGCTGCTTGAAAATATCTGCGGGAGTACCGTCGAACAGCACCTTGCCGGTGTTGATAACCAGCAGGCGATCAGCATATTTTACTGCCTCCTCCATGCTGTGCGTTACCAGCACAATAGCAATGCCACGGCTCTTGTGCAGTGACATGATTTCCTTAAATACTGCATTACGGCTGCGCGGGTCCAAGCCTGCGGAAGGCTCGTCCAAAACCAGATAATCCGGGTTCATCGCAACCACACCGGCAATAGCTACACGGCGCATCTGGCCGCCGCTCAGCTGAAAGGGAGAGCGCTGCGCATAGGTATCATAATCCAGGCCGACGAAGGCCATAGCCTCACGCACCTGCTTTTCTACCTCATCCTCGGCAAAGCCTTTATTGCGCGGGCCGAAGGCGATATCCTCAAAAACAGTTTCCGCAAACAGCTGATGCTCTGGATACTGAAATACCATGCCAACCTGCTGGCGTGCAGTCTTGGCCTCTGCACTCTTAGCAGTAATATTAATGTCATCAATGCTTGCGCTGCCCTTATCCGGCTTCAGCAAGCCGTTTAAATGCTGTACTAAGGTAGACTTACCGCTGCCTGTGTGTCCTATAATAGCAACTATTTCGCCCTTGGAAATCTCCAGCGATACATCATTGAGCGCCAGGCGTTCAAACGGCGTGCCTTTGGAATATGTATGATATATATTAGAAAGTTTTATTGACATAATGCCTGCGCCAGCTCCTCATCTGTAATAATATCCTGCGGCAGCTTTACACCGCTTTTGCGCAGCTCGCTGGCTACCTTCGCTGCCAGCGGAGCCTCCAGTCCCAAGGCCTCCAGCTCATCCACTCTGCTGAAAACCTCACGCGGAGTACCCATAAATCTGATATGACCTTTTTCCATAACAACTACGCGGTCAGCAGCCAGTGCCTCAACCATGTAATGCGTAATATAAACTATAGTCATATTTTTTTCTTCATTGAGCTTACGTACAGTGCCCACGATTTCCTTGCGTCCCTGCGGGTCAAGCATCGCTGTAGGCTCGTCCAGCACAATGCATTCCGGCTGCAGCGCCAGAATACCTGCTATAGCCACACGCTGCTTCTGGCCGCCGCTCAAAAGATGCGGTGCATGTTTGGCATATTCCGTCATGCCTACAGCAGCCAACGAATCTGCTAAACGCTGCGGTATTTCCGGACCAGGTACGCCGATATTTTCCGGACCGAAGGCCACATCCTCTTCTACAATCGCAGCAACTATCTGGTTGTCGGGATTTTGGAACACCATGCCCACCTTTTGGCGGATATCCCACATTTTGCTTTCATCTTCAGTGTCCATGCCATCTACCAGCACAGTGCCGTCAGTCGGCAGCAGTAAAGCGTTCAAGTGACGTGCCAGCGTAGATTTACCGCTGCCGTTAGCGCCGATAACAGCAACAAATTCACCCTGCTTAATCTCAAGGCTTACGCCGTCCAGTGCCCTTACCTCATTGCCATCAGCATCTGTATAGTAATGCTTCAAATTTTTTATACTAATCACAACAGTGCCTCCATCATAAATTCGTGTACTTACTAATTATATACGTGATAAAAAGATTAGTCAACCTTCTTTTATTACAAGGTTAACCATAATGCTAAAAGAGTAAACCATAAACGCTAAAGCACGTTTACGGCTTATTTTTATAAATCAAAACGTTCAATTTTAATGCCAGCAAAGCAACACGAGCTTTAGAAAACGAGAAAACAGCCTGCAGGGGATATTGCAGGCTGTTTCTCTTAGGAAAGCTGTTTATGATGAATTTGATGGGAAGGGTGTAGCAACTTCTTGCTACACTCATAGTATACTATATTGCTGTGACATAGCAAGGGCAAAGTTTTGAAGAAATCGTGAATAACTCATCATAAATCGCTATTTTTACGCTTATGGTGAATTAAAACGGACTAAAAAAACACTGTCCATACAATATATAGTATAGTATTAAATAATTAGCTTAGATTTACCATACTATATATAGTTTTTACCTCTTCTGATGAACTACAAACATTATATAAAACCATTTCTGATATGTCAAGCCTGTATAAATGATAAATTTATCTTGCAAAGTACTTCCATTGTAACTATATGCACACAGAACGCTTTCAAATTTCACCACGTCCACAATATATAGCACTGGTAAAAAGGTTAAATAAAACTTACCCTACCTATTATATATAACTCTTATCAGCTTATTTATTACCGCTCACACTGGCTGCAATACGCTGTAATATACTGTATATCATTAATTCAAGCAAACTATACTAATAAAACACATAATAAGCATACAGCCACATAAAACACAGCCAGTATATACAACACTCTGTATAGCCTTATATGGCTTTATAAACTCATATTATAATCACCGCCAACACACTACCCACATTTGCACACGTCTCTAAAACCTTAGTTTTAGGGACTACTAAAAAAGCATTATTTTTACGTCTCTAAAAGTTTTAAATTTATTTTGTGTACGTCTCTTGTTTTGGCTTGACATTTAGAGACGTTTATTTTATACTATCATCAAAGCTAATAACCACATACCTATAAAGGGGGACTACACACCATGTCTAATATCGGTTACATAAGAGTAAGCACTAAAGAGCAGAATACTGGCAGACAACACGCTGATTTTGCTAGTGCAAACATAAAGATAGACAAGCTTTTTGAAGAAAAAATAAGCGGTAAAAACACAAACCGCCCACAATTACAATCTATGCTTGCTTATGTTCGTGAAGGTGATACCGTTTATGTTGAAAGCTTTAGCAGACTTGCACGTTCAACTAAAGACTTGCTAAACATTGTAGAAGAACTAACCAGTAAAAAAGTAGATTTTGTATCTCTCAAAGAAAATGTAGATACAACTACACCGCAAGGAAGATTTATGCTTACTGTATTTGCAGGACTAGCACAATTAGAACGTGAAAATATTTTACAACGTCAAAGAGAAGGCATTGATTTATGCTTATCAGAAGGACGTTCTTATGGTAGACCTTCAGCAATAATATCTAATACATTTGCAGAAAACTACACACAATGGAAAGCAGGAAAAATAAAAGCTGTTGACTTTATGCGAATTGAAAATATTCCCAAAAGCACATTTTACAAACTTGTTAAGCGTTATGAAGAACAGAACAGTTAATTAATTTACAGCACATGTCCTAGTGATATGTGCTTTCTTTATATATAAAAAATCACTGACCTACTATAATCAGCAGTCAGTGTTCACTAATCTCAATCTTTGCAACATACTAAATCAGCAAATTTCTTAACATTGCATGTTTCTATATTTTTTATGTTTTCCATATACGCACTATATTCTTCCTTGTCAACTTCTGCTACATTACCATTAGCCAATAAATCTCTAATATTCTTATTATCACAATATTTCTTCATAAAAGTAGGCATACAATCTTGAATACAATCGCAGTCAATATAAAAAACATCTTTGCCGTTAAAATTGTAATGTTTGAAAATTTTATCATCATCATAATACGATTGTTTGAATGGTAAATCATATACTTTTTTATTAATTATCATGGCAATTAGTCGCAAAGGGAAAATATATAGCTTTCCTGTTAGCGGAACATACATAACCAATAGTCTATCATGGTGATAGTTATCTATATCCCATCTATTTTTATTTTCATTATAGGTTACGGCAAAACCAGCTCTGTTAGATGTATCATTATCGCCAATTTTAAAATCTAACCCACATCCTCTTACCATTGCATCAGTACCATTTTTTTGCTCTGAGATGTCTGCACAATAACCAGTAATAACGCCAAAATAAATACATAAATTATCAAAGTTATCTTTCACTTCTTTCCTACAATCTCCACAATAAATAAATTCACATACAGGTATTTTTAACATATTACTAACAACCATCATCATATAAAATTCAGCATTCATTACCTTATTTACACTTTTATAATCAGCATAGTTATTAATATTTACCTTCAAGTATCTAAAACTTTCAGTAATCCATTGCAATATCATTCCTTAACTCCTTTTAACGTAAATGCTCCTGCAAAATAATTATATAACATTATTATTTCCTCACTTTCTAAATAAACACTTGACTAATCGCACAAACCGCATGAAATAGGCTATTCTAAGGTATAACACTAAATCATGGATAAATAGTGCATTGTAGCCAAATCATTATTAACTTAGTTGTTTTCAACACAAAACCATATCAGGGTAAGTTCTTCTAAACCAATCAAGCAATTTATAACTACCTAAATTGTTATCAAACTTACCAAACTTCATACAATCATAAGAACATCACCAACTTTCTTAAAACAAAAAATAAATCTAGTTATCTTCTTAACTACGTAAATAACGCTAACTAATCAAGTTAATCAGTAAAAGCATTTACTTCGTATATCAGTAGAAGATTAACCAAGATAATTTAATCAGAAGATAGCTATACTTTTATCTCTAAAACTCTAAATAGTACAACTAAGTATAATTATCGTAATACTCAGTTAATTGAAGATATAATACAACTATCATCTGAATTATCGAGAACTAGCAAGAAGTTTGTTTAATCAATACCATATCAGATATTAGTAAGTTAATCAGTATATATTTATGGTTAGTTTTTCTTTTAACCAAGGAAATGTTCTGTCTGTTATCATTTAAATTCACAACTACCCTAAACATTTCCCCTGATTAATTATAAAATACATTTAGCCATAATATATCATGCGTAAGCATTAGCACATACAATCTAGATGAAACATGAGTATTTGACGATAAACAATAAAACAGCATGAGATGATAGTAAATTATTGAACAGGAAATTTTGTTAGTAGGTTATAGGCAAATACCATGGTTCGTGATAATTTATTATCACCAATATCAGAACATATACTAGCGTCAGCATGGAATGTATTGTGACTATCGGAACAAGGAATGACCATGCGAGCGACTAAGTTTTTACTGTCATTATCATGGCTCTGTATAATCAATATATATATATTTAAACATGATAATAACAGTAGAGTTATAAATAACTCAGTATAATTTTTCGTATATCATACATATTATTACCCTATTTTTAAGGAAGATTACTGTAATACCGCATGAACACTAGGTTTCTTCATATAGTTGGGTAGTATTTTGAAATAGTTATACCCAAGAATTAAGTTGCAAATATTTGCTAAAAACTAACTAATAATCTTGTAGTAGTATATATTTTACTGAAAAGAACAAGTCTAGATAAAGCATAGCAAAACACTTTATTCGGCAATTGTTGGTAAATTTCTTTCTTTCAATATCTCCTGATTTTTACCTTCTATCAGCCAATCATTAAAAATATTTCTTGTACGCTTATTAGGAATGAAAACAAATACTGGTTTTTCGCTTTCCTGAACTCTGATATTAGAACGCCATACTAGCTGTACTATCTCTGATAATGAAAATAAAATCTCGTCAAAATCTATATTGACTTGTTTGAAAAAATTAATCAGCAATGGATTAGCATGTCTATCACAGAAGTACAACACAATATTAATATCTTGATAATCATTAGTAGCCTTAATATTACATGGGACAAAACTTTTTAAAGCATATTTTTTATTTCCCTGTTTTATTTTACTCTCATAACCGCTAAAAGTAGTTACTATACAGTTTTTTGCTGATGGTTCTTTATTTGTTAATTGTCTTACTAATCTTCGTCCACAAGAATATAAATTAGAAAAATCTTCTTCTTTAAACTCAGCATATTTACCTTTTGTTAATTTCATGTCTAATTCATTGTTATTTTCGCAACATACATTTAGCCTGCGTAAATTACTAGGATATTCAAATTTATAACCAAAAATAAATTCATTATTTTCAACATGATAATATTTTATATCTTTTTGATTTATAGAACTTAATTTTAAATAATTATCAAGTATACTGTCTTTCAGTAAATAACTCAAAATCCATACTTCGTTAAAAGCATTGAATAAATCTATTTTCGTAAAAGACAATAGCACAGTTGGTGTTTCTCCATCTTTACTTTCATTTTCACCATAACCATACAATGTATGTGTTTTTATAAAATCATATAAAGCCTGAAATACATTTTTGCTCTTTTCAAACGCATACTCTTGATTTAATATGATTTCTCGAGAACGTACAACATCTTCACTAAAGCTTTCTTTTGCATCTAACCATGGATTTTTACGAACTAAAATACCTGCTTTAAACAAAGAATATATTTCGTCTTTACCAATTCTAGCTAATAATTCCTCATTCCATGCACGTTCTGCTTTTGTTTTTCCACTAGCTTTACCACTAAAATTGCCTTTCCAAGTACCACCAAAAGTGCCAGTATAAGTAATAGGTTGTTCATCGTGATACAAGTCATAAGCATAACTACTATTTTTTATCAATTCCACTACTTCGTTATCGAACATATTAAAAAGCGAGTGCGTACATACTATGTTTTCTCCGTTCTTTATCTGCTTTTTTAAGTCCTCCAACTTATGACCATTGATATTTTGTGTTTTGCATTTTACCTCATTTCGTATACGCTCTATCTCTGTTTTCAATGTAACGGCAATAATAAAACGCCTATTACTATCTTTTCCATACATAGAGTGATTACAATTTTTAATTAACGCAGTAGTTTTACCCTTACCCATAGGACTATCAACCAAGTTAAAAACAGTAATAACAAATACCTTCTTTCTTACACAATTATTAGCAAGGCAAAATAACTCCCTAGATATGCTAATTTTTACCTAGAGAGCGATTGAAAAATATGAAATTTTTAGCTGTTATTGCAAATATCATATAGGAATGCTTACCGCTTTTTCCGAACATTTCTACATCAATATAAATGCGGTTCACCATATACATACCTACAAAACCAAGAGGAAAATACCACCTCACAACGCTAAAATTCCAGTATAATTATTATACACCATAATAGTCAAAAAAACAAGCTGTATTTTAAGATTTTTTTAAAGTTTTTTGCCTTAAATTTACCTCAATAATAGCAATTAGTGAAGATAATTCATTATTAACACAAAGATTGTCATATTACTAATCTTTTCACTAACAATACATATAAAGTATAAACTTAGATAACTTCATTACAACTCATTAGTGAACTTAGTATAACTATAATCACTTATTGAAGATAACAACATTAACACAACTTACACTACTTATACTAACTAAATCATCTTTTAGAAGTTTAATACCTTTACTCTTGAAAACTTCTAATATAGTCAGCACTTTTCCATTATCAATGTATATGCCTGTATGACTTTCTCCATTAATCTCGAATAATACAATATCACCATATTGCATATCTTCCATTTTCTCTATCTTGTTAAAATGTTTGACTAGCCATCTAGCTAATCTGTATGGCTCTGTTAAATACCAGTCTTTTTTAATCGGTCTACCATCTCTGATTTCAATAGGATAACCATGTTCATTAAAAAATAACTGGCATAAACCAATACAGTCTACACCAGTAAAGTCTGTTCCTAGAAATTTATAAGGTAAACCTACAAATCTAGTTAAATCTTGTTTTTCCATTTTATCTCTCCAAATAAAAAACCAGCCTACGAATAGACTGGTTAGTAACTATATTACATTTTGAAAATTTGCTGTGGCGTTTTAATTTCATCGTCTTTCCAAGAATATTCATCTAAAAATCTAAAGCACACATCTTTTAAAACCCAACTGTCACCCTGATACATATAGGTAAATCTATAAACGCTATAAGCAGGATTATACTTTGAAGAATTGACTTTTTCCGCTTCTTCTTTTGTAGCAAAGTGTCCAGCAGAATTATCTTTAGAAATATACCAAATTTTATCTGCTTGCAACTCTAATATACCTTTATACGGACTAATTAAAGAATCAGTTTTTTGAACGTCAAATTCTACTTTTAAATTTGTCATTTGATATTTATACCAATAGTCACCAATATTAAATTTTGGCTTATATTCCATATATTCTACTTTAGCACCATGATTATAACTCTCTTGAATTTCAGAAACAATATTATTAGCCATAGCTTTAAAACTATCTATCGCTTCTTGTTCGCCAGCAAAACAGTTTAAATTAAAACAAAATAGACAAATTAGAGTAAGGATAAATTTCTTCATTATAAATCACCTCTTACTCTAATTATATCATAGCAATATATCATCGTCTACCTAAAGCACCCTGTTTGTTTAATACTGCCAACAATACATCTGCATTATCATTTAAGTATTCAGCAAAACTTCTACTGTCGATAGCCATAATGTTAATATTGTTAGGCTGTTGGTTTCGGCTATCAATTTTGAGAGCAATTTTTTTAAAATGAGAAAATCACGTTTTCAAAACCTTATATATCAAGGCTTTTACCGGTGTAGATTAACGCTAAAATTCAAAACTTGCTATTTTGTACTTGCCCTATATGTTTATACCTACCGCAATTATAAATCACTTATTTTCTAAAATGAGAAAGTTATACACAGCTCTAAATTCGCTCTGTAAGCGTTTTTAATAACTAGGCTATATTATTACACATATTGTAAGTTAAAACGCCTGTACACGGCTGTAATGAGCTGATAGCCATATACAGCGCCAGTCTTTACCACCAATAAACAAAAAAATACCGCCTAAAGCAATTCAAGCTCTAAGCGGTAGTAAATCAAGCTATTTTCTTCTTAACTGCTCTATAATGAAAAACAGTATTATTAAACCTATTAACTGCATTGTAAATACTCCTTTCCTTTGATTAATAATATTCCCACCTAGTATTATCAAGAGGATTATACTTCTCATTTTGTGCTTTTATATCTTCGTCTTTTAAAACTATATATCTTTGTGTAGTAGCTATCTTGCTATGTCCTAGTATTTTCTGTAATGTAAAAACATCACCGCCATTAAGAAGATATGTCTTTGCAAAGGTATTTCTGAAAGTATGAGCTGAAAACCGATTGCCAGTAATGTTATAACTTTCTTTGATTTTCAAGAAAATCTGCTCTACATTATCTCTTTTCATTTGATTGCCAGTTCTTGTGATAAAGAAATAATGTGAATTGGTTAATCCGCTTTCTTTTATATACATAGCACGTTCAACAAAGTATTTTTTCAATATTTTCTTTAATACTGGCGATATAGGTATATTTCTTTCCTTATCACGTTTTCCGATAACACTAATCAAATCAAAGTCTAACATAACATCATTACATTTTATATTGCAAAGCTCTGATATACGCATACCTGTACTAAAAAGAGTAGCCATAATAACATAATTTCTATAACCAACAAATGTAGTCTTATCAAAAGAACTAAGCAGGATATTTATTTCCTTGTTGTTAAATACTCTTATAACTCTTTCTCCTACTCTTGGTTTAGTAACCATATCCATAATGTTTTCATCAGTAATTTTCCGTTTATGGATAAAGCCAAAAAAGATATTTAGCGTATTGTAGTAATGTCTTATAGTAGTTTTTCCTACACGTCTACTTTGATTGTTCAAAAACATTTCTACATCATCAGCAGTCACAGCACTAATTTCTAAGGTATTTATATCCTTGTTTTCCTTGTTAGCTAAATAATTGCTAAACAGCTTTAGTTTGCTCTGATAGCTTTCAATAGTGCTCTTTTGTAAGTTTATACTAGCACAGTGAATAATAAATTTTTTTAAACAGTCTTGATAATTCATTATATAACCCCTTTCCGTTCGTCAAAAGAAGTTTTTTATGGTGAATTTCAAGTCTATAAATCACTTTAGCAATTCAATATAAATGCGCATATGGTGAAAAAAGACAATAAAAAACACTGAACAAATTATGTCCAGTGTCCTTAAAACCCGCATAAAATAGGCTTTTTCACGTTCTAATTTTGTTTGCCCTATTATTTATCATAAAAGCTGTTTATGATGAATTTGATGGGAAGGGTGTAGCAACTTCTTGCTACACTCATAGTATACTATATTGCTGTGACATAGCAAGGGCAAAGTTTTGAAGAAATCGTGAATAAAATTCCTGCATGAACTGCGCTTGCATTCAAATTTAATTATTACTTATCCGTAATCTGTGCTCCAAACGGCAACAGTGCCAGCTTAGCCAGCTTAAAATGCTGCATGCCGAAGGGAATGCCGATAATCGTACAGCACAAAATTACAGCAAAAACTGCATGCGTAATTGCCAGCTCGATACCGCCAAAAATCAGCCAAAAAATATTTAACAGCAACGAGGTTGTTTCACCGCTCAAAGCTACATCCTTGCCAAATGGGAAGAAGCTCAACCGTCCCAGCTTAAAGCACTGCAGTCCTACCGGAATACCGATAATCGTCAAACACCATAACAGGCCTACCAGATACCAGATAATGCCTGCTAAAATACCGCCAAATAAAAACCAGATAATATTACCGATAATGCTCATTGCGCACTTCCTTTCATCTACCGACAAACCAACCGGCACAGCGAAAAAATATACACGTAGTTGGTTACTGATACATTTGATTTAAAAGATTGTAAGTAATCTCTCTAAGGCTAGTTTAGCATACCGCAAACTTTTGCGCAAGCGCAAAGGCAAGCGGCACTGTGGGAACTCTGGGGAGAGTCTCACGGTGCCGCTGCACTATATTAAATTAAATGGGATAACTTAATGATTGGTTTCTTCGGCTAATTTTACCGGAACCAACTCAGCCTCTTCCTTGAGATGCTGCTGATAAGCTTTTGTTTCAGCAACAACTACGCCGGAAAGAGCAACCAGAGCAATCAGGTTAGGCAAAGCCATCAGACCGTTAACGATATCGGACATAACCCAGATTTCTTCCAGTTTCAGGAACGGACCGCAGGCAACAAGAATGATGAAACCGATGCGGTACGGAAGAATTGCTTTAACACCCATCAGGTATTCTACGCAACGTTCGCCGTAATAGTTCCAGCCGAGGATGGTAGTGAAGGCGAAGAGCACCAGGCCAACCAACAGCAGCCAGCTGCCGAAAGCAGGGAAGGCGGAAGTGAAGGCTGCATTAGTCATTGCAGCACCGTTGAGTTCACCGTTCCAAACGCTGGTAACAATCAAGGACAAACCGGTCATGGTGCAGATGATGATGGTATCGATAAAGGTACCGGTCATGGAAACCAGACCTTGTTCAGCAGGCCAATTAGTTTTAGCAGCAGCCGCTACGATAGGAGCAGAGCCTAAGCCGGATTCGTTGGAGAATACGCCGCGGGCAACACCGCTGCGCATTGCCAGCATAACAGTTGCACCCAGGAAGCCGCCCTGTGCAGCAGTAGTAGTGAAGGCACTTTCAATAACCAGTGCTACAGCTGCCGGCACCTGATCAGCGAAAGCTATCAAAATACCTAAGGTAGTCAGGAAGTAAATTACTGCCATACCGGGAACAACCTTAGAAGAAACAGTAGCGATGGATTTCAGACCGCCTATGGTTACGGCAGCAACAAGAATTGTCAGCGCAATGCCGGTATAAAGAACCGGGATGCCTGCAGAGATTTTGGTAATCTCAACGATGGAGTTTACCTGAGCGAAGGTACCTACGCCGAAGTATGCGCACATGATACCGAAAACGCAGAACATAGTAGCCAAGGGTTTATATTGCTTGCCAAGGCCGTTTTGAATGTAATACATCGGACCGCCGGAGATATTGCCGTTAGCGTCGACAGTACGATATTTTACAGCCAGCAGGCATTCTGCATATTTGGTTGCCATACCGAAGAAGGCAGCCAGCCACATCCAGAACAATGCACCGGGACCACCGGCCTTAATTGCGGTAGCAACACCGACAATATTACCGGTACCAACAGTTGCAGCAAGAGCGGTACACAATGCTTTAAAGCTGTTTACGTCACCGTGACCATCATTCTTGGCACAGAAGATAAGCTTCAATGCCTGCGGCAGCTTCAATACCTGCAACAAGCCTAAACGAATGGTCAGCATAATGCCGGTACCTACAAGCAATACCAGTAGTGGCGGACCCCAGACAAACGAATCAATTGCATTCAATGTTTCCAACATGATGATTTCCCCTCTCATTTTCAAAGTTCCCTAAGTAAATAAAAAGCCGGAGTATAATTACCTGATACTCCGGTTTGTCAGCGGCCATGATAGCTGTGCTATCATTGTTATTTTGCTCCGTCCACTGGCCTGAGAGATAAGGATGTAAATATTCACATCTTTGCACCTTCGGCGCCCATTCAAGGGACTCTCCAGAGTTGTGTCTGTACACGGTTCTTGCTTTTTATAAGCACCTGAGAGTTTTTGCTCCTTCGGTAGGCATTGCCTTCTCCTATGTACTTCATCCACTCACTATTTACTTATGTATCTGATTATAACACATGTAAAACAAAATTCAAGATCTTACAGCAATGTATACACGCATACATACAAAACTGTAAACTAAAGTATGTTTATTGATTTTTTTAATAACAAAACGGCGCTGTGGGAACTCTGGGGAGAGTCGCACAACGCCGCTTTGCTATATAAAGATGAAATATTAGGCTTACTTATTTATTCTTTTCTTCAGCCAGATGCTTCTGATAAGCCTTAGTTTCGGCAACAACTACACCGGACAAAGCAATCAAAGCAATTAAGTTAGGAATAGCCATCAGGCCGTTAACGATATCCGCCAAAACCCAAATCTCTTCCAGCTTCAGGAAAGGACCGCAGGCAATCAGGCATATGAAGATGATGCGGTACGGCAGAATTGCCTTTACGCCCATCAGATATTCTACACAGCGTTCGCCGTAGTAGTTCCAGCCAAGGATGGTGGTGAAAGCAAAGAGTACAAGACCAACCAAAAGCAGCATGCTGCCAAATGCAGGGAAAGCCATGGTGAAGGCAGATTCAGTCATTGCAGCACCGTTCAGAGGTCCGCACCATACACCGCTGACAACCAGGGACAAGCCGGTCAGAGTACAAATGATAATAGTATCAATAAAAGTACCGGTCATAGAAATCAAGCCTTGCTCTGCAGCCCATTTGGTTTTAGCAGCAGCAGCAACGATAGGAGCAGAACCTAAACCGGATTCGTTGGAGAATACGCCACGAGCAACACCACTGCGCATTGCCAGCATAACGGTAGCACCGAGGAAACCGCCTTGAGCAGCAGTCGGTGTGAAAGCAGAATTCAGTACAGTTGCGATTGCAGCAGGAACCTGATCTGCAAACACAATCATGATACCGACAGTAGTCAGGAAGTACAGCAGAGCCATAGCAGGAACTACCTTTGCAGCAACAGTTGCAATGGATTTCAGACCGCCGATGGTTACAGCAGCAACAACTACAGTCAGAGCAATACCGGTGTAAACAACCGGAATACCTGCAGAAATCTGGGTAATTTCAACAATGGAGTTTACCTGAGCAAAGGTACCGATACCAAAGTATGCGCACAGAACACCGAATATAGCAAACATAACAGCCAGCGGTTTGTATTTTTTGCCAAGACCATTTTCAATGTAGTACATCGGGCCACCGGAAATATTGCCGTTAGCATCGACAGTACGATATTTTACAGCCAGCAGACATTCGGAATATTTGGTTGCCATTCCGAAGAAGGCTGCCATCCACATCCAGAACAAAGCGCCCGGCCCACCTGCTTTAATTGCAGTTGCAACACCAACGATGTTACCGGTACCAACAGTTGCAGCCAGTGCGGTACACAATGCTTTAAAGCTGTTTACGTCACCACTGCCATCGTTCTTGGCACTGAAGATCAAGCCCAAAGCCTGCGGCAGCTTGAAAACCTGTAGCAGCTTCAGACGGAAGGTCAGCAGAATACCGGTACCAACCAAAAGTACAAGAAGCGGCGGACCCCAGACAAACGCATCAATTTCATTCAAAATTTCCAACATGATTCAAACATCTCCCTTTAAATTCCCATTAATTATTTACAAGCAAATAAAAAACCGGAGTATACAAAAAATACTCCGGTAAAAGTCAATGACATATGATAGGCAATAGCGCCATCACATAAGCTTTGCTCTGTCCACTGGCCTGAGAGATAAGGACGTTTCTGAATTTCAGAAGACATCTTTGCACCTTCGGCGCCCATTTAAGGGACTCTCCAGAGTTGTGTCAGCATACGGTTCCTGCTTAAAATTAAGCACCTGAGAGTTTTGCTCCTTCGGTAGGCAGTGCCTTCTCCCATATACATCATCCACTCGTTATTTACTTATGTACGCTATTATAACACACTTTTTGAAGAACGCAAGTCTTTTTTTAACAATTTTTTATGTATACACGAATACATAAGGGAGTGTAACTTTTGAAGCATATCACCTGCCGTTTTCATCAGCAAAGCTACGCGCACTTAAAAGATAACAGGGTAAAGCAATAAGCTGTGCCGCAACAGAAACAATGATGAAGGTATTCAATGAATAATCATAAACAGCTCCCAACAGCCAGCTGCCTAAAAACCACGCTAAGCCAAAGAAAAATTCAAATGCACCATAGCTGCTGGCACGATGCTCCTTGCTCGTCATGGTGGCAACCGCTGCCTTCATAATTGATTCCTGAGCGCCCATGCCTACACCCCACAAAGCAATACCCAGCATAATCATAGCAGGCGAAGTCGCGCCAAAAGCAAACACAGCAAAGAACGCGGAAATCGCAGTAGAAATAACCAATGCCTTCGTGCGCATTTTGTCAAACAGCCAGCCAAAGAAAAGCGCTGCCACCGCATCCACAAGCATCGCACTGGAATAAAGCAACGGCAAAATACTGTCATCAAAAAGCTTATTTTTTGCCAAATGCATAGTCACTAGCGGAAAATCTACAAAGCCGAAAGCAAAACAGCTGATACCTGCAAGATACAAATAAAAGCTTTTCTTGCCTACAAAGCTATTCTTTTTGTTCTCCTTAGCTTCCGGCTCAAAGGCTTCCGGATTTGGGAAACGGATTTTAGCAAACAGTAAAAAAGCAATTGTGCAGACTGCCGGCAAAGTCAGAAAAGCAAAGGCTGCATTATATACCTCGTATTCATCACCATTTTTATAAAGCATTATTACATAAAGCAGCAAGGGGCCGATAAAAGCGCCAAGCTGATCCAAGGCTTCCTGTATAGCAAAGCTTTTGCCGACACCCTCCTGCGAGGCCGCAAAGGAAAGAATAGTATTCTTCGCAGGCTTTTTTATCGCCTTACCGATGCGCTCAACAACGAGCAGTACACAGGCTGCTATCCAGCCGTCACGATGCACAAGCGCCAATGCCGGCACCGCAAAAACGTCAACGGCATAACCTAAAATCATAAAGCCCCAATAATTGTGCGTTTTATCGACTAAGCGGCCAAAAAGATAACGCAGGCCATAGCCTAAAAGCTCGCCTATGCCGGAGATAAAACCGATGGTAGAAGCACTTGCTCCTAAAATTAATAAATACGCTCCCTTAATACTTGTCGCCGCTTCATGCGTCATATCGCTGAACAAGCTGACGATACCAAGCAGAACGATAAACGCCATCGCGGAATTTTTATTGTGCATACTTACGCCTCCTGTCTAATTATCATTTTCTTATTATAGCATAATATCTTAAACTTAATTATTCTTTATCTTGCAGAATATCTGCAGATTATAAAAAGTGCCTGCAACGCTTCGTCACAGGCACTTATTATCGAGATATTTATATTCCGGCTCAGCTGTTTTGCATTCTCAGCATAATCCAGCTGCTGTCGGCATCAATAACCTGCCATTTTTTATTCTGCTGAGCAATAAATCTATCATAGCTTTTAGTCGTAACAACAACAAAACGATACGGATTCCGCTCCAGTGTTGCGTAAGGCATAACGTTCTTGCTTGTCCAGGAAAAATCCTTGGGAACATAGCCTGCAACCTCACGCTCATGCATCAGCTTGACAATTTTACTGCTGCTGTAAAAAACTGCAGAAGTAGGATATTTGCCATATAAGCCTACCTCATGTACATCATTTTCCGTCAGCATCTCACCCAAATTCTTCGCACTGCGCTGCTCACTGAATGGTATAGCAAGGCTGAAAATAAGCGCAATATAAAATACTGCCGACATAGCCGCAATACTGCAGACACGCTCTCCCGTCACTAAGCGCAGTATATAATCAAGCATCACGCCGATAATCAGCGCCAACGGCAGCAAGAACAGCAGCTCAGATGCTATAAGCTGATGACTTACCGCAAACCATGCTCCCACAAGCAGCAGGCCAAAGCCTCCGCCGACAAATATCATATAACCGCCATCCACACAGTCCGTATGTTTCGCCAGCATGCTTCCCAGCAAAAGGCTGGCTGGGAAGAGCAGCGGATAAGTATAGGTGATGTATTTCGTTGCCATACATTGAAAGAAAATGAAAACAACAAGTGCCCACAGCAGTAAAAATTTTTGCTGTTCTTCCAGGCTACGATGTCCCTGCCGCCACCATTTATAAGCAGCCCTGGGAACAAGTCCGCTCCACGGAAACAGCGCCAGCAGATTTACCAGCGTATAATAGTAAATCACATCGTCACGCGGATGCTCCGATACCGTTGCGCGCAGGAAGTTATGCGTGCCGAAGAAGGTATTGATGAAGTCGCTTCCGTGCAGGCTGTACATTACAGCATACCAGGGAACGACAACCGCCGCACAAAGCAATGTGCCGCTTACAAGATGCATGCGCTTCAGTACGTGCCAATCACGCTGCCACAACAGGAATAACGTAATAATCAATCCCGGCAGCAGCACGCCAATCGGTCCCTTAGTCAAAACCGCAAAGCCTGCTGCAGCATACATAATGTACCAATAGCGCGCCCTGCCGTCACGATAGCCAAGATAGAAAAACAGCAATGTCGCACTGAAGAAAAAGAACAATACAGCATCTGTAATTACCGACTTGCTGATCAGAAAAAATTCTACACTGCTCAGCAGTACCAATGCACTGATAAAACCGCTGCGCGCATTTTCCAGCTTGCTGCCGCCCCACGCCAATAATGCCACGCTGCCTAAACCGAACAACGCCGGGAAGAAGCGTGAAGCAAATTCCGTAAAGCCAAACATTTTATAAGCCAGCGCCGTCATCCAATAAAAGAAAATCGGCTTATCATACCAGTAATGACCGTAAATCTGCGGTGACAGCCAATCGCCGCTCAGTACCATTTCCTTCGCCGTCAAGGCATAATTAGATTCTACGCTGTCTGTAATCAGCAGGCTGCCATTACCCGCAAAAAGCAATGCTGCGGCAGCTGCAAAAAGCAGCAGCCAATATTTTCGTGGCATAAAAAATCCCCCTTCAGCAGCAGAGCTTTTACACTCCGCCTTTCATTAAGCACAGTATAAACTCCTTCACTTAATGATTACTGAAAGGGGTATTCATCTTAAATTCAGCTTATAAGAAAGCCTAATAATTACTTTGCAGCCGTCGGCAGCTTCACATACATGACAGTTCCCCGAGGCTTGTTGTCGAGAACCTTGATGCTGCCGCCATGCTGCCGCACAATAGCCAGCGCCAGCGACAAGCCTAAGCCCAAGCCCCCATGACTACGGCTGCGCGCCTTGTCCACGCGGAAGAAGCGGTCAAAAATCTTCTGCTTATCTTCGTCACTGATGCCAAAGCCCTCATCACGTACCTCCAGTACCAGATGCGTTTTCACCTTGGCTGCACGCAGAGTAATTTGCGTCTGCTCCGGTGAATACTTCATAGCGTTATCCAACAGAATAATCAGCAAGCGCGATAAAGCCATTTCATCACCCTGCATTACCAAGTTATCCTGGATTTCCTGCTTCAGCTGCAGCTTTTTTTCTGCTGTCAAAAGCGACATCTGCGATGCAACCTTTTTACACAGCGCCGTTATATCCACCTGCGCCGTATACACGGGAAGAATATCCTCATCGCTGCGCGCCAGCGTCATAAGATTTTCCGTAAGACGGCTAAGTCTTTCCGACTCGCTTTGCAGCATGTTTACCGACTCTTTGGCAAAATCGCTCAGCCTGCTGTCCTCATCCTCCTGCAGTCCCTGCACAGCCAGCTTCATAACGGCAAGCGGCGTGCGCATTTCATGCGAAGCATCCGCTGTGAACTGCTGCTGCTTGGCATACATGTTGCTTATAGGACGGATATTGCGTTCTGCCAGCCAATAACCGAAATAACAGGCAGCAAAATAGAGTATCAATGCCATACACAAAAGCATAAACAGTGTTTTATAGGCCGCATGATAATAAAACTGCATATTTTTGAACATATACAGCCTGCCAATCTGCTTATCACCGTCAATAACGGGAGCAACAGCGGCAAGATATCTATAACGCGCACCATTTGCACTCTGCATCCGCAAAAGACGCGATGTATTCAGCTTCTTCGGCCAATCATCTTTATGACTCATCAGCTCCTGCCCTGCCTCACCTGTTCCAAGCTGGTTTAAAATTACCTTCGAGCCATCTGCATTCACAAAGTATGCAAGCATCTTCCCGCTGCGGATAGCTGCTTCGGAGCAGGGAGCCTCCTCCGATTCTACCCATTCTTCGCCCTCATGGTAAATTTGCGCTACAAGATTTTCCTTTTCATGCGCCAATATTTCCCACCAGATAAAGGTATAGGCAGCAGCTACAATAACTAAAATCAAAGCACCGAAGATTGCCGCATATAAGCAGGTCATACGCCGGCGCAGCTTTTCAAAAGGCTTATTCCACATAATAGCCCACGCCCCGCATCGTTTTAATCAGTTCTTCTCCGTTCAGCTCCATAATTTTTTTACGCAGCAGACGGATATGCACATCAAGATTGTTCTCCGTCACATCGCTGTCAATGCCCCAGATGCGGTCCTGCAGCACCGCACGCGGCATAACCTGCCCACGGTTACGCAAAAGCAGCTCCAGCAGCTTAAATTCACGCGGACGCAGCTCTACACGACGCTCGCCGTATGCTAGGCAATATGTAGAGCTTTCCAAAGTATAAGCACCGTAACGCAGCTTTTCCGCGCTGTACTGTCCTTGGCGACGGCAAAGAGCGTTCAGACGCGCCACCAGCTCCTCCAGCTCGAAAGGCTTTACCAGATAGTCATCGGCACCGCTGTTTAAGCCCTGCACCTTATCCGCCAACGTATCCTTGGCCGTCAGCAGCAATATTTTTCCCTGATAATCCTCCTCACGCAAACGCTTGCACAGGTCAAGTCCGCTCAGAAGCGGCATCATCCAGTCCAACACCAGCACATCATAGCCGTCGGCATATACAGCATCGTAGGCAGCCTCGCCATCCTGCACCCAGTTCACAGTTATATTTTGCTTTTTCAGCAGCATGCTCAAAAGCTTACCTAAATTTATATCATCCTCAGCTAACAAAATTTTCATTGCTTCCGCCTCCGTTACAGCTATTGTATCACAATGCAGTATAGGCATGTAAAATTAATTTCAACTGAAAAATCGCTGCCGAGGCTTTGCCTGCAGCAGCGATTGTCTTACATGATATATCTGTTCAATGACGGCACAATTTCCGCATAGGTGCCTTTTTTATTGGCCAGCATAATATTAATGGCCCATACAGTCTGTCCGCGGTCATCCTCCGTGCGTGTAGCCTGCAGCTTACGGTTGGTACCTGTAAAACATATGATATCTTCCAGCTCCAGCAAAAGCGCCATATCCTCACGTCTGTAGCCCTCAAGACAGCGGTCGGAAAACATTACTGTCAGCATCAGCATATCGTCCATACGCCAGCATTCCAGGCGATAGGCACGGCCGTCGCTCAGCTTACCGTTATAATAGCCGACATCCTGCACGCCGTCCTCATCCGGCTCATAGGGAGAAGGAACATAATCCACGCGGCAGGGAACAGGAAATTTTTTTATCAGCATAAATTCGTTCTCCTTAGAGAGCAAAGCGCCTCAGAGCTTAAGGCTTTGAGGCGCGCTTGCTTATACGTTATTCCTTATCGGGAGTTTCTTCTGCTACAGTTTCAGCAGTTGCAACTTCGGGCATCGGAACATTATATTTAACTTTGATATCACGATAACGGCTCATACCGGTACCTGCCGGAATCAGCTTACCGATAATAACGTTTTCTTTCAGGCCCAGCAGCGGGTCAACTTTGCCTTTAATAGCGGCATCGGTGAGTACGCGGGTGGTTTCCTGGAAGGAAGCAGCAGACAGGAAGGAGTCGGTAGCCAAAGAAGCTTTGGTGATACCCAGAAGGATAGCACGGCCTTCTGCAGGAGCCTTGCCTGCTTCCAGCATCTCGGTATTCTGCTCTTCAAATTCTGCCACATCAACGTCTTCACCCGGCAGCATTGTGGTGTCACCGGATTCCTCGATGCGGATTTTGCGCATCATCTGACGAACCATAACCTCGATATGCTTACTGTTGATATCTACGCCCTGAGACTTATAAACGCCTACTACCTGAGATACCAGATAGTTCTGGGTAGCCTTCACGCCGCTGATACGCAGTACGTCATGCGGGTTAAGAGAACCTTCGGTCAGACGGTCGCCCTTAGCGATTTCCTCGCCCTCAACAACAGACAGCTTAGCGCCGTAAGGAATCTGATATTCCTGGTTTTCGCCATCCAGTGCCATTACGGTTACCTTGCGGCTGTTGCCTTCCTGGGTAATATGTACGTGACCTGCAACCTCGGACAGAATGCCCGGATGTTTCGGTTTACGTGCTTCGAACAGCTCCTCGACACGAGGCAGACCTTGGGTAATGTCGTCTGCACCAGCAACGCCGCCGGTATGGAACGTACGCATGGTCAGCTGAGTACCAGGTTCGCCGATGGACTGTGCAGCGATAGTGCCGACTGCCTCACCAACATCGACGTTCTTGCCGGTTGCCAGGTTACGGCCATAGCACTTGCGGCAAACGCCGAACTTAGCCTTACAGGTAAGTACGCTGCGGATTTTAACCTTTTCACGCAGCTGGCAGATACGTTCTGCCATAGGCTCGGTAACATATTCATTGATATGATAAAGAATTTCACCATTTTCATCCAGAATATCCTCAGCCAGGTTACGGCCAATGATACGGTCATGCAGGGTTTCAATGATGGTTTTCTCTTTTTTGCCTTCGGTAATTGCCTCAACCTCAATGCCGGCAATTTCGTTATTGCGGATACGCAGCTCCTTAACGGTACCGTCAGCCAGAACAGCGTTGATAATGTCTTCGGTCATAGTTTCGCCGGTATGTGCCAGCACTTCGCCTGCACCGTTAACAATATCTGCTGCCACTTCTTTGCCGTTGAAGTTATGCATCATTGCTTCCTTCAGCACATTATGAGCAAAGGTATCGCTGATGTTGATGCGGACATTTTCGATATCCTCACCGTTCATATCTTCGTCGGAATAGAGATTGATTTCTTCAACACCTGCATCATTGAGCTTAGCAAAAAGCTCTTCGGTGATGTTGGTATCTGCTTCAGCAATCAGGTTGCCTTCTTCATCAAGTACGCCGGAAGCCAGGGTACGACCCATAACCTTTTCGCGGATTTTGTTCTGGCTTGCGCCAAGAACAGCCTTGCTCAGACGGCTGCGTTCCTTAACCAGGTTCATACCAACGATATCGCAATCATCCTCACGGACAATTACGTCCTGTGCAACGTCAACCAGACGACGAGTCAGGTAACCGGAGTCAGCGGTACGCAGTGCGGTATCGGCCAAGCCTTTACGAGCACCATGAGAAGAAATGAAGTATTCCAAAATAGTCAGGCCTTCACGGAAGTTAGATTTGATAGGACGGTCAATGATACGACCGGAAGGATCGGCCATCAAACCACGCATACCGGCCAGCTGACGAATCTGCTGTTTGTTACCGCGGGCACCGGAGTCAGCCATCATGGATACAGGATTGAACTTGTTCATGGTGGATTTCATCAGTTTATCGGTAACCTTATCGGTTGCTTCGTTCCACAGGTCAATTACCTTACGATAACGTTCGTCATCGCTCATCAAACCACGGCGGAAGAGGCGTTCAACCTTATCAACCTCATGCTCTGTTGCTTCCAGAATAACTTCTTTTTCAGCAGGAATCTGAATATCGGAGGTTGCGATAGAAATACCGGATTTACAAGCATTATCGTAACCCATTTTCTTAACAATATCCAGAATCTCGGCAGTACGCAGGTTGCCGTACAGCTTGTGAGCCTTAGCAACGAGTCTGCCCAATTCTTTCTTGTCAATCAGCTTGCCGAGATGCCAACGTTCAACTTCAACGGTTGTTTCAACAACATTGCCGGAAGCATCCAGACGCTTTTCAACAACCTGATCTTTTTCTTTATGATAGTAACGCATTTCCAGAGGCAGCTCGCCATTGAAAATAGTGTTACCTACAGTTGTAACTACCAGGGACATACCGGTTTCACCGACAGCTGCACCCTTTTCTTCATCATAGATTTCGCTGTTGGGAATATAAACCTCGATAGGTACTTGCAGATCTACCGCATGGTGGAAGTAAGCCAGCTGAGCTTCATCTACGCTGCTGTAGCGGGTTCCTTCACCCTTAACGTTCGGGTCATCCTTGCTGGTCTTTTCAATAGTCAGATAGTAGGAGCCCAAAACCATATCCTGTGTAGGAACAGCAACAGGCTTGCCGTCTTTCGGTGCCAGGATGTTGTTTACGGACATCATCAGCATACGTGCTTCAGCCTGAGCCTCAACGGAAAGCGGCAGATGGACAGCCATCTGGTCACCGTCAAAGTCGGCGTTATAAGCGGTACATACCAGAGGATGCAGCTTAATAGCACGGCCTTCGGACAGGATAGGCTCGAAAGCCTGAATGCCCAGTCTGTGCAGAGTCGGTGCACGGTTCAACAGTACAGGATGTTCCTTGATTACCTCTTCCAGAACGTCCCATACAGCGTTGGTAGCACGCTCTACCATGCGCTTAGCACTCTTAATGTTAGTTGCTTCACCGCTGTTTACCAAACGCTTCATAACGAAGGGTTTGAACAGCTCCAGAGCCATTTCCTTCGGCAGGCCGCACTGATGCATTTTCAGCTCAGGACCTACAACGATTACGGAACGGCCGGAATAGTCAACACGTTTACCTAACAGGTTCTGACGGAAACGGCCTTGTTTACCCTTGAGCATGTCGGACAAGGATTTCAGAGGACGGTTGCCGGGACCGGTAACCGGACGGCCGCGACGGCCGTTATCAATCAAAGCATCTACTGCTTCCTGCAGCATACGTTTTTCATTGCGGACAATGATATCAGGCGCATGCAGCTCCAGCAGACGTTTCAGACGGTTGTTACGGTTAATAACACGGCGATACAGATCGTTCAGGTCGGAGGTTGCGAAACGACCGCCATCCAGCTGTACCATAGGACGCAGTTCAGGCGGAATAACCGGAACTACATCCATAATCATCCATTCAGGACGGTTGCCGGATTTCAGGAATGCTTCGGCTACTTCCAAACGGCGGATAGCACGTACACGGCGCTGACCGCTCAGCTCCTTCATTTCATGGCGCAATTGCTCTGTCAAAGCTTCCAGATCAATAGCTTCCAGCAGCTCTTTAATAGCCTGAGCGCCCATACCTACACGGATGCCTGCTTCAGGATATTTATCACGTTTTTCCATGTACTCAGGCTCGGTCAGCAGCTGGCCTTTAACCAGGTCAGTGCCTTCACCCGGGTCAAGTACGATGAAGCTGGCAAAATACAAAACTTTTTCCAGGCTACGCGGAGAAATATCCAGAATCAAGCCCATACGGCTGGGGATACCTTTGAAGTACCAGATATGGGAAACCGGCGCAGCCAGTTCGATGTGGCCCATACGGTCACGACGAACCTTGCTGCGGGTAACTTCAACGCCGCACTTGTCGCAGATAATACCCTTATAACGGATGCGTTTATATTTGCCGCAATGACATTCCCAATCCTTAGTAGGGCCAAAGATTCTTTCGCAGAACAGGCCATCCCGTTCCGGCTTCAGGGTTCTGTAATTGATGGTTTCGGGTTTTTTTACCTCGCCGTAGGACCAGGCTCTAATCTGGTCCGGAGAAGCCAAACCGATACGCATAGACACAAAATTATTTACGTCGATCAAGAATCATTCGCTCCCTTCTCTTACATATTAGTCGGATCATCTAAGTCACCATCGGGATTATCGGTAATAGTGAAATTACCCATATCGGCAATGATGTCACCAGAATCACTATCATCCTCGGTAGCGTCATTATCAGCATAATCATCAACAGGCTTTTCAGGTGCGTTTTCAACAACCTGGCCGTTGATGTCTAAATCAACCTCGCGAGCGGTGGTTGCAATATCGTCATCCTCATCGTCGCGTAATGAAACCTCTTCCTCGTCCTCGTTGAGAACCTTGATATCCAGACCGATGGACTGCAATTCCTTAACCAGTACCTTGAAGGATTCAGGAATACCAGGATCAGGTACATTTTCGCCCTTAACAATTGCTTCGTAGGTCTTAACACGGCCAACAACGTCATCGGACTTAACAGTCAGGATTTCCTGCAGGGTGTAAGCAGCGCCGTATGCTTCCAGCGCCCAAACTTCCATCTCACCGAATCTCTGACCGCCGAACTGTGCTTTACCACCCAACGGCTGCTGGGTAACCAAGGAGTACGGGCCGGTGCTGCGGGCATGGATCTTATCATCAACCAAATGGTGAAGCTTGAGGTAATAGGTCAGACCAACGGTAACAGGGTTATCGAAGGGTTCACCGGTACGACCGTCATACAGAGTGGTCTTAGCAGTTTTATCAATGCCTGCAAGCTCCAGTGCATCAGCAATATCCTGCTCATGCGCACCGTCGAATACAGGTACGGAAATCTGTACTGCTTTTACGCTCTTGCCACCGAATTTATCAATTTCAACAGTTTCCGGCATACCATATTTTTCATAATCGTAGCCGTAATGCTCTAATTTCTTAGCGGTTTCGGAATTAGCCAGCTCTTCCTTGAAGGCTGCTTCAAATTCCGGAGTACCTTCTGCTGCGCCGGTTTTTTCAACGGCATTCAGCTTAGCTGCCAGGTTGGTAGTATCAATTTCCATACCCAGCGCACGTGCTGCCCAGCCAAGATGGTTCTCCAGTACCTGTCCGATGTTCATACGGGAAGGTACGCCCAACGGATTCAGTACGATATGTACCGGTTCGCCGGTCGGCAGGAAAGGCATGTCCTCACGTGCCATAATACGGGAAACGACACCCTTGTTACCGTGACGGCCTGCCATCTTATCGCCTTCGGAAATCTTACGTTTCTGGGCAATATGTACACGAACCTGTTCGTTTACTCCCGGCGGCAGATCATCGCCGTTTTCACGGCTGAATACCTTAACGCTGACAATCTTACCTGCTTCGCCGTGCGGTACACGCAGGGAGCTGTCACGTACTTCACGCGCTTTTTCACCGAAGATTGCACGCAGCAGACGTTCTTCTGCAGTCAGCTCGGTTTCGCCTTTCGGAGTAACCTTACCTACCAGAATATCGCCGGGGCGTACTTCGGCACCGATACGGATAATACCGCGTTCATCCAGATCCTTCAGAGCTTCGTCGGATACGTTAGGAATCTCGCGGGTAATTTCTTCTTTACCAAGCTTGGTATCGCGGGCATCACAATCATATTCTTCAATATGGATAGAGGTAAAGATATCAGCCTTTACCAGATCCTCGTTCAGCAGAACAGCATCCTCGTAGTTATAGCCTTCCCAAGGCATATAAGCAACGATTACGTTGTGACCTAAAGCCAGCTCGCCATGATCGGTAGCAGGGCCGTCAGCCAGAATCTGCTTTTCGGTAACCTTGTCGCCTTTGAAAACGATAGGACGCTGGTTAACACAGGTACCTTGGTTGGAACGTTTGAATTTCAGCAGCGGATATACATCCACTTCACCGTTTTCTGCACGTACACGGATTTCGTTGCCTACTACGCGGATAACTTCGCCGGCACGTTTAGCCAGAACGCAGACACCGGAGTCGGCAGCAACCTTGTATTCCATACCGGTACCGATAATCGGAGCCTGAGTGCAGAGCAGAGGTACAGCCTGACGCTGCATGTTCGCACCCATCAGAGCACGGTTAGCGTCATCGTTCTCCAGGAAAGGAATCAGCGCGGTTGCGATAGATACTACCTGTTTAGGAGAAACGTCCATCAGGTCAACCTTATCCGGAGTAATGGAGAGGACATCATCCTTTGCACGGGCGGTAACACGCTCGCCCAGGAAGTAGCCGTCATCATCCAACGGTTCGTTGGCCTGTGCTACGATATATTTATCTTCTTCGTCCGCAGTCATGTATCTGATTTCTTCAGTTACACGTTTATTTTCTTTATCAACAACACGGTACGGAGTTTCCATAAAGCCGTATTCATTGATAACAGCATAGGTGGACAAAGAACCGATCAAACCGATGTTAGGACCTTCAGGCGTCTCGATAGGACACATACGGCCATAGTGGGAGTTGTGTACGTCGCGGACTTCATAGCCTGCGCGCTCACGGGACAGACCGCCGGGGCCGAGGGCAGACAGACGACGTTTATGAGTCAGCTCTGCCAGAGGGTTGTTCTGGTCCATGAACTGGGACAACTGGCTGCTGCCGAAGAATTCCTTAATAGCGGCAACAACAGGACGGATGTTAATCAGAGCCTGCGGGGTGATAACCTCGTTGTCCTGAATGGTCATACGTTCTTTTACTACACGCTCCATACGGGAAAGACCGATACGGAACTGGTTTTGCAGCAATTCGCCAACGCAGCGTACACGACGGTTGCCCAAATGGTCAATATCATCGCCGGTGCCATGGCCATCCATCAGGTTCAGCAAATAGTTGAAGGAAGCAAATACATCCTCATTGGTAACAGTATGCATTTTTTCATCGATACCGGTGGTGAACATCAGAAGCATTTCTTCTTCATGGTTCTGAACCTTGACAGCACGCAGACCGCGTTCGTTATAAATGCCGCTTTCTGCTATCTTATCAAGATTTTCATCGGTCATCTTAGTGCCTGCCGGCAGGATGATTTCGCCAGTTTCTTCATCAGCAATAGCCTCAGCCAGTACGGTACCGCTCAGGCGGTTGCGCCAGCCAAGCTTTTTGTTAAGCTTATAACGGCCAACATTAGCCAGATCATAACGCTTGCTGTCGAAGAAGGTGTTTTCAATCAGCTGTACGGCGTTTTCCAGAATAACAGGCTCGCCCGGACGCAGCTTCTTGTAAAGCTCCAGCATAGCTTCATCTCTGTTAGTGGTAGTATCCTTTTCCAGAGTTGCCAGCAGCGCAGGATGATTGCCGAAGCAAGCCAGGATCTCATCATTGGAAGACAAGCCCAGAGCACGCAGCAGCACGGTTGCCGGAACCTTACGGGTACGGTCTACACGAGCAGAAATAATATCATTAATGTCAGTTTCATATTCAATCCAAGCGCCACGGTTAGGAATTACAGTAGTACCGTAAATCTTTTTACCGCTGGGATCCATAGTTACACTATAGTAAACGCCGGGAGAACGCACCAGCTGGCTGACGATAACACGTTCAGCACCGTTGATAACAAAGGTACCGGTATCGGTCATCAGCGGGAAGTCGCCCATAAATACAGAGGATTCCTTAATTTCGCCTTTTTCCTTGTCTTTGAAAATCAGGCGTGCTTTAACGTTCATCGGTGCAGAATAGGATTCATCTCTCTCCTTGCACTCTTCAACGCTGTATTTAGGAGTTCCTAATTCAAAGCTTTCAAAGGAAAGCTCCAGATTACCTGCAAAGTCTTTAATAGGAGAAATGTCATGCAGAATCTCCATGAGGCCCTTTTGAACGAACCATTCGTAGGATTTTCTCTGGATATCAATCAAATGAGGCATTGCCAAAATTTCATTGATTCTTGCATAACTATACCGAGTCCTATCACCTACTGGAACCGGTTTAAACATGTAATTCCTCACCCCTTCTTGTATTATCAGCACACTAAACTCGGCGAATCATGCGTGACAAAAAAAACAACAAGGTTCTTACCACAAGGACCTTGTCAGTTGTCTTCGATGATCTGCCTCATCTTTCATTATAAGCAAGATACGCCGTTCAACCACTGACCCGGCAGTATTTGTTGTCAAAATTTACACCTGCAAAAATAATAATGATGTAGTATGATATGTTATCATAAATTACGCAAGTTGTCAAGATTTTTGTCAAAAAAATACAGACACACCATCTTCGATGTGTCTGTATTCGCATAGGCGCAGCTTATTCAAAGCGGCCTTTAAGTACAATCTCTTTATCCAGCAATGCAACCTGGCCTTTAGCAAACAATGCGTCGATATCCAGGTTTTCGTCCAACACCAGCAGGTCAGCATCCGCACCGACTGCAACGCAGCCTTTTACACCGGTTTTGCCGAGCAGCTCGGCAGGTGTAGAGGTCAGCAGCTTGATAGCCTCCTCCAACGGCAGACCGCGACGCACCAGACTCTTGATAGTCAGATGCAGATATTTAGGAGAGCAGTAGGTCAGACCAATGCAGTCACCGTTTTCATTGAACTTAGGCTGAGAACCGAAGGCGTCACTGCTCATCGTCAGGTGGTCGGTGCTCATGCCTTCCCAGCTCAGGATTTCCATAATCTGCTCTGCACCGATTTCCATATCCTCATCAGTGCTGCCGGCAGTCATGTCAAAATAGCCGCCGCGACGTACCAGCTTTGCGCCTTCTTCCATCAGCTCGCGAGTACGCAGCATATGAGTCGGCAGGAAGTTCTTTGCAGGAACATCGGAATGGTCCAATGCGTAGAACAGCGGGTCCAGTTTGCCGATACCAGAACCCATATGCATGGTTACCAAACCGGCAACATTAGCCAACAGGCCACCGCGACGGGTTGCGGTAGCAACCTCAATCAGCTCCGGTCCCTGAGGATTAGAGCTACGATGATCGCTTACTGCAATCTTGGTGCCGATAATCGGTGGAACCATCATGATATCCTTTTCGATAGAACCGGTAATGGTCGGAGAAGGGATACCGTAAGCACCGGTCAGGCAGTAGGCGGTAATGCCTTCTTCCGTCAGTGCGCGTGCTTTAGCTACCAGGTTTTCTACACTTCTGGTTACACCGTCTGTACCCAGCAGGCCCAGAACAGTAGTAATACCGCAGCTGGTAATCTGGCTCAGCATTGCTTCGGGTACGCGGGAAGCAGGGCCCTGCTCACCGCCGCCGCCGGTGATGTGCATATGCATATCAATGTAACCGGGCAGCAGCTTTTTGCCGCTGAAATCAAATACCTCTACTTCAGGCATGCCTTCGTAGCCTTCAATTTTATCAGCAATACGCACTACCTTATCTGCAATAACCAGCACATCCTTTTTGCCAAGATGAGCAGGTGCGTAAACATCAGCGTTTCTAATAAGTTTAATCAAAATTGTCACTTTTCCTTTCATTGCGTACCAAGCAACGGCTCAGTACTGCCGACATGCTTGCGCAGCCGGCTTATTTCTTTTCGTCTTCCAGCTTAGCGATACCGATACCGGTGTAGCCGTAGAACAGAGCGATAATGAAACCGGTGTAGCAGAGAATTGCCCACGGAGCATAATCCAGAGTTTCAATACCGGTGCAGGCGGCCATATAAGCACCTGCTGCAGACCAGGGTACCAACGGGACAAATACGGTACCTGCATCTTCCAATGTACGGGACAGGTTCTTCGCAGCAAGACCTCTTGCTTTATAAGCATCACGGAACATTTCACCGGGAATCAGAATGGACAGGTAGGAGTTACCGGTGCACAGGCCCATGGTAATGCAGGAAGCAACGGTGGAAGCAATCAGATCGCCGGTGCTCTTAGCAAAGGTCAGGATTTTTTGCAGAACTACTTCCAGGCAGCCGGCCTTGCTCATGATACCGGCAAAGCAGAATGCGCAGAATACCAGCAGAGTGGTACCCATGATTTCAGCCATACCACCGCGGTTCAGAAGTTTGATAATCTGAGGAGCAGCAGTAGCGGGGTCAAAGCCGGGAGTGGTCAGCATAGAAATTTTAAAGCCTTTTACAGTAGCCAGCAGCAGGTTTTTCAGGTTGATGTTTTGGAAAATCAATGCTTCTGCGCCAGCCAGAACAGTGGAAGCCATCATAACCGGCAGAGTCGGTTTCTTAAAGATAGAGCCTGCCAGAATCAGCAGTACAGGCAGAATCAGCAGAATGTTAAAGTTATACATGCCATCTAGCTGAGTCAGCATAGTGCTTACTGCTTCAGAAGAAACATCGCCGCCGATATTGCCCTTTAAGCCTACGAAAGCGTAAACAACCAGGGAAATAATAGTTGCCGGAACAGTAGTCCAGAACATGTGAGCAATGTGCTCATAAAGAGTAGAACCAGCTGCAACCGGTGCCAGGTTAGTGGTATCGGACAGCGGGGAGATTTTATCACCGAAATAGGAACCGGCGATTACAGCACCTGCAGTAGCTGCCAGGTTTACACCCAGAGTGCTTGCAATACCCATCAGTGCAACACCCATAGTAGCAACGGAGCCCCAGGAGGTGCCGGTTACGATAGATACTACTGCGGTAATCAGGAACGCGGTTACCAGCATGAAGGTCGGGTTTACAATCTGTACACCATAATAAATCATCATCGGGATAGTACCAGAAGCCATCCAGGTACCAACCAGCGCACCAACGCAGGTCAGAATCAGGATTGCCGGCATGCCCTTAGCAATCTTCTGGCAGATTTCGTCCATCATTTCATCCCAGGTAACACCAACGCGGTAAGCAATCAGGCCGGCAATAGCAGCTACCAAAAGCAGCAGCGGCTCGGTTGCGTAACCCAGATAACCTTTGCCGACAGTCAGAATAACCATCATGGCAATAATAGGAATAACGGATTCCGTAAAGGTTGGCATACGCCTATTTGTTTTTTCTTCAGTTTTTTGCATATCCTTTGACATAATACCCTCGTTTCTGCCAGTCATCTAGCCGGCTTAATTTTGCGCAAGCAACGCTATCTATAAAAATTTTATCATTATAGCTTAATTATCTCAACAGTTTTCTTTATCTATACTTATTGGAATTTTTCTTGTATACATAAGCAATTTATTCGCCGTTCTGTATTTTGTATACAAAATTTGTACTATAATTCGTGGACATTTGCTTAACCATACGCTTTTTTATACTAAAAATTTAGGACTTCTTCAAACATGCTGAAGAAGCCCTAAATTAAAAAATCAATAAGATTATTTTCCCTGTTATAGTATTTTGATAAATTATTCTTATATAAAGAACAGAAAGTAAATTAACCCTTTATCTTTTCCTGCGACTCTTTTAAAAGCTCCAAAAAGCGTTTTGTAGGCAAGGTAAAGTTAAATTCATAATCATAAAGAACCGATATAGGCATATTTCCCGAATACTTGACAGGGAATTCGACTAATGTCCCCTGCTCCAGTTCCTTCCTTACCTTTACCCGCGGTGTCAAGGCTATACCAAGATTCTGCTCAACTGCCATCAGCACGGATTCCGAATCACTGAAGGTCAATATACTTTGCAGACGCGTGAAATCAACCTTAGATTTCAGATGCTTATAGTATACCTCGCTTGCAGGATAAGCAATAAAGGGATAATCATAAATATTATTGTTTTCTCCCATCTGTTCATACAGTTCTTTGGAGGCTACAAAAACCATCGGCTGATTCCAAAGCTGTACACGCTTGGTATAAAGCGGCTGCACATCAATATGCACAAAGGCAAAATCATACAGCTTTTGTACAAAAGCATCATTTATTGTCGATTCTACCGTCATACAGCGGTTGACCTCTATATCCAGCTCGGGAAATTCCTTTTTGAGCTTCAGCAGCACAGGCAAAAGATAAAAGTTTATGCCCTGAGTAGAAACGCCTATTTTCAGACTGTAATTCTTCTTTTGAAACTGGCGCATTACCTCCTGGCTTTTCTGATAATCAGCCATCAGCTGCTGTGCTATCGGCACAAAGTTTTTACCTGCCTGCGTCAGATAAACATTCTTGCCATCTCGGGTAAAAAGAATAACGCCGTATTCTTCTTCCAAAGCGTTGATATGATTGCTGATTGTAGGCTGGGTAAAATTAAGATATTTCGCAGCCTGCGTAAAGCTGCGGCACTGTACAACAGTCAAAAAAGATTGATATACTTGGATATTCATTTCGGATATTCCTCAAATTCTTATATTTCATCGAGAACAGGTACAAAATATGCTTCCACGCCGGTAATTTCTCCCGGCTGCAAACGCACAAAGGTTTCCGACGCTTTACCGTTGATTACAAAGCAGGAATAAGTGTACTTGCCGGTTGCCTCACCGTTATCTGTTTCCTGCTGTACATCTGCTGAAGGAACAAACTGCTGGTAAATCAAATCGCAGTCATCGCATTCCTCTGCCTCGTAGCTCGTTGCACCATCAGGCTCTACAATAGCAATGCCTGCACCCTCACGCCCAAAAATAGGCTTCTTAATATAACGCTGACCTGCCAGCGGCTTGCTGTCCAAATAGGTCGGCGTTAAATGCGCAGCCAACAGTTCTTCCTCCTGCGGTGTCCAGAAAAGACGATGCTGATATAGATACCATGCCAGTGCCAACAGCGCTTTATTCTGCAGTACAATGGATTTTACAGGGTTAACCAGATCCACAGCCCCGAAATTTGCCAGCTCCATAAGTTTTAAGCCTACAGGATAGCCGTCTTCGCTTTCATCATCCATCAAAAGCTCCAGCGGATGCAGACGATACAGTATATCAATTCTATCTTCCTTATGGAATATTTCATTAGGAATGTACACTCCGTCATCATGTACTATAAGCTCATCTAAACCGACAAGGCGACAAACGAATGGCTGCTTGCTCAAAATGCGTTCACGCAACACCTCTTGCACACGCTCAAATAAAAATTTGGCGTTAGCCCAATCCTCACTGTAGCCTTTATCAGCAGCAAAAGCAATGCGCACTACATCCTTATCTGCATATTTAGGCTGTTCCAACAGCTTTAAAAAGGGCTCTGCCAGCTCCTCACCATCTGAACGCGGCTGCAAATGCAGGCCGTACTCCTTAGCAAAATATGCTTCCGCTACCTTGTTGGCATAAAAGGTTTCCGGCAAGGCGCAGGGTGTATCCGAATTAATTTCTACCAGCTTATAGCAGCCGTCGGTATTCTTTACAAAGTCAAGACGGCTGATATAGCTCACATGGTCCGAGTTATCCGCAAGGATATACGGTGTGAGCTTATCCGTCATATTAAACAGATTAAAGGGCATTGCGCCATTATTATTGGTACGCAAAGCCTCTGCCAGGCGTGACAGTGCTGCTGTAAGGCCGGCACTGATGCGCTGCAGCTCCCGCTTATTGGCATTGCTCATCAGCAGCGCGCTGATAGTAGGATAACGGTTTTCCCACTCCGGCGCATCCACATACGGCATCATATTCAAATCAATTTTATCAAGCCATGTATCAGGCTTACGGTATTTATACATCTTCATCACCTCAGGAAATTGCGCTGCCGCTGGAGCGGCTCATGCCACTGCCGATGCCGCTTTTGCCTGTGCTTCCCGTACTGCCGAGCTTGGAATTTTGCGTGCTTCCTGCAGTTCCCTGCTGCACAGTAGAGCCGTTGGCGGTGTTAGCGTTTGGTTTAGGATTAGTAGACGAGCCTGCGGGTGCAGTATTCTGCTTCTGGTTAGCTGCAGGCGCAGTTCGCACACCTGCCATCGGGCCTACACCAAAGGTACGGCCGATGAAGTACCAGGGAAAGAAGCCATGAAAAAAGTCTCCGCCGTTATCTTCATCCTTCTTTTCATCTTGATTATTCTGAGCAGAGTTATCATTCTTCCACTCACTGTCTTTATCGTTACCACAGCCTGCAACACCTGTCAGCATAACTACCGCCAGCGCACCGGCCAAAAGCTTTTTACGTTTTTCATCTGTAAGCATATGAAACTCCTTTATAAAAAATCTCTATCATTTTTACACAGCAATATAGTAGGTCATCTTTCATATTATAGCATAAGAAGCAGCTGAATTGCACTATGACTATGCTTCATTCACAAAATCAAAAAACTCCCGACACACCTAAGTGCAGCGGGAAGCGGATTGCAGACGAATCAACAATCTATGGGTGTTCTTATGAGTGAATCTTTTCATTGTTCATCAACCATGCAAATCCTTTTGCCATACGCAAAGCAGGTTCCTTAAAATGACTTCCCTCATTCCAAACAAGAATACTGATCAACCTATGATCTCTTAATGAGCAATACACATCATAAATATCATTTGCCACCTGTGACAGAATTTGGTTGCGTGTCTTTGCTTCCTTATCGCCAAGACTTAAATAGACTCTATTGGTTAATATTTTGTTGTTATGTACAAAATCAACAAATTTAGGAAACCACACAGACGTAGATACTGCTGCTATACCTTCTAATAAATTTGTTTGATAAGCCGCCCACAATACAAATAATCCGGCTAAGGAATAGCCACCAGCAAAAATCTTTATATCTTGATGCTCACTTAATAACGGAACAATTACTTCATTTTTTATACGTGTTAGAAGTTTTTCCGCATTGCCAGCAAAGGCAGCATCTCCAAAAATCGGCTCTGCCATCCATGGCGAAAGGTCGTCATTCCAGCTATCAACCTGCACTCTGCGTTATAGCTTTTATATGTGAAAGCTCCTCTTCAATAAACGGCAACTCGTGTTCTCCTATTATTTGCAGCAAGACTATTTTTGCATCGCGATTGCCTTGATAATTGACTTTCATCCTCTACTCGCCTCTTGGTTCCGTTGCAAATATTATATATTCTTTGAGGCAGAAAATCAAAAAACTCCCGATACACCTAAGTGCATCGGGAGTCTGATTGCAGACGAATCAACAATCTATTGTGCTACTATCGTAGCAAACAAGATTATTTAACTTCTACAGTTGCGCCAGCAGCTTCCAGTTTCTCTTTCAGAGCGTCAGCGTCAGCTTTGGAGATTTTTTCTTTGATAGCTTTCGGAGCGCCGTCAACCAGCTCTTTAGCTTCTTTCAGGCCCAGGCCAGTAGCTTCGCGAACAGCTTTGATTACGCCGATTTTGGAAGCGCCAGCGGAAGCCAGGATTACGTCGAATTCAGTTTTTTCAGCTGCAGCAGCTTCGCCGCCAGCAGCCGGAGCAGCAGCAACAGCTACCGGAGCAGCTGCGGATACGCCGAATTTTTCTTCCAGAGCTTTAACCAGTTCGGACAGCTCGAGTACGGTCATGGATTCAATAGCTTCGATGATTTGATCTTTATTCATTATAGTTACCTCCAATAATAAGTAAGTTTTTATTTTTTAAGCTGCCTTATGCAGCATGCCGCAAATTAAGCGGACTCTTTTTGTTTGCGTACAGCTTCCAGAGCATATACGACATTGCGGATAGTACCTTGAAGTACATTGACAAAACCGCTGATAGGAGCATTCATGCTGCCCAGCATCTTGGCAATAAGAACTTCTTTCGGCGGCAGAGAAGCCAGTGCTTTGATTTCGTCAGCACCGATAACTTTGCCATCAAGAACGCCAACTTTAACTTTCAGTTCTTTGTTTTCTTTTGCGAATTCGCAAACGATTTTTGCAACTGCAACAGGATCTTCCGGGGAAACAGCGATAGCGGTGTTTTTCTCCAGAGAAGGTTCCAGACCTTCAATACCAGCTTGTTCTGCAGCAATACGCAGCAGGGTGTTCTTAACTACATTGTAGTGAACGCCAGCTTCACGCATTTTGCGACGCAGCTCGGTATCCTGAGCAACAGTTAAACCGCAGAAGTCAACTAAAATAGTGCATTTGGAGTTAGAAAGCAACTCTTGAATTTCAGCAACTTTAGCTACTTTTTCAGGTCTAATAACTGCCATTTAGATTGCACCTCCTTTTTTTGATGTTTTTATTAAATCAAAAAGACCTCTCGGCCGTAGCCGGAGGTCGGAAGGTCTAATATATCTTCACGCTCCAGCCTCGGCAGGCGTAGTTAAAACTTACGCATGTGGCACCTGCTGTCTATGGCCCGATTATCTTCTGATTTAGTAAAATTAAGTAAAACTACAATTATTTGTCGCTGTTAGCTTTCAGGACGTCAACTTTAACGCCAGGGCCCATGGTGCAGGACATGGTGATAGTCTTCATGTACTGACCTTTTGCACCAGCCGGTTTAACCTTAACCAGGGTGTCAGCCAAGGTCATGTAGTTTTGTAACAGTTGCTCTTCAGTAAAGGATGCTTTACCGATAGGAGCTTGTACGTTGCCGGATTTATCGGTACGATACTCGATTTTACCAGCTTTGGATTCCTTAACGGCACGGGTTACGTCCATGGTAACGGTACCAACCTTCGGGTTAGGCATTAAACCACGAGGGCCAAGGATTTTACCAAGACGACCAACAAGACCCATCATATCAGGGGTTGCGATGCACACGTCAAATGCCATCCAGCCGTTCTTGATTTTATCAACATATTCTTCACCGCCAACGAAATCTGCGCCGGCAGCTTCTGCTTCTGCAACTTTGGGGCCTTTAGCAAAAACCATAACGGTCTTGGATTTACCAGTGCCGTTCGGCAGAACCAGTGCACCACGAACTTGCTGATCAGGGTATTTAGGGTTAACGCCCAGACGGAAAGCAACTTCAACAGTGCTGTCAAATTTGGTAGAAGCGGTTTTCTTAACCAGAGCTACTGCTTCTTTCGGAGAGTAGAATTTGTCAGCTTCGATTAATTTCAAAGCGTCATCATACTTTTTGCCCATTGTTATAAAATCCTCCTATGTGGTACAAGCGGCTTTTGCCTCCCACTAAATTGAGAAGACTACTTAAAATTAGTCTTCGATTACAATACCCATGCTACGTGCAGTGCCTTCTACCATTCTCATAGCAGCTTCAACGTTTGCAGCATTGAGGTCTTGCATTTTGCTTTCTGCGATTTCGCGAACTTTGTCACGACCCAGTTTAGCAACTTTCTTTTTGTTAGGTTCACCAGAAGCCTTTTCCAGACCAGCAGCTTTTTTCAGCAGAACTGCAGCCGGAGGGGTTTTGGTTACGAAAGTAAAGGAACGATCTTCGAATACAGTGATCTCAACAGGAATGATGAGGCCAACTTGTTTCTCGGTACGTGCGTTAAATTCCTTAACGAAGGCCATGATGTTAACACCAGCCTGGCCAAGTGCAGGACCTACCGGAGGAGCCGGAGTAGCTTTAGCAGCCGGTACCTGTAATTTTACCATTTTAACGACTTTTTTCGGCATTTAATTACACCTCCTTACTCAATTTCTTCAACTTGTGTAAAGTCAATTTCAACAGGAGTTTCGCGTCCCATGATATCAACGAGTACCTTCAGTTTACCCTTTTCTTCGTTGATTTCACTGATTGTGCCTTCAAAATCCATGAAGGGCGCAGTCTTGATGCGGACTCTCTGATGTAACTGAAAATCAATTTTTGCGGGTTTGACAGTTTCTTCAACTTCCATACCCATCGAAGGCATAATCTGCCTTACTTCTTCAGCTGTAAGCGGAGTCGGATGGGTAGAATCAGAACCGACGAAACCAGTTACACCTGCAGTATTGCGGACAGCATACCAGTTGCGCTCATTTACAATCATTTCCACCAGTACATAGCCTGGGAAAACTTTATGCTCAACAACTTTTTTCTTGCCATCCGAAGTGATTTCAACCTCTTTTTCCGTAGGTATTTCAATACGGAAAATTTCATTTTCCATACCCAAGGAATGAACTTTTCGTTCCAGGTTTGCGCGCACTTTATTTTCGTAGCCAGAATAGGTATGGATTACATACCAATGTTTTCCTTGCTTTTCTTCTTCCATGAATAAACGGAAAGCAACGCTTCCCCTTCCCTCCTTACTTAAGCCTTACAGCTCATTATTGCAAAATCATGCGGAATAACATACTAAAGATGGAATCAATAATCCAGATTAGAGCTGCGCACAAAACAACTGCAATAATTACCACTATAGTGTTAGCAATAAGCTCTTGTTTGGTAGGCCAGGTAACCTTTTTTAATTCTACTTTAGTTTCACTAAGAAAGGTTGTAATGCTGAATCCCTTATTCTCAGTGTCTGTAGTTTCCGGAACGGCCATCTTGTCACATCCTTGCTATTACTACCCGGTTACGCACAAGCCAATATTATTTGGTTTCTTTGTGCAGAGTGTGTTTTTTGCAGAACTTGCAATATTTATTGAGCTCGATACGATCAGGATCGTTCTTTTTGTTTTTGTTGGTTTGGTAATTTCTCTGTTTGCACTCAGTGCAAGCCAAAGTAATCAGGTTACGCATTTAGTTACACCTCGCTTACGTACATAATAATAAAACCAATCACAAATTGTCGCTAATATAGAGTAACACAGTTAACACTTTATGTCAACTATAAATATCCGTCTGACGCAAATTTTTTCTGTCCAAACAGTTCTTAATTACTCTAAAGCGTTTCTTTGGCAATCAGTCTTAAAAAATCAAGACCGGCCATAAGCTGACCGGTCTTGTATTTTGCATTACTATGCCGGAAAAATTATTTCTCTTCTACTTCGGAAACAACGCCAGCGCCAACGGTACGGCCGCC
>ERZ779850.278-NODE-278-length-67116-cov-28.991679_pt1 | contig 67116 bp, 42 predicted proteins | sample MGYA00511249_ERZ779850 | MGnify/ENA primary metagenome ERZ779850 (study PRJEB29588, sample SAMEA2162475) | human gut metagenome | biome: human gut; feature: human-associated habitat; material: faeces | place: Denmark | collected 2008/2010 ...
TTGTATAATCATAGCCCCAGGTTGGCTTGCCTACCTGGGGTCAGTTGCGGAAGAAGAATCTACCGCCGAAGAGCGGTTGTATAAATCACGGGGTATATTTTAGCAAGTAATTTTGCATCGGCGATTTCGGAAAAGACGTGGCGATGGCATTTCTACAACCGCACTTCGGCGGTAGTTGCGTGTGCCACTGGTGTCACGGGGTAGGCGAGCCAACCCCGTGCTAACATATACAACCGCACTTCGGCGGTTTTCCGCCACGCAACATCTTTCTACAACCGCACTTCGGCGATTTCCCTCTGTGGATGTACCGAGGAGTGGAGGTTAGCACGTCTATGCCTCATGCGTCATTTGCTCATCGAAGCGACAGAGAACAAGTCTTGTTATTTTTGTCTTTGAGCCAATGATTCGTAAAACTTTGCGATATTGCTTGCCATGAGGTTTGGCAGAAATCCAAGTGCTGCATCCGAGATAGCTTTCGGTATTCCCCATATAGCTTCTGCAATAGAACCTACTATAGCACCGATGGTATCACTGTCGCCACCGACGGCGATGGCATAGCGGATGGCTTCTTCAAAGCAGTTTGCCTTATTGATAATTCCGAACACAACAGGCATTGTGCCTTGACAAGTCTCGTCAAATTTGTTGCTTCCGGGAGCGGGATTCACCCATTGAGGGTAAAATTCCTTCATTGATTCAAGCATAGCGTCTTTGCCGTGTTTGCGGGCAATGAATATGGCAGATGCGGTGGCGACAGCCCCTTTGATGCCCTCTGGGTGGTTGTGTGTAGGGAGAGCCGTTTGCTCAGCTTCGCGCTGCACGTCGTCCAAATTGTCAAACCACCAAGCTACTGGAGACACGCGCATTGCAGAACCGTTTCCGAAGCTGTTGTAGGGCTTTGGATTGCTTGAGGCAAGCCAGCGTGCGAAGCTGCCGCCATACGCTCCCATGGGGTTCGGATAAGAAGAACACCAGAATCTAAGGCTTTCCTCATAACTGATACCGTTGACGAGAGCATAGGCAATAGCCAAAGTGCAGATGCTGTCGTCTGTAAAGCTGCATTCGTCAGTAAATAGCTCGAAATTCAGGTCATCGGTGTTGTTAAACTCGAAGCGTGATCCAACAATATCACCTATTATTGCTCCAATCATGATTTATCTTACGGCGTTTTAGTTCTTGGTGCGATTAACTTTCCTTGCCGTATTGCGCAACAACTTTTTGGCAACGGCAACGATAGTGCAAATATAGGCAAATGTTTTAATTCCAACAAGACGTTGTGGATTGCGGGGTCATTCGGAATTGAACACTTTGGCAGGGATGTAATTTGTGGCTTACGCTTTATTTTTGGTGGGAGGATATACTATTGTTGCCTTCTTGCCGTTATTCTTTAAGCGGGAGATGCATTCCTGCCTGAATGTTTATGAGCATAAGGAAAATCATATATATTGTGACGGCGGTTATGGCCACGTTCTGGACAGCCAGGGCGCAGGACGGCACTGCCTACAATTATCTCAACATCCCAACGTCGTCGCACGCATATGCGCTTGGCGGTGTCAATATCAGCGTTGTCGATGACGATATTAATCTCTATGAGCAGAATCCGGCTTTGCTTGGCCCGGAGGTGGATATGCAGGCCGGTGTGGGCTATATGCGCTATCTCGGGAGCAGCAACTTTATGTCGGCGCGTTTTGCAAAGGAGGCTGGAGAGCATGCCGCTTGGTCGGCTGGAATAACGTATTTCGGCTATGGCTCGATGCGGGGGATGGATCAGACGGGTGCTGAAACGGGGTCGTTCAATGTGAGCGACATTGCGTTCAGCGGGATGTATTCCCACGATTTCAACGACCGCCTGCGGGGCGGTATAAACATGAAGTTTCTGTATTCAAACTATGAGCAGTATAATGCGTTTGCCATTGCTGCCGACTTGGGTATAAATTATTACAATCCCGACAAGGATCTTTCTCTGTCGGCGGTTGTGAAGAATCTTGGCGGTCAGGTGAAGCGTTTCGAGGATCATTACGACCGTTTGCCGTGGGATGTGCAGCTGGGCTACTCGCAGTCGCTAAAAGGCGGTCCGTTCCGCTTGTCTATAACAGCTCATGGATTGACAAAATGGCATTTGCCGTACTATAAGCTCAAGGACAGCAACGACACGCATTCGGAGCTTGTGAAAGAGGATAAATTTATGAGCAATCTGTTCCGGCATTTGATTTTCGGACTTGACTATGCCCCGAGCGATAAGTTTTATGTGGCTCTTGGCTACAATCATAAGACGAAGACAGACATGGCTACCTTCGCGCGCAATTTCATTTCGGGATTCTCAATGGGTGCCGGATTGAAATCGTCGAAATTCCGTGTTGGCGTGGCGATGGCGCAGCCCCACACGGGAGGTTTTACTTTTATGGTCAACCTGTCGACAAACATCTACGAATTTTAACCACGCATACAATATGGACAATAAACGACTCATTACAATAGCCATCGACGGCTTTTCATCGTCGGGTAAAAGCACAATGGCAAAGAAACTTGCAAAAACCATAGGCTATGCCTATATCGACACTGGCGCAATGTATCGTGCCGTGACGCTTTACTGCCTGCGCAACGGCTTGTTTGACGGCGACCGCCTCGACACCGAACGTTTGGAAGCAGCGTTGCCCGACATCAATATCACGTTTGGAGTTGATGCCGACGGAAAAACGCAGACAATGCTCAATGGAGAAGTGGTGGAGCAGGAGATACGCCGTATGGAGGTGTCGTCAAAGGTGAGCATCGTTGCCGCAGTAGGCAGTGTGCGCCGCGCTCTTGTCAAGCAGCAGCAAGCCATGGGCAAGCAGAAAGGCATCGTTATGGATGGCCGCGACATAGGCACGGTGGTGTTTCCCGACGCTGAGATGAAGGTGTATGTCGACGCGTCGCCCGAGACGCGTGCCCGCCGCCGTTACGAGGAGTTGCGCGCCAAAGGCGACAGCGTGACCTATGAGGACGTGCTTGCCAACGTGTGCGAGCGCGACCGTATCGACACCACGCGTGCCGAGAGTCCGCTGCGCAAGGCCGACGACGCTGTGGTGCTCGACAACAGCAACATGACAATCGCTGAGCAGGACAAGTGGCTGCTCGATCTTTACAATAAACTGTCAAGTGCCGAATAGTTGATGGCAAAGGTTGAAATCGATAAGAATTCGGGGTTCTGTCCGGGAGTGGTGACGGCAATCCGAAAGGCGGAGGAGGAGCTGGCGAAAAGCGGAAGCCTTTACTGCCTGGGCGACATTGTGCACAACTCAAACGAGGTGGAACGGTTGCAGAGCAAGGGGCTGGTGACCATCACGCACGACGACCTGCGCCGTCTGCACGGAGTGAAGGTGTTGCTGCGCGCCCATGGCGAGCCGCCTGAAACATATCGCATCGCCCGTGAGAACGGCATTGAGATAATCGACGCCACCTGTCCGGTGGTGCTGATGCTTCAGAAACGCATCCGCCGTTCTTTCGAGGAAAAAGAGCGTCCGCAAATCGTGATTTACGGCAAAGTGGGGCATGCAGAGGTAAACGGACTCGTCGGGCAGACCGACGGGGAGGCGATTGTTGTGGAGGGTGTCGACAACATCGATAAAATAGATTTCAGCCGCGATGTGGTACTTTATTCGCAGACCACCAAGTCGCTCGACGGGCTGCGCCAGATTGAGCAGGAGATAGCCCGGCGCAAGCCTTCAGGGCGGTTCGAATGTCACGACACGATATGCCGTCAGGTGGCAAACCGGATGCCGCGCATGCGCCAGTTCGCACAGGAGCACAGCCTTGTGCTTTTCGTGAGCGGACGCAAGAGCAGCAACGGAATGATTCTTTATAACGAATGCCGCAACGTGAACGCCAACACCCACATGATTTATACTCCCGACGATATCGACCCGGCATGGCTTGACAATGTCGAGACAATAGGCATCTGCGGAGCCACGTCGACACCGTTGTGGCTTATGACCGATGTGCGGCAAAAAGTGGAGGAAATGCTCAATGGCAGAAAATGACATTGTCTACGGCGACCAGCTGTCGTTTCTCAACGACTTGCGCCACAAAATGAACCTTTCGGCAGAAGAAGAGTCGAAACTCATCAAAAGCTTGAAATTCGCGCATTTTAAGAAAGGCGAGTCTGTCGACGGGCAAAACGAACTGTTGAAAAATATGATTTTCCTCATCAGAGGCTCGGCTCGCACATATTATATCGAGCGCGGGCGCGAGCACAATTTCGCCTTCACGTTTGCATCGCATTTCCTTATCCGTCCGGAAACGATTATCCGTTCCGGACACCATCATATCATCATCAAATTTATGGAGCCGTCTGATGTGTGCTATGTGCCGCTGCCCGACCTCAATCTTCTCGACAAAAGCCGGCAGGGTGAGGTGTTTAAATACATCAGCCTCGGACTGTCGAGCTATGCCGACTTTCTTGAGGAACAGATGGTGATGCTCCACAAACCAGCACGCGAACGCTACCAGTGGGCATTGGAACGCTATCCCAACATCCTCGACCTTGTGACGGTCACACAGCTCGCTTCCTTCCTCAATCTGACAAAGGAGACAATCTACCGCATCCGCAGCGGAAAATACTGAATTAAGAATTATTTGCATTTTATGGACGTCGGCATTATGCACCGGCGTCATTTTTTTGTATGACATAATAATTCGTGAAAATCCTTGTATAATCCGTGACTAAGCAATTCTTGTGTCAGATTTTTTAATCAAATAATAAAATTTTGATATTTTTTTTGTGCTTTTATTGGCAAATTGTTTGTATATTAAATTTCCAATGCATAATTTTGCATTGGAAAAAGCTGTTGACATGAGACAATAGTTGTTGCTTTGGGACAGAATTAAAAACAAATATTAACAAAAAGGACAAATGAGATTATGAGGAAATTTTATTTAATTAACGCACTGATGCTGCTGTTGACGTTGTTCTCGTCGGCTGGCATCAGCGCTGCAGTGACGACCTATCCTTACTCGCCCGACTTCAAGAGTGATGACGGATGGACAAAAACAACCACAGGCAAAGGCTCTTGGAGCAGATCCAGTGGATATTGGCAAGCAAAAATCACCATTGGTGACAGCAAAGCTTACCTGTTCAGCCCTGAGTTGCAGACGAAAAGCGGCAGCCGCTACACTTTTACATATACATTCAAGGTGGGTAGTACGAGGTACCCAAATGAAAAATTCACAGTTTATATTCTGAAAAGCGCAACGGCTACAAGTCAACAGTTGTATTCCAAAGACTACGAGTTGAATTCGGATAAACAATCAATCACCGACAGTTTCTTTTTTGATTCAAAAGACGGCAGTCCGATTTATTTCTGCGTATACGACTGGTCAAATGGTTCAAGCGCATACATGCTTGACTTCACATCATTCAAAGTTGAAAAGTCGATTCTTGAAACAAAGCCAAACATGGTGACGGGCCTTACCGCAGAGCGTGGAGCGAATGAGGCAATGACCGTAGCACTTGGATGGACCAATCCGGCGACCTACAACACCGGCGAATCTCTCTCAATCAAGCAAATCAACATCTATCGCAACGACGTGTTGCTGAAATCGCTCACCGACGCTGCGTCGACCGCCTCCGGCGCTGCCGTAAGTCTTACAGACGAGGTGCCGGCATCTGGCTACTACACATACGGCGTCGAGATTGTCGATGCCGACGGCAAAAAAAGTGCCACGGCAAGCGTGCGCACAGCCTACGTTGGGCCTCTCGCGGCAATTGCCCCTCCCTACACACTTGATTTCAGCGATGCAGAAGAGATGGCGTTCTGGAAAACCATAAACGGCGACAACACCAACAATTGGAGTATCAAAGCAGACCATGCCGAGATAAAAGCCGACGGTAACAAGTCAAACGACGACTGGTTTGTCAGCCGTCCGTTCGCGCTCGACGCCGCCAAAGCCTATAAGCTCTCGTTCACGTCGGCTTTCTCAAATCCTGCCAACGAATTCAACCTTGACGTGATGATGGGTTCTGGAGTCTCTGCCGAGGCAATGACTGAACAGATTGCCAACGTCAAAGCAGAGAAGGACAAAAAGACAGTTGTGACAGAAAAGGCATTCTCGCCAAAGAGCACAGGCACAGCCTACATCGGATGGCATGCCGACAATGCGATGTATTCATCGTCATACTACAATAACACCCTATCGCTCAGTGACATCAGTATAGTGGAAATACCTGTGGTGCCAAACATCGCCACTGGCGTGAAAGCCACTCCAGCCACCGATGGCGCTATCTCTGTGGCTCTCGAATGGACCAACCCGACAACAAGCGAGACCGGACTTCCGCTGACAAATCTTTCAGCCGAAATCTATCGTGATGGAGCCCTTGTGAAAACCATTGCCGCAGCGGGTGCGAAAGGCTCGTTTACCGACACCGAGAGCGACGGCCTGACCAAAGGTTTCCACAAATATTACATAGTCATTAAAAATGGCAACGGTGCTACTTCTGCAGAGCCTGAAACCGTAGAGTCGGGTTTTGTAGGCGTACCCGAGACAGTGCCGTTCGTTTCCGACTTTGCCAACGAGTCGTCTCTTTGGACGGTAGAGGACAACAGCAAGACGTCGACAAAAAAATCGTTCACATTCACCGACGGAAAAGCTGTGATTACAGAAAACAGCAATAGTGATTTCAACGATTGGCTGATAACGCCTCCTGTATTGATGAAAGCCGGCAAGACGTATAGAGTGACAGTCAACGGCATGCACAATGGCAGTAGCTACTCCAGCGCATCGGTTGAACTGAAACTTGGCAAGAGCAATTCATCGGCGGCAATGACAACGTCTGTCGGATCCATCTCTTTGTCAAATGAGGCAAAAAACTTCGGAAAAGAGTATGCAGTTGAAGCCGACGGAGCATACTGCCTTGGCATACATATCAACGATGCCGGTTACAAAATCACGACAGTGACCGTCAACTCCGTGACAATCGAGGAAATTGCCACTATCGCCAAACCTGTGACTGCCGCTTCGGCAAAGTCGGTTGGTGAGGAAATGAAAGTGGAATTGAAATGGACCATGCCGGCAGAGTCGACACTTGGCAAAGCCCTCACTTCAAAGCTCACGGCACGAGTGCTGAAAGACGATGCGGAGATTGCATCGATAGCCGACCTTGAACCAGGCAGTGAAGCCTCGTTCATCGATGAGAATGCCTCTTCAGGAATCAACCGATACAGCATCATTGCCGTCACTCCGACCAATGATGACGCTCTCGGCGGCGACAGCGAGCCGGTTAGCCTCGACAGCGACTGGACTGGCGAATGCAAGCACACACCGTTTGTTTCTGATTTTGTCAACGAGCAGGAGCTTTGGACTGTAATCGACGACAGCGGCACTACAAATCCGGAGAAATTCGAATTTGTCGACGGCCATGCTCAGCTCTTCGAGCGCAACGGCAAGGCCGACGCCGACAAGTCGCTGACAAACACTATGCCCGACGACTATCTGATCACTCCGGCAATCGCCTTGGAAGCCGGCAAGACTTATAGCGTGACAGTCAACGCCGCCTGCGGTGCATCGTCGGGCAGCTCTCGGCCGTTCCGAATGCTCTATGGTCTGAAGAACGACAAAGACGGGCTGACTGCAAAAATCACTCCTTCAACCGACCCTAAACTGTCGGGAAATGCGTTCAATGACTATACCTATGAATTCTCGGTGAATGAAAGCGGCAAGTATTTCATCGGCTTCTATCTCCCTTACAGCTATACAAGCTATGCAGCCTTTATCGATGTGGCAAGCATCACGGTGGAAGAGGCTAAAACTCTGCCTGCTGTGGTTGAGAATGCATCGGTTGCGGGAACGGGAACTGACAACACCGCTGTCGTGAAATTCACGATGCCGTCATTGTCGACCGTTGGTGCCGCATTGACTGCCACTCTCAATGCCCGCATTTACCGTGACGGAGACGTGGTCGCAACATTAAGCGACCTTGTCGCCGGACAGGAAGTGACCTACAATGACATGGAAGTCGGAGAAGGCTACCACACCTACAAAATCGCAGCTGTAACCACCGGCGCTATGGGTGGAGAAGGCGAGGCTGTGGAAGTGGCGTCGCCATATATCGGAGCCGCAAAGACTGTGCCTTTCGAATCCGACTTCGCTGCGAAATCCAACTTGTGGACAGTGATCAACAACAGTTGGTCAGGCAACAATACTTTTGAATTTGTCAATGGAGAGGCAACAGCCACCGAATCATCTTCAACCTATTTCAACGATTGGCTGATAACGCCTCCTGTCAAGGTCGAGACTGGACATACATATCGCGTGTCGTTGCGTGCTAAGGTCGATTCCGGCAAGAAGTCGTTCGCTCTCAAATATGGTTCCGAACCGACAGTGGATGGCGTGAAAGCCCATACAATCACCAGCTCTGGAGAAATAGTCTCTACTGATTTTGAAACGATAGGGTTCGACTTCCGTCCGGAAACAAGCGGCATCTTCTATGTCGGACTCAACGTTATGTCGTCGGGCGATGCCAAAACCGTGAGCGTCTCTGATTTCGACATAATCATCGCTCCGGTAACGCCGAAGACTGTCGACAACCTGAGCGTTGAAGCCGTAGGCTTGGAAAACAAAGCCAAGGTTTCATTCAAAATGCCTGCGGAATCAACGATGGGCGACGTGCTGACAGGCAAACTGAGTGCCGTTGTCAGCCGTAACGGAGCAGTGGTCAGCACGCTTGCCGACCTCGATCCGAAGCAGAGCGTGGAAGTGACCGACGAAGTCGACGCTGCCGGCGAATACACCTATAGCGTTGTGGCTGTCACTCCTGACACAGCCGATGCCCTTGGCGACACCAGCGCTGCCGCTACAGTAGAGTCGGGATGGATTGGCAAAGGCATTGAGCCGCCATACGCAAACAGATTTGATTCTGAGTCAGACATTGACGGATGGTCGGTTGCCTCGACCTATTCTTATGGCACCATAAACTGGAACTACAACAAAGAAAAGGGTTGCATGCAGTTGCGTCCTGTCGCCTATGGCGATAAGGAGTTCTGGCTGATTTCAAAGCCTCTGTGCTTGGAGAAGGCGGGCATCTACCGTCTCACGTTCGATGCCTGGATGCAATCAGAAGCCGCCGATCTTTTTGTGTATGTCAGCTCCAGCCCTGACTATAAAACGATGACCACACAGATTGGCGAGCCATACTATCTGATTGTTGCCACTCAGTCGCCTGAAATCGTATTCAGCACTGCCGGCAATGCCGACGCGTCGACGCCTGGCGACATCAGCTCCGACGCGGGCAACTACTATCTCGGTTTTATGGCTACGGAAATCAGCAACTACTCCAATGTGTATCTTGACAATATCGAGATAGAGCCTATTGTGACATCAACCGTACACACGCTTTCGGGCGAGGATATGAAAATGTATGTAAGCAATGATGTACTCCATATTGTTTCCGACACCGACACCGACATCGACAACATCCAGATATACGCTATGTCAGGACTGATGCTCGCTGCCGCCGACAATACCAATGAAATCAGCTTGCAGCATTTGCCTGCAGGTGCGTATGTAGTGAAAATAAAAACAGACAAACAAATTATAACATCTAAAATCATTAAGTGACAAGATTATGAGAAAACATATTTTCTCGCTTTTGGCTGCGGCAATGGTATTCCCAATTGCCGCCCAAATGCGGAGCAATAGTAGTAGCCCTGACACAAGCGGAACCACACCGTTTGTTGTCAGAAAGGCTGAGCGTATAGCGTCATCTTCGCCAATGCGGACGCTGTCGGCTCAAAAAGCCTCGCCAAACACACCGACTCCCTACGATGTGCCGTTTGTCGAGGACTTTTCAAGCAGTTCAACGCTTGGCGATTGGTATGTGCAGGACGTGAACAACAACGACGAATGCTGGTCGTGGTGGGAAGCCGGCGGATGCGTCCGGATGTCAAACTTCGACCAAGCCGAATGCGACGACTGGCTGGTGACGCCTCCTGTCAATTTGGGAAAGGACGATGTCTACACGTTGTCGTTCTCCTACAGAGCGCAGAGGGCTGCAAACCCTGAAAAAATGGAGGTGACGATTGGTAAGTCGGAATATGGCACACGCCACACCGTCAAGTTGGTCGATCTGCCGAAAATCACCAACACCAAGATGGAGACTGTAACCATAAAACTTCCTATTGAGGAGGATGGCGCATACTATGTCGGATTCCACTGCTACAGCGGCACCGACAGCTACTACCTATGGCTCGACAATGTCAAAATTGAGCAAAACGGAACAAAAGCCGGACCGTCGCCTGTAACCGGACTGTCTGTCACTCCAGGCGCCGCCGGCGCTATTCAGGCCACTGTGGCTTTCACCACTCCGTCGACTACAACAGAGGGCTCTGCTTTGGAGTCTTTGTCGGCTGTCAAAATCTATCGCGACGACGAGCTTATCAACACTTTTGACAATCCTGCCGTCGGAACGGCTCTGTCATATCTCGACAGCAGTGTGGCTCAAGGCAACCACACATATCGTGTAGTGGCTTTCAACGGCAAGGCTGAAGGGGAGAAGGCTGAACAAAACGTATATGTCGGTGTCGACACGCCGCTGAAGGTTGCTGCGCTGACTGCCGCTGAAACAATGGAGGGGGTAAAACTGTCATGGGACACTCCTGCCGGTGTGAACGGTGGATATGTGGGCAACGATGTGGTTTCTTACAAGATTGTGCGCTTTGACGGGGAGTCGGAGGACGGCACGGTAATCGCCGAAAACGTCAAAGGAAACACCTTTGTCGACAACGGGCTTGGATATGATCTGCAGCACTACGTGTACTATGCCATCTCTGCTGCAACGGCAACGGGGGCAAGCGAGATTACGGAGAGCAACAGCTTGATTACGGGCAAGCCATACGCTCTGCCGTTTGCTGATTCTTTCGGATATGGAACCCTTAAAAAGGCTCCGTGGTCGATGGTGCAATTGAAATCATATATTATTGATGCCCGCTGGGCAATCGTGGCAATGGGTTCGAGTCCTGTCTGCCCGCCGACCGACGGCGATGACGGTATGCTCGGTTTCGTGGGCTATGGCTCATGGACGGCGGGCACATCAAGCCGACTGGCTACTCCTGCCATCGACATCAGCAAGGCAAAGTCGCCTTTCGTGTCGTTCTATCTGTTCCATTACGACTCGTCGGTTACTGAAAGTGTCTACAACGAAGAAACCGAATCGTATGACACTGTTACCACTACCTATGATGACAAACTGAAGGTGGCGGTATCGGCCGACAATGGTGAATATCAGGTTATCGACGGTGCGGAAATCCGGCTTGACGCCAACAATGGTGGTTGGACATACTATGAGTTCCCTCTCGATGCGTTCAAGAGTGCCAAGAAAATCTCTATCGGACTTATCGGTGAGGCTGCCGGTGGAGGCAACATTTATGTTGACCAACTGCTTGTCGATGACAAGTATACTGCCGACATCGAAGGCTTGACTCTGCTCGGCTCGCAGAAAGCCGAAGTGGGCGAAACGAAAGAATATGTTGCCACAATCCAGAACAATGGCACGGTGTCTACCAAAGACTATACTGTCGACCTTTATCTTGACGACGAGATGATTGAGTCGAAGACTGGTCAGGGTGCTGCTATATTTGCCAACGGTGGATTGAAGGTGATTAAATTCAACTTTGCTCCTCGACTTAAGGACAGCGGACGGACGCACAAGCTGTATGCGCTCGTAAACTATGCCGACGACCAATGTGCCGCCAACGACTCCACAAACGTGATTTCACTCGTCGTGCCGGCTATGCAGATCCCGCAGGTGACCGACCTTCAGGCAACTGCCGACGGCAACCGCGTGAACCTTTCGTGGTCGGAACCGACTGTGCAGAACTCGGTAAACGCCGTAACCGACGATATGGAAAGCTATACTCCGTTTGCAATCAGCGGCATCGGAAACTATACTCTTATCGACAACGACAATACTGACACATATACGGTGCAGGGCATTACGGGATACGACAATGCAGGTGCGAAAATGGCTTATCAGGTGTTTAATCCTTCATTGGCGCCTATTGACCTTTCTACGGTGTTCAACCAGCGCTGGTGGCCGTTCTCTGGCGACCAATGTCTTGTGGCATTCGGCGCAAAGGAAACTGCCAACGACGATTGGTTGATTTCTCCGGAACTGTCGGGCGAGGCTCAGACCGTGTCGTTCTACATCAAGAGTGTGACGATGGCTTACGAAGAACGCTTCCGTGTCCTTTACTCTACCGACACGAAGTCGACAAGCGACTTTGTGAAAGTTGCCACTGCCAACTACTATACGCCAAACAGCTTATGGCGCAGATTCTCTGTCAAACTGCCGGAAGGGGCAAAATATTTTGCAATCCATTGCATTTCGGAGGATGCTTTCGGACTTATGGTCGATGACATTACTTACATTCCTAAGAATGCAAAAAAGAAATCGTTCGACTTTATGGGCTACAACGTCTACCGCAATGGCGTGAAGATAACGTCTGAGCCTGTCGGCGAATCGGAATTCTCGGATGCTGTCGCCGAGCAGGGCGACTACTGCTACAATGTTACGGCAATCTACGACCGTGGTGAGTCGTCGTTTTCAAACGACTGCCTTGTAGAGCTTGGCGGTGGAGATGCGGTGACCGATGTTGAGGAGAGTGCTTTCAAGGCATTCGGTATTGAAGGCATGTTGCGCATTGCCGGAGCCAGCGACACGGTCGACGTGTTTGGTGCCGACGGCCGTCTCTGCCTGTGTCTTGAAGGCTCCGACAACTATACAAAACGCGTGCCTGCGGGAATATATATTGTGCGCAGCGGCAAAAATGTGAGAAAGGTAATTGTTAGATAAACTGTTGGTTTTTTGTATTGCCCGCCGAATCCTTCTATGGTGATGGCGGGCATTACATTTTCTGAAATATGAAACTGAAAATAGCAAATACAATATTGGCGTCGATTGTCGCTGTCTCGGCGAGTGCTGTTCCGTCGAGGATGCGGCCGGTGGAGGTGGTGCAACCCGACGGGTCAAGCCTGACGGTTGTGGCTCACGGCGACGAGCATTTCCATTACTATGCCACTGTCGACAATGTGCCTCTGAGCTTGGCATCGGATGGTTTCAGGTATTATGCCTCTGCGCTGAATGCCCACAATCCTGGACAGCGTTCGCCGGAGGAAATTGCTGCAATTGCCAAAATAGACCGCGATGCGGTGGTGAAAAATGCGGTGGTAAGACGAAAAATGCCGCGCGCCGTTGCCGGACCGCAGCACACTTCGTCGTTCCCGACCAAGGGCGAGCATCATTTTCTGGTGATTTTGGCGGAATTCCCAAACAAACGGTTTGTTGTGCCGAATGCTGGTACGGAATTTTTAAATATGCTCAACAAGGATGGCTACAGCAACTATAATGCAACAGGCAGTGCTGCCGACTATTATCACGCCACGTCGTCCGACCAGTTCCAGCCGATATTCGATGTCTATGGTCCGGTGATGATGGACCACGGATACGAATACTATGGCGGTGGCAGCGACGACTCTGCCGCTGGTGCGATGATTGTCGAGGCTTGCCGGAAGATTGACTCTGAGGCCGACTTCTCGATATACGACACCGACGGGGATGGAGAGGTGGACAATGTCTATGTGTTCTATGCCGGACTTGGCGAGGCCGATGGAGGCGATCCGTCAACGATATGGCCGCATTCATGGAATCTGTCCGATCAGGATCGGGAGGCGGTGTTTGACGGTGTGAAAGTTGAAAGCTATGCTTGCTCGCCTGAGCTTGACGGGCAGAGCAAAATGAATGGCATCGGCACGTTCTGCCATGAGTTCGCACATGTGCTGGGGCTGCCTGACCTTTACAACACGTCGTCGATGACAACGGCACTGACTCCTGGCGACTGGTCTTTGATGGACCGGGGATCGTATACCAACGACGGTCGCACGCCGCCGCTGATGAGCGGATATGAGCGTTACGAGCTTAACTGGACTGTGCCGCAGGTGGTAAGCCACCCGAAGAATCTGACTATCTTGCCGATTGTGAACAATGTGGTATATCGCATCAATACGGAACGCGACAATGAGTATTTCATTCTCGAAAACCGGCAGCAGTCGGGATGGGATGCTTTTGTGCCTGGACATGGAATGCTCGTGTGGCACATCGACTATAACCCAAACATCTGGGATCGCAATGTGGTGAACCGCGACCCGAACCATCAGTATGTCGACATTGTCGAGGCTAATGGTGGAACGTCGTCGACTCAGGCCGCGGGTTTTCCGTTTCCCGGGTCGGGTAAAGTGACGAAACTGACCGGTGTGACGTCTTGGAGTGGATATGCCATCGATTTGCCGCTCACCGACATTGCGGAGGTCGATGGTAACGTCGTATTGAAAGTGGCGGGTGGAAAAGCCGACATTATGCCTCCTGTACTTGGCGTTCCCGTCGATGTGGCTCAAACGTCGATGACGCTGCAATGGAGTGCCGTAGACAATGCTGTCCGCTATTTTGTGGATGTCACGGCGGCCGACGGTGTCAAGGCTTACAGCCACTTTGACGTGGGCAGATCAACGACGTTTTCGGCAACCCGTCTGTCCGCCGGCACTACGTATTCTTGCAGTGTCACGGCGGCTGATGCTTTCGAGGAGTCGGCTGCGTCAAATGTTGTGACAGCGACAACATTGCCTGCCACATTCGATATGCTTCAGCCCAAAACGCTTCCTGCGTCTTCTGTTTCCGATTCTGGATTCACTGCCAATTGGGAGGAGCTTGACGGGGCTGTGGCTTATCAGCTTACTGTTTGCCTGCGCAATCGTGGCGGTTTTTCTGAATCGGTGTGCGACTTCTCTGGGAAAGTGCTCGCCGACGGATGGTCTACGTTGGCATCAACGTTCAACAGCGCGCCTGGATTCTATGGTGAGGCTATGCCTGCTTTGCGTTTCGAGGCCGACGGTGAGTCTCTGACATCGCCTTTGTTCAGTGGCGACATCAGAAAAATATCGTTCTGGCATCGTGCTTCGCGGTTGTCTGAGGGTGATGCTTTGGTGGTCGACGGTGAATATGGCGATGGATGGCGCACGCTTGCAACCGTCGCTGCCGTAAAAGACAAAGGCGGATTGCTTACGACTGTCGACGAGAGTCGTGGCGAGATTGCCGATGGATGCCGACGCATGCGTTTGTCGATGAATGGCAAAGGCATTGTGGCTGTTGATGATGTCGTGGTGGAATATGGCGGAGAGGCTTCCGACACGCCTGTTGCCGGATTCAACGGGGTTGATGTGGGTGGCAGCACGTCTGCCGTTGTCACTGGGCTGGTTGACAATTCTCGCTATGTCTATAGCGTGCGTGCGTTCAACGGTTCGGTCTACTCGATGCCTTCTGAATTTGTTGAGGTAAGAACTGGCAACGATGCTGTCGCATCGGTTGCGGCGCCGGCAAATTTCATTGTGGAAGACGGTGGCATACGCATGCTCCTTGACGGCGCTGTTTCGGTGTGGGGCATTGATGGTGTCTGCTGTTTCAACGGCAATGCTTCAAGTGGAACGCTGATAGAGCTGCGCGGCGGTGTCTATGTGGTCAGAACGGCCGACGGCGTAGGCAAATGCGTCGTGAGATAGCCGATGCCTGCACAATAAAAAACCAGCGGATTCATCATTTCGATGAACCCGCTGGTTTTTTATTGTTGACTAATTTCTCCGGCAGTCGGAGCAGACGCCTTTCATCACGTAGTTGACGCTTTCGAGCGTGAAACCGTCGGGCAGATGCACGAGCGGTACTGGCAGTCCGCGCAGACAAAGCGTGCGATGGCACTGTGTGCAATAGAAATGCACATGCAGATCCTCTACCTCACACGTGCAGGTGTTGCTGCAAACTGCATATTTCAGCGCGCCGCTGCCATCGTCAATGCTGTGCACAAGATGGTGGGAGAGAAACAGCGACAACGTGCGCGACACCGTGGACTTGTCGGCCGTTTCCAGCATATCCACAAGGTCGAGCAGCGACACTGCCTGACTTGTGTGCAGCATTGTGCGCAAAATCAGGAGACGCATCGCCGTTGGCTTGATGCCGCGGGCGGAAAGTTTGTCAAGTAGCAGTTGCTCGTCGGTCATTCCGATCAGTCAAGACAGTATTTCTCGATGTTTGAAATCATTTCTTTGGCGTTTATGGCGCCTGTTGTCGAGTTGATGGCTCCCGACTTGTCGATATACACAAACGTGGGCATAGCCTCGATGCCGAACACATCGCCGGCAAGCTCTTTCTCTTTGTCGACGTCGACGCGATAGAAGTCTACTTTTCCGCCATATTTTTGGGCAAGAATTTCAATCATCGGAGCCATTCGCTGGCACGGACCGCACCATGTGGCATAAAAGTCGATGACACACGGACGTGCGCCCAAAAACTTTGGCATATCGCCGCTGAAATCCATCACTTTGCTGTTGAATCCATCGATTGTCAGGTCCATCACGCTTGCGTTTGGATTTCCCGTTGAATCCTCTGCCTGGACAGTCTCTTTGGCAGTCTCTGCCGCGGCGGTTGAATCGGTGCTTTTGTCGGCGTTTCCTTTGCCTCCGCTACAAGCCATGAGCGTTGACAGTGCGGCGGCACACGCTATAGTCAAATACTTGTTCATATCGTTACAGTTTTTCAATCTTGAATCCAGCCTCTCGCACCAGTTCCTCGATGCGGGCATCCGAAGGGGTGTCGGCGGCAACGGTCAGCACTCTGTCGGGCGACTTAAGGTCAATCGACCATTGGTCGGCGGCAAGTTCCTTGCTCAATTTTTCTCCGATAGCCTTCACGCATCCGGCGCATTTGGCAGTAGTCTTGAATTTTCTTTCCATAATTTTGTAAACCTATAATTTCATCTCTCCTATAGCAAATATCTTGCCAACAGGTAGGTGTGGTGACTATTTCTTCTTTTTCTTTTCGGGTGTCTGCTCTGTGCGCGGACTTATGATTTTGCGGTAGCGGGCATCGTCGTTGATAATGCTCAGCGCTTCCTTATAGATGTCGTTCTGCTCGTTGACAATCTGGAAATACGCGCCCGTCGAGAACAAATCATTGGCTATCGCCGCTTTGACAAACGTGCGGAGCATCTCCTTTGATTTGGCAAACTGCGACTTGTCGAAGTCAACCTTCTCCGCTTTGCCGGCGTCAACAAGATTGTTGAGCATCTCGTCGGTCACCGTGAACTCCTTGATGAATTTCTGCGCGTCGGGATACTGGGCTTTCAAATCGGCGCGGTTCTTGTCCACATATCGTAGTGCGAACTGTGGAATTATGCCTTTGGCTACAAGACGGCGGTGATAGTCGGTGTATTGTGTGGTGTCGAGCGGCACAAACACATCGGGCATGATGCCGCCTCCGCCATAGACGGTGCGGTGCAGACGCAGGGTGGTATGTTTCAGCGAGTCGGCGAAATGGATGCTGTCAGCGCTTTGCAGCTCGCCGTGGTTGTAGCGGTCGATGATGTCCTTGTCGTAGTCCTCGCGGTCGCCTTTGACATACGGCTTCTGGATGTTGCGTCCCGAAGGGGTGTAATAGCGTGCGATTGTGAGGCGGAACGATGAAGAGTCGGGCAGCAGAAACTCGCGTTGCACAAGGCCTTTGCCGAAAGAACGGCGGCCTACGACCACACCGCGGTCCCAATCTTGAACGGCTCCTGAGAGAATTTCGCTTGCCGACGCTGAAAACTGATTGATCATCACAACAACCTTCTGTGTCCGGAATGTACCCGAGCCGTCGGCGTTAAGGTTCTGTCGCGGACTTTTGCGTCCCTGGGTGTAGACTATAAGGTTGCCGCGGTTGAGCATCTCGTTGGCTATTTGTGCGGCAATCTGCATATATCCGCCGCCATTGTCGGTGAGGTCAAGAATCAATTGCTGCATGCCTTGTTTCTTGAGTTTTGTGATGGCGTCTTTAAACTCTTTGTATGATGTGGCGGCAAATCGCGACAGGCGGATATAGCCGGTCTTCCCGTCTGCCATATACACGGCGTCGATGCTGTTCAGCGGGATGTCGTCGCGCGTGATTCTGAATTCGAGCAGCTCGGCATTGCTTCCGCGTTTCACCTTGATGTTTACCTTCGTGCCTTTTGGACCACGAAGGCGCTTCATAATGTCGGTGTTCTTCAGTTTGCGTCCGGCGATGATGGAGTCGTCGACGGCGATGAAACGGTCGCCAGGCAGTATGCCAACCTTTTCCGACGGACCGCCGGCAATGGTCTGCACAACGTAGAGCGTGTCTTTCTGCATGTTGAACTGGATTCCGATGCCGCTGAAGCTGCCCTGCATCGTTTCCTGCGACGATGTGGTCTCTTCTTTGGTGCTGTATGACGAATGTGGGTCGAGATTCTCAAGAATTCCCCGCACGGCGTTTTCAACAATCTTTTCCTCGTCGACATTGTCAACATAGAGATTGTTTACGATGTTTTCCACCATGAGCAGTTTCTGTTGTTGCCGCGAAGCGGAGTTGCTGCGCGAGTATTGCGCGGATATGCCAAAAGTCGCCGCGGCGCATATCACAGCGGCGGCTAAATATTTTATTTTTTTCATTTTCGCAGTCTGTTATATTGTTGTCTAAATCTCAAAAGTGTATCCCGGCGGAAGCAGGTCGGTCACGTCGCGTCCGAGGCTTATCAACTCGCGCACGATGGACGAGCTGATGCTGCCATACTCAGGAAGCGTGTAGAGAAGCACGGTCTCCAGACCCGCAATCTTGCGGTTGATGTCGGCAAGCGTTTTCTCGTATTCAAAGTCCTTAACTGTTCGCACACCACGCAGAATGTAGCGTGCGCCGCATTGTTCGGCTGCCTCGACGGTAAGTCCGCTATAGGCAATCACCTCCACTCGGGGTTCATTGGCATAAAGGCGTCTGATGGCGTCAAGACGGTCTATTTCGGGAAGGAAGGAATGCTTCTTGCTGTTCATGCCCACAGCCACCACGATTTTGTCGAAAAGAGGCAATGCGCGTTCCACGATTGAATGGTGTCCGATTGTAAAAGGATCGAACGAACCCGGGAAAATCGCTATACGTTGGTTCATAGTCGTATCGTTTAATGAGTCATGTCCATATTGTCGTTGTCTTCCACGACAAGGTTGTCTACTATAAACAGCTGGCGCTCCATTGTGTTCTTGCCCATATAGAACTCCAGCATTTCTTTCACGGAGTCTTCCTTGCGCAGCTTCACTTGGTCAAGGCGCATGTCGGGACCGATGAAATCCTTGAACTCATCGGCTGAAATTTCTCCAAGACCTTTGAATCGTGTGATTTCAGCATTCTTGCCAAGCCGGTTGATGGCTGTTACGCGTTCGTCGTCGGTATAGCAGTAGTATGTCTCGTCTTTCACCTTCTTTTTTCCTCGCGACGTGTTTTTGTTGCGCACGCGGAACAGTGGCGTCTGGAGGATATAGACGTGGCCTTTCTTTACTAAGTCGGGGTAGAACTGAAGGAAGTACGTAATCATCAGCAGGCGGATATGCATTCCGTCGACATCGGCATCGGTCGCGATAATCACCTTGTTATAACGCAGGTTCTCGATGCCGTCGGCAATGTCGAGGGCGGCGTCGAGCAGATAGAACTCTTCGTTGGCCTTGATGTCTTTCTGCGACTTGCCAAACGTGTTGAGCGGCTTTCCGCGGAGTGAGAACACTGCCTGGGTCTCAACATTGCGCACTTTGGTGATCGTTCCCGTTGCCGAAAGTCCCTCGGTTATGAAAAGCGACGTGTCGTCGCGCCTGTCGCCTTTGGCGTCGCAATAATGCACGCGACAGTCGCGCAGTTTCTTGTTGTTGAGGCTCGCTTTCTTGGCGCGTTCTCGCGTCTGCTTGGTCACGCCGGCGATGGCTTTGCGCTCCTTTTCGCTTTCCTGAATCTTGTGGAGCATTATCTCTGCCGTCTGCGACTCGATGTGCAGATAGTTGTCGAGCTCGCGTTTGATGAAGTCGCCGATAAATTTCGCAACTGTCAACGAGCCGTCGGGACTCATGTCGCGTGAACCGAGTTTTGTCTTAGTCTGCGACTCAAACACCGGTTCCTGCACCTTGATGCTGATTGCAGCAACCATACCGTTGCGGATGTCGGAATATTCGAAATTCTTTCCGTAAAACTCCTTGATTGTGCGCGAAACAGCCTCTCTGAATGCCGACAGGTGAGTGCCGCCCTGGGTGGTGTGCTGACCGTTGACAAACGAATAGTATTCCTCGCCATACTGGTTGGCGTGGGTTATAACCACCTCGATGTCGGTGCCTGTGAAATGCATTATCGGGTAAAGGGGGTCGTTGGTCATATTCTCGCGCAGCAGGTCGACCAGACCGTTGCGCGAATGTATGCGCCGACCGTTGTATACGATTGTGAGACCGGTGTTGAGAAACGAGTAGTTTTTCATCATCGTCTCCACAAACTCATCGTTGTATTTGTAGTTCAGGAATATGTCCTTGTCGGGAACAAACTTGACATACGTGCCGTTTTCCTCGTCGGTTGGGCATATTGGGCAGTCGTCGGTGATTTCTCCACGGCTGTAGCACACTTTCTTTTTCTCGCCGTTGCGGCATGAGGAAATCTCGAAATATGTCGACAACGCATTGGTGGCTTTCATGCCCACGCCGTTCAGACCGACCGACTTCTTGAAGGCGTCGGAATCATACTTTGCGCCGGTGTTCATCTTCGACGATACGTCGACAACCGACTCCAACGGGATGCCGCGGCCATAGTCGCGCACTTCCACGGTGCCGTCGTCGGTGATGTTCACAACAATCTGTTTGCCGAAACCCATGGCAAACTCATCGATGGAGTTGTCGATCACTTCTTTCAGAATCACATAGATTCCGTCGTCGGAATGCGAGCCGTCGCCCAGCTTTCCGATATACATGCCAGGGCGTTTGCGGATGTGCTCTTTCCAGTCGAGCGTCTTGATGTCGTCGCTCGTATAGTCTGCAGCCGTTGACGCCTGCTCAAAATCCAAATCTTCTGCCATTACCGTTGTCTTTTAAATATGGCGGGCCACTGAGATTTCAAGCTCGTTGAGGTCCATGACGCGTTCGGCTATGGTGCCGTTGCGGTCAATGATGAATATTGCTGGAAGAGAGCCTACGTTGTAGTTCACGAGATTCTTCGACTGCGCTCCGGCGGGGTCGAACACTGCGGTCCACGGCAAGTTCTTGGCTGCGTCTTTCCATGAAAATTCAGAAGCGTCATAACCCACCTGATAGATGCTGAATCCGCGTGAGGAATATTTCTTGTTGATGTCGGCGAGGATGCGGTTGAACTCCGGCGACTCTTTGGCTGCGTAAGTGGTGAAATTGAGAAGCACCACCTTGCCGCTCACTGCAACGTCACTCAGTTTGCGCACCTTGCCGCCGGCGTCTTTAAGGGCAATGTCGAAATAGCCGATCTGGTTGGCGTGGATTGTGTCGGAAGGTGAGGCATTGCGTGGCTGCATGCGCATGCCTGCCATGTATTCGGCCTCCATATATTTTGTCAAAGGATTGCCTTCGCGGAATGTGCCGTAGCCAGTGGCAACAGCTCCGATAATCTTAAGGTCGGCGGCGTTGGATGGGTCAAACAGGCGATGTCCGTCAACGATTTTCTCCACTGTATAATAAGCCACGATGCTCGACGGGTCTTTCAGAAGTCGCTCCGTGAGTTCTCGCTTTGTCTTGACATAATCCTGGCTGTCGGCAGCCTTGCCCGACAATGCCTGGACTTTGCGGTTCACCTCGGTGAGCCAGATGGCGTTGTCTGAGCCGGTCAGGGTGTAGCCGGTGTCGAAATTAGCCGTGTCGGCTTTCAGCTCGATATGGTCGAGACTGTCGATGGGGAAGTAGGCATATCTGCCATTGTATTCCAATCTGTAGATTTCAGGGAATGCAGGGGCGGCGCCATGGTAGGCAAACTTGCCGTCGCCATCGGTCTCGATTGAGTCGATGTTCACCCACACGCCGTTGTCGGTGCGCTGCACAACCATTTTCTTGTTTGCGGCGCCGTCGATTGTTCCTTTAATCTCAAAACTATTCTTATCGCCGCAGGCATACAGCACCCCGGCGAGCATCACGAGTATATAAAGCAGTTTTCTCATTACAGTTATGTTTTTATGCCCCAAAGTTACATTTTTTCTGCGAAACTTTTCGCATTAAGGAGACAAACAAATGCATCAAGGCTCCTTTTGTTGACCCAAAACAGTCCGATAATTGCTAATATTCGTAAAACATATTCAAATAACCACAATTCCGGCTCTGAATATTTGCTCATTTCAAGTTTCAACGATAATTTTGCACCATCAAGATGCAAAAAGCATCTGAAAATAGATGAAATGAAAATTTTAAGTTGTTCGATATTTGCCATGCTTGCCTTTGTTGCAGCGCCGTCGGCGTCGGCTCAGGTGTCGCGCATTGCCTTGGAAACAAGACACTGCCAGCATGAGAACTATGTGAATGTCTACGAATATGATTTCGTCGACGTTCAACCGCAATTCCCGGGCGACGACAGAGGCTTGATGAACTACATCAACCATGAGCGCAAATATCCTTGTGATGCATACCGCAGTCATATACAAGGGCGTGTGGTTTGCAGTTTTATCGTAAACACAGACGGCTCAGTCTGCAACGTGTCGGTGATAAAGGGAGTCCACCCTTCGCTCGACAGGGAAGCGATGAGAATAGTCAAGAATATGCCGGCGTGGAAACCTGGCCGGTTGGGAGGTGAGGATGTGCCTGTAAGATGCATAATTCCGATTGCCTTCCGTCTATAACAAGACCACAAATCTTTTTCATAATCTTATATTTTACCTCCTAACCTGTTGATAGGCCCGGAGGTTTTTTTATGCCATTATGCGTCGTTTTCGGGTTGTGCATACCTAATTGTTGTGAGACGCCCCATTCTCTTTACCATTTTTTTGCGATTGTAGCAGGAAAAAAGTGAAAATAACTTTGCGGTTGAAAAAATATCACAACAATCTGCAATGAACAAAACTGTATTATTACTGTCGGCTTGCTTGGTTGCTTCGATTATTCCAGCCAATGCGCGACGCAATAACAAAGAAGTTGAAAAAACGGTTACTACGACCACAACGGTGGTGCGCGGCGACACAACAATCACTACTACAACTGTAACATCGACGCCGGCTGAGCAGGAAAGCCAGCCTGGCAAACGCTCGTTTAAGTCGCGCCTTTCTCTGGGAGGATATGGCGAGGCTGTGATGACTCGAAATTTCTATAGCGACAACGTGAACCGATACTCTAAGGCGGAGGACTATAAGGATGCGAAAGGTCACAACCGTTTCGATCTGCCGCACGCTGTTATCATGCTTGGATTCGACTTCGGCCGTGGCTGGACTTTCGGCTCGGAAATTGAGTTTGAACACGGCGGCACGGAGAGTGCTGTCGAGATGGAGGCGGAAGAAACAGGCGAATGGGAGAAGGAGATTGAGCGCGGCGGTGAGGTCGCTCTTGAGCAACTGTGGATAAACAAGGAGTTCCGCCCGTGGATTCAGGTGCGCGCCGGACACATGGTGGTGCCTGTGGGCTCGCTCAACAGCAACCACCTCCCAAATGAGTTTTTCACGGTCTACCGCCCGGAGGGCGAGGCTACGATTCTGCCGAGCACTTGGCATCAGACGGGCATCAGCGTGTGGGGAAATTACAAGTGGATGCGCTATGAGGTGATGGCTTTGCCGGCGCTAAACTCTTGCTTCTTCTCGAAAGACGCATGGGTGCATTATGGCGCAACTTCTCCTTTCGAATTCACTCCGGCAAACAATATCGCCGTGGCTGCCAGACTTGATTTCTTCCCGGTGCAGGGGCTGAGACTGTCGGCAAGCGGATATTTCGGCAACTCGTTCAACAACACGTTGCAGTCTGACTTCAACGGCAAGTACAAGGACGTGAAGGGGGCTGTCACTATCGGTTCGTTCGACATGGAGTATAAAGGCTATGGTTTGATTGTCAGAGGAAACGCTACTTACGGTCATCTCGGCGACGCCGATAAAATTTCAGACTATAACCGACTTCAGATGAAAACGTCGCCCTACAAGCGCACGCTCGTGGGAAAGGAGGCTTATTCTTATGGCATAGAGGCTGGTTACAACATCCTGCGCCCGTTCTCAAGCATAAAGTACGACAAGCTGTATGTGTTCGGCAGATATGAGGCTTACGATGCCTACAAGCCTGCCAACGGAAACTACCGCGACTATCCGTGGACGGAAATCAAGCGTATGGCCGTAGGCCTCAATTATATGCCGATGAAGCAAATCGTCATCAAGGCGGAGTATTCAAAACGGTTCTTGAAAAGTCAGTACAACGATGAGCCGTCAATATCTTTGGGTGTAACCTACACCGGCGACTTCCTTTAACTCGAAAATCAACAACAACTACTACAAATAATAATTACAATGAACAAAATCATTAAATTCCCGATGCTTGCCCTTACTGCGGCAGCAATGACTCTTGGTTTCGCTTCTTGTAGCGACAACAACGACCCAACTCCCGATGACTCTTCGGCTAAAGACGCCAAATTCGAGGCTATCGCTAAGCAATATCTGGCAAACACTGTCAACATCACTTATCAGAACCTTGCCGACAAGACTGAACTTCTCGTTGACCAGCTCAAGGCTCTCCGCGCCGACAAGACTGATGCCAACGTGCGGACTGCATGCAAAACATTCCTCGAGGCTCGCGCTTGGTGGGAGAAGAGCGAGGCTTTCCTTTTTGGCGCTGCCGGTGATTTCGGCATCGACCCGCACATCGACTCTTGGCCTTTGGACCTTGACGGTCTTCTCGTGGCGTTGAAAAACGACGCTCAGATTGCTGCGATGGATTCTGAAGACGGTGATGCTTATGCTGGCAACAAACTCGGTGCCGAACTGCTCGGTTTCCACGGTATCGAATATATAATCTTCAAGGACGGCGCTGCAAAGCCTGCCTCTGAAATCACCGACAAGGATTTGGTCTACGCTATCGCTGTTGCAGGCGACTTGCGCAACAAATGCTATCAGCTTCAAGTTTCTTGGGCTGGCGCAGACGCTTGTCCTAAAAACCGTGTCGCAAAATTGGAGGAGCTTGAGTGGAACACGACTACAACCGGCGGGTTCTCTTACAACGAGAATATGCTGAACTCTGGAAAGGCTGGAAGCACGTATGTGACTTGGACCGCAGCCATGCAGCAGATAATCGATGGTTGTATGGACATCAGCGATGAGGTCGGAACTTCAAAAATCGGCAAGCCTCACACTGGTGAAGACAAAAACTACATTGAGTCGCCTTATAGCGAGAATTCAATCACCGACTTCTACGACAACATCCTCAGCATCCAGAATTCTTATATGGGCGGAATTGAGGGCAAACGCGACGAGGCTAAATCGCTTCATGCTTATGTCAAGAGCGTGAACGCTGATCTTGACTCCAAAGTGGTGGCTGCCATCGACAATGCTCTTGCCAAAATCAAGGGTATGAAGGCTCCGTTCGTGAAGAACTACACCGACGCTTCCTGCCAGGAGGCTATGGATGCATGCGACGCTTTGAACAAGGTTTTGGCTACTGTGAAAGAAGAACTTGCAAAATAAAAAATCAATCCCATATACAACAAAATGAAAAGACAACTTACAATTGTAAGTCGTTATATGGCAATGAGCATCTTGGTATGCTCATTTGCCGCTTGTAGCGACGACAATCCAAAGCCGGGAACCGGCGACGAAAAGGAACTAAGTGAAGAGTATTATGCCGGTGGAAAACTCGGTACAACATTCAACCAGTCGGCGACTGCCTATGAGGACCCGACTGTCCCTGTTGAGGAAGGCGGTATGAGCGACCGGTTCAAGTATGGCGAATATTTCTTTGAGCGTGCGTTCAACCAGAGCAACAAGCCGTTCAACGGCCTCGGACCGCTTTACGTTCGCAACTCTTGTATCGAATGCCACCCTGGCTACGGCCACGGCCGCCGCATGGACCGCTATCGTGCAAACGACTGGGGAAACGGCTATCTGCTTGTGGTCTACGACCGCAACACGAATGCCTACTTGTCGTCGCTGACCGGTATGCCGCAGACAAAGGCGGTGGAGCCGTTCAAGGCTCCGCTCGACGAGGAGAAAATACAAATCACATGGCCTACCTACACCGACGAGTGGGGAAACAAGTTTGACGACGGTGAAACTTACGAGTTGATATATCCGGAAGTCAAGATTCCTGAGAGTGCGTTCTATGTGCCTATCGAATGCAACAACAAGCCGTTGCCTTATGCCGATGTTGAGGTGCGCCTTGAGTCGACAATCGGTATTTACGGAACTGGTCTGCTCGATGCTATCGACGATGCCGACATCCTTGCGCAATACAAGGCTGAGGAGGCTAAGGGTGCGAAGCTGAATCCTGCTATCTTTGCAAACGGCGACTTCGTGAAGAAATATAAGGACGGACACGTGCTGCGCTACACCTACGCTCTTACCCGCGGCCCGTTGCAGGACGGCCCTGGCGCCAACGCTATCTGGAACATCACCAACGTGACGCGCAGCGACCGCCGTTCTCACTATATGACGGAGGCTTATGCCAAGAAGGCGATGAACGACAAGGACGTGCAGGATAAGTTCTATGAGTATTTCCCTGACTGGAACAAGACAGGAAACGTTGCCAACGACATCTACAACTATCTTATGAACAAGGAACTCCCTGTTGAGATGACCGACGATGACTATGTTAACTTCTACATCTGGCATCGTGGTCTGGCTGTGCCTGCGGCGCGCAATCTCGACAACCCAACGGTGAAACGCGGAAAGGAATTGTTTACCGAACTTGGATGCACTTCGTGCCACCGTCCGTCATGGACTACGGGCGACGACAATTTCACCGATCCAAACGGGTTCTTCAAGAATGCCGACGCTCGTCTGCCTCGCTATCCGCACCAGAAGATTTGGCCGTACACCGATATGGTGCAGCATCGCTTGATGATGCCTAACGACATCCGCACTGGTTGGTGCCGCACAACTCCGCTGTGGGGACGTGGTCTGGCTCTCGTTTGCTCTGGTCATCAGGACCGTATGCATGATTGCCGCGCCCGCAACGTGCTGGAGGCGATTATGTGGCATGGATGCCCGGGTAGCGATGCCCGTTGGACGGTGGAGAAATTCCGCAAGCTGAGCAAGGCTGACCGCGACGCTGTTGTTGAATTCATCAACGCTATCTAATAATTTTGATGAGGGTACTGAAGAAAACGTCATTCGGGCTGATGGCAATCATCCTTGTGGTGCTTGCCGTTGGCACGATTTTACAGAAAATCGAAAGCTCTGCCGTTGCCGCCTACACAAGCCCGTGGTTCGTGGCTTTGTGGACGGTGATGGCGGTGTCGGCTGTCGCATATATGCTGCGCAGCAGGCTGTATCGCCGGCTGCCGGCTTTTGCTGTTCATGCATCGTTTGCCGTCATTCTTGCCGGGGCGCTGACATCGTGGCTCACAAGCGAACACGGCACTCTGCGCCTGAAGGATGGTGCGGAGGCAAGCGCGTTTACGCTCGACGACGGCTCTGTTGCGAAAATGCCGTTCAGCCTTAAGCTGCAACGGTTTGAGATTGAATATTATGCCGGAACAGAGGCGCCGATGGACTTTGTCAGTCATCTGTCGGCTGATGGGGTGAATGGCACCGCGTCGATGAACAATGTGTTTTCTCATCGCGGCTACCGTTTCTATCAGTCGGGCTATGACAGCGAGGGCGGATCGGTGTTTACCGTGGCTCACGACCCGATGGGCATCGGTGTGACCTATGCGGGATATGCTCTGCTGCTTGCAAGCATCTGCTGGTTCATGATGTCGGGAAAATCGCGTTTCCGCAGTTTGTTGAGAAAGATGTCGGCAAAGCCGTTGGCGGTTGTGGGAGCACTGATGCTGGCAATGTCGGCGCAGGCTTCTGATTTGCCGGCTTTGCCTCAACAGCAGGCGGAGGAGATGGGCAATCTGTACGTGCTTTACGGCGACCGCATCTGTCCGTTGCAGACTATGGCGAAAGAGTTCACAGAGAAACTTTGCGGCAACGCTACGTTCGACGGATTGTCGGCGGAGCAGGTGCTTTCTGGCTGGCTGTACTATCCAACTGATTGGAGCAAGGTGCCGATGATCAAAATCAAGAGCGCCGAGGTGCGACGCTTGCTTGGCATTGATGGCAAATATGCTTCTGTGCGCGATTTCTTTTCTGATGTCAACGAGTATAAGCTCGAGAAACCGCTCCGTGGCATTGACCGCTTCGCCGATCCTCAGGGTCTGCGCGAGGCTGCCGAGAAATTCGACATTATAAACCGTCTTACAACCGGCAAGTCGTTGAAAATATTTCCGCTGAAGGATGCTGAAGGCAAAATTGGATGGTTCTCGCAGGGCGATGACAATATCCCTGTCGAAACCGACACACAGGAATGGATGTTTGTGAAGATGAGTCTTAGTTACGCCAACGAGCTGGTGCAGACCGGACGATGGACCGACTTGTCTGACTTCTACACGAAAGTGCGCAAATATCAGAGAAAAAACGGAGGAGCGACATTGCCTTCCGACACTCGTTTCAAGGCGGAGAAGACTTACAACACCGTCAGCAACGCCCGTCCGCTTGCCATAACATTGATGTGCGTGGGGCTGGTGGCTTTCTTCTCGTTCTGCCTGTTGTCGGCACGCGGTGGCCGCCCTCGGCGGTGGGCGGTGTTGACGCTGCGTGCAATCGCGGTGGCGGCGTGGCTGTATATATCCGTTATTATCGTTCTGCTATGGTTTGTGAGCGGTCATATCCCGATGTCAAACGGCTATGAGACGATGCTGTTTCTGGCTTGGTGCGCAGTGCCGATAGCGATGCTTGCCGAGCGTCGCATGCCGTTGGCTCTGCCAATGGGCGTGCTGCTCTGCGGAATGACTACGATGGTGGCGATGATGGGCTTCTCCAACCCGAGGATGTCGCAGCTGATGCCGGTGCTGCAGTCGCCGTTGCTGAGTGCGCATGTGGCGGTGATTATGGTTGCCTATGCGCTGCTTGCGTTTATGGCAATGAACGGCATCGCCGCTTTCGTGATGCGTATGCGCAACCGCGCTGCCACAGATGAGATAACGGTGCTGAAAGAGCACAGCGAACTGTTGCTGTATCCGGCTGTGATGCTGCTCACCATAGGTATCTTTCTTGGTGCCGTTTGGGCAAACGTTTCGTGGGGACGCTATTGGGGATGGGATCCGAAAGAAGTATGGGCTTTGATCACGATGATTGTCTATGCTTTCGCATTCCATCGCGAGTCATTCCCGTGGCTGCGGAGGCCGATGGCTTTCCATACCTATATGGTGTTGGCTTTTTTCAGTGTGCTGTTCACATATTTCGGTGTAAACTTTTTCCTGTCAGGTATGCACAGTTACGCATAAGATTAAATATAATAACATTGACGTTTACTTCAATTAAGGAGGCTGCCCGTAGTGAATACGCGCAGCCTCCGCTTTTTATTCCCATAACAGAATATTGCTGTCTGGTAAAGCTTTTTACAGAGCGACATAAAATTTAAACATATTTCCTGACTTTGACAGATTTATTCTTACCGACAACACGCCAAGCCTATGGGAAAATGTTTTGCAACATAATTAACTAAAATTAACGGGGGGGGGTAATTATTGTGTTCTTGTTTGTTAATTTTGCAAATTCGAAAAACAAATTGCAAAATTATGAAGAATCAAAAAAACATGAAGAGTCCCCAAAACATGAAGAGTCCCAAAATCAGGAAGAATCCATGGTTAAACATTTCACTTAGCGACACTGTCGCCGATTGCGACAAGCCAGTAATCAACAGCCTGACGACTGCTGTTAAATCAAAGATTGTGCTTGACACACTTCCTGAACCATATCACGGCGATCCTGAGGCTAAGGTCTATCTGCTTAATGGCAATCCTGGACATAGCGAAAAAGATTTGACTTTTGTGGGCTGCGGCAACGCGATTCAGGCGGCATCAGTGCTGCCAAACGGTAATAATGCTTTCTCCAACATTTATGAGAAAGAGATTTGCGAGGAGTTGTGGCATATCAACAAGGAGTTCATTTGGCTGCGTGATCCAGAAACAGTTGTGAATGCGATAGGCGAGTCCCATCCAGGCTATAAATGGTGGAAAGACCGCGTGCGAGAATTGGAGAAAGCATGCGGATGCGAGATTTCAGAGAAAGTTTTCTGTATAGAATGTTTCCCGTACCACACTGAACGCAAAATGGCGTTCAAATTGCCGTCTGACAAGTATGTCGACGATTTTATTTATCGCGCGATGGAAGAGGAGAAAGTCATAGTGCTTATGCGAAGTCGGAGAGAATGGTTTGCAAGAATCAAAGGTCTGGAGAATTACAGCAATCTGATTTTGCTCAACAGCTGCCAGAACGTCTCGCTGTCGCCTGGAAATATGACAAAGTCAGACTGGGAAAAACTTGTGAAGAGTTTATAAGCAAAAAAGTGAAAATATAAACGAATAGAAAGGCTTGGAAAAGATGGCGTGAGGAAAAGAGTTCTTGCGCTATCTTGCAGGCTGTTAAAATAAACTAAAGTATATATCATGGAAAAAGATGATTTGTCAGCATTAGAAACAGAGAAGAAAACAATTCCGCAGGATGTAGTGGTGTACAGTGATGACTATAAGAAACTTCTCGATGCAAAAGCGTATGCTGGAAAATATTACGAGATTGACGAACGTGTCGAGGAAATTTGCAAAGAGGCATTCAAAGGTTGCGACAAGTTGGAAGAGATTGTCATGCCAAAGAAATTAAAAAAAATTGATAGCGAGGCTTTCCAGGGTTGCAGCAGCTTGACCAAACTTACATTGCCTGACAGCGTGATGAGCATCGGGAAAGGAGCTTTCTGCGGTTGCTCTGGCTTGACCGAACTGACATTGCCCAACAGCGTGACGATCATCGGAGATGGCGCTTTCCAGGGTTGCAGCGGCTTGACTGAGCTGACTTTGCCTAAATGTGTGAGGGTTGTCGAGGCTTGTACTTTCAAGGATTGCAGTGGCTTGACCAAGCTAACATTGCCAAACATATTGATTAACATCTGGGAATCTGCATTCGAGGGTTGCGGCGGTTTGACCGAACTGACATTGCCGAACAGCGTGACGAGCATCGCTGATGATGCTTTCCGCGGTTGCAGCGGCTTGACCAAACTTACATTACCGAGCAGAGTGGCGAGCATTGGGAGATGGGCTTTCTATGGTTGCAGCGGTTTGACCGAATTGACATTGCCCAACACCTTGGAGTGCATCGAGGCTTCTGCTTTCCGAGGCTGCAGCGGCTTGACCGAACTGACATTGCCCAACAGGGTGAGGATTATCGAGGTTTCTGCATTCGAAGGTTGCAGCGGCTTGACCGAACTGACATTGCCCAACAGCGTGAAGATCATTGGGGATGGTGCTTTCGCATATTGCAGCGGCTTGACCGAATTGACATTGTCTAACAGCCTTAAGTGCATTGCGGGTAGAGCTTTCTTTGCTTGCAGCGGTTTGACTGAACTGACATTGCCTAACAGTGTGACGAGTATCGGAGATGGTGCTTTCGCATATTGCAGCGGCTTGGAAAAGATTATAGTAGAGAGTGGAAACAGTCGCTATGACTCCCGTGATAATTGCAATTCAATAATTGAGACGGCAACCAACACCTTGATTGCAGGATGCAAAAACAGTGTCATACCTAACAGCGTGGCGAGTATAGGAAATGGTGCTTTCGGTGGTTGCAGCGGTTTGACCGAACTGACATTGCCCAACAGCGTGACGAGTATCGGGAATTATGCTTTCGGTGGTTGCAGCGGCTTGGTGAAGATAACATCGTTGGCTAAAATTCCGCCAGTGTGTGATTCCGAAGTGTTTGACGGAGTCAATAAAACTAACTGCGAGTTGATTGTTCCGGAAGGATCTGTTGCCGCCTATACGCGGGCGGAAGGCTGGAATGAATTCAGCAACATAAGGGGCTTTTCCGGAGTAGAGGTCACCGTGGCTGGCAAGACACGGAAGATTGTGGTAGAATAACCGCATCGCGGTTGCCTACGTTGACATTGTTTTGTGGTGGTAATCGAGGAAATCGGAATAATCCCTGATGCCGGCACTTACACATATAATTTGGAAATATTAAAAACAACTGAAAACTCTAAAAACAAATAGTAATGAAACGGAAAATTACGATTCTGACGATAGTCTTTTTGTCGTCGGTGCTAATGTGTGCCAATGCATTTGCCGTAGCAACCGGGCGTTGTGGAGATTCAATAACATGGACTCTCGACGATTCAGGCAACCTCACGTTGTCAGGAAGTGGCGAAATGTGGAACTATGGCTATGACTCTTCGCCTTTTAAGGATTATGGAATAAAAACAGCGACAATCGAAGATGGCATTACGAGCATTGGAAAATATGCTTTCTATGGTTGCAGCGGCTTGACTGAATTGACATTGTCGAACAGCCTGACAAGCATAGAGGATTCTGCTTTCAGCGATTGCAGTGGCTTGGCGAAGATAACATCGTTGGCTGAAATTCCGCCAGTGTGTGGCTCTGGTGTGTTTGACGGAGTCAATAAAACTAACTGCGAGTTGATTGTTCCGATAGTATCTGTCGTCGCCTATAAAGAGGCGCGAGGCTGGAAAGAATTCAGCAACATAAGTTGGCGTGTCGTAATATCCGGGCGTTGTGGAGATTCAATAACATGGACTCTTTACGATTCAGGCAACCTCACGTTGTCAGGAAGTGGCGAAATGTGGAACTATGGCTATGGCACTTCGCCTTTTAAGGATTATGGAATAAGAAAAGTGACAATCGGAGATGGCATTACGAGCATCGGGATTTATGCTTTCCTCGGTTGCAGCGGCTTGACCGAGCTGACATTGCCTAACAGCGTGACGAGCATCGGGGGAGGTGCTTTCGAGGATTGCAGCGGCTTGACCGAACTGACATTGCCGAGCAGCGTGACGAGCATCGGGAATGGTGCTTTCTTTGGTTGCTCTGGCTTGACCGAGCTGACATTGCCGAACAGCGTGACGAGCATCGGGGATTATGTTCTCAAGGGTTGCAGCGGCTTGACTGAGCTGACATTGCCGAGCAGCGTGACGAGCATTGGAGAATCTGCTTTTGAGGGTTGCCGTGGCTTGACCGAACTGACATTGCCAAACAGCATTACGAGCATCGGGAAATATGCTTTCAAGGGTTGCATCGGCTTGACCAAGCTGACATTACCTAACAGCGTGACGAGCATCGAGGATTATGTTCTCAAGGGTTGCAGCGGCTTGACTGAGCTGACATTGCCGAGCAGCGTGACGAGCATTGGAGAATCTGCTTTTGAGGGTTGCCGTGGCTTGACCGAACTGACATTGCCAAACAGCATTACGAGCATCGGGAATTTTGCTTTCAAGGGTTGCATCGGCTTGACCAAGCTGACATTACCTAACAGCTTGGTGAGCATCGGAGCATGGGCTTTCTATGGTTGCAGTAGCATGGCCGAACTGACATTGTCCAACAGTCTGACGGAAATCGGAAAATATGCTTTCCGCGGTTGCAGTGGCTTGACCGAACTTATATTGCCGAACAGCGTGACGAGCATCGGGGATTATGCTTTCTATGATTGCAGCGGCTTGACCAAACTGACATTGCCAAACAGTGTGACAAGCATTGGAGAAAATGCTTTCGCATATTGCAGCAGCTTGACCGAACTGACATTGCCTAACAGTGTGACGAGTATCGGAACTGGTGCTTTCCGCGGTTGCTGTGGCTTGACCGAACTGACATTGCCTAACAGTGTGACGAGTATCGGAACTGGTGCTTTCTATGATTGCAGCGGCTTGACCGAACTGACATTGTCTAACAGCCTTACGAGTATCGGGAAATATGCTTTCAAGGGTTGCAGCGGCTTGGCGAAGATAACATCGTTGGCTGAAATTCCGCCAGTGTGTGGCTCCGGAGTGTTTGACGGTGTCAATAAAACTAACTGCGAATTGATTGTTCCGGAAGGATCTGTTGCTGCCTATAAACAGGCGGAAGTCTGGAATGAATTCAGCAACATAAGTGGGTTCTCCGGAGTGGAAGACACCGTGGCTGACGGCAACACAATCAGAGTGATAGGCAATCAGATTGAAATCAGCGGAGATTTTACATCGGTAGAGGTCTATGGCGTCAACGGCACGCTAATCTACAAAGGAAAAGATAATGTCGTGACCGTTCCGTCTGCCGGAATTTACCTGGTGCATGTGGCTGGCAAGACACGGAAGATAGTGGTAGAATAGCCGCATCGCGCGTTGACATTGTTTCGTGGCGCATCGCTCGCGTATTCCGTCTTTTTTACGTTGAGCATATATAGACAAAAGGACTGGCACGGGGTGTCAGTCCTTTTGTCTATCAAAGTATTGCCGCAGGGCAATAGTCAAAACTATTTCCTGACGTTGACAAATCTTGAATGCTGGTTTTTGTATTTACCTATAAAACGAGTCATTCCCGTGGCTGCGGAGGCTGATGGCTTTCCACGCCTATATGGTGTTGGCTTTTTCAGTGTGCTCCTTTGTGTAGGCATCGTCGTGGACGCCAGCCACGGCACGGCCGCTGGGGTCGTTGACGCCGCGGAACGAGGCGTCCCAGGCGAGGGCTTCGGCGGTGGAGCATGCCACGCTCGGCACGCTCGGCACGCTGCGAGCCGCACTGTCGGACGGGAAATATCCTTCAAATATGGTGCGGTAGTAATATTCTTCCTTGTTCTGCGGCGGGGTGATGGGGAATCGTTCTGCCGCATGCGCCATCTGTTCGTCGGTGACGGCTGCTGCAGTCACTTCTTTGAGGGTGTCGATCCAGCTGTAGCCCACTCCGTCGGAAAATTGCTCTTTCTGTCGCCAAGCGACGCTCTCTGGGAGCATGTCGGCAAAGGCTTCGCGGACTATGCGCTTCTCGATGGTTTTGCCGGGACACATCTTGGATTCCGGATTGAGCCGCATCGCAACGTCAAGAAATTCTTTGTCGAGAAACGGCACGCGTCCTTCAACGCCCCATGCCGACAGCGACTTGTTGGCGCGCAGACAGTCGTAGAGGTGCAGCTTCGACAGCTTGCGCACGGTCTCTTCATGAAATGCGCGTGCGTCGGGTGCTTTGTGAAAGTAAAGGTAGCCTCCAAACACCTCGTCGGCGCCTTCGCCGCTGAGCACCATCTTTATGCCCATGCTCTTGATTACGCGGGCGAGCAGATACATCGGCGTGGAGGCGCGAACGGTGGTGACATCGTAGGTCTCGATGAAATATATCGCATCGCGCACGGCGTCGAGACCCTCCTGGATAGTGTAGTTGATTTCGTGGTGCACGGTGCCTATATAGTCTGCCACTTCACGGGCTTTTGCCAAATCGGGCGCACCTTTCAATCCTACGGCAAAAGAGTGGAGTTGAGGCCACCATGCCTCTTTCTTGTCGTCGGTCTCGATGCGGCGTGCGGCAAATTTTTTGGCAATGGCGGAAATTACCGAACTGTCGAGTCCTCCGGAAAGCAGCACACCGTAGGGCACGTCGCTCATCAGCTGCCGTCTGACGGCGTCTTCAAGGGCGTCGTGCAGGGCTTTTACATCGGCGGTGTTGTCTTTGACGGCGTCGTAGCTCATCCAGTCGCGTTTGTACCAGCGGACCATCTTGCCTTCGCTGCCGCGGTAGTAATGTCCTGGCAAAAATGGCTCATACTCGTCGCAGAAGCCTTCAAGGGCTTTGAGCTCGCTGGCGCAGTACACGCGCCCTTCGTTGTCATGGCCTATGTAGAGCGGAATCACGCCTATGGGGTCGCGGGCAATGAGGAAATCATCGGTTTCCTCATCATACAGTGCGAAGGCGAAGATGCCGTTGAGGTCTTCGAGAAAGTCGATGCCTTTGTCGCGGTAGAGCGCAAGGATCACCTCGCAGTCAGACCCTGTGGCAAAGTCGTATTTGCCTTCGTAGCGCTGGCGGATGTCGCGGTGGTTGTAAATCTCGCCGTTGACTGCAAGAATCTGCTTGCGGTCGGGGGAGAACAATGGTTGGCCGCCACTTTCGGGGTCGACGATTGAAAGACGTTCGTGGGCGAGAATGGCAGACTTGCCGCAATAGATGCCGCTCCAGTCAGGACCGCGGTGGCGTATTTTTTTTGACATTGCCAATGCCTTGGGACGCAATGCCGAAACGTCGCTCTTGATGTTGAAGATTGCTGCTATACCACACATGATAGTATCGTTTTTTTTAGACTTGTTTGGTTTTAAGATATTTGTCGATGTCGGCTGCCGCTTGGCGTCCGGCGGCAATGCACCGCACCACAAGACTTGCCCCTGTGGCTGCGTCGCCTGCCACAAACACGTTGTCGGGCAATTCGGGTTGCTGGGGCTTAAGAAATCCCATGGCGAGCAACACAAGGTCAGCGTCGATGACTTCCTTTTTGCCGGTGGGTTTCATCAGCGGGCGTCCGCCTTCGGGGTTTGGCGTCCATTCCACTTCCTCCACCTCCACTCCGATGACATTGTTGTCCTTACCGATGAATCTGGTCGACGACAGACACCACCTTCGCTCGCAGCCTTCCTCATGGCTCGAACTTGTGCGCAGCACTTGCGGCCACTGTGGCCATGGGGTGGCTGGGTTGTTGCCTACCGGAGGCTTCGGCATGATTTCAATCTGCGTCACAGCCACGGCGCCTTGACGGATGCTCGTGCCTATGCAGTCGCTGCCGGTGTCGCCTCCGCCGATAACCAGCACTCGCTTGCCTTTTGCCGTCACCCGCTCGTCGGCTGAGAATGTCTGTCCGGCAAGCACCCGGTTTTGTTGGCTCAGCAGGTCGAGCGCGAAATGCACACCGTTGAGGTCGCGTCCGGGAATGTTGAGGTCGCGCGCCTGGGGGGTGCCTGTGCAGACGGCATAGGCATCGAATCCCTTGGGAAGATTGAGGATGTCGATGTCGGCATTCACCTCAAAAGTTATGCCTTCTGCCTTCATCACATCGACGCGGCGGTCTATGATGGCTTTGTTGAGCTTGAAATTGGGAATGCCGAAGCGGAGCAGCCCTCCAACAGCCTCGCGGCGTTCGAACACGGTGACGTCGTAGCCGCGGCGGTTCAATTGGTTGGCTGTTGCCAGTCCGGCAGGACCGCTGCCCACTACCGCCACTTTTTTGCCGTTGCGTTGATACTGCCGCGGCACCACATATCCTTCGCGGAATGCTGTCTCGGCAATTGCGCCCTCGTCTTCGCGGATGGTGACAGGAGCGTCGACGGCAAGTTTAAGCACACAGCTCTTCTCGCACAGGGCAGGGCATATGCGTCCGGTGAATTCCGGAAAATCGTTGGTCAGCGACAGTATTTCATAAGCCTCGTGCCAGTTGCCTCTGTAGATGGCGTCTTGAAATTCCGGAGGGCGGTTGCCAAGCGGACATGCCCAGTGGCAGAACGGCACGCCGCAGTCCATGCAGCGGGATGCCTGCAGGCGGCGTTCGGATGTGTTGAGGGTTTGTTCCACTTCTCCGAAGTCACGGATACGGTCGTGGATGGGGCGATAGCCCGCCTCCTGGCGTGGTACGGTAAGAAAAGCCTTAGGATTACCCATATATGTTGTTTCGTTTTATCGGTTGGGAAAATAAGTTAATAGTCACGCTGCACCTCGGCGATTTTCTGTTGTAGTTTGAGCATCTGTTCCTCGGCAAGCACACGCTTGTATTCGATAGGTGTCACCTGTATGAAGTCGTCGACATACCGGTTCCATTCATCAAGCATCTGGCGTGCCAGCGCCGAGCCGGTGTAGCGGTAGTGCTGACGAATGAGCTCGTGCAGCTCCTTGCGTGCCGAGGAGTCTTCGATGAGCGAGAGTTCAACCATCTCCATGTTGCAGAAGTAGTCAAACTTGCGGTCGGGATCCCAAACGTATGCCACGCCGCCGCTCATGCCGGCTGCGAAATTGCGTCCGGTTGCTCCGAGCACCACAACGCGTCCGCCGGTCATATATTCGCAACAGTGGTCGCCGACACCTTCAACAACGGCAATGGCACCTGAATTGCGCACGGCAAAACGTTCGCCGACACGGCCGTTGATATAAACCTCGCCGCTTGTGGCTCCATAAAGGAGCGTGTTGCCGGCAATGGTGTTTTTCTCTGCCGCGAAATGGCTTCTGACTGGGGGTGCCACGGCGATGCGTCCGCCGCTGAGTCCTTTGCCGAGATAGTCGTTGGCCTCGCCCTCAAGCTTGAAGCTTATGCCATGGGCGAGAAATGCTCCGAAGCTTTGTCCTGCAGAGCCTTTGAATCTGACGGAAATGCTCTCGTCGGGCAGACCCTCGTTGCCGAATTTGTCGGCAATCAATCCCGACAGCATCGCGCCTACAGCGCGGTCGGTGTTGGCGATTACATATTCGAGCGACACTTCTTTGCCGTTGCTGATAGCCGGATAGGAGGCTGTTATGATTGTGCGGTCGAGCACGCTGTCGATGTCGTGCATCTGCGCTTCTGTGTGGCGTATGCTTGCGTCTCCGCTTTCTTTATGCAGCAGGCGGGAGAAGTCGAGCAGTTCTGACTTCTGGCTGACTGCTTTGTCTATCTCAATCAAATCGGTGCGGCCTATGATGTCGTTGAATTTCCGGAATCCCATCTCTGCAAGATATTCACGCACCTCTTCGGCGAGAAAACGGAAATAGTTGACCACGTGGTCGGCATGTCCGCGGAAGTGAGCCCTCAGTTCAGGATTCTGTGTGGCAACGCCCATAGGACAGGTGTTTGAGTGGCATTTGCGCATCATCACGCATCCCAATACGATAAGCACTGTCGTGCCGAATCCAAATTCCTCGGCGCCGAGCAACGCCATGCTCACGATGTCGTGTCCGGTTTTCATTTGGCCGTCGGTCTGAAGGCGCACTTTGCCGCGCAGCCCGTTGCGCACGAGCGTCTGCTGCGTCTCGCTCAGACCAATCTCAGGCGAGATTCCGGCATACCGCATCGATGAAGCCGGCGACGCTCCTGTGCCTCCCTCGGCTCCTGAGATGACAATCAGGTCGGCCTTTGCCTTTGCCACACCCGCCGCGATGGTGCCGACTCCGCTTTCCGCCACGAGTTTCACGCTGATGGCTGCGCGCGGATTGACATTCTTAAGATCGAAAATCAGTTGCGCGAGGTCTTCGATTGAGTAAATGTCGTGGTGCGGTGGCGGAGAGATGAGTGAGATGCCTGGAATGGAGTGGCGTGTGCGGGCAATCACCTCATTGACTTTGAATCCGGGCAATTGTCCTCCCTCGCCGGGTTTCGCTCCCTGTGCCACCTTTATTTGAATCTCCTCGGCGTTGACCAGATATTCCGTTGTGACGCCGAAGCGGCCGGAGGCAATCTGCTTTGTCTTGCTCGACAGCGACACTCCGTCGACCGCCTCGTGGAAGCGGCTGCTGTCCTCGCCGCCTTCGCCCGTATTGCTGCGTGCGCCGAGTCGGTTCATTGCCAGGGCAAGCGCCTCGTGGGCTTCCTTGCTGATGGCTCCAAACGACATTGCTCCAGTTACGAAATGCTTTACAATTTCTTCTACTGGCTCCACTTCGTCAATCGGAATCGGATTTTTCTTGAACGTGAAGAAGTCGCGCAGAAATATCGGTTCTTCTTTGTGGTCGGCGGCGGTTGTGAATTCTTTGAATTTATTGTAGTTGCCTTGACGGGTGGCAAGCTGCAGCAGTGCAATCGTTTCAGGATTCCAGGCGTGGCGCTCGCCGTCTTTGCGATATGAGAACTGCCCGATGTTTGGCAGAATCTCGTCTTCGTCTTTAATGGAGAAGCCATCATCGTGGAAATGCGTGTAGCTGTCGGCGATTTCCTTCAGGCGGATACCTCCGATGGACGATGTCTGTGTCCCGAAATAGTTGCGCAGCAGCTCCTCGCTGACTCCTACAGCCTCGAAAATCTTTGCTCCGCGGTAGGAACGGATGGTGCTGATGCCCATCTTGCTCATTATTTTGTAGAGACCCTTGCAAAGAGCCTTGATGTAGTTGCTTTCAGCCGTTTCGTAGTTCATCTGCACATCGCCGCGCTTCACCAGGTCGTCGAGCACGGCGAATGCCATATAAGGGTTGATGGCGCTTGCTCCATAGCCAAGCAGCAGTGCGGCATGCATCACCTCCCTGATCTCTCCGCTCTTGACGATAAGAGCGGTCTGCACACGTTTCTGCACCGAAATCAGATGATGGTGCACAGCACTCACCGCCAGCAACGACGGAATTGCCACATGGTCGCGGTCGACGCCCTCGTCGGTCAGTATTATGCAGTTCACACCGTCGTCGACCGATGCCTCGGCGCGGCGGCACAGCTCATAGATGGCTTCCTGCAGCCCGGCGGTGCCTTTTGCCGCATCAAACAGCATTGGCAGCTTCACGGTGTTGAATCCCTTGTATCGGATATTGCAGAGAATGTCGAGCTGGGTGTTGGTCAGCACGGGGTGGGGCAGACGCACCATCTTGCAGTGCGACTCGCTTGGCAAAAGGATGTTCATGCCCACAGCGCCGATATATTCTGTCAGCGACATCACCAGCTGTTCGCGGATTGGGTCTATGGCGGGGTTGGTCACCTGTGCAAACTGCTGTCGGAAGTAGTTGAACAGCAGTTGCGGACGGCTGCTCAGCACGGCAAGCGGCGTGTCGTTGCCCATAGAGGCAGTAGGCTCCGACCCGTTCACGCACATAGGCTTTATGGTGCGTTCCACGTCTTCGCGCGTGAATCCGAAAGCACGCAGCTTTCTGCCGAAGAGACTGACGGCATTGTCCACTTTGCGTCCGCTGCGTAGCGTGTGCAGCTCGATGCGGTTTGTCGACAGCCATTGTCGGTATGGGCGTGCGGCGGCAAGCTGCGCTTTCAGCTCGCCGTCATAGTATATCTTGCCTTCCTGTGTGTCGACAAGCAGAATTTTGCCAGGTTGCAGACGTCCTTTTTCTTCGATGTCGGCAGGTTCGATGTTGATTACTCCAGCCTCGCTCGCAACCACCATCATACCGCCTTTCGTAATCAGATAGCGCGCCGGACGCAGACCGTTGCGGTCGAGCATTCCGCCGGCATAACGCCCATCGCTGAAAAGAAGTGCCGCCGGTCCGTCCCACGGTTCCATAAGGATGGAGTGGTATTCATAAAACGCTTTCAAATCCTCGCTGATAGGATTCTTGTCGTTGAACGACTCCGGCACGAGCATTGCCATGGCGTGCGGCAGACTTAGTCCCGACATTACGAAGAATTCCAGCACATTGTCGAGCGAGGCGGAGTCGCTCATGCCCGGTTGGATGATTGGACGTATGTCCTTGACGTTGCCCAACGCCGGCGTCGACAGCACGCTTTCTCTTGCCTCCATCCAGGCGCGGTTGCCGCGGATGGTGTTGATCTCGCCGTTATGCGCCAGCAGACGGAACGGCTGTGCCAAACTCCAGGTTGGAAACGTGTTGGTGCTGAAGCGGGAGTGCACCAACGCCAGCCCGCTTGTGAAATATGGTTGTGTGAGGTCTTTGAAATACTCGCGCACTTGGGTTGACGAGAGCATACCCTTATAAATGATGTTCTTGCTTGACAGCGACACTATATAGAAGTCCTTGTCGTCGATGCGGCGCTCGATGCGTTTGCGCACAAGATATAACGTGCGCTCAAAAGTGTCGGTGTCGGTAACTCCGGTAATGAAAATCTGCTTTATGTCGGGTTCTGTGTCGCGGGCGTCTTTGCCGAGAATCTCTGAGCGTACGGGCACATTGCGCATGTGCATCAACTGCAGTCCCTCACGCTCCACTTCTTCAATCACGATTCCCATAATTGTGGCTTGGCGTTTCTCGTCTTTCGGCAGAAACACCAGTCCGGTGCCGTATTTGCCTTTCTCCGGCACTGGAATGCCTTGAAGAAGAATGAATTCGTGTGGAATCTGAATCATAATCCCGGCGCCGTCGCCTGTCTTGTTGTCGGCACCCTCTGCGCCGCGGTGCTTCATGTTTTCAAGCACTGTCAGGGCCGCATCGACCAGTTCGTGGGATTTGTCACCATTGATATTGACGAGCATGCCCACACCGCATGCATCGTGTTCGTAGGAAGAGTCATACAGCCCCAAGGGCTGGTGACTTGGATAGCCTTTTTGGTCTATCTTCTTGGAAAAAAGATTGTTTTTGTTCAAATTTTCTTTCATAATCCCGCTTTTTTCTCTTCTTTACTTACATTTTGACTGCAAAGATATGGAAAAACATCAAGCCTGCAAACAAAATGTGACAAAAATAGCCGTTGCTGTGGAAAAAAGTTTTGTAAATACGTTGAAAATAGCAAAAAAGAAAGCGAATATGACTGAAATGTGGCATAACAGTCAGAGCGATAGCGTGCGGATGATTGTTTTATTGAAAGATAGGCTGCGGTTCGGCAAAACATTTTCAAACAAGTTTGAATGTTTTTCACTCACCTTGCACTACTATCTTTCCTGATATATTGATCTTATCGATAAGCCGTGGTATTGCCTTTATCTCATTACTTTTCTCGCTCGCTGCAGGCTTCGGTAGCCAATGTGATTCCTGTGTCGTAGGAATAAGTTGATACAATATCCAGGCTATGCCCGTTGCCCTGTACAGTACCGCGCTCGGCTTTGCCATCCACGCAGATTATTTCCTTTGCCTGATCTCCTAAAAACAGGGATGGAGGAGGAAAATTCCTGCAGTCTATACAAAATACTGTCTTGTGGGCCGAATTTATTTACTACTTTTGTAATCTGATTGAGTGCATCCGCTTCAATCGAAAGAACTTGGTCGAGTGGCTTGATTTGATTTACACCTATAAAGTTACGAAAAATCTGCCATTCGACCTATTTATTGAGATACTTATTTTGCTGAAAATCAAAGGGGTTTGGTGTTCACAGGGACATATTCCACAACCATCAAATCGCCTCATGAATTATAAACCGTAGAAATAAAAATCACCCCCACAACCCAAGAAACACTCGCTATAAAATAACTATATTTTTGAGCAGACAACACTCTCTTAAATGAAAGAGCCGTGTGAAAAGATGATAAATTTATTTGTAAAATTCTTGTTTGTCGGATATTTTTTATATATTTGTGATGTGAATGTAAGAGTGTTTGGAATTTTGAGAATGGAAAACAATTAAGAAAATTTCCAAATAAGCCCTTAGACTAATTTGTAAAACAAAAAATATTGGGAAACTAACAGATTTAAAATCATTTTTTTATTAAAATCATTTATGAAGAAATTATTCTATTTATGCCTGACATTTGCTATTGTTGCATTGTCGGCATGTTCGGACGATGAACAGTCAAGTCTTAACTTTGATGACATTCAGGGAAAGGCAGTGATTAAAGGTGTTGTGACTTATAATCCAGGCTATTTGGCTGATGGAGGTGAGGTCGTGAAGAAAAGTGTTCCTGCGGGAGGGGCTGTGGTGACAGTCGAGGTCAACAACAGTGAGTATGTTGCAACGTCGGAAGGAACAAAAACTTATCAGGCGACAGCCAATGAGAAAGGAGAGTATACCATTGAGATTCCTGTCGGAATAAAGAACGTAAATGCAGTTGTAAGTGTACGGGAATTTGACGGATCTTACTCTGAGTATGTAAACAAGTCTTTGCTTACAATCAGTGGTGTGACTTACGGAACAATGACAACGGAAATCGTTAGCTTGAAAGAAGGCAGTGCCGTTACTAAGAACCTTTCTCTCGGTATTAAGGACAAACCGGCAGTTGAGTCTCGTGGCTTGAATACATCTGTAAAGGGAATGGTACAAGTAAAGGCTGAGGAGTTTGTGACAAACATGAGCGGAGAGCACACCGGCTTGAAAAGCAAAACTGTGGCTATGGCAAACGCGAAGGTGGCTGTTACGTTTGTCAATGTGGCAAGCGATTCCCGCGAATTGCGCTATGAGACAACTACAACGAATACAGGTGAATTCGCTGTCAATGCGGCACTTTTTGACAATTGGAATCTTGGCGCAACAGAAATTAAGCTTGAAATACTGAGTCAGAAGAGTGAAATAAAACATTGGTATTGCGAATACAATACAAAAGGATATACATGGCATAGCCAGAATGTGGAAGTGTACTACTCTTCTGTTGTGGCAAAGGGCACACTCGCCGCTATGAATGATGTCGTGCCTTACGACTTCGGTGAATACGTATTGGATTTTAGTGTGTTGACCGATAAGGACAACATTAGAGGTATCGGAGGAAAGGCGGATGTCGATGAGGATGGAAACCCTCTGTATTTCCGCAATGACCCATTGAATTTATACTACAAATAAAATCTAATTGAAATGAGAAAATCTTTAATTATATCTGTTTTGGCGCTTGCGCTCTCTGCTGGAGCGTATGCCCAGGACAAAAAGGATATGGTGTATGGTCCGCAGGAGGGCTCTTGGGCTCTCAGCGTCGGTTTGAATCCGTTTACTGACTATTTGGGCAATATGTTTAACAACAGCACCAACAATAGTTTCGAGAACCTTAACGGTGAAACCATCGCTTATGATAAGAAGACAACACCTCTTACAACTATTTCTGGTAAATATATGTTTACAGATGAGTTGGGCATCAGGGCGAATATCGGTATGAAATTCAGAAACGATACCAGAAAAGCCTACGTTGTCGACCAGGCTGCCGTTATGCATGATCCATTCTCAGAGGCTAAAGTCATTGACCAGCAGAAGGTGAAGTCGTCAAATGCAAGTGTGGCTGTCGCAGTAGAGCGGCGTCTCACGAGCAACAAACGCCGACTTCAGGCGTATGTCGACGGTGGATTGGTATGGTCGTTTGAGTTGGAGAGTGTGAATTATAAATATGGCAATGAGATTACGTCGCTCAATCAAACGCCTATTGTCAGCAGTCTCAGCGGATATGACTATGTTTCCTCCGCTCTGCCTAATTGCCGAAAGGTGTCGGACAATGTTGGCAAGACGCTTTATCATAATTTTGGCATATTTGGAACAATTGGTGTTGAATTTTTCATCACTCCGGCAATTTCGTTGGGCGCAGAAATGAATATCTCGGCGATATATACTTTCCGTGGCGACCACAGCTCGGAGTATGAAGGATACAATGTGGTGACTAACAAGGTGGAAAAATATGTGAAAGTGGATGAGCCATCGTCAAGCGCATTTGAATTCGGAACAAAGAATATTGGTGCGAATCTGACAATGAGCTTCTATTTCTAATGATTGTAACAACTGCCATTCCGTTAAGTGAGGGTTTGGCAGTTTTCCCCATTTTAAGCAGCGGTTTGAATGAGCCGCTGCTTTCTTTTGTCAAAAAGAGGAGGCTTCTTGGCAAAACTGTCAAATGAATTTGTCGTTATGCTCTCGATTTGCACTACTTTCAATAAGATAGGCTGCGGTTCGGAATCGCAAAATCAAATAAATTTGTTTTGCGCTTCACTCACCTTGCACTATCTTTGCAGTTGATAAAACAACAACCGGATGAAACCAAATTTTTTGAAGGGGCTTCTTAGGCGAGTGCTTGTGTTGCTCCGTTACATTTGGCGCGGCTGCGTCAAAATGTGGAATTGGTATCGGCGCACTTACAAGCAGGCGCGTTGGTATGGAAAAGTGGGTATTGTGTGTGCCACGGTGGTGGTGTCGTTTGTCCTTTATTTGATATTGGTCGACATCAATTTCTTGTGGCTTTTCGGAAAATCGCCGAGCTTATATGACATAGCCCATCCCAAACAAGATGAAGCGTCGATTGTCTACAGTGCCGACGGCAAGGTGCTCGGACGTTACTATCGCGAGAACCGTATACCTGTTGAATATGACGAGATTTCGCCAATGCTCATCAACGCGTTGGTGTCGACGGAGGATGAGCGTTTCTATTCCCACCACGGCATAGATTTTCAGGGTGTGGCGGCTGCGATGAAGGATATGGCTGTGCACCACGAGGCGCGTGGAGCGAGCACGATTACTCAGCAGCTGGTCAAGAATATGTTCCGCACACGCACGGAGTATTCCACCGGACTCACTGGATTTATACCTGGCGTGCGTCTGTTGGTGATGAAGACGAAGGAATGGGTGACGGCTGTCAAACTGGAGATGTTCTATACAAAAAAGGAGATTCTGACGATGTATCTCAACACGGTGGATTTCGGCAGCAATGCTTTCGGCATCCGCACGGCGGCGAAGACTTATTTCAACACGACGCCGATGCAGCTGAAGACGGAGGAGTCGGCTGTGCTTGTCGGTATGCTGAAGGCCACTACGACCTACAATCCGCGTCTTAATCCGAAGAATTCAAAAAGCCGCCGCAATGTGGTGTTGAGCAACTTGTTGCGCAAGAAGTTTCTTACGCACGAGGAGTATGACTCGCTGAGCGAGCTGCCGATAGAACTGAAATATACGCCTGTGAAGCCTACCGACGGCAAGGCACCGTATTTCCGCGACGTGCTTGCCGATGAGCTGCAGAATGGATGGTGTAAGGACAATGACAAGGATCTCTATGGCGACGGACTGCGCATCTACACGACCATCGACTCGCGTATGCAGAAGTATGCCGAGGAGGCTGTGAGGAAGCACATGCAGCAGGTGCAGCGCAATTTCAAGTCCGACTGGGGCAATGAGAATCCGTGGCGCGACGAGAACCGTGAGGAGAAGAAGGGATTTATTGAGGACATCGCCAAAAGAACTGACTACTACAAGCAGTTGTCGGCACGTTATCCCGACGACCCTGATTCGGTGAATTATTATATGAATCTGCCTCACCGCGTGAAGTTGTTTGACTACAATGCTCCCGACCAGGTGCGCACGGAAATGATGAGTGCGATGGACTCCATCAGGTATATGGTGAAGTTCCTGCATTGCGCATTTGTGGCGATGGAGCCTGAAACGGGCGCTGTCAAGGCCTGGGTCGGCGATATTGACTATAATTATTGGCAATATGACAAGGTGACCGCTGAGCGTCAGCCGGGATCCACATTCAAACTGTGTGTCTACACAGCCGCGATGGAGGCTGGACTCGGCCCGTGCGACGACCGTGTGGACGAGTGGAAGCAGTATGACGCTTTCGACAAAGACGGCAAGCCGACGAAGTGGACTCCGCGCAATGCCAACGGATACTATACCGGCGGAGCGATGTCGCTGAAGCACGCGTTCTCAAATTCGATCAACTCGGTGGCTGTCTCGGTGGCGCATGAGGTGGGCTTGAACCGCGTTGCCGACGTGGCTCATAAACTGGGCATCACCTCTCCGATAAAAGAAACTCCGGCAATGCCGCTCGGCACGGAGGATGTCACTCTGCTCGAACTGGTCGACGCCTACTGCACGGTGATGAACAAGGGCAGGCACAACGTGCCGGAATTTGTCACCCGCATCGAGGACAAAGACGGCAATGTGCTTTATGTGGCTGAACCGAAAAATGAGCAGGCAATCAGCGAGGAGTCGGCTTTCTTGATGCAGCAGATGCTGCTGGCTGGTATGACGGAGCCGGGAGGCACGTCGCAAGCCTTGTGGAGCTACGACATCCATCATTTCGACACCAATTTCGGAGGCAAGACAGGCACTACGTCAAACAACAGTGACGGCTGGTATGTGGGCGTGACGAAAAACCTTGTTGCCGGATGCTGGTGTGGAGGAGAATACCGCAGCGTGCATTTCCGCAGCGGACGGATGGGGCAGGGTAGCCACACGGCGCTACCTGCGTTTGGCTATTTTATGGAGAAAGTGCTGCGCGACCCGCAATTGGCTGCGAAATATCGGGGAAAGATTTCCGACAAGCCGTGGCCCGGTCTGAGGGTCGACGACCGCCCGTACAACTGTCAGGGCTATGTGGCGCCTTCCGACACTACTGATGTTGACAGCACCGATGTTGAAGACATTGATATGCCCGAGGAAGAAATCGAGCTTGACAACAACGGCAATGAAATTCCGTCGGAACCGGCACAGGGCAATATTTGACGGAACAGTATAAAAACAATAACCGCGGAGGGCATAGGCTTTCCGCGGTTGTTGTTTGTGAGTGTTGCTGATTAGTATTGTTCCTTCTCGTTGGGGAAATCAGAGGTCTTCACGTCCTCGATGTATTTTGCCACAGCGTCGGTGATGATTGTGCCCACATCAGCGTAGCGGCGCAGGAAGCGAGGCGAGAATCCCTTGTTGATGCCTAGCATGTCGTGCATCACGAGCACCTGTCCGTCGACACCGCCTCCGGCACCGATGCCGATGATAGGAATTTCAAGCATTTCTGCCACTTTTTTTGCCAATGTGGCGGGGATTTTCTCAAGCACGATTGCAAAGCATCCAATCTCCTGCAGCAGTTTGGCGTCTTCGATAAGTTTGTTTGCCTCAGCCTCTTCGCGGGCACGCACGGTGTATGACCCGAATTTGTTGATTGACTGTGGTGTCAGTCCGAGGTGACCCATCACGGGAATGCCGGCGCACAGGATGCGCTCAATCGACTCGCGCACTTCGGCGCCGCCCTCGAGCTTCACGCAGTCGGCATGTGTTTCCTTCATGATGCGGATTGCCGAAGCCAAAGCCTCTTTAGAGTTGCCCTGGTATGTTCCGAAAGGCATGTCTACAACCACGAGCGCGCGGTTCACGCCACGCATCACCGACTTGCCGTGATAAATCATCTGGTCGAGCGTCATCGGCAGAGTGGTCACGTTTCCAGCCATCACGTTGCTGGCGGAGTCGCCCACGAGAATCACGTCCATTCCAGCCTCGTCGATGAGTTTCGCCATCGAGAAATCGTAGGCTGTAAGCATAGATATTTTTTCTCCGCGCTGCTTCATTTCGAGCAGGCGGCGAGTAGTCACTTTCCGTTTGTCTTCTGTGTAAGTTGACATAATCAATTAGTTTTTAAATTTAATTCGGCTGCAAAGTTACGTCTTTTAAATGACAAAAGGAAAAAAAGGTGCTGCCCACATCTGAAAATCGCTGAAATGTGCTAAATTTGCAAATAAAACATAAAAATCTGTGATATTATGATTGTACACGAACAGCTTTCTTTTCAGGATGCATTGTCGCTTGCCACAAAGCGAATTTTTGAAACAAAGGGACGCTCCCGCCGGTCTGAGTTTTGGTGGGCTATGCTGGTTGCCTATTTCATATCAAATTTCCTTCCTCCGTTTTGGCTTGTGACCATACCTATATCAATCAGACGGTTGCACGACACGGGACGCAGCGGATGGTGGATGTTTTTCCCAGTAGTGGCCACAATCATTATTGTCTCAATGTGTGTCTCGGATGTTCTTAGCTTTATGACGATGGATGATTTTGAGGACACCATTACTCCGTTTGTGGTATTTGGCAAGTATATATTTTTCTGTGGCATAGTTTCTGTATATCAGATTGTGATGATAATATTCTTTTGCCAGGACAGTGCGGAGGGCGAAAATCGCTACGGAGCGTCGCCGAAATATGAGGAAGAGCCTCCATGTGTCCCTCCGGAAGAAAGAAAAGAATAATGCTTTATGGATATCGAGCAGGTCAGGGAATACGCTTTGTCTTTGTTTGGTGTGACTGAGGATCAGCCGTTTGGCGACGACGTTGTCACCTTTCGTGTTGAAGGCAAGATTTTTCTGTGCCTTTGGCTGGGTGGAAGTCGGCTCGGCATGAAGGGTGAGAATTCGCGGTTTGCATGTAAATTGGCTCCGGAGAGAAACGAGGCGTTGCGCGAGCGATATGCGGCGGTGACCCCAGCGTTTCATTGGAACAAGAAGCATTGGAGCGACGTGTATTATGGGCAACTTGCCGCAGAAACCGTAACGGCGTGGGAGCTTATAGTCAGCAAGCTGCCAAAGGCGGTGAGAGCAAAATATCAGTAACATTATATTCAGAATGAAAGCATATACATACATAGAGAAGGGCAAGTTTGCCTTGATTGACAAGCCTAAACCAGAACTACAGGAAGCGACAGACGCCATTGTCCGTGTGACCCTCGGCAGCATCTGTTCAAGCGACCTGCATATAAAGCACGGGAGTGTGCCGAGAGCGGTGCCGGGCATCACTGTCGGCCATGAGATGGTCGGCGTGGTGGAAGAAGTAGGCGCCGACGTGAAAGGCGTGAAGGTAGGCGACCGTGTGACCGTCAATGTGGAAACCTTCTGCGGTGAGTGCTTCTACTGCAGACACGGCTATGTCAACAACTGCACTTCTCCTCATGGCGGATGGGCTCTCGGATGCCGTATCGACGGCGGACAGACGGAATATGTGCGTGTGCCGTTGGCGTCGCAGGGCTTGAACCGCATTCCCGACAGCGTGACCGACGAGCAGGCTTTGTTTGTTGGCGATGTACTTGCCACGGGATTCTGGGCGGCGCGCATAAGTGAGATTACGCCCGACGACACGGTGCTGATTGTCGGTGCCGGACCTACGGGCATCTGCACGTTGATCTGTGCGATGCTGAAGCGCCCGAAGCGCATCATCGTGTGTGAGCCGTCGGAAGAGCGGCGGGCTTTTGTCAAGGAGCATTATCCCGACGTGCTGCTGACCACGCCGGATGCCTGCGAGGAGTTTGTGAAGCAACACAGTGACCATGGCGGCGCCGACAGGGTGCTGGAAGTGGCTGGCGCAAAGGATACGTTCCAGTTGGCATGGCGCTGTGCGCGGCCTAATGCCATTGTCACGGTCGTGGCGCTTTATGACGCTCCGCAGATTCTTCCGTTGCCCGATATGTATGGCAAGAACCTGACGTTCAAGACCGGCGGTGTTGACGGTTGCGACTGCGAGGAGGTGCTCAGGCTCATTGAGCAGGGGAAAATCGACACCACTCCGCTTATCACGCATCGCTTCCCGCTTGACAGAATAGAGGAGGCATACCGTATATTTGAGAACAAGGAAGACGGCGTAATCAAGATTGCCGTCTATAATTGATACCTTTAAGATTATTAACCATTGAGTTGCGAATTAAATGATTTTCTAACTAAATGAAAAAAACGAACATGAAAAATTTCCTGACATTACTCATCGCTATGCTTTCGCTGCTTCCGACGGCCATGCATGGAGCCGGCAAGAAGGTGGTAACATCTATCGACATCACTATTCCGTTGCCCAAAGACGGTATGGGTATCGAGGATGGCGAGCAGATGCAAATCACCGCAGCCAAGACAGCGTATGGCGACCTGGTTCAGCAAGGCATCGCGTCGGTCTTCAGCATTTTATGAGAAGGCGAGTTCAACAGAAAAAATTCCGATTCTCCCAAGTTCCAGGCAGGCTATACGTATCGTGCCAGCATGAAACTGATGCTCGACACCCAGAGTCCCTACATTATCAAGTATGCGATGCGCGATGGCGACTACTATGTCGACGACACCATGCTGAAGATTACCGTCAACGGCGAGCCTGCCAGAGTGCTTGTCGGCAGCCCTTACTTCCCCCGCTGCAGTTTTGTGGTTACCGTGCCTGGCGGCGATGGCGGCAATCTCAAGAAGGAGAACCTGTTCTTTGACTATAATGCCAACAAGGAGAAAAATCGTGCCAGCAATAATGTCTATACAAAAGAGACAGCCGACGCCTGCTGCGCATCATTCCATCCACATGATGTGGTCACCATTACAGAGACTCACGACCCGTTGCCCGAGTTTGAAGGTCCCAACCGAGTCTTTCTTACCAAGGTTATCGTAGACACCGGCAACAAGACGGATTACTTAAAGTTTGCCCATTCGTTGACCCAGTATATGGGTGGCTATTACAACCTCAAGGAGGTGTGGCTCAGCGACAAAGTCAACGCCGTGGAGTTTATGCGCGAACTCGACGAAGGCATGAAGAGCAAGCTGTTTCCCAACTATTATCATTTCTACGGCCATAGCACAATGTTTCTTGCCGGCGACGCCACCCTGTGTGTGCCAGCCAGTCAGGCTGCTGCCGTCAAAGCACAGATGGCACGTCACAGCAAGTTCCCGTGCTACACCGTAAGAACATATACCGGCAACGTGCAAGAAGCCCAGAAGGCCGGACTCGGAGCCACCAAGAATCCCTGTACAAAGCACAACTTTGTGGCACGCCTGTATACTGCCGACCGTGTGATGCAGCACTATACCTGTAAGCAAGATCCTAAAGTGTATTACTCATGCAGCATCTGCGGGGAGTGTGAGCGCAATCCGCGCCACACTTTCATGTTCGTCGACAAGGAGGAAGAGAAAAGATACGTACCTGGCGTCCATTCCTTTACTGCCGACCTTGCCACCGAGCAGGCCTATGTGGGCACCAATGCCGCGGGCGAGCATATCTATTGGAAGAGCTGCAAATGGTGTGGCTTGTCTTACAACTATGAGCAGCGCCACCTCACCGAGAAACACTTCCGTCTGTCGGGATCTGACGGCACGTTGGCACTGTATCGCAAACATATGGAGGCAGCGCTCGACATGCGTGAGGACGAGGCAAAACTGAGCACTACCGCTCAGCCGGATATGTTTACTCTGCCAGCCCGCAGCACTGTGAAGAAGAGCAAGTGGGCAGAAGACGAGGTGACGCGCGCCCTCACTGACAACCTTATCGACGAGCAGCTGCTTGGCGACGACTACACCCTTACCGCCACGCGCCAACAGGTGGCATCGATAGCCAAGAGGCTCATCAAGGAGATGACCGGAAAGGACGCCAATGAAGGAAAACTGAACCTCTTTGCCGACATAGCCGGTGGCGACCTCGACATGAATGCCGCTGTAACCCGTCAGGAGATGGCAACGCTCATTTATCGTGCCATGCGCTATATTGAGAAAAACTCGGAGTATACTTATACCGAATACGACTCCAATCTTGGTGCCTATACCGACAGTCAGCAAATCAAACCGTGGGCGAAGGAGCCTATGGCGTTTATGGAGGCTCTGGAGCTTGTCGATCCCGTTACATCAACCACTCTTGTGCCCGACGGCGCTTGCTCCATCGAGCTGGCGCTCGCCACTGCCGAGCGCGCCACGATGGCACAGCACACCGGATGGGCGCAGACCGTATCAGATGGTGAAAAGAACGATTATATCTCTGTTGCCAACAGCCACGATGCCCTTGGTTCCTCCAATTCCACATTGGGCTTCTACGAGCGTGTGTGGGTCTATCGTATGAGAAACAACAACGGCAAGATAGAAATCAAGGATAAATATACGGGTCAGCATCTCGAGTTCAACAGGAACTATCTGCATCCTGTGCGCTGGCGTGGCAACGGTGTGTCAAACGTTTCACAAAAGGTGAGAAACGTCCGCAACAAAATCAATAAATGGCAAAAGAAAAACGACAGATAGAGAAAGGGTAGGACGTGATGAGGAAACCACCTCGTCACAGCCAATGTCCAATAACGAGATGGCCGCCTTTGTCACTATGACAGAGGCGGCTGTTTGTTGGTATGCTCGGCATGAGCATTGCGTTATCCCGAACTCGCGTTTTTAATCTTTCAAACAAGCAAGCGGTATGACTTTGACTCCGTCTGGACGCGTGTAAGCCATACTGCCGCCTGTCATGACAATCATTAAGTCGGGTTCGCGCAGCGGCACCTGCTTTTCTGTCTCATTATGCACTTGAATGAGTCGTTTAATTTCCAAAAGATGCTTGGCTCCTTCTTCTATCTCACGACTGCCAAGTTTACATTCTATAAGGGCGTAGCGTCCATCGTCGAGATGAAGCACAAGGTCGGCCTCCAGTCCGTAGCGGTCACGATAGTATGACAAATGATTGCCAAAGCCTGGCGTGTAGGCTCGAAGGTCTCTCGCACACATCTGTTCAAAGATGAAACCAAAGGTCTTGAGCTGAGTCATCAATGCTTCTGGAGAAAGTCCTAAAGCAGCAATTGCAATAGACGGGTCTACGAAAGCCCGTTTTATACCACTTCGAATTGCTGTTTTACTTCGGACGGCAGGACACCACGCTTCAATATTGTCAATAACAAACAATTTATTGAGGGAGGTTACGTAATCCTCAAACGCACTCATAGAAAGTGAAACTTCCCCAGAGGCTGTTACATCAGCTAACAGAGCTGTGTTTTTTGCCAATGTAGATATGTTACGGGCATACGAACGTAATATGGCACGTGTAGTACGCTCATCCCTTTGTACATCATCTACTCTGGATATATCGTCCCGACAGATGGCATCAACATAATTGCGTGCAATAAGTAGCTTTGCCTTATCACTCTTCATATTAAGAAATGCTGGCCATCCGCCACGACAAGCAGCATAAATCAAGTCTTCAATCTTCATATCTGAAGTGATGCCGTCTATGTCCAAGTCTTTATTATCAAACAATTCTTTAAGTGAAATCTTTCCGTTAGACTCTCCTGACTCCCATAGACTCATTGGCAACATCTTCATTCGTGATATTCTACCCGTACCAGAATGATGAATCTTGCTTCTGTCAACGACAGTAGATCCGGTAAGAATGAACTGTCCTGGAACCTGGCGTTTGTCCACCATTGTACGCACTGCATCCCAAAGAACAGGAGCATCCTGCCATTCATCTATTAGACGAGGTGTCTCACCCATCAACAACAATGATGGTTTTGAAGCAGCAGTTGCAGCGTATTCTTCCTGCATCTCTGTGTCCTGCATCTTTATGACACTTTTGCTCAATTGCTCTGCAGTTGTTGTCTTTCCGCACCACTTAGGACCCTCTATTAGTACTGCCCCAAAAGCCTCAAGACGCTCTGCCAGTTGAAGGTCTGCAATTCTATGTGAATAACTCATATTGTAACCACGGTTTGATTGTATATGCAAAGTTAATGACATTCAGTTGTATATGCAAACAAAAACTAATATTTGTGCATATTTAGTGCGATGAATTGTGCCGTTTTGCAACTAACTTTTGCGGTAATTTATAACTAACTTTTGCGGTAATTTATAACTAACTTTTGCGGTAATTTGTAACTAACTTTTGTGGTACACTTTTGCAGCGGTTGAGTACGTGTTTTGCTTATCGTTGCTTATATCCATATTTGACCAAGGTCAAAATCGGCTGCACATTTACAGCACGTTCCGAGAGATGTCAGCAGAGGTCATAGTATCCTGTCTATAGGGAAGGAAATAGTAAATGACCGCTACCTTGAGAGTCTTTTGTAGACAGATGCCCGAAAAGGAACTCTCTATTCACACGATAGGACGGAATCCGACAATAGAATCGAAGTGACGTGCCTCGAAGGGATGCCGGAAAAACGAAAGAGGGAGGAAAACAAAGCCGTTTTCCTCCCTCTCAATTTGTCTGTCGCGTTGCTATTGCTTTGCGTTGCGCTTGATAGAGTCGTAGATGTAGTCGAAGATGTTGTAACGGGCACCAATCTTTGAGAACGCCGGGTTGTTGCGGCTTGGGCAGACGCGGTTGCTGAGGAAAATGTAAATCAGGTCTTCCTTCGGGTCAACCCAGAACGATGTGCCAGTGAATCCGGTGTGTCCCACCACTTCCGCACTTGCTGCATCCGTTATCGAAGAGTAGCTCGGATGCTTGAAGTTAGGCTTGTCAAATCCGAGTCCGCGGTGCGAATTGAGCGATCTCATTGTCAGGAACGTGTTGACAGTAGACTGCGAGAGGATGCGCTCGCCGCCATACATTCCTCCAAACAGCCACATCTGGCACAGTTTGGCAAGATCGTTGGCGTTGGAGAAGAGCCCGGCATTTCCTTGTATGCCGCCGGAGAATGCCGCTGTCTCGTCGTGGACAACGCCGCGGATATATCCTTCGCGGAAATACTCGTCGAGCTCTGTCGCTGCGATTTCTTTTTCAGGGAAGAAGTCGAGCGGGCGGTAGACGGTGCGGAAAGCGCCGATGCGGTGGAAAATGTTGTCGTAGACATAGCGGTCGTGGCGCACTCCGGTCACGTTCTCCTCCGCCTGACGGAGCAGGCAGAAGTTGAGGCAGCTGTACACATAATTGTGGTTTGTGCGCTGGCGCTCGTTGTAGATCATGTTCATCACCGAGTCCATCGTGATTTGTCCCACCCATAGGTTCTTGCCAATCTGCACGTTGAATTCGTCGGTGCGTTTAGGCGAAGTGATGTCGGAGCGCACGTGTGCAGTGTTGTTGATATATGCGCCTCCGGCAAACCGCTTGTAGTTGGCTGATTTTTTGCCCACGCTGAGCGCGCCGGTGTAGCTATTAGGGTCGGTCATTTGTTCGTAGATGCTCAGCGACGGTGGCATTCCCGTTTCGTGGAAAAGCAGGTCGCGGATTGTCAACACGCCTTTCGACGAGCCTTTCAGTTGAGGAATATAGTCGCTGAGGAAACCATTGATGTTTAGCTTCTTGTCGTCGACGGCTTTCATGATGCCCGACAGGGTTCCAGTGGCTTTCGACACAGATGCAAGGTCGTAGAGCGTGTTGCCGTTGACGGCATCGTCTTTTCCGTTGTCGGTGTATCCGTAACTTTTCTTTACAACGATTTTTCCGTGGCGTGCCACAATTACTTGGCAGCCAGGGAAGGCTCCTGCCTTCACACCGAGGTTGGCGATTGAGTCGATTTGCTCTACGAGTTTCTGGTCAAGACCTACGGCTTCAGGCACGTCGTAGCCAAGGCGTGACGCCATCACAGTGACGCCGTCGCCAACTTTTGCAACTCCGGCAACGCTTACCGGCATGCGGCCAGAGGCGTCGCTTCCGCCGAACACCACTTGTGCGGCATATTCCTGAGCAAAGGCATGGTCTTCGTAAGCCTCGATTACAGCCGCGCTTCCGGCTATCTCCTCGCTGAAGTCGGCAAGGTCGTAAGGCTTGATGAAGAACACAAGAACCACTTTGCTCTTACCGGCTTTCGCGATGGCTTTCGCGATGGCACGCTTGGTGCCGCCGTTGTTGTTGAACACACCGATTACCAAAGCCGATGCGTTGTTGTTGTCTTCAGCCCACGACTCGGCGTTGTGTTCGGTGAGATGGTGGGTGGTGATGTCGGTATAGAGGGCGCATGTCTGGGTGAACACCTTTGCGTCGTCGACTTTCTCTCCAGCCACAGCCACGCTCACCTTGTTTTCAAGATGCTTCACAGGCAGGCAGTCGCCGTCGTTTTTCACTATGGTCATCGCCGCTGCGTAGAGCTTGCGCAGCACGAGCTGTGCGTGGCGCGAGTTGATGCGCTCCATCATACCGTCGATGTTGACAGGCTTGTAATTGTTGAGGCCGAGAGCGTATTTGTATCTCAGCACTTTCTTGCACGTCAGCTCGATTGACTTTTGCTTGTCGCCGCCTTGATTGTAGTAGTCGAGAAGCTCGTTGAAACTTTTTTCGAGATTGTACGGTTCAAGAAGCACGTCGGCACCTGCGAGGAAAGCCCTCAGTCCGTTAGGATTGCCCGACTTCCTTGCCCCCTGCATTGTAAGCGCGTCGGTAAACACCAGTCCGCCGAAGCCTAATCTCTGTTTGAGCAAACCTGTGACAACGCTTGGAGTCAATGATGTAGGGTTGTTGCCCGTTTTCAATGCCGGTATCTGAAGGTGTCCTACCATCACGCCCGAAAGTCCGGCATCGGTGTAGGTTTGGAACGGCACAAGGTCGATCGACTCGATGCTTGCAAGCGAGCGGTCGACAATCGGCAGCGTCTTATGAGAGTCCTTCTCCGTGTTGCCGTGTCCGGGGAAATGCTTAGCCACCGACAGCACACCGCCGTCCTCAAGACCGCGAGAGTAAGCCACTACTTTGTGTGCGACGTTTTCGGCATCCTCGCCAAACGAGCGCGTGCCGATTACGGGGCTCAGAGGGTTGCTGTTGACATCGGCAGTAGGGGCGAAATTCACAGTCACACCTATCTCTTTGCATTCGCGAGCCATTTCGCGTCCGTATTCATAGATGAGCATATCGTCCTGCACGGCGCCGAGCATCATGTTTTTAGGAAAACGCGGAGTGTCGGGCATGCGCATCGACAATCCCCATTCGCCGTCGAGAGCGATGGCAACCGGTGTTGATGAGATGCTGTTGACGTAGTTTGCGAGTTCGGCGTGGTGCTCAGCCTTGCCGTTGGCAAAGTATGCCCACCCGATATGGTATTTTTCTACGGTCGATTTGATTTGGCGTTTCGCAGCATTGACATCTTTTGACTGGAAACTTTGAGCAATCAGCTGACCCACTCGTTGCTCCGGAGTCATGGAGTTGTAGACAGAGTCGACCCAGGCATCCATTTCATCCTGGGGCTGGTTGCTGATAAACAATGGAGTCTTTGCCGTAATGATGCTGACGGCGATAAGACTGATGCCTAATAGTAAAATTTTTCTTAGATGCATTGTCTTGGGCTTATTTATTGGTTATACGTTTGGTGTGGTCAAGCGACAGTTTGGGGTTTTCCTTCACATAGTCGGCGATGTCGAATTTCATCGGGCGGTCGCTGCTGTAGAGCAAATTCGCCTTTGCGAAGGAAACGAGGTCATCGTTGCCCTCGTAGATGTAGCTTATCGTCGAGATGCGGTAGGTGCGGTTCTTGTCGATTTTCTTTCCGTTGATTTTTGCGTTTACGGCTTTGCCGTCCTTGATTGTGAACGAGATTCCGCGGCTCACGCATTGTCCGTCTTTCATAGCAAGGTTGTCGAGGCATTCCTGAAGCAGCGTGCCGTTCATCTCGAGCACAACGATGTTGTTGTCGAACGGCATAAGGTTGTAGACCTCGCCGAGACTCAACTCGCCTTTATGAAAGTCGGATCGCAGACCTCCGGAGTTTGTCACTCCGGCGTCGACTTCAACGCCCGACAGCCGTTCGCCGACAGTCTTTACGGCATCCGCCGCCCAGTTTCTCATAACGGTCGAGTTGCGTTGCATATCCTCGTCGGTAGAGCCGATGATGATAGCCATCACACGAGCCACTTCCTCGTCAAATGGCTTCAGCCACGCTTCCGTGGCAGCGTCAAGACGGCCGTCGTAGCGGGAGTCGATAGGCAGCAGTTCGTAAGCAGGCAGCTTCTGCAAGTCGTCGAGGTCGATGGTTATTTTTGTTATAGTGTGGCATTCGTTTCTGTTTTGAGCTACCAGAACATTTTTGCCAGCCTTGTTTGTAAACACGTATTGGTGATTGCCGGTGGCCGGATTGATTGAAGTGTGTGAGTGTCCGCCGAGGATAAGGTCGATGTTGCTTGACGAGAGCGCCATCACGCTGTCTGACGGAAGCCCGGCTTTTCCGGGACGGTAGCCTATGTGAGAAAGCACGATTGCGTAGTCGGCACGGTCGTCGGCTTTAAGAGCTCCGGCGATGCTGTCGGCAAGAGCCATTGGGTCGCGGTATGTCATTCCCTTGTAGTTGTTGGCAATGACGAGACGGTCCGGATTTGCTCCGACACCGATTACGGCAAATCTCTTGCCGTGGAAATTGCGTATGATGTATGGTTTGACAAGGTCGGACAATGCCGTCTCTTTCAAGCCATAGTTGGCGTTGATTACGGGAAATTCCACACGTCGGTAGTTGTCGGCGAGCGATTCGATGCCGTTGTCAAACTCATGGTTTCCGATGGTCGCCGCGTCGTAGCCCATGCGGTTCATCATTTCATATTCCACCTCGCCTTTGAACAGCGTGAAATACATCTGTCCCTGCACGTCGTCGCCGGCATCGAGCAGCATAACGTAGGGTTCTGCTCGGCGGATGCTGTCGACCGCCGCTTTCACGCGTACCATTCCTCCCGGTTTCGTCAGTTGTTCTGGACGCACGTTGCTGTGCATATCGTTTGTGTGGAGAATCACAAGGTTCTCCGCCATTGCTCCCGAGGCAAGGATTGCTCCAAGAGCGCATGTCGCTAATGTTTTACGTAATCTCATTGTTGGTCTGTCTTAAATTTTACGAATTTACGCAAAATCTTTCAGAAACAAGACTATCGTAAACAATAATTATAAAAAGATAAAAAATTTTCAATCAGCGAGTAATCAGATATCCTCCGCCGGCAGGCACAACCGAAAGCCGTTGCAGCCCGTAGCGGTTCTCGAGCGCCTGTCCTTTTACGGGCACTCCGTCGGCCTCGCAGACGTTGAACCGCGAACCGCATTGCTTGCAGTATGCCTCGAGTGTCGACGAGTCGAAGTAAAGCACCGCTTTTCTGCTCACCTCCACAGGGCATGCCCTGTCGTATGCCACAGGGCCGTTGATGCCGTAGACGAGCATCACGCCGCCGTATCCGGTGAAGGTGCGTTCGGTGTATGCGAAATTATCGGGAATCCTCTGCTCCCGGTCAAATATGCGGCACATTCCGTAGCCGCTCACGCCGTATGTGTTCCACAGACCGGCGTTGCTGAGGTCGATATTGACGTTGAGCGCGGGAATGCGTTGGCTGTCGACCGACTCGCACGCCATTGCGGAGAGCATCACCGACAGCAGGAGGATGTATTTCAGTATCTTCATTTCTTTAATCACGTTTTTTCAGTGTTTGCATAGCAGTCGCGTCACTTCAAGAGGGCGTCTATGGCACGGTGGTATTCGTCGAAGCGGAACGCCTTTAGCGTTTCGGCAAACAGCGCCTCGATGCGGTCGTTGCATAGGTTGCCGATTGAGCCTTCGTGGGTGTGGTGCACCTCCTTGACCGGCTCGAAGCGTCCAGCTTCGATGTCGAGACCCACTTTCTTGTATGCGTCGCGGAACGGCATTCCCTCGCGTGTCAGACGGTTTACCTCTTCGACGGAGAACATGAATTTATAGCGGTTGTCCTGAGTCACATCGGTGTTTACCTTGATTTCCGACAACATTGCGTTGACCATGTTGAGGATTGACTTCAATTCGTCGAATGCCGGAAGAAACGCCTCTTTTATCAGCTGCATGTCGCGGAAGTATCCCGATGGCAGATTGTTGAGAATCATCGTAATCTGATAAGGCAACGACTGCAAGCGGTTGCATTTGGCACGTGTCAGCTCGAAAACGTCGGGATTTTTCTTGTGGGGCATGATCGAAGAGCCGGTGGTGTATTGGTCGGGCAACTTGATGAAACCGAAATTCTGCGAATTGTAGAGGCAGGCGTCGAAAGCCAGGCGCGACACCGTGGATGCTATTCCTGCCAGCGCGTTGGCAACCGTGCGTTCCGTCTTGCCGCGTCCCATCTGCGCATAGACCACGTTGTAGTTCATCGATTCAAAACCAAGCAGACGCGTGGTCATCTCGCGGTTGAGCGGGAATGAAGAGCCATAGCCGGCTGCAGACCCGAGCGGGTTGCGGTTTGTGACGCGGTAGGCTGCTTGAAGCACAGTTAAATCGTCGGCGAGGCTTTCGGCGTATGCGCCAAACCACAGTCCGAACGACGACGGCATAGCCACTTGAAGGTGGGTATAGCCGGGGATAAGCACGTCTTTGTATTTGTTGCTTTGGGCAATGAGCGTTTGGAAAAGCTTCTCTGTGGTCAGCGCCACAGCCTCTATCTCGGAACGCATAAACAGTTTCAGGTCGACCATCACCTGGTCGTTGCGCGAGCGTCCGCTATGGATTTTCTTTCCAATGTCGCCGAGACTGCGTGTCAGCATAAGTTCCACTTGAGAATGCACGTCTTCCACGCCTTCTTCAATCACAAATTTGCCGTTTGCCGCCTCGTGATAGATTTTTTTCAGTTCGGCGAGGAGCGCAGAGAGCTCATCTTTTCCCAGCAGACCGATGCTTTCGAGCATCGTGATGTGTGCCATCGAGCCAAGCACGTCGTAAGGTGCGAGATAAAGATCCATCTCGCGGTCGAGTCCTACAGTATATGTTTCAACATCGTGGTCTACCACCACTGATTTTTCCCAAAGTTTAGTTGCCATATTCGTAAATAAAAATTTCCTTACAAAGTTACACTTTATGCGCAACACCGCAAAATTATTCCCGCGGCGCGCGCCGCGGGAAGCGATTGTCAGAGCGCGCCTTTTGTCGACGGCAGGTCGTAGCGGAAGACGTCGCGTCGCGAGGCAGCGCGCAGTGCTCTTGCCAGCGCTTTGAATATGCCTTCAATCTTGTGGTGCTCGTTGGAGCCGTCGGCGTTGACATATAGGTTCATCGCCGCCGCGTCGCTCAGGCTTTTGAAGAAATGGAAAAACATTTCGGTGGGGACGTCGCCTATGCGCTCGCGCTTGAAGTCGGCGTTCCAGACGAGCCACGGACGTCCGCCGAAATCGAGAGCCACAGTGCAGTTGCAGTCGTCCATCGGCAGCACAAAGCCGTAGCGTTCAATGCCGCGTTTGTCGCCGAGAGCCTTTCTCAGTGCTTCGCCGAGAGCCAGCGCCGTGTCTTCAACAGTGTGGTGCTCGTCGACATAGAGGTCGCCTTTAGTTTTTATGGTAAGGTCGAATCCCGAATGCCGTCCGATTTGGTTGAGCATGTGGTCGAAAAATCCTAGTCCGGTTGAAATGTCGCAACGACCGTGACCGTCAAGGTCAAGGCTGATGTAGATGTCGGTTTCCGACGTTTTCCGGCTCACCTGTGCCGTGCGCGCGCCGCCACGCAGATAATCGGCAATGCAATCCCATGACTCGGCGACAAGCACGCACGTCTGCTCAAGTCCGGCATCCTCAATCATCCGCTTGCCGGTGTCGGCATTCTGCAGCAGGATGCCCTTTGCACCTAAATTCTTCGCCAATTGAATGTCGGTAATCCGGTCGCCGATTACGAAAGAATTTTCGAGGTCGTAACTGCCATCCATATATTTCCCGAGCAATGCCGTGCCCGGTTTGCGCGTCGGCTTATGCTCATTTTCAAATGTGCGGTCGATTATGATATCGTCAAACTCCACGCCCTCGCCCTTGAACGTCTGCAACATCTTCTCGTGGGGCGGAAGGAAGTCGGATGTCGGGAACGACGGTGTGCCGAGTCCGTCCTGGTTGGTCACCATCACAAGTTCAAAATCGAGAGTCGAAGCGATGAAATGCATGTTGCGCAGCACGCCGGGAACAAATTCCAGTTTCTGAAGCGAATCCACCTGGAAATCCACCGGTGGCTCGACGATAAGCGTGCCGTCGCGGTCTATGAACAGCGCGCGTTTCTTATTTTCCATAACCTTTGAGAGTTGAAATTAGACGATTGTTCTCATCCTCGGTTCCGACAGAGAACCGCAGGCATTGCGAGCACAGCGCCACTCGGTTGCGGTTGCGCGCCACGATGCCGTTGTCGCGCAGATACGCATAGACGGCGTCGGCGTCTGTCACTCTGACAAGCAGGAAGTTGGCGTCGGAGTCAAACACCTTCTTGACCACCGGCAAGACGGCAAGCTCGGTGGCGAGGCGTTTGCGCTCAGCCACTATTGTGGTCACCCATCCGTGCACCTCCTCGCGGCGGTCGAGCATGCGCATGGCATACTGCTGTGTGAGCAGGTTGATGTTGTACGGGTACTTGACCTTGTTGAAAATGCCTATGATTTCCTGCGACGCGAAAGCCGCTCCGAGCCGCACAGCCGCACTTGCCCACGCCTTCGACAGCGTCTGCATTACAATCAGGTTTGGATAGCGGTAGAGTTGTGTCGCCATCGATCCTTTTGTAGAGAAGTCGACATAAGCCTCGTCGACCACGACAATTCCGTTGAATCCGGCGCACACCGCCTCTATGGCGTCGCGCGGGAAGGCGTTGCCGGTAGGGTTGTTGGGCGAGCATATCCATATCACTTTTGTCTTGTCGTCGATTTGCTCAAAGATTTTTTGAATGTCGATAGAGAAGTCGTCGGCAAGCGGAGCGCGGCGATATTCCACATCGTTGACCTCCGCACACACTTCATACATGCCATAGGTTGGCTCTATCGCCACCACGTTGTCAATGCCCGGGCGGCAGAACACGCGATAGACCATGTCGATGCATTCATCGCTGCCCACACCGAGGAAAATTTGGTCGGCAACGACACCGCGCATCTGCCCGATGCGTCGTTTGAGCTCCATTTGCAACGGGTCGGGATAGCGGTTGTAGGGATTGTTGTACGGGCTTTCGTTTGCGTCGATCCACACCGACGCCTTTCCGCTGAACTCTGTGCGGGCGCAACTGTAGGGCGTCAGGTTGTAGATGTTTTCTCTGACAATCTTTTTCAAATCCATAATCTTACCTCTTTTTTACTTGTTCAATTCTTACGGTCGCCGCCAATTTGTGTGCGAGCAGACCTTCTCCCTCAGCCATAGTTTCGACCACCGGACCGAGCGTGGCGATGCCTTCTGCCGTCAGCCGCTGGAACGTGATTTTTTTCATGAAGCTGTCGATGTTCACGCCGCTGTAAGCCGTGGCATTGCCGCTTGTGGGAAGCGTATGGTTTGTGCCAGAGGCATAGTCGCCGGCGCTTTCGCAGGCATACTGACCGAGAAACACGCTTCCGGCGTTCTCCACCATCTCGGCGAGCCTGTCGGCATCGGCGTGGTTTATGATGAGGTGTTCCGGAGCATATTCGTTGGCTATGCGCATCATTTCGTCGTCGGTGCGCACCACAATTATGCGGCTTTTCTTCAACGACTGCTCTATTAAATCCACGCGCGGCAACTCTTTTGCCATCTCCACGGCATTCTTAGCCACTTCGTCGGCAAGACGCTCGCTTGTGGTGACAAGTATCGACTGGCTGTCGGGGCCATGCTCGGCCTGCGACAGAAAATCGGCGGCGACAAATGTTGGATTGGCTGTTTCATCAGCCACAATCATCACTTCCGACGGTCCTGCCGGCAAATCGACAAGCGTGTGGGTCTGTTTCGCCACAAACGCCTTTGCAAGCATGACGTAAAGATTTCCGGGACCGAAAATCTTGTTTACTTTTGGTATTGTTTCAGTTCCGAATGCCATTGCCGCTATCGCCTGTGCGCCTCCGGCCTTATACACCTCGGTTACGCCAGCCAGACGTGCCGCCACAAGGATTGTCGGGTTGACGCGACCGCTCTTGTCGGGAGGCGTGCAGATGGCAATCTTGGGGCATCCGGCAAGGCGTGCCGGGATGGCAAGCATCAGCGCCGTTGAAAACAAAGGCGCTCTGCCTCCAGGCACATATAGTCCGACGGAGTGGAGCGGCACGGCTTTCTGCCGGCACACCACGCCAGGGGTCGTTTCCACCTCAATGGGCTCCATCAGTTGTGCGGTGTGAAACTTGCGGATGTTGTCGGCCGCAACCTTCATCGCATCCTTCAGTTCTTGACTGACAGCGGCTTCCGCTTCCTCAAACTCCTGCTCCGTCACCTTCAGCGACTCGATTGATGGGCAGTCGAATTGACGCTCATATTTCAGCAAAGCAGTATCGCCGTTTTCTTCGATGTCGTTGATGATGTCGCTGATAGCCGACACCGCCTCGCCAATGAGATTGGGGTCGAAGTCGCGAATCAGCAAATCCTTCGTGTCTTTGGGATACTTGTAAATCTTGATTTCCATTGCTACAATACCATTTTTTCAATGTTCAACACCAGTATGCCTTCAGCGCCGGCAGCCTTCAGTCGGTTGATGATTTCCCAGAAGAATTTTTCTTCGAGAACGGTGTGTACCGAACACCAGTCCTTGTCGGCGAGAGGCAGCACTGTCGGACTCTTGATGCCCGGCAGAATCTGCAGCACCGTGTCGAGCTGTGTGCGCGGCACGTTCATTAGGATGTACTTCTTGCCTGAAGCCGCCTTTACAGCCTCAAAGCGGAACAGCAGTTCGTCGAGCACCTCCTGCTTCTCGGCGTCGAGGGCTTTTCCACCGATGAGCACAGCCTCTGAATCAATCACCTTCTCCACCTCTTTAAGGTTGTTGCTCACGAGAGTGCTTCCCGACGACACGATGTCGAAGATGGCGTCGGCAAGACCGATGCTCGGCGCGATTTCAACCGAACCGCTGATTTCGTGCAGCTCTGCCGAGATGTTGTTGTCGCGGAAGAACTTGGAGAGTATGACCGGATATGAAGTGGCTATTTTTTTGCCGTTGAACCACTGCAGCCCGTCGTAGCCGGCGCTGTTTGGCACAGCCAGAGAGATGCGGCATCGGCTGAATCCCAGTCTCTTGATTACCGTCACGTCGCGTTGTTTCTCGAGCACCTCATTGTAACCCACAATGCCGAGGTCGGCAGTTCCGGTAGCCACAGAGTCGGGGATGTCGTCATCGCGCAGAAACAGCAGTTCGACAGGGAAGTTGCGCGACGGCACGAGCAGTGAGCGTTTCACTGCGGTAAGTTTGATGCCTGCCTCAGAGAGCAGGTCCATTGTCTCGTCGTAGAGACGGCCTTTTGATTGTACAGCAATTCTAAGCATAGTTTTTTAAGAAATAAAAAAACGACCGGTCATCCTATGAGGCGGATAATCGGTCGTTAGTAGTCAATCATATATGAAACTTACACAAAAGCCAACTGGCCAGCCTCTTTTGGGGAAAGGTCGACGTGATGATGACGATGATATGTAAGTTGCATAGTCTGCATAAAGTTGTTATTTTGTTTGCAAAGATACGTAAATTCTTTTACTGTGCAATGAAAAATCAAATTTTTCTGGCAAATTTTTATTCATCAGCGTGCTTAGATGCTTATTGTCAGTCCTTCTTTGGCGAGAATCGTGTCGGGAAAAACGGCTTTTGCCTCGTCGAGCAACATCGACTCGTTGATATAGCGCGAGGAGAAATGCCCGATAACCAGCCGTTTCACTTTTGCGTCACGGGCAATGGCAGCCGCATCGGCGGCAACCGTGTGGAGAGTCTGCTTGGCGCGTTGCCGCAAGTCAGAGAGGAAAGTCGCTTCGTGGTAGAGCAGGTCGGCGCCTGCCACCTCGCTGACCACGGCCTTCAGCGGCATCGTGTCGGAAATGTAGGCATACACGCGCGCAGGGTCGGGGTCTGTGGTCAAAGCGTTGTTTGGCACAACGATGCCGTCGGGCGTCACATAGTCATCGCCAGCCTTGATGTTGTTGCGATAGCATGTAGGCACCTGCCAGCGTTGGATAGCGTCGGGATTTATGTGCCGAGGCTTGGGCTTTTCACGAAACACGAATCCCACGCAAGGCAGCCGATGGACAAGCGGCACAGTGTTGACCGTCAGCGAGCGGTCTTCATAAATGATGTTGTTGCCATATTCGTAGGGCTCGAAGCGCACGTTGAGGTCGTGGGCAGAATAGTCGAGCAATGGCTTGAACAGCCGCACTCCCTCTTCCGGCAGGTGTATCACAGTCTCGCCGTCGAGTCCGGTCAGCCCCATTGTTGAAAGCAGCCCAGGCAGCCCGTAACAATGGTCGCCATGCAGATGCGAGATGAATATGTGGCGCAGTCGGTTGAACTTGCAGTGCGCGCGCATCAATTGAGTCTGAGTGCCCTCGCCGCAGTCAATCAGAAACGATTTTGAGTTCAGACATACCAATTGTGCGCTCGGGTTGTGGCGCACGGTGGGTTTAGCCGACCCGCATCCCAATATTGTAACCGAAAAATTGTCCATATTTTTATGATTTGTGCAAGCCTAAACTGATAAAATAGGTTGATAAACTCGA
>ERZ779850.292-NODE-292-length-64575-cov-31.729355_pt1 | contig 64575 bp, 67 predicted proteins | sample MGYA00511249_ERZ779850 | MGnify/ENA primary metagenome ERZ779850 (study PRJEB29588, sample SAMEA2162475) | human gut metagenome | biome: human gut; feature: human-associated habitat; material: faeces | place: Denmark | collected 2008/2010 ...
CAAGCTCTTTACTGCAATTGAGATTGCCATTGAGATTGCTTGCGGATTTTAGGAAAAATTAATGAATGATAATTGATAATGTCCTTTATTATTCTTTTCGCTTTTTTTTATTTGTTTTGCAAAGCTAACCCTAAAAGCAGCGCTACTGCTTGTCTATTTGTATATAATTGTGTATTTTTTGACAAAAGTGTGAAATTTATATCTTTTCCTTTGGAGGGCGATGCTCTTTCTTCCAGATAGAAGGGGGGGATACCTTCTTTTTGTTTAAATTGCTTACTGAAGTGTGCCTGATCGGCAAATCCTACGGCTTCTGCCAGGTCACTTAGGTTAATTTCAGGGGATTGCATGATTTTCTGTTTCGCCTCTTCTATGCGTAAGTCGTTTATCCATCCGTTAAAGTTTGTCTGATAGGTCTCGTTTATGTAATTTGACAAATATGTACGGTTTATACCTATTTCACGACTCAGGTCTTGAATGGTAATTCCCAATTTCATATATCCTTTGTTTTGTTCCCATGCCTTGAGTTTTTCTCTGATGATATCGTTGTTCTGTCCATGTCGTTTTTCTTCAGGATGAGGCTGTTCAACCTTGTTTGCAGGGGAGATCCCGGATTCTTTGGTAACTTGCTCATTTAGAGATATTATGCTATAATTATGATACTGTATGCCTAATGAAATAAAGAATATGGTGTAGCATAAGGTGAATATCTGCAGGTAAATAGGGTTTGGAAAAATTTCTGCTATGATTCCCATTATACATATTATGAAACCCGACGCCCATGTACGGAGAGGATATTTCTTTAAGTTGCCTGTTTCCCAGATTTTCCCTCTTAGCCAAATTTTGGTGATGTGTATATAAATAATTGTATAAAAGACAAATTGTATTACGTAACAAGATACTAATATATAGTAAAACCACTCGCCGGGCCCTCCATGGGCTACAAATATGTAGATAGCATTGGCTGAAAAGAGTAATGATGTGTAAAAGACTTGATGCTTGAGGAAGTTTTTTAGTTTTTCTTTTTCGTAAATTGGATATATAAATACCCAAAATATTAGCAATGTTTCTACTGGCAGAATTAGGTGGATGAAATTACTTTTGCCATATATCTGCGTTGGACCTCCTGCTATTGTAAAGGTCAAAGCGGCTATTCCTAATATAAGAGAGGCTAATTTTACTAAATTATATCCTTTTTGATAGTTTTTCTTATTGCTGCCCTTGGGGATAGCAGAGTAATGTAGGAATATTGCTGTCAATATGCAGCATATCCCCGAAGTAATCTCTAATATAAATACCTTGTCCTCCATAATATACTTTACAGACAAATAAAATCTGTTAACATTAATTATGGGGTAAATTTAAGAAATATGTATGAATGACAAAAAAATTTATTTGTCAAATATGTTTGATTTGTCAAAAATGTAAGTTAAATTGATGAATAGACAAATTTTACATATTTGTTTTATTTGTATATTAGTGTAGACAGGTAATTTTCGGAAAACATTTCGTTTGCTATTTCCAAAAGTTCCGTAGCTGTCAGTGATTCGATGCGCTGAAACACTTCTTCTTTTTCTTCGTAACGTTTGTAATGGAGAAAGCATTTGGCCATGTCGAGCGCATTGTTCTCGAAGTTGTCGCTTGCTACACCGATTTGTCCGATGATTTGTTTTTTTGCAGCATGAAGCTGTGAAGAAGTCAGGGCATGGTCGCGTAGCTTTCTCAGCTCTTTATGTACCAGCTCGGCGCAGTAGTCGGCATCTTCCTGATCGCAGCCGAAATAAATACAAAAAGTACCGGTATCGGTATAAGCCGTCAAGTTCGATTCTACGGTATATACCAGACCGCGTTTTTCGCGAAGCGATACATTCAGCCGGCTGTTCATGCCGGGGCCTCCCAGTATATTATTAAGAAGGTAGAGACCTGTTCGGCGTTCATCGTATGCATTGTATCCGCGTCCGCCGATCATGACGTGTGCCTGATGAGTATCTTTGTGCAGTGTAAGCTGTTGGGGCTGATAGGGCAGAGGGGCTTGCCGTTGGTAACCTTCTACTGCAGAAAACGGAATTTCTGCCATGGCTTTTTCTACTGTGCGGACAATACGTTTGAAATCGATGTCGCTTTGTACGAAGAAAACCATGTTGGCAGGTCGGTAGTATCTGCCAGTAAAGCGGAGGGCATCCTGACTTCCGAAACGGCGAAGCTGTTCCGGTTTCCCTAAAATGTTGCGGCCTAATGGATGTTCGGGGAAGATAAGTTCCTCAAAATCGTCGAATATCAGTTCTGCCGGACTGTCTTCGTAACTTTGTATCTCGTCGATGATGACTTCTACTTCCTTGGCTATTTCGTGCTCGGGGAAAGTGCTGTGGAAAACAATGTCGGTCAATAGCTCTACGGCGCGGGCAAAATGCTCTTTCAGAAAAGCGCTGTATATCACGGTTTCCTCCTTATTAGTATAGGCATTCAGGTCGCCACCCACATTTTCCATGCGGTTCAAGATGTGCCATGCCCGTCGCTTGCGGGTACCTTTAAATATAAGGTGTTCTACAAAATGTGCCATACCCTGCTCATCGGGGAGTTCGTCGCGCGTACCGGCATCGACGGCAAAACCACAATAAGTCACGTTGGTCATGCTTGGGGTATGAATGATACGCAGTCCGTTGGGCAGGATAAAAGTATTGTATGGCATAAGTTTTCTTCTTTGAATTGATTTTGGGTGCAAAAATACAATAATACTTATTGTAGTAACTGAAAAAAATACGGATATTTGCAAGAATATTGATTCTCCCACTGCCGGTTGTACCAGTCATCGAGTAGGATTGTGTCAATCTGGCTGTGTGGCTTAAAGTAATACATTATGAATAAAATTGCGATATTCTGTTCTGCGTCCGATCACATTGATGCGGTTTACGCTGAAAAGGCTGCCGAACTGGGTACCTGGCTGGGACAGACAGGCAAATGGCTGATATACGGAGGTTCGAATACCGGACTGATGGAAGCTGTTGCCCGTGCGGCTAAGGAGAATGGTGCCATGATTATGGGAGTAGTTCCTGCCAAGCTGGAAGAGAGAGGTGCGGTAAGCGATTTGCTTGATGTAACGTTCCGGGCAGTCAACTTGAGCGACCGGAAAGATATTATGTTGCAGGAGGCAGATGTGGCGGTAGCCTTGCCTGGAGGGGTAGGTACACTAGATGAGATTTTTCACGTCATGGCTTCTGCCACGATAGGCTATCACGAGAAGAAAGTGATTTTCTATAATGTGAATGGGTTCTGGAACGGAATTCTCGATTTCCTTTCAGGGCTGGAGACACAGCATTTCGCGCATCGTCCGTTGAAGAACTATTTTGCCGTGGCAAATACATTCGACGAGCTGACACAATTACTGAATTCTTAATTATTAAAACATTAAATATCTTACATATGATTTCATCTATTCACGAACTGTTACAGCGCGAGGCGCAGGCTGTATTGAACATTCCTGTAACGGATGCTTACGAAAAGGCGGTGGCACTTATTGTAGAACAAGTGCATTGCAAGAAAGGTAAGCTCGTAACCAGCGGGATGGGAAAAGCAGGACAGATTGCTATGAATATTGCTACTACTTTCTGCTCTACGGGTATTCCTTCCGTATTTCTTCATCCGAGTGAAGCACAACACGGCGACTTAGGTATTTTGCAGGAGAATGATCTGCTGCTCCTGATTTCCAACTCTGGAAAGACGCGTGAGATTGTAGAGCTGACTGAACTGGCGCGCCGTCTGAATCCGTCGTTGAAAAAGATTGTCATCACCGGGAATCCGGACAGCCCGCTTGCCAAGGCGGCGGATATCTGTCTGCCTACCGGACATCCGGACGAGGTTTGTCCGCTGGGTATGACTCCTACGACTTCTACTACCGTAATGACCGTTATCGGCGATATTCTGGTGGTAGAAACCATGAAACAGACCGGATTTACCATCGAAGAATATAGTAAACGTCATCATGGGGGCTATCTGGGTGAGCGCTCCCGGGCTTTGAGCAAATAATATATAAGGAGTAATTTATGAGAAAGGTTATCGGTATTGGAGAAACGATTCTCGACATTCTTTTCCGCAACGGACAACCGGAAGCTGCTGTGCCGGGTGGTTCGGTGTATAATGCCATGATCTCGCTGGGAAGAATGGGGCAGAATGTTACTTTTATCAGTGAAACGGGAAACGACCGTGTAGGAGAGATGATTTTGGTTAACATGCGGAACAATGGAGTAGATACGGCGAATGTAAATGTATTCCCGGAAGGAAAATCGCCTGTATCGCTGGCTTTTCTGAATGAAAACAATGATGCCGAATATATCTTCTATAAAGATTATCCCCGTCAGAGACTGGATGTGAATATGCCCGACGTGTCGGCTGACGATATCATCATGATTGGTTCGTATTTTGCCATTACACCTGTGTTGCGCGACAAGGTAAAGGAGTTGCTCGACAAGGCACATGAGGCGGGAGCCATTATTTATTACGATGTGAACTTCCGCAGTACGCATGTCAATGAGGCGATCAAGCTGATGCCTACCATCATTGAGAACTTTGAGTATACGGATATTCTGAGAGGCTCGACCGAGGATTTCCAGAATATGTTCCGCCAGACGGATGCTGATAAGGTTTATCAGAACCATGTTGCATTTTATTGTCCGAACTTTATTTGCACCGATGCGGGAGGAGATGTGCGCTTACGTACGAAAAATGTATGCAAGAATTATCCGGTTACTCCACTGAAAGCAGTCAGTACGATAGGTGCCGGCGATAATTTTAATGCCGGAGTCGTGTACGGACTGTTGAAATACCGTGTTCGTCGGGCTGACTTGGCAGAGTTGAGCGAAAACGACTGGGATGCGATTATTCGCTGTGGAATGGATTTCAGTGCGGATGTCTGCAAAAGTGTAAGCAACTCTGTTTCGAAAGAGTTTGCCGATTCGTATCGTTGACGCAGAAAAAGGATTTGTTTTTGTACAAAAAACTTTTTCTTTTGTACAAATTCTAAAAAAATATCGGGAGGTTTTTTACTGAATCTCCCGATATTTTTTTATGATGTCACATGTTTTACCCTCCACATCCTTCACGCTTGTGATAAATGAAGGGATTCTCCTTCCGACGGTAGCCTTGTTGTTGCCGTATTGTGAAGGGGGTGAAGGGCTAAAACGGCTAAAATTTTTCTTTATTCTCGGCAGCTAATTTTTTGATAGCTTGCTGAAAGGCGATAAATCCTCCACCCAATACTCTTCCACCGTCGTAGAATACGGCGGACTGTCCCGGAGTGATAGCCGATGCTTCCGCTTCGAACTTCACCAATAGGTGTGTGTCGTCGAGCAGTGCAATGCGACAAGGGATGGGGCGGCTGCGGTAGCGGATACGTACAGATAAGTTCGGACATTCCAATAGCTCTTTCATGTCTATTACGTTGATGTCTTCTACCAGCATGTATTCAGCTTTCAGTTGTTCTGCGTCGCCCAGCATGACGGTGTTTTTGGCTGGATTGATCTTGAGTACGTACGCCGGATGTCCGAGGGCGATTTCCAGTCCTTTCCGTTGCCCGATGGTATAATAGGCAAATCCTTTGTGCTGTCCTAGTTTTAAACCTTTGCTGTCGACAAACCATCCCGGACCGATACGCTGGTCGATGTCCGGGCAATGTTCTCTCAGAAACTCTCGGTAGTCTTTGTCGATGAAGCAGATTTCCATACTTTCCCCTCCACGGGCTTTTGCCTCAAAGCCTTTGCTGGCAAGATAATCACGCACTTCTGCCTTGGTCATTCCTCCCAACGGGAATACCATCCGCTTTAATATTTCCTGCGGCAGTTTCCAAAGAAAGTATGACTGGTCTTTTGTGGCGTCATCGCCGGTAACGATATAACGGTGTCCGCTCCGGTCTTCCAGTCGGCAATAATGGCCAGTGGCAATCTGTGCACATCCGGTCCGGTCGGCCCATTCGCAAAGTATGCGTTCCTTGAACAGCGGATTACACATGACGCAGGGATTCGGAGTACGCCCTCTCATATATTCGTCGATGAAATACCGGACAATTACATCTTTAAATTCTTTGCGGACATCGGCTACATGGTGCTCTATACCTAATCGTTCTGCCAGTGCCTGAGCTTCCAGTACTTCGTCGGGCTGTTCTTGTCCGGGAGTAGAGAAATGGGAAGGAATGTCCCAGGTTCTCATGGTTACACCTACTACTTCGTAGCCCTGCTCTTGCAGCATGATGCAGGTAGCGGAACTGTCTATTCCTCCACTCATGCCTACCAGTATTCGCTTTTCTTTATTCATGGTAAAAAGTTTCTGCCATTTGTTTCTGGCAAAAGTAAGTATAAAAACATAAATCCTTTATTAATACATATGGAATCTTCCCTTATAAATATTGCATATCGACTCGTTTAACGTTTTTTGTATATCATAGAGGACAGGAAATTTGATCTGTTTTTTTTAGTGTTTAATAGTATTTTAATCTTTTATGTAAAAATAAAAATGATATAACTTCCCGTTTGTAAAATGATTTTCTTTGCACTCTGTTCGATCGTTTTCTTTGAATATTATCTATTTTATATCAAAATGATTGTTATTTTTATTGATATGTGTGATATTTGTTGTTTAAATTCTCTTTTATGTGATATTTGTATATTTAGTATTTTTCTATACTTTCTTATAATTTGTTTTGTATTTTCAGATTTTTGCCTATTTTTGCATTCAAATTTATGATTGTTGTTAGCAATATGAAAGCATAACTTTAAGACTGTTGAGCTAAAGAATAGTAGTATTTCGAATGGCAATATGTTGTATAAATAGACACACACATATAATTGAATAATTTTCCCTTTCTTATTCTCTTCTGGCTGCATCTTGCAGTAAGTCATACTGAGAGGTGTCAGCTGACTTGGCCGTGAGGTTAGGCAAGAGGATCTTAGAGCGGATGCCACCGTCTTTTATAAATCTCTCTTAAGATGGCATCCGCTTCTTTTTTTGCTCTTTTATAAGAAAAGTTCGGGTTCACGGCGTGCACTGAATTTCTCGTGCAGGATGGCAGTGAACGGACTATAATAGGTCCGTGCGGCGTTCGGGCATTCTTTTACACAGGCGCAACAGCGGATGCACCGCGTAATGTCTGTTTCAATGTGTGAACCGTCGTCGCTGATACGGATGGCATGGGTCGGACATACTTCCACGCATTCTCCACAGACAAAACAATGCTCATTACAAACCGGAGCCGACGGCTGGGAAGCTGGAACGACCTTATAGGGGAAATTTCCTTTTACAAAGAAGGAACTGATAAGGTTGGAGAGTTCGGTACTGATGCTTTGCTGCGTATGTTCCGTTTGCTGGGAAGGGCTTGTCGTCTGCAACTCTCCGATGCTGGCAACGGCTTCTTCCAGCTTTTTCAGACAGTCTTTACCAAACTGGCTGGCAATTTGCAAGTCTTTGTCGTCTGGGCGGCCGGCTGCTACGGGCATTTCGGCTGTACTGTAACTGTGCTCTCCGATAAAGGCTCCTGCTGCCAGGGGAGTGAATCCTAATGATACGGCAGTATCACGAAGCTCCAGCAGAGCATCTTCATAATCGCGGTTGCCATACACCACCACGACGATGGCTGGTGAATTGTTCCCTTTCAGGAGCTTGATGCGTTGTAGGGCTGTAGGGGCTACCCGCCCTCCGTATACCGGTGCGGCAATAACCGTCAGCGAGTCATTTATTTCGATAGGAGTATCGCTTTCATCGAGAGTCAAGTCGGTTTCGATTCTTCGTCCCATACCGATACCTTCGCCGATAGCTCGTGCTATTTTTGCCGAGGTATGGGTAGGCGAGAAGAAAACAAGATGATTGGTTGTATAGGTGTTCATAGGTCTGAGGTAAAAAGTTAGTTGTTGTTCCTGCAAAGATAAAGTTTTTTATATCGTTCTTCACACGATTTATTTGTACTTTTGCATCATTATGGAAGAACAATTTGATATACGTGATTATAAGCCAACAGGGAAGGAGAGGGATTTTGAAAATGCCCTTCGTCCGTTACAGTTTGGCGACTTCAGTGGTCAGGACAAGGTGGTCGACAATCTGCGCATCTTTGTCAAGGCAGCACGCCTCCGTGCTGAGGCACTGGATCATGTTCTGCTGCACGGACCTCCGGGACTGGGAAAAACGACGCTGAGCAATATTATAGCCAACGAACTGGGAGTGGGATTCAAAGTGACTTCCGGACCGGTGCTCGATAAGCCGGGCGACCTTGCCGGAGTGCTGACCAGTCTGGAACCGAATGATGTCTTGTTTATCGATGAAATACATCGTTTGAGCCCGGTGGTGGAAGAGTATTTGTATTCGGCCATGGAGGATTACCGGATTGACATTATGATAGACAAAGGTCCGTCGGCACGCAGCATCCAGCTCGACCTGAATCCGTTTACACTGGTGGGAGCTACTACCCGAAGCGGACTGCTGACGGCTCCGCTTCGTGCGCGTTTCGGTATCAATCTCCATCTGGAGTATTACGACGATACGGTTTTGTCGCGCATTATCCTGCGTTCTGCCGGTATCTTGGGTATTCCGTGCGATGTGGAAGCGGCGGGAGAGATTGCTTCGCGCAGCCGTGGAACCCCCCGTATTGCCAATGCCTTGTTGCGTCGGGTACGCGATTTCGCTCAAGTAAAAGGTTCCGGACGCATCGATGTGGAGATAGCCCGATATGCCCTCGAGGCACTGAATATTGACCGTTACGGGCTGGATGAGATAGACAACAAGATACTGTGTACCATTATCGATAAGTTCAAAGGCGGGCCGGTGGGACTGACTACTATCGCTACGGCGCTGGGTGAGGATCCCGGGACCTTGGAGGAAGTGTATGAGCCGTTCCTTATCAAAGAAGGTTTCCTGAAGCGTACCCCACGCGGACGGGAGGTTACGGAACTGGCTTATAAACATTTGGGAAGAAATAGATTTAACAACGTTAAAACACTTTTTGATGACTAATTATGGTGTGTGCCATAACTGCGGCACACACTTTTATTTTTTTTTACAGATTATGGCTGGACTGAAATCGTTAGCAAAAGATACGGCTATTTACGGGTTAAGTAGCATTGTAGGGCGTTTCCTGAATTATCTGCTGGTGCCACTTTATACGGCAGTGATTCCTGCATCGACAGGTGGATATGGAGTGGTTTCGAATGTATATGCTTATACGGCACTTATTCTGGTGCTTCTGACGTTCGGTATGGAAACAGGCTTTTTCCGTTTCGCCAACAAATCGGGCGAGCAGCCGGAAAAGGTATATGCCAATTCATTGATATTCGTAGGAGGGCTGTCGTTACTCTTTGTGGTGCTCTGTATGATCTTTCTGCATCCTATCTCCGCTTTACTGGAGTATCCCGATCATCCTGATTACATTGCCATGATGGTGCTGGTTGTAGCGCTCGATTCGTTTCAGTGCATTCCGTTTGCTTACCTGCGCTACAAGAAGCGTCCGATAAAGTTTGCATCCATCAAACTGTTCAACATCGTAGGAAATATCTGTCTGAACCTGTTTTTCCTGCTGCTGTGTCCGTGGCTGGATGTGCATGCGCATCAGCTGGTTTCATGGTTCTATCGTCCGGAGTATCTGGTAGGCTATATTTTTGTAGCCAATCTGATCATGTCGGTGGTGCAGATGTTCTTCTTCATTCCCGAACTGAGAGGCTTCTCTTATCGTATAGACCGTCCGCTGATGAAGCAGATGATTTCGTATTCTTTCCCGATTCTGATTTTCGGATTGGTGGGTATATTGAACCAGACCATCGACAAGATGATTTATCCTTTTTTGTTTGAGGACCGTCAAGAGGGACTGGTGCAGTTGGGTATCTATAGTGCAACGAGCAAGGTTGCCATGATTATGGCAATGTTTACTCAGGCTTTCCGCTACGCTTACGAACCGTTTGTCTTTGGCAAGAACAAGGAGGGCGATAATCGTAAGATGTATTCGGCAGCCATGAAGTATTTTTTCATCTTTTCGTTGTTGGCCTTTCTGGCTGTGATGTGCTATATGGATATTCTGCGTTACATGGTGGCGCGCGATTACTGGGAAGGACTGAGTGTGGTAGCCATCGTCATGGGAGCAGAAATTTTCAAGGGTATTTACTTTAACCTGTCTTTCTGGTATAAGCTGACCGACGAAACGCAGTGGGGTGCTTATTTCTCGCTGATAGGCTGTGCAGTGATTCTGGCATTGAACGTTTGGCTGGTACCAACATACGGGTATGTGGCTTCGGCATGGGCGTCGGTTGCCGGCTATGGTGTGATTACTGTCTTGTCTTATTTCATCGGACAAAAGAAGTATCCGGTTCATTATCCGTTGAAGCAGATGGGCGTTTACCTGATTCTGGCTGCTGTTTTATTTATCCTGTCGCAGGTAGTGACCATTCAGCATGTAGTGTGGAGACTGGTATTCCGTACGCTATTATTGTTGGTTTTCGTAGCTTATATTCTGAAAAAAGATTTACCTTTGAAAGCGATTCCGTTTGTGAATCGTTTTGTTAAGTAGTAACCTTTCTTTTAATGGTATGGAAAGAGACAAAAAATTTATTGTCAAGAAATTCTTTAATGAATATCTGGACTTGAACCGGAGCAAGGAAGATGAACAGGTAACCGTAGAGTCTATCCGTAATGGGGTGGAGTTTAAAGGTACCAATCTGTGGATTCTTATCTTTGCGACGTTCATAGCTTCGTTGGGATTGAATGTAAATTCTACTGCTGTCATTATCGGTGCGATGTTGATTTCTCCTCTGATGGGTCCTATTATGGGTGTGGGACTTGCTGTGGGGCTGAATGACTTTGAACTGATGAAACGTTCATTGAAGAGTTATCTGGTTGCTACCTTATTCAGTGTAATTACTGCTACAATATATTTTGCGTTTACTCCCCTCGACGAAGTTCAGTCGGAATTGCTGGCACGTACATCGCCTACTATTTATGACGTGTTCATCGCTCTGGTGGGTGGTCTGGCTGGTATTGTGGCACTGGCAACAAAAGAAAAAGGAAACGTGATACCCGGAGTGGCTATCGCTACAGCCTTGATGCCGCCTCTCTGTACAGCCGGATTCGGACTGGCTACGGGCAATCTGCTCTATTTCCTGGGAGCCTTTTATCTTTATTTTATCAATTCGGTATTTATCAGTCTGGCTACTTACATCGGCGTGCGGGTGATGCATTTCCAACGCAAGCAGTTTGTCGATAAGGTTCGCGAAAAGCTGGTGCGTAAGTATATCATTGGCATTGCGATTGCTACCATGTGCCCGGCCGTTTACCTGACTTACAACATTGTTCGTGAAACCATTTATCAGTCTTCGGCCAACAGTTTCATTACGTCCGAATTGCAATTCCCCGATACACAGGTTCTCAGTCGGGAGATTTCATTCGACAAACGGGAGATAAAAGTGGTCTTGATAGGCAAGGAAGTATCGGATGACCAGTTACAGGCGGCACGTCATAAACTTGCAGAGTATAAGTTGAACGATACAAAGTTGTCGGTCTTTCAGGGTGTCAACGGAGCTGGCTCCATGGATATAAGCAATATCAAGTCGTTGGTAATGGAAGACTTTTACAAGAACAGTGAAAAACAACTTGCTTCGCAACAGGCGACACTGGATTCCTTGAACCGTATCTTGCCCGATTTTACCGGATCGAATCTGATGAATGAACGGATGGGGCAGGAGATTAAGGTTCTTTTCCCTTATGTAAAAACGATATCTGTATCCAAGAGCTTGCAGTTAAATGTAGACAGTATCCGCATGGATACGGTTACCTTTGCATTTGTCGACTGCAACAAACAGCCGTCGAAGCAGGAAAGGGAGAAAATGATGGAATGGCTGCGGGCACGTACCGGTGCAGGTAAGCTCCGTCTGGTAGTGGAATAGTATTTTTTTCGTACGGACTTAAAAAAGAAACCAGAAATTACATGGTCAACGGAAAAGATGATTCATGTAATTTCTGGTATATAAAAGGCAATCAGTAACGGATATTACTTTTTGCGCTTGCTTCGTTTGGCCCAGCCTTCTTCTGCAAAATCAGGCTCTTCACCACGCAGGGGGCGGCTGTCGTTCTGGAAGAACTGTTTCCAGTCGTCTTTCTTCTTAGGACCACGTGCGGCTGTATAGCCTCGCTCTTCACGGCTCGGCTTATCCTTTTTCTTATCGGCTTTTGTTTCTTTTCTCTTGGCCGATTTTTCTTCCTTTACGTTTTCCTTGCCACGTTTCTTTCCGCTCTTGTCGCTTTTGCCCGTATTTTCTCCGGCCATTTCTACAATCACCTTACGACCTTTGTTCAGTGTCACCTTGTTCAGCGCTTTCAACACCATCGGAGCCTGGTTCTCTGCTACCTCGAAGAAGGAGAAATTCTGCATCAGGTCAATACGGCCTATCTGGATATGTTCTTTCTTCAGGTTCCGGTTAATCAGCTCAATGATCTGATTGGCATAGAAACCATCTGTCTTTCCTAAGTTCAGGAACAGTCGGGCGTAGCCTTTTTCAGCTTTGCGTGCCACTTTCTCACGGTCGCTTCCGCGGTCTTTCCGCTCTTTGGGCTCGCTGCTCTTTTCGCTTGCTTTGGGCTGTTCTATTTCCGGCGCATTTTTATAATACTCCAGAAAGCGGTTGAATTCCATCGACACCACTCGCTTGATAAGGTCTTCCTTGCTCAGCCATTCCAGTTTACGGTAAATGCCCGGCAGGAATGCTTCGATTTCCTCTTCGTTGACTTTTACCTTTTCGATGTCATCGATTACTTTGATGAGCTGCTGTTCGCAGATTTCCTTTCCGCTGGGCAGTGTACTGATGGTAAATTTCTTGTTGATGATACGCTCTATCTCACGCATCTTGCCTTTTTCCCTCAGGTTGATGATGGCAATGGAAATACCCGTCTTTCCGGCACGTCCGGTACGGCCGCTTCGGTGTGTATAGCTTTCCGTATCATCGGGAAGGCCGTAATTGATGACATGAGTCAGATCGTTTACGTCCAGTCCACGTGCTGCCACATCGGTAGCTACCAGCAGCTGAAGGTGACGCTGGCGGAACTTCTGCATCACCAGGTCACGCTGTGCCTGACTCAGTTCGCCATGTAAGGAATCGGCATTGTATCCGTCCTGAATCAGCTTGTCGGCTATCTCCTGAGTCTCTTTACGGGTGCGGCAGAAAATGATACCGTAAATTTGTGGATAATAATCTACAACTCGCTTCAAAGCCAAGTATTTATCTTTTGCATGTACGATGTAAGCGATGTGATGTACGTTTTTGCTTCCTTCGTTTTTTGTTCCGATAGTAATTTCCTTGGCATCATGCAGATACGTTTTGGCGATGCGGGCTATTTCCGGACTCATGGTAGCCGAGAACATCAAGGTGTTCCGGTCTTCGGGAACTTGTTCCAGAATGGCGTTGATGCTGTCGGTAAATCCCATGTTCAGCATTTCATCCGCTTCATCCATTACTACGTCGCGTATTGTTTCCAGATGCGCTACCTTGCGCTCCATCAAGTCTATCAAACGTCCCGGAGTAGCAACAATGATATGTACTCCTTGTTTCAGACTGCGTATCTGGCTTTCAATAGAAGAGCCTCCGTATACGGGAAGAATCTTTAAATCGGTAATGTATTTAGAGTAATCGGTCAAATCGCCTGCTATCTGTAAGCAGAGCTCTCGTGTAGGACAAAGTACCAGTGCTTGTGGTATACGATGCTTTACATCAATTTTTTGTATCAGCGGCAGACCAAATGCGGCTGTTTTTCCGGTTCCGGTTTGTGCCAGAGCCACTACGTCGTTGCGGTTTCCTAACAGATACGGTATAACTTCTTCTTGTACAGGCATGGGATTTTCGTAACCCATTTCCTCGATTGCCTGGCGTATTTCTGCGGAAACGCCGAGTTCTTCAAATGTCTTCATTTATTTCAAATATCTAATTCGGCTGCAAAGATACGGACAATTAATGGATTATCGGCTATAAGAGTTGTTTATTCTTTGCTATTTGACAGCCTTTTACCGGAAGAGCTTTACTCTTCCGGCCTGTATTCCAATATATCTCCCGGCTGGCAATCGAGTGCTTTACAGATTGCCTCCAGGGTAGAAAATCGGACTGCTTTGGCTTTTCCTGTTTTCAGGATGGAAAGATTGGCGGGGGTAAGGTCGATTCTTTCGGCAAGCTCTCCCAGCGAAATCTTCCGTTTTGCCATCATCACATCAAGGTTTACTATAATCGGCATACGTTTTATTTGTTGTTTAGTCTCTTCCACCATTTGGTATAACGGTGGGTTATTTTATAATAAGCAAAAGCTCCGGCATAAAGCCATATTAGGCTTGCAAATATACGCAGAAACCTGTTCTCCAAAAGTGGATAAAAGGTGAGGAAGCAAATCAATTCTAATACGATGAGTGTGGCAAGAAAACTTATAATAATGTAAATGGCTGCCATCGGGCGTGAATAGTTGCTTTTCGGTTTCATAGGCGATATGTAGTTAAATGGTTAGGTCGTTCTCTTCCTTAATCTTTACGGCCTTGGCAAAGATTTCCGTAAGTAATACGATCAGGATGACTAAATCCCATTGCAGGGGTATCGGGGTGACACCTATCACCTGATAACCCGGCAGGGATACTTGTGCAAGGACTGCCTGCTCGATGCTCCAGTTTAACAAGTACGAGAGTGAAATGGCTGCTAACTGGCCGTAAGCTATCCAGCGGAGCCACCAGATATTACGTCGGGAGAATACATCTTGTCGGGTGATACGTATAAGTACACGTATCAGGCAGTAGATACCATAAGTCGCTAATACGATGGTTGCCAAAGCTGCGAATATTATGGTGATTAACATGGTTGGAGTCTCTTTGATCAGACAGGTGATTGTTGAAACATGATATGGCACTTTTACTGTTTCACCGGGTAATTGCAAATTCAGACTATCGCTTGGACTGGAGATAGGAGTAACTCTTACTTCTGCCCTGAATACGTGTGAATCTGCCTGTGTGCCGTAAGTAGAGCCAGCCTTTTGTCCATCTTCAAAGCCTTGCTTGAAATCTTTGAGATTACTGCCTATGGCAAAAAAGATATTCAGTGCTATGGCAAAAATGGCCAATATACCTAATATGCTGATGTGTTTCATAAATTCGGGGTATTATTCGATTGTACTTGTGGGTTGTTCTTCTCTCCATGTTGCAGGCTGTGGAAGCAGTCTTTGGATGTACTTGATGCATACGAAAGTGAGTATCGCTCCCGCAACCGCCATGAGTGCAGCTCCTTCGGGGCCGTAGGTGGAAACCATTGTAGCATTCGGATCATCGGAAAGCCAAAAGCTGACAACGGCAGTACTATTGTTGACGAAGTGCATCAATATGCCGGGGAGCAGACTACCTGTATGATAATAGACCCAGCCTAGGGCCAGTCCTACTACGAAAGCAAAAGGAGCTTGTACCCAGTTTCCATGTACGATACCGAATATCAGTGACGATACAACAATAGCCCAGAGCGGCTTTTTCCATTTGCGCAGCAGATGTCCCTGGATGGCTCCCCGGAACAATAGCTCTTCTACAATAGGGGCCATAATCGTGATTGCCACAATTCCCAGTGGATGCTGCATCATCATGGCGAAAGTTTCCTGCATGTTATTGGGCAAGTCGGCGAGTTCGTTCAGGTAATTGCTCCACAACCCCATACCTACGATTAATAGGATAGCGGCAATCAGGACCTTACCGGAGTTGTAATACGCCCAAGTTTTTCGGTCGAGCGGTACATATTTTCCCACTATCAGATGAATACCTACCGCAGCTGTAGATAGAACCTGTGCCAGCAGAATGAGGGTTATGTAAGTAGAGTCGGTGGGTTGAGGTAATTCTGTGGTATGATGGAAGATCATATATCCGCACAGGAAAACTCCCATGAATGCCAGTTGGTAGGCAAAATAGTATAGCAATAATTTGATGGTGCGTCCCATAATAATTGAATTTTAATTATTTGTTATTTTCACTTATTTCGCAGGCAGATGAACGGCTATAATAAGTCAATAAAGCATTCGAACTGTCTACATAATAAACACTTTGTTGGCGATTACGCTCAAAGTTACAAAAAAGTTTGTCCCATTCGGCATAATCCATGATACATATCGAGTCATTCGACATAATAGTGAGCAGATAGGCGGGTGTCCACATCTGTTGTCGCAAATTCCATCGATATGCTTTCTTCTCGGTCAGTCGTCTTTGTTCGTCGTACCGGTACTCGTATTTCCATTTTGGAGTAAGTGTTTTGCCGTCTTCATTCAGGGTAGAAACAATCAACCCGTTGTCTGTTTCTCCATAAATGAAAGTTTCTTTTGCGTTTGCCTTTGTGACTGTTAGTGTCATCAGGGTGAAGAGGCTTGCCATAGCTGCTTTTTTTAGTAATGTCTTTTTCATAATTGCATCGTGTTTGTAGTTCTTAATTATTTTATTTGTGTTTGTTTTCGATAAATATTTATCGTTTTTCGATATGCAAATGTAGATATTATTTTTAGAGTACAAAAGAAAATCAGAAAATATTTATCGAAAAACAATAAATATTTTCTGATTTATATTGAAAATACTTTTAGAAAGCCTTCTTGAAGGCATAAAGAAGTTTTCAAAAGGGGAATAAGTGTATATTTGCGGATAATTGTTATATTTACAAAAGTATTTATTTTGTTAATCAATAAAGGTATTATGAAAAAACTAATTCTCTCTGTAATGATGAGTTTGTTTGTCGTGGGATTCTCTTTTGCCCAGACATTGACTTCACCCAATGGAAATTTAATCATGGATTTTCACTTGTCGGCTGATAAGACTCCGGTTTATTCGTTGAAATATAAAGGGAAAGATGTTATCCGGGAAAGTAAGATGGGCTTCCAGATACGTCCGTCGTTCGATTTCAGTAAGAACTTCCGTATCATAGAAACAAAGGAAACAGCATCCGATACTACCTGGAATCCTGTTTGGGGGCAGAACAGTGTCATTCGGGATAATCATAAGGAACTATTTGTAGCCTTGGAGCAAGAAGGTACGGGGTGGTTGCTGAATATTCGTTTTCGTTTGTTCGATGATGGGTTGGGATTCCGTTATGAATTTCCGGTACAGAAAGAATTACGGCATTTTACTATTAATGAGGAAGTGACGGAGTTTCAGCTGGCAGGCGATCATAAGGCATTTTGGATTCCAGCTGACTATGATACCAATGAGTTTCAGATAACGACTTCCAAACTGTCGGAAGTGCCGCAACTGATAGACAAGGCGCGCGATGAGGCCCTGGCTTGCAAGTCACCTTCGCCTAATCTAGCTGTACAGACTCCGTTGATGCTGAAGTCGGATGACGGACTTTATATCAACATCCATGAGGCGGCTTTGGTTAATTATCCTGCTATGCATCTGAATCTGGATGCAAAGACTTTTTTGATGAGTTCGCACCTGACTCCTGATAAAAACGGGGCGAAAGGATATATCCAGACCGGCAGTACCAGTCCGTGGCGTACGATTGTAGTAAGCGACGATGCACGTGATATCTTGGCCTCGAACTTGATAGTAAATCTGAATGAACCTTGCAAACTGGAAGATACTTCCTGGATTAAGCCGACCAAATACGTGGGTGTATGGTGGGAATACTTTACGGGCGGAGGCTCTACCTGGGCTTATACCGATACGCAAGACATCGTAATCGGTAAAACTGACTATACCCAACTGAAACCGAATGGTCATCATGGTGCCAATACGGCCCATGTAAAGGAGTATATTGACTTTGCAGCGAAAAATGGTTTTGATGCCGTGCTGGTGGAAGGATGGAATGAAGGGTGGGAAGACAATTATGCTCATGCCAAGGAATTTATATACAGTTTCACTAAAGCTTATCCGGACTTCGATGTAAAGGAACTGCAACGTTATGCCGCATCGAAAGGAGTAAAAATTATTATGCACCATGAAACAACTTCGTCGGTGGCCGATTATGAACGTCAGATGCATGATGCGTTCCGTTTTATGAAAGAAAATGGCTACGATGCGGTAAAGACTGGTTACGTAGGGCCCATCATCCCACGTAGTGAACATCACGACGGACAGTGGATGGTGAACCATTACAATCGGGTAGCTGAGACGGCTGCGAAGTATCATATTATGGTTGATTCACATGAAGCCGTACGTCCTACGGGTATGTATCGTACGTATCCCAACTGGATTGCTCAGGAATCAGCGCGTGGTACGGAGTTTGAATCGTTCAATGGCATTCGTCCTGATCACCAGACAATCTTGCCGTTTACCCGTCTGATGGGTGGTCCGATGGATTATACTCCGGGAATTTTTGAAGGTGATCTTTCTGTTTATGGTTCTAACAAGGCTCAGTTGGGTACTACCTTGGTAAAACAGCTTGCATTGTATGTAACGATGTATAGTCCGCTTCAGATGGCAGCCGATTTATATCAGAATTATGAAAAATATCCGGATGCTTTTCAGTTTATTAAGGATGTAGCAGTGGACTGGGACAATACCTATATTCTGGAGGCGGAACCGGGTGATTACATCACGATTGCTCGTAAGGCAAAAGGAAAGAACGAATGGTATGTGGGTGGAATTACCGATGAGAATAGTCGGGAAACTGTTATCGATTTGAGTTTCCTTCCGGCTGGAAAGAAATATCAGGCAACTATTTATGCTGACGGAAAAACAGCCGACTGGCGTACAAATCCCAAAGAATATGTGATTTCGACAAAGAAAGTGACCAGCAAAACGAAGTTGAAACAGCGTCTTGCTCCGAGCGGTGGTGTAGCTATCAGCATTAAGGAATTGTAATCTGTTATCATAGTTTTTTGTAATCCCCGATTTCTTTGAATAAAAGATGTCGGGGATTTTTTTGTCTTAACAGAACTCGAATGTTTTATTCCTTAACTTTTTAATAACAGGCGAGATATTGTTTCGCGATCGGCATTCAATTGGGCAATCAGTTGTTCCAGACTGTCAAACTTTTGTTCTTGGCGGATAAATTCAATAAATTCTATCCGCATGTGACGGTTATAAATATCTCCAGAGAAGTTAAGAATATGTACTTCGATACTTAAGTCGGAGCCATTGTCAACGGTTGGGCGATGTCCGATGTTTAACATACCGGCATACTGTGTCCCGTCGATGTCGGCATATACAGCATATACACCTTCTTTGGGAATCAGTTTGTCGGAACAGGAGGGGAGGAGATTGGCTGTTGGAAATCCCAGCTTACGACCTACTTTATACCCGTCGACAACTGTTCCATCCAGATAATAGCGATAGCCCAGATAATGATTGGCATGCTGTATGTCTCCTTCCTTTAAAGCTTTACGTATGACAGACGAGCTGATGGATACTCCTTCTTCCACCAATGCTTGTGCACGAACTACTTCCATATCCAGTTCCTTTCCATATTGGCAATAATCGTCGAATCCTTCGCTGCGGTTATGACCGAAGCGATGGTCGTAGCCGATGACCAGCACACGGACGTTAAAACGTTCACGAAGCAGTTGCATGAATTGGCGTGCAGAGAGCAAGGACAATTCTTTGGTAAATGGAAGCATGATGCAATAATCTGCTTCCGTTTGCTGGATAAGAGTTGTTTTTTGTGGCAGACAAGTAAGCCATTGAGGGCGGTAATTACTTTGCATGACCTGACGTGGATGCACGGGAAAGGTTATCAGGGCGCTATGGAAGTTCCTTTGGCGGGCTTCTCTGCAAACCTGTTCGATAAGGAAACGATGGCCACGGTGTAGTCCGTCGAAGCAACCGATGGTTGCCACGCAAGGTGAAAGTATTTGCTTAATCTCGTCTGTTATAATCTTCATGTAGGAATTTATTTAAATAATTCACCGAGATCTGTTCCCGGTATGTAGTGAGCAGCCTGCATGCCTGTTGAGGCTGCTGCCAGACAATTTGTCTCTGCATCGTCTATGAACAATGTTTCTGCTGGTTGGAGACCGGCTTCCTGTAAAACTCTTTGGAAAATAGCGGGATCGGGTTTTGACAGGTGCATGCGATACGACAGGAAAATACGCTCAAAGTACATTGTATAGTCTTTACCGTTACGGCAGAATGCATTCTTGTAACCATATTCCCAGTGAAGTTCGTTCGTATTACTCAATAAAAATAGCCGGTAATGTTTGCTCAGTTCAGCGAGCAACAGGAGTTTTTCCTCAGGAATGGTAAGCAGCTCCATATTCCACATGCGGTCTATTTCCTCATCCGTAAGCGGTTTATTGATATGTTTACGTATAGCCTCACGAAATTCGGGCGTGCTTATTTTCCCGCACTCATAATCGCGGAAGAAGCCCAGCTCATTAGTACCTGTCAGCAGGTCACGCACATTGACTGCTCCCGCCTGTTCGAAGGCGCTGATACACCCTTCCAGATTCAGGTCTATCAGTACGCCTCCCCAGTCGAAGATGATATTTTTTATTTGTTCATTCATGTCATACCCAATGTTTACGGCATTGAATTATTTGCTTTTCAAGCGTTTGATGCCTCTCCATATTTCACCAATCCACAAGACGAATGAAGTTCCTCCTATGATGTATAACCATTCACTCAATGGAAGAGGTTCGGTACGGAATACTTTGCCGCCAAAGCTTACGATGATGATTTGTCCTACAAGAATAATCAGTGCAACACCCAGCATGCCTAATGCGTGTCCTGCATCTTTAAAGAATGAATGGTTGGTACCGAAAACACTAGCATTGAACAGGTTCCAGAACTGAAGCATCACAAATATGGTGAAGAACACAGTAAGATGATGTGTATCCATACCGCCTGAAAGATTCTTAAAGTAAACCAGCAATCCCATTAAGATGATGAGGAAGCCTAAGCCCACTCCGAAAATTGTGTTGCGCATGACCGGTGTAATGATGAAATCGGTGCGGCGACGCGGTTTCTCATTCATTACATCCATGCTTGGTGCAATCGAAGCAAGAGCCATTGCAGCAAATGTATCCATGATCAGATTCACCCAAAGCATCTGAGTAACGGTAAGTGGTAATTCTGTTCCGAAGAAAGCACCTAACAAGACACTCAGCAGAGCCACTACATTGATGGTCAGCTGGAATACGATAAAGCGCTGTATATTCTTATACAATGAACGTCCCCACATGACAGCTGTTGCAATGCTATTGAATGAATCATCCAACAAGGTAATATCGCTAGCTTCTTTAGCTACAGAAGTCCCGGTACCCATCGACAAGCCAACTTGTGCGTGGTTCAGGGCAGGTGCGTCGTTTGTTCCATCACCTGTAACGGCTACGACAGCTCCTTTTTGCTGTAACAATTGCACTAGACGCTGTTTGTCCATCGGGCGAGCACGGCTCATTACTTTCAGGTCGAGTACACGGTCGAGTGCTTCTTCGTCACTCAATGCTGCAAATTCTACCCCTGTGATGCGGTTACGTTCTGTATCTTCCGGAGTCCAAAGTCCGATCTGACGAGCAATCTCCGTAGCTGTTCCCGGAGTATCGCCTGTTACAATCTTGATTCCGATGCCAGCCGACTGACATTTCTTTACGGCATTCGGTACATCCGGACGAATCGGGTCACTGATCGCAAAGATACCCAAGAAAGTCATTCCACCTTCGCCGACTAACTCAGCACAATCGTCGGAAGCGTTTTCTGGGACAACCTTGTAGGCTATACCCAGTGTACGCATGGCTTTATTCTGATAAGCAAGTAGTTGTTCGTTATATTTATCGATCTGAGCCTTTTCCAGATTACATTTGCTCATGACGATTTCGGGAGCTCCCTTAATGTAAAGTATCCGTTTCTTCTGAATCGGTGAATCGACTAATGTAGCCATGTATTTGCGTTCAGTTGAGAAGGTCAATTGGTTGACTACTTTGGCTTCTTCGCGTAGTTTCATGTAATCCTTTCCTTTGCTGTTCAACCAGAGCAAAAGGGCGATTTCAGTCGGGTTTCCTACTCCTGAAGGCTTTTCGCCTTCAGCCTTTTCTTCAAGGAATGCAGTCGAGTTAGCAGCTATACCTTCTGCTACCAGATCGGGCTGGCTTTCATCTACCTGAGCTTCGTATACCTGCATCAGGTTCTGAGTAAGTGTTCCTGTTTTATCGGTACAGATAACTGTGATGGCACCCATTGTTTCGCAGGCGTGCATCTTTCGAACCAGGTTGTTGGTTTTCAGCATGCGTCGCATGTTCAGGGCGAGGCTGAGGGTTACGCTCATTGGCAGTCCTTCAGGTACTGCTACAACGATTAAGGTGACAGCCATCATGAAGTACTTCAATACGATACGTGCTATCTCCAGCCATGAATGCCAATCGTTAATGCCAATGAAATTTTCTGAAGTGATAAAACTATATAAATCTTTACTGGTAAAAACGATAAAAGTCAGTGCGGCAATTGTAAAACCTGCCTTACCAATCAAGTTTGCCAGTTTGGTAAGCTGGATATTCAGCGGAGTTTGTTCCTGACTTTGTTCGGTAGACTGCCGTGCAACCTTACCGATTTCTGTCGCATCGCCTACACGGTCTACACGCATGATACCGTGTCCGTCGGTTATGGTCGTTCCGCGCATAACGGCATTCGACGGATAAGTAGCTTCCTCATCAAAATGTGCCTTATCGGTGGTTTTGTTCACCATCAATTCTCCGGTAAGAGTTGATTCGTTGACTTGCAGTGAAACGGCTTCCACCAGTGTTCCGTCGGCAGGGACTTCTTCTCCTGTATTCAGCACAACAGTATCGCCTACTACGATGTCTTTACGAGGTATTTCTTTGATTTTTCCGTTACGGATAACCGTTACAGGGGTTTCTTCTCCCACAGCATTCAGCAGGTCGAATTTTTTATTAGCATCATATTCAAAATAAAATCCGATACCTGTAGCGAGGAAGATTGCAAAAAAGATACCGATTGTTTCGGCATATTCGCTTTCGATGATTGAAATAATCAGGGAGAATACCGCAGCTACCAGCAGTACGCGAATTACAGGGTCTTGAAATTTTTCCAGATATAGCTTCCAGATGGAAGGACGTTTGGGGGGAGTCAACAGATTAATTCCATTTTTCTCCCGGCTCGCTATGACCTCTTGATCGGTCAGTCCGGTCAGATGTGGTTCATTTGTGCTTTGTGACATAATGCCTAGTTATTAATTGATTAAGTAGCACAAAAATACAATATATATTGATATGCCTGTACAGACTTAGTTTTTTTTATAAAAAAATCTCCATAAATGTTGCAAGTTTCAGGCTAATCTATTACTTTTGCACTCAGATTTAAGGAGCCCCCTTATATTAGGACTTGTAGCTCAGTTGGTTAGAGCAACAGACTCATAATCTGGAGGTCCCAGGTTCAAGCCCTGGCTGGTCCACTCGAAAACAAAGCGTTAATTGCACGAAATCAAGCAGTTAACGCTTTTCTTTTTGCCCTCTTTATGCTCCTGTGGCAATCTTAAACATACAGCTATCTGTGTCTTTCACATCATTTGTTGACTAATTGTTGACTAATTAAAAGATGTGCAAGATGCTGACTATCAAAGCAGAAATCAAGAAGCAAGAACAAAAGTTGGATGGAACGTACAATGTTAAGCTACGGTTTACCCTTGACAGAAAAGTAAAGCGTTTGTCAACGAGTTTGTTTGTCACCAACAAAGACTTAACTAAAGACTTGAAAATCAAACAGACATCATCTATCAGGCAAGAAGTGGATAGCCTGATTCGCAGTTATCAGGAGAAGTGTGCCAAGCTACAAATTGAACTAAACCATTATACACTTGATGAAGTAATGGACTATTTGGACGGTGAACGTCAGAAGCAGCAAACTATTGACTTTATAAAGTTCAGCCGTGAATGGATAGCCTCAACCACTATCAAAGGAGCACCCAATTACACTTCTGCCCTTAATGCGCTAATCCGCTTCATTGGTAAAGAAGAATTGGACGTGAATCTGATAACCCTTGACTTCTTAGAGAACTTCAAAGCGTTTTTGAATAAAGAGCGTGAAGCACGTACCAAGAAACTGATGGCGCAAGGCAAGCGTGTCCCCTCCAACCGTTCTTTGTCCCTCTATTTGGTGAGCATCAAAAAGCTATTCAATGAAGCTAAGAAGAAGTACAACAGAAAAGACAAGAATCTGATTCTGATACCCCACTCACCTTTTGAGGACTTCACTATTCCCAAGCAGGAAGCCACACGCAAGAGAGCCATATCCACAGACATCATAAAGAAGATATGGAAGTTGCCTTATAAAGACATGAAGAAAGGCTATAAAGCCACTTGCCGCTATAATTTGGCAAAAGATTGCTTTATTCTCTCATTCTGTTTAATGGGAATCAATTCAGCAGACCTTTATAATGCCACAGAAATGAAGAATAACACTATCACCTATTATAGAACCAAAACGAAAGACCGCAGAATGGATAATGCGAAGATGGTAGTAGATGTTCCTCAAATAATTTTGCCTTTAATAGAGAAGTACAAGGACAAGACAGGTAAGCGGTTATTCAACTTCTATCAATACTATGCAGATGAAAAAGGCTTCAACAAAGCCATCAACTATGGACTTAAAGAGATTGGTGCTACATTAGAAGTGGATGATTTGGAATATTACGCTGCCCGCCATAGTTGGGCTACCATTGCCTTGAACAAAGTCGGCATTGATAAATATGTAGTTCATGCAGCTTTGAACCACATTGACGATTCTATGAAAGTGACTGATATTTATATAGAGCGTGACTTTGTGAATGAGAATAAAGCTAATGACAAGGTGGTGAGATATGTGTTTGGTAAATAGTTCTGAAAGAGTGACGCAAATCTATCTTGACAGCTTTGACAATGAGCAGATTGATGAAGCGATGAAATCACTACTTTAATAAAAATAATCCTGTTTATCAGAACGATAGGCGGGATTATTTCTTAATTTTGTAGCAAAACAGCATTTATGGAAATATCCGACTTTCTAAGAAAACGAGAACCACTCCCTACATTACCTGGCGATTACAAGGAAAATGCAGAATGGGAGGAAGAAAGATTATTTAATGCTTGGATAAAGAAATATCCGGCAGAAAAATGTACCGACATAAAAGAACGGTTACAATATATCCGTAAATATGCTTTGCTCTATCCTGATTTTGATGGTGAAGAATGGTTCCCATCCCAAGCCGCCATAAACTATTATGAAATTAGACAGGAAAGGCTTGAATACTGCAAGTTGTCAGAAACAGATTTCTATTCACTGAAAGAAATACAGGAATCAATCAAGGAGTTAGGCATACAGCCAAAACCGACTTTTGAATTTATCGTTTATTTATGGGATATACTTAAAAGATGGTGGGAACATGGAGATGTTGAACTTGTAACAGAAAGGATAAAGCGTCTGTTCGGCTTGATTGAGAAACAGCCTGATGTACACCTGAAACTTGATGTAAGTGTTGGCAGGAAACATATAAAATTTGAAAATGATAGATTCATAAAGTCTTTGTTTGCTGTTTTCCTTAATTCAAATGTTGAGGGCTTAAACAGTGTTGAAACCGTCAAACCTGACAAACTTGAAATAGATTATATCTTGATAAAGACCCTGCTAGACAACCTCCCAATAAAATATACGAAAGAAAAGAAAGGTAAATACACAAAGGCGGAGAGGATTTTTTCTCTTAGCGTTCTTTGGCTGACAGGGGAAATTGCTCATGGAAAAAATGACTGCCCATTGGATACAGAAACTTTTAATAACGGGACATTTGACTTGTTGATGAGAAGATACAAGGATATGCCATTACCAGCAGTGTTTGCTTTACATTAGAGTAAGAAAAGCGTGTTTTTCTTACTTGTAATTGAACCTTGAAGCCGTAGTACCTTTGCACCTGAAATCAGACAGCAGACCACACGTTGTGGCTGACTTATCCCTGATTACACTGGAAATATGAAGAAAGAAAATTATTTTCAAGTCGAAGTTTCAGTAAATAACGAAACTCGTAAGGTGGCTTTCGCCAAGGGCATTAACCGTGAAGTGAATTTTGCAAACGTCAAAAAACTATTGGCTGAAATGGGTCTCAAAGGCTACCGCAAGGCAGAGATGGTACAGGTCTTTCGTGCTGAGGATGCTATTGCCAATGGGGACATTGTTCTTATTGACATCAATGGCAATGAAATCAACAAGGACAATGCGAATGGCTATTATCTCATTATTGACGGGCAACACCGTGTTTATGCCGCTTCTATGCTCAATCGTGAACGTGAGAAACAAGGTGAGCGTACATTTCAAGTTCCCGGCATACTCATAGAGCTTGCAGAAAATGAAACCATTGCGGAATATATCTCCGCCGTAAACATCACTAAAATGCCGTGGAAAACGGATGATTATATTCGTGGTGCAGCCAATGTAAAACAAGATGAGTTACTTGATAAATACAATGAGCTTATCAGGACAGACGATAACCCCAACGGCTATCCTCTAAGCACATTGAACATAATCTATTGTAACAATCCCAAAGCCATGAATAAAACAAGCCTGTCATTACTCTGTCAAGGCAAGAATGAGAAAGGCAGAGGCAAAGTGAAGAAGCCAATTATTCCAGCCCACAATATAGAGCGTGGAAACCGTTTTATCGCACTTTGTAAGGATAAAGGGTTCTCCGACAAAGACATTTCCAAACGATACTTGTCCGAAAGGTTTTCCGATTTATTCAATGAGGGTGGAGAAGATAAAGCCTTTGACATATTCAGCCGGATAACACCTAATGACTGTCAAGCCATGCACAATGACAAGGGCAATCTCATAGAAGAAAAAGTGATTGAACAATTCCGATTAATTGAAAGCAGAATAGCGTAACCTACAAATGGATATGGCTTTCAGAGAATCCCCTTATACGGGGATTCCTGAAGCTGTCGGTAACAAAAATTTGAACACATGATACTATATGAAAGGAAAGGGAATATGTACGAGTTTGTAACTCATACATGGAATCCGATAAAAGGTAAGTGTTACCATGATTGCAGTTATTGTTACATGAAGAAAATCAACCCTGATGCGCAGCCGGTTAGGCTTGTTGAAAATGAATTGCAAGGGGATTTTGGAATAAACAAATTTATATTTGTAGGTAGCAGTACTGATATGTTTGCACAGAATGTAAAAGACGAATGGATAAAAGAAGTTCTTGATTTTTGCCTTGTTAAGACCTCCCGACAAGCACAGCAAGAAAGGACACGTTTTATGTTTCAGACAAAGAATCTACAACGCTTGTTGCAATTCATCAGCCACCCGTTGTTTGATGTGGAAAGAAAGCAAGCCGTAATTTGCACCACATTGGAAACAAACCGTCATTATCCTGATATTATGAACAATGCCCCACTCCCACAAGACAGGGCGGAAGCCATGAATGCCATAGCAAAATTAGGCATTGAAACTTTTGTGACGGTAGAGCCTATCATGGATTTTGACTTAGGCGAATTTGTGTCACTTGTCAAAAGATGCAATCCTCTGCAAGTCAATATTGGAATAAACACCAATGCAAATATAAAATTGCCCTGTCCTGCCATCGAAAAGCTGATTAATTTGATACTCTTGCTAACCATATTTACAAAGGTACATATCAAGAAGAATGCGAATAATGAAAACAATCTATGTAAATCGCTGATTCACAAACTAAAGAAGAATATATTCTTTGAACAACCTGTTCCTTAAAAAGTAAAGGGCATTCCGCATTACACGGTTTGCCCTCTATTTTTATACAAACTCATAGCCACTTTTCCGGCTACCGTCTGCCAACGGAATCTTTACAGGCTTTATCCTAATTCCAAACCGTTTTTCCAAATGGCTTGCAACTCCCTTTTGCCTGATTCCATATTTTGCATACACTTCTTCCATTTTCTGCTTTATCATATCAGTAAGCATTCTTGTTCCAACAGGAAAGATAGCCCTGAACTCCTTATAAAGATGATAGGTTTCCCGTCTGTTCATCATTTCATTTTTAAGATTCAGTTCCTTATAACCAAGAGCCTTAATCCGCTCATAACCCAGCGAATCATAATACAGCTTCAAGTCCTCACATTGACGTTCCATGACTTCATCAACCAATACGAACATACAGGTTTCTTTGTTCCTACGATACTCGCAATAGCGTTTCATCCTATCGGCAAAGCCTTCTTTTTTAATAATACACTCCAACTGTTCCTCATAATCCAAATGAACCTCATTCCCACTAACATTAAAGCCGCTATCTTCCAACTGCTTCCTAACTGTAATGCCGTCCAAATAGTTCTCTTTCTGCACATCATAAGAAAAACACTCATTCAAATAAGCCATGTTGTTTACAAAGAAACAGTAGGTTGCCTCATTATAGCATACATAATGCTCACTATATTTATTCAGCTTTTGACAAGTTTGAATTTCTTTGATAGCAAATTCCCTATTCTTACCTGTCAAACTGTTTTTAAGTTGGGCATATTCATTGGAATCTTGCAGTTTCTTTTCCAAAGCAGACTTATAAGAATCATCTTTATTTTCTCCAACATCCACATTATAAATGAAAGTAGTCGTGTTCCTGAACGGATTGCATTCCAACCTTTGCCGACCAGCTATTTGAGCCAACTCCGTAGCAATGTCAATGGAAGTGTAGGCTTTCTTGTTGTCACTTATGACAAAAGTAGATGCGCAGGTTGAATAGAAGTCACACCCTGCAAAGGCTGTGGAAGTGCAAAACGTGAATTTCTTATGCTGTTCTCCTTTTAATGGAATCCCACCTATTCCATAATCCAGCCCTAACTTCTTTACAAGCTGTTCATTTTCAAGAGTAGAAGCCACTACTATATTGACATCTTCTGTCTGTAATCCTGTTTGCCTGATGATATTTATAATGTTGGTCACACTGTTCAAGAAAATAACACACTCTTTCGATTCAATTTTTTCTCCATCTATAAGGATGAATGGATAAATACCTTTCTGATAGTTCCTCACTATTTCAATGGCATTGTTTATCGGATTCTTCGATTGCACCCTTTTGACAAACCTCTGTTCTACATTGCTCCACTCCAACACGGTGTAGGGCAAATCCTTGAACCAATCCATTTGCCGCATATATTTGTCTGCAATAGGAGTGGCAGACAGATAAGTCACATACGGAAACTCTTTTAATGTTTCCAATAAGGCTATTTCCGTTTCTGACTTGAAACTGCTGTCTATTAGAAGATACTGATATTCATCTACGACTACTCTCCAGCCTGACTTATCCTTGATAAGACCGTTCAATCGTGGAACAGAATCATACGTTGCCAAAAGTTTAGGCTTTGGGCTGTTTCTCAAATAATCTTCAATATCTCCATTTCTCACATCACCATAGACTGCCAAAGTTCCCTTATGTTGTTGGCACTTGTTTTTAATCAGGTTGATTCTTGGGCTGCAAATAATGCTCTTATGCTCATCTTCAATGGCAAGGGTGGTAGCACCACACCCTGTTATCCCCTTGTTTACAATTCCTCTCGGCAGTTCAAAGCCTGTCCATTCATTCAAAAAGTTTACGTTAGTAGGTACTTTCATAGTTCTTTCCATACCATAAATTTAGAAATACAACATATCCACATCTAAAAATCTGTGTCCAATATTTCATTGGTTTAATCTTTATTATTAAGGAGGTCAGGACAAAAAATCAGACAGTCCAAAAAATCTTGAAGTCAATCTATCTTTCTAAGGACATCAGGAAAGAAAATCAGACAGTACCCACAAAATAAAACCGAAACACATTGTTTCCGGCTTTATTCCCATCTGCAAGAAATGGATATGTCGATTTTCTAATTAAAAGGGGCAGACAGTAAATTTTTCCTCTCTGAATCCTGATATAAGCAAATATATACACCTTTAAGGACACTTCCAAACGAAAATAGCTCTAACCATAAAAACAGTACCTTACATATTGTTCACGTCTATATTTCAACGATTTGGCTCACAATCATACAGGATGAGCAAGTAAAAGGACTTTTTTCGGCAATAACTTATGCTTATAGGGTAAAGTTGAAAAAAGTACCACTCATTATTGAAGCAATTACACCTTATGTTGTACCAACAGATTTTACCTATTTCATTTTATACAATAAGTTTTGACTTTGAATCTTGTACATATAGCACCACTCAATTCTAATTCGCAATAGCCCCTTTACAACTTAAAAGCAGCATACAACGCAAAACATAAACTTGTGCCAATCAAAAAATACGGAAAGTGTTACATACAAGCGACTACACCTCAAAAAACTCCCCTCCCCATAAGTGGAATGGAAAAGTAAAACCTATCCGATAAGTACAGGAGAAAAATATAACCTATCCTACTATAAACCTCTATAACTATATGACAATGATAGTCATTGTCCTTGTAATCAATAACACTTAATCCCAGTTAAATTATGGAAGCAACATTATCATTTGTACCGATGGTACGCAACAATCATTCTTCGTTTGCACAAGATGCAGAGTACGTTCCTTTTGAGGAAGTAAGCAAACAGCCATCCATCAGACCCAGCGTGAATTTCTTGGAAGCCAACACTTCTGACATCTCCATTGAGGAACTGACTACTCAATGCGTTGTGCCTACATGGGCTAATCAGGAGTTGACAATCTCTCATCAGGACTTCATTCATACAGTGCATGAAGCAGCACAGACCATGTTTTCAGGTGAAACTATCTGTGAGCCTGCAATACGTGTGTCACACATAGTACGTGGCAGAGTTCCATCCGCACTTGGCAAGAAAGCAAGTGAGTTGTCGGAATCTGAAAAGACACAGTTCTACCAAAGACTGGCTTTTGCTTTCACCATTCCCACTATCCATGAAAAGGTGAACGGTCAGAAGCTGGAGCTTTGCATTGGAGGTGTCCGGAACTATTCTGACCTGAACCTTTATAGAGCTAATAAAGGCTTGGAGAAGTTCTCTGTCTTTATCGGTTGGAGGGTGAATGTGTGCAGCAATCAGGTGCTTACAGGGGATGGGGTGAAACTCCAACTTGAAGTAATGAATCTGAATGACCTTTACAGGGCTGTTCTTGAACTATTCTATAACTTCAATCCTGCAAGGGAAATCCACCTGATGCAGACCTTATCACAGTCTTACCTGACAGAAACACAGTTTGCTCAAATAGTGGGTAGGATGAGATTATATCAGGCTCTGCCTAATGGCTACCAAAGGTCAGTTCCACGTTTGTTGATTACGGACAGTCAGATTAACAACGTCTGCCGTGATTACTTCACCAATCTGAATTTTGGAGCGAAAGGCAACACTATCTCCATGTTTGACTTCCACAACTTGCTGACAGAAGCCAACAAGAGCAGTTATATTGACACCTATCTGCAAAGGGCTGTGAATGCAACGGAAGTGGCGGTAGGCATCAACAATGCACTGCATGGAGATACGAAATACGCTTGGTTCTTGGGCTAAGTGCTTATTGATTCACTTCTGACAATCGGGCATTCCTCATTATGGGGAGTGTCCGATTTTTATTCCTGACACTCTTATAAATATAACAATAAACAATACAAAAAATGGACATACAGAATACACGTGAATACAAGGCTGCAAAAGACTTGGAAAGAGCCTTGAATGATTATGGTTGGAATCCTGAAAGGTTTGCAGAAAGTACAAGGTTCTTTCATCGTACATTGCAGCAGAATTTAGTAAGGACTGTTGTAGCCATTATAAGAATGGTGGGCAGTGAGAACTATGGGACAGACCTTAGAAACAGGGCTTCACATGAGCTTTGTAAAAGGATAGTAGAAAGTGGTCTGTTGGATGATGCACATTTACCTTTCATCTAAAATGCTGTTATTTAGCAGAAATAAGCAAAAATCTTTTGTGTAGATGCAGATATTCAACGCTTTTTGCTAACTTTGTGGCTGACTTCCGAAAGGTTGTCAGACATAAGAGAACGAAGAGCGTTATTGAAACTCGCCTTGTTATCAAATTCTCGCAAAATTTGAATATGGAAAGAGGTCGGGTAGCAACAACGCTCACGCTACGGATATATACTATCCTGAAAGGGAGAACTATATACTCGCATGGCGTGAGTGGCTGTTGCTTACTCATTTCCATAGGCAATGCGAGAAGCCTGATAACTGAGTGAGCATAGATACAGTCCTCACGCTTTTCGCATTTAATAACTTAGCCGTTCCAACGGAGGATGAGGGACACATAAAACTACGTATGGCAAGGCTTGAAGGTCCTTATTATAGCTACAGTCAAACACAGATAGATGAATATATTAATCGGGGGTTATCTAACTTTATGAAGTTAGGGGGAAACATTCCTTTTACCGATTTCATGAAAAAAAATAAATGGGAGACTGCTTTTACTGATATACCAGTAAATGAACGCTTCTATCTTGCAAAACATCCTTTTGCTTATTGTGGAGGAATTAAAGCTGATTATGAATATAAAAAACCTATCTTTTCCGAAAAGGATTGCGCACCTATTACAGGGCTCAGCTTGATTTCTCTAACCACACATAAAACAATATGTTTAGATGTTCGTAATCTGCTGATTAGAGGACGTTTCATAAATGGAGAAATTTATAGCCCCAAAGGGACTATAAACACTTATATTTTTAGTTTAATTAAAAATGCTATTCCATATCTTACTCTAAGAGAAGTTTTGCAAGGATTAGTTCAATTTATAGGAAATAAGCATATTTATTTTGAAATAGAAATTGTCCGTGGGGAAAAATATGTTAAATGGCGTTCTGAACCTATTTCTTGTTCAACGCGTATTCTAAATGGATACTTTGCAGAAAATGTTTGCTATACTTCTCGTTGAATTCATAATTGCAGTTGTCATTACTTTTATCATATTTTCGATGATAATTCGCGCATTGAAGTGAATGTAAAGATTCTATTTTAATTGTACCATATATCAATACTTTCATAATTATTAACATTTAGACTTTACAATGGATTGGAATGAATTAGTAAAAAATAATAGGATAGAAATCATTAAAGCACTTTTCGAGAGCGGTGTGCAAAACACAGTAGAAAAGTGTAGAAAGGATTTTATGCTTGCACGCCCTTTTACAGTTCCAATACCTATTGCATATTGGGGATATGATGATTTCAGAAGTTTAAAAGATAAAATGTTTGAAGATTTTTGCTGTGCCAATATAATAGCTGCTTTTCAAATAGCACAGCCTATTCGTGATAGGATTGATTTCTATGATTTGATATGTTGTGCAATGCCACAAACAGGTGATTATGAGAAGCAGAAATATATATATACAGAAGTTATAAAAACAACAAAGTCAGAAGAGATAAGAGATTACTATGTTAAACAACTATATATTCTCAATCTACACAACGAAGTAAGGAATAATTGCAAAATTGATTCTTCAATATATCCATATTTACTGAATAAAGAAAAGACAATAAAAGGATTAGACATTCTTATTAACGGATGCGATATGCCTTATAACCCATATAGAATATCTAATGTTGTAATTAAAGAAGAAACTCATAAAGAAATAGAGTTTACCATTACGGGTGATTGTCAGACATATGAACCTAAAACAAAACAAATGGAATATATAAATAAAGATGTTCGTTTTAGATTCCACGAATTAGAATGTTTTTCTATTAGAAGTAGTGAAACTGCTTTAATAAGATTTTATCCTACTAACAAAATTCAAGAACACGCTGACACTCTGACCTTCACTTGTGGAAATGCTATAAAAGTTGAAGCTAAAAAAATGGAAGTTATTTCTATTCATGAAAACACAGAGTTATATACAGAGGAAGAATTAGAGAAGCAATGACCAATTAATCCTAAATCGCTCAATAAATAGAGTTTGCAATCAATCAAAATATCGAATATGTCACATACCTTTTATAAATACGAATGTCCCGATTGTGGATATACCATAGATGGATTGTCAGAGGGTGGTAGGTTGTTCTCAGAAGACAACTATATCCAACTTCAATGCCCTGCGTGTAAAAAGGTGGAGAGCATAAATGTCCCTTATGAAAAGGAACAAACCGGAGAATTTCCATTATCAGAATGTTGTAAAGCCAAGATGCAGAAATGGGATAAGGGTTGTCCTGTGTGTGGTAAGAAAATGATTCAGACAGTTCTATGGGATGATATTTGCTGAAATCTTTTTGAACAAATTTCTATTTATATAGACAGTCAAGAAAAAGTTTTACTATAATTAAGAACAGATAAAATTCAAAAGTAGATATGCAGATGAAACAAATACCATTCTATTTTACGATGCTTACTTTGCTACTTATTTGGAGTTGTGACAACAAGCAACAATCTGTTTCCATTGACAACCTGATAGTTGGCAAATGGGAAATGGTAGAATATGGAGGTGGCTGTGTAAATGCTCTTGATACTCTTAGCTTTTACAAGAATGGAAAGGCTGACTGCCCACCTGAAACAGGTGAGTTTACCTACTACCTGATAAAGCCTGATTCGTTGATTATCTATAATAAGGGCTTTGGAGAACAGCATTTCAAGATACTCAAACTTTCCAATGACAGCCTTATAAAGCAGATAAGACGGCAAAGAATATATGCAGACGGCATAGACGAGCCTGTAAATGGAGAAATAGAGAAATACATAAGAGTGACAAACGAGTAACAAGATATACGTTTAATATAAAAACAAAAGACAAATGAAAACATTAAGAATTATGGGGTTGCTCTTTGCTCTTATTACATTGAGCATAGCTCCCACAACAAGCAATGCGCAAACTTATAAAGGCTCTATTGAGGGTGGCAGAACACTGCATACCGATGATATGGGACTGTTTAGTACCACTGATATTTACACAACACATGGTTTTCAATTTAACCCACACCTTTATGTGGGTGCAGGTGCTGGAATACGTTTAGGAGATAGCTATACTGCCATTCCCATATATGCAGATGTTAACTACACCATGTTAAAGAAGAAAGTTTCTCCCTTCATAGATGCAAAAATCGGATATAGCCTACTTGATGCGTCAGGCTTTTATATGAATCCGGGAGTGGGTGTTAATTGGAACTTCTATAAAGGATTATCTGTGTTTCTAAAAGTTGGATATACCTACAATGCCAACCCTTGTGATGATTGGATAAAGCCAAATGAAATGGGATGGGTGTCAGAACAAAATAAAACGGATATTTACCCTCATGGTGTGTCTGTTTCTATTGGCTTCGGCTTCTAAAAAACTTGATAAGAAGAAATGGCATTTATTCAATATGGATGCCGTTTCTTTTTAGCTGGTACTTTTTTGAACGGAATCCAATTTATAAGGAGGAGTAGAAAATAGTCCTCTTGCTAAAAATCATACTTGAAAGGCATTTATCAGTGGCTTATTGTACTATAATTCAACAATATTCACTACCTTTGCTCAAAACAAATCATAGACTATTATGTGCGAATATGCAGAAATAGAAAACATTCAACTCTCCAATGGAAAGACCGTCAAGGAAGTGAATGAGAATGTCCGCAAGGAAGTGGAACACATTTACTTGGAGGGCTGGGCAAAAGGCATTTCTATTCCATTTTGGGATAAGCAAGGCAACTTCTATTTGGCTAATCCTGACGGTAGTGAAGATTTGGTAGAGTTCAACCGTAAGGAAAGAAGCTACAAGGTTATTTCAAGAGTTGCAGACAAGGGGAAAGGCAGATACGCTTACCTGTTAAACAGATAGGAATGGAAATACGTCCTGAATTTACAGTAATAGCAGGTGCAAACGGAGCTGGTAAGAGCCGTTTGTCTCCTTATTATTTGCATTGCAAATCTTTTGATGGTGATTTGCTTGCACTCAATCTGCGTAAGGAACATCCTGATTGGATAGAACGCTGGATAAGTGGTACAGTAGCAAGCGAATTGCAGAAGCAAAAAGATGAAGCCATTGCACAGCATAAAGACTTCGCTTTTGAAACAAACTTCTCCAACGACCTTATTTTGAACATGATTGGGGAGTTCAAGGAAGCCGGATATAAAATCTCGCTTTTATATTTCGGCTTAGGGTCTTTGGAGGAAAGCACAACAAGGGTGATGCAAAGAAAGTTGTTTGGAGGACACGATGTTGCGAATGAAATCATAGAATACAACTTCTATGAGGGAATCAAGCGTGTACAAGAAAATCTGCATCTTTTTGACAATATCACATTTGTAGACGGGAACTCCAATTATGGAGAAATAGTGGCAATCTATATCAAAAAATCAGCTAAACACGAAATCACTAATCAGAGCTACGAATGGTTTAACCGTTTCTTTGCAGAAGCATTTGATAAACTAAAATAAAGGTAGTTTTGTCTATGGATAAAGAGCAAGCTATAAAATTGGCACAGCGCTATAAAGCGGCAGTCGCAGAACGGTTGCCCTTAAAGGCTCTTTACCTTTATGGCTCATACAGCAAAGGCAACCATACAGAGGACATCAACAATCCTCTCTATGCAGACATTCTCAAAACGGGAATACTGATATAAAAGCAGGAATCACCTACCGGAACAAATACCTTATCATAAAAACTATACTATCTCTCAATATAGGAATAGTTGCAAACAACTTACTAAATATAGCCTTCATCATTGCATAAACCCATAAGAATGACTATCTTTGCAACAAGAACGAATGTTGACTGATTGTTGACTAATTCATTCTTAATAGAGTTCATTAACTTGTTAGCAATGATGTGCAAAGGACTTGTAGCTCAGTTGGTTGCATAGGAAAGCGCAGCTTTTCTATGCCGAAGAGAGCAACAGACTCATAATCTGGAGGTCCCAGGTTCAAGCCCTGGCTGGTCCACGTTAAGAATCAAGCACTTACGAGAAATCGCAAGTGCTTTTTTCTTTGTCTGCGTAAACAATGCGTAAACAAACGGTTTGAGTTGGCTCGGTTTACCCATAGAATTTCTATGAAATCCCATGCCATTCTATAACATAATTCATTAAGATATTCTGTTAATATGACTCTACTTGGCGGTTAAATAAGCTCAAATATATTCCATTTATACCTTGATTTATAGAATAATATCGTACTTTTGTATCGCGTAATGCATTTGTGGCAAGCCATGACCTTGGTGGTGCTCTTTCTTGAAAAAGAAAAGTGAGTTTGCCTAACCGCCGTGGGAGGGTTATCCCATTCCGATGAATCAATGCGTAGAGGGAGTGCCAGTCGGAGGGTTCTCTATGACAAACGAAACGCGAGAGTTGCTTCAGGGGTTGAGACCGATTAGCATAAGCCCGGTTACCAGTCAGCGACAGAAGACAACGAGATTGCACCGCTGCATATAACAACGATGTTTTTATCCGCCTAAAGGATAGGGACTCTGTGGTTATATGCAGTGTTTTGTATATGTATGCCTCACATTGCAAAGCGTCTGTATTCAGAGGTTATGTTGAACATAAACAATGAATGCAATGGAAAAACTGACAAAGTCCCTGTCGCTTTTCAAGGAACGGAACTGTTCTGTTTCTGTCGTGTTGGATTCACGTACTCGCAGGAAAAACGCGTGCGAGTTTCCATTATCTCTCCGTTTCACGATAGACCGCAAATTCTTTTATCTTATTGTCGGAAGTTCTTTCACTGAAAGAAAGTTCTCAGACATCTGTAATGCGACTAAATGCAAGAGCGAGAATTACAAACTTCAAAAAGAGTGGAAAGATAGCTTTGCCCCCAAATACAAAGAAATTCTGATGAACCTGAATAAAGGTGGCATTCTGACATTTGAAATGGTACGCCAATGTATCATGGGTGAGGGAGTGATGCCATTCAAAGAAGATACGACCAAGGTACAAACCTTTGTTGGTGTATGGGAACAAATCATCCATGAATTACGGACAGACGATGGTGGCGCACGTTTTACCACAGCAGAGAGCTACGAATGCGCACTCAAATCATTCAGAAAAATTCTCGGAAGCAATATGATTAGAGGATTCTGCATCAGTGCTGCAGAAATTCAGAAGTGGAAAGACGGAATGCATGATGGAGTAAAAGACGAGAATGGGGCGATAGTCGGGAAAATCAGCGATACTACCGCCGGGATTTATCTCCGTTGTTGCCGTGCTGTATGGAACAGGTGTATACATGAAGGCTATCTCAAAGATGTTCCTTATCCTTTTTCTAACAAGAAGGAGAAAGGGCTTGTGAGCATACCCAAGAGTGCAAAGCGCAAACAGAGCTTTCTGAATGTCTGCCAGATGACGGAGCTATATAACCTTTTTGTCTCAAAGAAATATCCCGAACATTGGTCGGAAGAATATACCAAACGTGCCCACTACTCATTGGGATTGTTTCTTGCCCAGTACCTGTGCAATGGCTTCAACATGGCAGATGCAGGGCGATTGACTTATGACAGTTATTATTATCAGACAGATGGCAAGGCTTTTCGTTTCAACCGAAAGAAAACTTCCCGAAGAAGCGCTGACGGTTCTGAAGTTATCGTTCCCATTATCCCCCCTTTACAATATGTGTTAGATGAAGTGGCGGCACCTCCGACTCGGGGTGGGCTTGTTTTTCCTCATATATTAAAAGGGGCAGAAACGGAAGAGTTGCGCCGCAAATATACCATGCAGGAAAACTCAAACGTAAAAGATCGTATTATTAGGATATGCCATGAAGCTCTAAATTGGGATAAGTCCATCTGTCCGTCCGGGACTTGGTGCCGACACTCATTTGCCACCAACCTGCATAATGCCGGAGTAGACATGGATTATATTTCTGAAAGCATGGGGCACGCATCCTCTGATCATGCTATCACTCAAATCTACATCGAGCATTATCCTCTCGACATTCAGATGCAGAACAATTCAAAGCTGCTAAACCTGGGTAATACTTCTGAAAGGGATGCTCTGTTGGCAAAGTTGGCAAGCATGTCCACAGAAGAATTGCTCAAACTGTTCAGACAACCTTAATACCATAAGACAATGAAAAATTTCATAGAAAGGATAAAATCCTATTCCAAGAGAAAGGACACTGCAGATATGGCTATCCGTGCATGGAAATCAGTCAATGAAGAATCGTATGCCGATTTCTGTAAACGCATGGATGCTATAGGCAAAGGGTACTTATCTATTCTAATGGATATATACCGGATGATGCGGGAGTGTACACCGCCAGAAGCCTTGTTACTATATAACTGGCTTTCTGATTTCATAAACGGTAAAGATGTACAGCATATAGCCAATCAGCAATGGGCTGGCAAGTATACAGATATTATTGCCCAATGTATCACCAACAAACGGTTATGGATAGGTATCAATGTAAAAACGGGTACGGTAGAGCTGCTCACATCCCCAAAGTCAGAATTATTGATGGTTCATTCCGGAACACCTATTGAAATTTGGAACCGCTTACCGCAGGAAACGAGATCCTATTTGATAGAGCAATTGGATGTACTTATGAAAAACAGCAAAGGTTGTTATCTGTTGAGTAAACTGGAAAGAAAAATGGTCTATCAGTTCCTGGCCTATATCTCTCAAATTGTTTTCCTCTCCCATGCGGTGTTTATTGGTGGATTTATGGCTAACCTCTATGACCGTGTGATGGAAAAGAAAGAAGACTTGGCTTATTGCGTGTACTATTTTGTGGTATTTGACCACGGTCTTTCACGTATGGCTAAGTTACTTGACCATCTGCTGAACAGTGAAGAGGTTGACCATGGTGATATGCTTTTGGTAAAGTCATGCATTACCATGCTTGTCAATGGAAGTATAGAGATGGGCACAGAAACCAAAGCGGATTGGGAAGATACTGTAGAGAAGTGTAACCCTGAAATATGGAAGGAAGTTATATTTGCCTTGCGAAAAGTCAAAGGTAGACGTGGGAACAAAAAGGTTATGCAATCATTGGATGATATCCTCATTGGGGACAAGGAACGCATCAAGCAAGGAATCTGTTTATTCCTTGAAGAGAATACCGAGGACATAAGCCTTGCCTATCTGTTGAAATCATTGGCGAAAGCGGGCAGAATAAAAGCGTCTACAAAGTACATGGCATTCCATCGTGCCATAGAACAGTTCTCTCAACGGCATTACGGACACGATATACCACAGAAGCGATATGGCGAAATCAAGGATATGGTTTTAGACTTGCCTCAAAGAGGGAACAGCTTCGTCAAGGCAAAACGAATAATAGACCGATGGACGGACTTTTTCATCAATAACGGGTAGTTGGGAAATCTAGCTATTCGTTTTTTTACTGCAAACATCTGTTGTCATTCGGTCGGTAAAATTAAGCTATAAATAAACCGACCAATACGCAGAGTTTCATAAACTACTTTTGCTTGTGAAATCGGTTTCACAGAGTTGAGCCGAAACTTAAAGTATCTAATAACTAAACAAGTAAAGGTATGGAAGAAAGATTCAATTTTAACCAATTACTTCAAAAACCTATCGCCATGATGACTGGCGAGGAGCTTTGCTTTCTCATTACAAAAAGTGTAGAATCCGCCGAGAAGCCCACATCTCCAATGGCCTCCAAAGGCAACTATTATGGTATAGAGGGTATTGCCCGTGTGTTCGGATGCAGCGTACCCACGGCAAACCGCATTAAGAAGAGCGGTATCATAGATAAGGCTATTACGCAGATAGGACGAAAAATCATTGTGGACGCAGACCTTGCATTGTCTTTAGCAAAGGAATCAGGTGGTATCCATATTAAGGAACAATAATATGGACGATAATTGGAAAAAAGATTTGGTAACAGACAGCTATGGAAATCCAGCCCGTTCCATCAGCAACCTCCGACTTATTTTCACTTTGGATGAGAATCTTAGTCAGATAAGATATGATACCTTTTGTCAGGACGATGTATGTTTCAGCCCTTTGTTTCGCAATGTCAATGGCAACAAGATTGATGAAGAATCGGCAGGAAAGATACAAGACTATTTGGAAAGGACATACAGATTACATCTGACACAGAATAAGGTATTTGAAATGCTAAAAACGACCTCTTCAGAACGGAGTTTTAACCCTGTACAGGATTTCATCACCCAAGAGACATGGGACGGACAGCCTCGTATAGCCACAACCCTCATTGATTATTTGGGAGCGGAGGACATGCCGCTTATCAGGGAACAGACAAAACTATGGTTCGTGGCGGCTGTTGCCCGGGTTTTTACCCCTGGTTGCAAGTTTGACAACGTACTGACTTTGCCTGGTCCGCAAGGTATCGGGAAAAGCACCTTTTTCAAAACCATCAGTGGAAAGTGGTTCAACGATTCATTCTCTTTTGCCAGTGGTGACAAGGAAAAGGTAGAAACCATAACCAATGGCTGGATTATTGAAATCAGTGAACTGAATGGTTTGAAACGGGCGAATGATGCAGAGGCAGCCAAAGCTTTCTTAAGCCGTTGCAGCGACTATATGCGCCCGGCATACGGACATAAGGTTGTGGAGTTTATGCGGCACAATGTCTTTGCGGCTACTACCAATGAGACAAACTTCCTGCAAGGGGATAACGGAAACCGCCGCTGGTGGATAATTCCGGTAAAAGGTAATGGCCATGTTTCAGAATGGCTGGATGCGCTACAACGTGTTGTTCCTCAGCTTTGGGCAGAAGCATACGCCTATTATCGGCAAGGAATGAAACTTTACTTGACACCCGATATGGAAATTCAAGCCAATGAAGTGCAGGTGCAACATTCCAATATTCTTGTTGATCCCATCATGGAAGATCTGGAAATGTATTTGGAGCGTGAGATTCCCGTCCAATATGCAAGTTGGACCATTCCGATCCGACAGGCTTATCAAAAGAGAGCATACTCAGAACCAAACTCAACAATGACCACACTCAACATGGTTTGTGCCCGGCAGATTATAGAGGAAATGCCCAATGATTTGGTCAGACGCAATCCTGCCAAATACACATCACAATATATCAATCGCCTGATGGCCATGATTCCTAATTGGAAACGGAGTGATCAGGAAAAGGTCAAAGGGTTGCATCCTGCCTATTGTGACAAGACCGGACGGACAAAGCATCCGTGGGTGAGAGTGGACGCACCAAACGAAGAAGTCTGTACTTCATTACCTAGTGAACAGGAGCTACCATTTTAAATCTCAAACTAAGGGAAAAGAAGAATATCTGTCCCTTTGTCCCTCTTTTCCCCTAAAAAAGGATGAAAACAAAAAACAAATAAAAGAGAAAGTTATAAGAAATGCTTGGGACATGGGACAAAATAGTTGAAAACATGAGAAAGGAAGAACTTATCAAACAACTACAAAATCGTGAACCGTTGCTGGCAAACGCGGTCAGCCACATGGTGGAGTATATTCAAGACCGTTACCCTGCGGCATATCCAAGCAAGGCACAGACCGAAGCTGTGAACGATTATCTGCGGAGCGTCTATGCAGATGGGGACGGCAGCATGTCAGAGAGGAACCGCGAACATCGACGTATCGCTTCGCAGAACATCACTATTGCCGCCATCCGTGTATTGGATAGTCGCCAACTTGACAGACTGCAAGACGTACTTGACCATATTGCGTACGATAGGGAGTATTATATGCCGGAGAGAGGACATGAAATGCAGCGCTGACTTTCTCTTTTGGCTGTACCATTTATAAAATATCTTCAAACAGACAGATGATGGAAACAGACTTGAATTATTGTATAGTGCTTTCGTCAGAGCAGCTTGCGTATCTGGCAGGAAGCAAATACGGCATTGACCGCATGAAGATTCTGCACCGGCTTATTGAGGAGGCAGTGTTGAAAGAAACCGATTATGCCATAAAAGGTTTCTCCACAACCTTGCAAGTGGGGCAAGCCGTTCTTTCAGAAGTGGATTTAGCTAACAAGTTGGGCTATGACAAAAAGACCATATCCCGCGTGCTTGACAAGATGAACCAGTTGGGAATTGTCGCATCCACGCAGAGTAATCGGACAAGCATCCATACGCTGAAATGTATATCGGCGTGGATGCAGGATGGCAACCGCATAGACAATCCTTTTTATGTCCGACTGAAAGACCGGCAAAACGATAAGGAGGATATGCCTGCTATATCAGATGAAGGCAAACAGCCTTCCCCCTCTTCTTCTTTCCCTTCTGTTTTAGTTTTCTCACAGACTGCGGCAACGGAAGATTCCTGCGGAGATATTCCGGCTGACAACCAGATATAGCCGTACCAGAAAGTTGGTGTGTCCGAAACTGTTGTATGCAGTATTGCAAGAAGTTCCTATGTCGCACAAATTCGCTTCGCTTATTTGTACCACATAGGCATATTCCGGCAGTCGCAAGCTCCCACCGTACTGCCCCTTTTTATTGATGTTTCACCCATAACAGAACATGAAGAAGAAAAAGAATACCGACAAGGAAGTTGATGAAGAAAACGAGAAGAAAGTTACAAGGCGCACTCTGCGGCTTGAAGCTAGGGTAACAAAGCAGGAATATACCCAAGCGGCAGAACTTGCCAAGACCTGTGGCTTATCCATGAGCGATTATGTGCGCCGTACCGCCTTAGGGCAACATCCACGACAACGGTTGTCTGAACGTGAGGTGGAAGCCTTGTGTAGTCTGACGGATGCAAGGGGTGACCTTATCCGTATTGCAGCAGCCGTGAAATCCATCCAAGCAGACAAACGGGCAATGTATTTCAGCGATACCCGATTTGTAGAACAATGGATGAGAGCCGCTACTCAGCTTATCAACCGCTGGAGCCAGATAGAAAATTACCTTACTGAATAAATTTTATGATAGCAAAAGCCTCTACCATATCGCATGGCGCAAATGCCATAAGATATTCCGTCAACAAGGAGAAAGCGGATATAGTCAAAGCCAACTTCTTGCCCGATGATATTTCGCCGGAAGCGATGTACGGGCGTATGATGCTCGTGCAGAAAAAGTTTGCAGAGAACATCAATAAGGGCAGACCGCTTGGCAGGAATGTGATAAGAATTGAGATTTCCCCATCCGAGGAAGAAAGCCTGGACTGGACGATGGACGATTGGGTACGTTTGTCAAATGAGTTCATCCGCGTGTTTGATTCTATTGACCTCTCCTGCAAAACCAAACGGGTCTCCTCAAAACAGACCAACCAACCTCAAAGGTTCTCAATACATAGTCGCCCTGCATCGTGATTCTAAAAGTGGCATTCTCCATCTGCACATTGATGCCAACCGTGTGGACATGGACGGAAAAATCAATGACAGCCATAAGATTGGCGAGAGGGCTGTCATGGCTGCGAACATCATCAACGAAAGACGAGGCTGGGTGCAATCTGAAGAAATAGGCATACGTCACAGACAAGAAATCTCAGACAGTTGCATGGAGATACTCCGCACGATGGATGAATTCAGTTGGCAGAGGTATGAAATGGAACTGGTGAAACGAGGCTATAAAGTGCAGCTGCAAGAAAAAGACGGTGGCGGAATTTATGGCTATTCTATCAAGCGTGGCAACTCCATTTACAAGTCATCTGTGTTGGGTATCGGACGAAACCTGACTCCATCAAAGATTGAGGCTACTTGGGCAAAACTACATCCGCAGGAAAGGAAATCCGAGCTAATAAAACCTGTTCCCCGACAAATACAGATAGCAGACACGACTCCTGTTATACAACCTCCGACTGCTTCGCAGCCTGTTATGAAGCATTACGATATAGCAACAGACGAATATCACAGTTTCCATATCGAGATATCCGAAGCCGCTGATACTATCATTCGGCAGAATTGTTCTTTGGAGGAAGCACATCCGTTGGCTAAGATTGAAGAGATACAGCACACGGCTCTTTTGCTCTTTGCCGGATATATAGATGCAGCCACAAGCATGGCGGCATCAAGCGGCGGTGGCGGTTCTGACACTGGTGGTTGGGGACGGGACAAGGATGAGGACGAACTTGAATGGGCACGCCGCTGTGCAAGACTGGCAAACAGCATGTGCAAGCGCAAAAAGGGACTTCATAGATAAACGAATTATTAAAAGGCAGAAATCATGGGAATTGGAAAATCAAAAATCACTCCATCAATAAACGTTGATGATATGCTGAAAAAGGCTGAAAGCAATCATGAATTAGAGGTTGAAAAGCAGGATGCAGACAAGCGGCTCACAGAAATCCGTGAAGCAAAAGAGGCATTGTTGAAAATCCATCGAGACCTTCAGGATGTTATTAAAGCTGAGGGCGAGGCTGCGATGGTTTTGCAGGAAGCTATTAGCAGCTCCGATAACATTGTCAATGGCATTTGCAATGCGATTGTAAAAGCAGAACGAAACACGCGGTTCAAGGCAACTATAAAATTCGAACATCTTGTCCAGCTTCAACAGCTCTTAAACCAAGCCACTGAGACATGGAAAACCATGCTGGGAAATCACCGTTCCGAACAGGCGAAGATGCTAACGGAACATGAATCCAATATGCGCAAAATCCTTAGGCGGAATGAAGGCGTTTGGTTCTCTGACTTCTGGATGAAAGTTTTGGTGATATTTTTGTTCGTTTATACGATGGCATTAGGGTTGATTGTATATTGTGTCGCGTGAAGTGTCATGTGCGATGCCATCCAATATGGACGGTTTTCTGCCTCTAACATGCTCCAGTCTTTACCAACAACTTGTTAGCAAATTAAAAAGCAAAGTTCGGAAAAGCGACTGAACTTCGCCGCCATTTCCTTAAATACCCCTTTCTGAATAATCAATACTTTCATTAGATGTCAATCAGGTTCGGAAGGTTGAAGTTCGTGTAATCTCCATTCATGATCGCGCCATTTGAGAAAATAGTTAAACCATCTTTCTTTACGCCATGCTGTTTATGGATATGGCCAAACAGATGCAAGCGAGGCTTTATTTCTTCTACTCTCGCTAAAAGTTCTGTCGAACCATAGTTTATCCCATCGTCAAAATCAAGAATGCCATAGGGCGGACAATGGGTAATCAATACATCCGTGTCGGCAGGTATGGTAGCATAGTTACGGCGCTGACGGTCGGAAATGCAATCTTCCATGAACATGGGAACGCCATAAAACCTAACGCCATGAATTGTCACACCGGAATTGCACAGGTAATGCACATTCTTGTCCAACCCGTCTATTTGGGCCCCATATAGACAGGCATCGTGATTACCACAAATGAAAATCTTATGGAAATAAGGGAGGTCACAAAACCAATTCGCAAAATCAATGGCTTCTTGCTCGCTTCCATTCATGGTAAAATCCCCTGAATGTACAAGGATGTCAGCATCGGGCAGCTGTGTGAGCCGCCGATGCTGACTGTGGGTGTCGGATAAATGGAGGATGGTCATCTGAATATTCTTAAAGGGATTCCTTATCCTGCGTGTAAGAAATTATTTTTTGAATAAGAATCTCCCCCTCTGTGATAAAATCATTTCCATTTACAATATAAATGGAGTCTACAATATTGAAACCGTCTTTAATGAGCCTTTCTATGAGTTGATTTTCATCTTTAAACACATTGATTTGCCATCCGCTTTGCACTGCATTGATGGATATGTTGGCTTGCGGGATTTCCACAGGCGATGAACTATGATAGTCCAATCTTAAAATACTATAGTTCCTATAAGCCAGAATCCGGTTTAACAGATTCCACTCTATATATCCGTTGTTGGGCCTATTAATGTGCGAACGACTATTTAACACATTGATTATTAATGGACTATTCTCCAAGTTATCCCAATTGTACATTCCTTGGCTTCCGCTTTCGTAAACCCAATTCTCGCAGTCATACTTTATCATATAGTAACGCCAATCGGTGGGAAGGTCATTGGAGCTCGGCATTTCTGACAGTTCAGGGCATTGCTCCAAACAATGCAGGATAGTCTCCTGGTTATGACGGTTGCTGTTGAATGTAAAAAAGCTGCTCCATTGTTGTGCCTTATTTACAAAACATCTACGATTAGTTTGCTGATAAAAGTATTGTGAATAATCTCCATACTTCAGAAGTTCAGACCTAATCATCGGTGTATTTACAATATATTCATTGTTGAACAAACGTTCAAACTTTTCAAGCAATGCGAGTTTGTCATTGTCAATAAACAGTTTCAGAGAACCGCGTAGAATGGCATGATTTTCATACCTTAGTAACGAAAAATCGAATCCCGCCTTTTCTTTCTTCATTTCCTCATCTATTTGGTTGGCATTGAATCCGTCTGTGGGGATCGCTCCAAACTTAATCAACAATTCGGTCATTTTGAGCATTATACCAACTTTGGTCCCACGTAATTCATATTCGCTGTTCGTTAACAGATTGCGCAAAACCCTTAACCGGACAAAAGCTATATCTTTGTCCACACCATATTTCAAGGTCAAATAGATTCCGTAAACAAACACATAATCCGCATTGGTGAACATCCCTCTCATGGCCGTGATAAAAATGTTGTCTTGCGAGCTACGTCCGAAAAGCCTTATCCGCATTCTTTCCCCAACAGCCTTAGAAGAAGTATAGAAGAATTTATCCCAAAATTGTTGGAAACTATTATCTCGGGAACCAGCCTCAAATACATCGAAAAACGAAATGAAGAATTTCAAATCTTCTATGTCATGGATGCTGTCAGAAATAATCCGTTCTTCTGAAATTGAAACTCCATCGTGAAGTAGATTGTATCGTATGCGGAAAACTATCTGAAAAATGTTCAAGAAGCCTTTGTCCACCTTCAATACATCGTTGCCGCTGCTTTTCCATAGCATGTCTGTCCATGATGTATCAAGTTTTTCCGTGAAATTAGTGATAAGGTCAAGCCATTCTTGGCGATTGCACGAGTCCTTTGCTGCGAGTTGCTCCAAATGTCCTTCTAAGTTGGATTTGAATATCTCGTATTCTGTAAGAGGTTTTCCGCGCGAGTTCATTTTGACATACAAATCATCGGTTAGGCCAAATTTGTCTAACTGTAGGAAATAGAACTGAATGTACGGATTTTCTTCTCGGATGAGTTTTTCCCATAAGTCAGGTATGTCAGCAAACTTGTCTTGTATATCATCAAGCACAACGAGCATGGCTCTTATTGTAGGATCATCCTCATACGTTGGCAGAAATTCATTACAGTCTTGAATCTGCCTACTGGGTTGTTCATCCCAATTTATGCTGATGGTGCCTTTTGATAGTTTTTCGCAGAATTGAGAGGCTGATGTACGTGTCTCATAGGTAAATCTACTAAGTTCAGGTGCTTCAACTTCCTCGCGTCTGGCTGCATATAAATGAAGCAAGAATAGAGTGGTCAATCGCTGCTGGCCATCTAAAGGTATCAGCCCCAAGCCTTTTATTTTACTGCCGTAAATGAAATCCAAAGTCATCACACCACATTTTCCCGACAATGTGTTATGTAGATTGTTGAGGATTTTTCCCCTAACCTCATTGGCCTTGGAATCTTGTCGGCCATACGCATAGTCACGTTGCACTTTGGGTATTACAATATGGTTCTCCTGGAGCAAAGTCCAGAATGTGTACAGCTTGTTTTCTTTCATCATGATCTTCTCCATATTATTCGTTGTTATTGGACAGAGAGTTATTTTTATTCTTTACATCTACATAGGGAGCAAGCAGCTGCGATATCTCTTTCTCGTAATTCTTCCGGTCCCGTTTCCCCCAAAAATAGAGTTGTTGTACGTCAAAATCTGGTTCGGCATGATTTACATATTTCAGGAACACACGCTTGGTACCTATGGGTATATATTCGCTTCCTGTGGCATCCGCTTCCACAATGCATTGGCGCTTACCTTCAAATACCATATTGCCAACCCTTGTGTTGAGTGTGCTGCTCAATAAGGTCAGATTGGATAGTTTGTGCATGTCGCTCGGTTCATTTTTGTCGGCATTCAACGTGTCAAAGAAATCCAGGACAGTGTTAAACAGCATCTCCACTTCTTTGAACCTTAAGTCTTGTTTGTTACGGCATGCTTGCATGTTCGCTATAAGACGGTCTATTTCTGTCAAACGCTCAGTTTCACTTTCGGCAAACGCCAATTTGAAGTTGGTGAGCATCTTGATGTTTTCGTCAAGCCAAGTGTCCCATACGTCGCGTTTGTTGTTGTCTATTCCTTCCGAGTTTTGGGCATGGATGTGTTCCAGTGTCCATGGAATGCTCTTGAAAAGTTGGAATGGCATGCGTCCCAAAGAAATATTAGTTCTATGCAACTCTATATTATAGAGTGCCAATATCATGAGGATAGGTTCTGCATTTTCTAAATAGTTCAACTGTTCAAAGTCGAATTTTATGGTTTCAGCTATCCTGTTGTTTATGCATTTCTGCATGAAATCACTTTTTGACATAGATATTGCTTCATCCAGCAAGACTGGAATGATATCCTGTCTTTGACGATTGTAATAGTAGGTTAAATATCCGATTTTATGATAAAGTTCATAATCTTCAAACCAATTACAGAGGATGGCATAGCAGTTTTCGATGTCAAGCCACAATTGCCATGGAGACTTCTCACCGCTACGAAGAAGCCTGTCAAAGTATAGGAACGTATACAGTTCATCCTCTCTTCGCAAATCCGATGCGCTTGTAATTTTGTTATTGCCAGTGCTTGTTGCGTATTTCTTGGAAATGAAGTCGAAAATTAATTCGATGCAATTTTGATAATCCTCTCTTTCCCGGTTCGTAAGGAAGGCCCAAAACCTCTTGTCTTTTTCTCTGAGTTTATGCTCTATTGCATCCCATTCCTCAACAATGTGAGCCTGTTTTCGTTGTTTGTTCATGTCACTAGCCACTTTCTTTTCCGCATCGTCATACAGATTTCCCTCTTCTAACCCGTAGTCGGCAGAGTCAGAAAGGAAAATTGCTCTGATAAGTTCGGAATTGGTCAACTGAATCTTGTCATTGTTCAGGCGGTTAAACATATCACGTGGATTGGTATCGTCATTTAGCTCATACCAAATAATTTGTATGCTATGCTCGCCACTGTCTTTTTCTTCCTGGAAGAGGCTGTCCATTTTAGTAAATTGACGGATGGGTAGCCTTTTTTCATATTTGGGGCCATTCTCCGTGAACCATCTCAATATACTTAGCATCGCTTGGTAGATGTGGAAAGAATCTATATCCATACTGTCGCTCTGTTCATCCAAAGTTATTCCATCCAAATATCCCTGCGCATTATAGTGTCCTCTGAAATGACCGAATATTTTGCCAAGGTTCGGGCGCGTTTTATAATAGATGGTAAAGGCATCAGAAGGATGCTCCACTTTTCGAGTCAGCTGCGAAAAAGTCATGATGAGGTGTAGGGTTGTCAGACGCTGTTGTCCGTCAATGACTTCGTACCATGTCATCTTTTCGTCCAATCCATTGGCGACAATCGTTTGCGCATCGCATGGTTTTACAACGATTGGCTGTAAACAATAAAAGCTGTCTCTTGGACTATTTGTCCGGAAATCATTTAAGTCGGAAAGCAACTGCATGATTTGTCTTTCCTGCCATCTGTACCCTCTTTGGTATTCGGGAATGAATAAATGCTTGCCCTCCAATTCCGGCATAGCCATTCGCGTAAAAGAATTATATATACTATTCATATTATAATAGGATTGATTCATTAGTTTTACATCTTACAACTTTCCATTACAATAATCCACCTCATTCAGTTTGCCCCATCCAGCATCTTCCAACTCCTTCAGAAACAACCGTGCACACATCTCAGCATCATCGCCTGCCCGGTGGTGCTGCCCGTAAGGTATCTTGAACTGGTCACAGAGATAGTCCAGACTGTTGCAACCGAAGTTATAAAGCCTGCGCGCCACACGGAGGGAACAATAATAAGTGATGTCCGGCTTCTCCATGCCGTATAGTTCCAATGAGTGACGGATACAACTGATGTCAAAAGCGGCATTGTGAGCCACAAGTACGGGAATGTCTTTAAGGTATCCGCAGATTTCTGCCCACACTTCCGGGAATTCCGGTGAATTGACGGTATCATTCGGTCGGATACCGTGTATCTGCATGTTCCAATAGCTGTAGCTATTTCCTTGCGGACGGACAAGCCACGAACGGGTTTTCACAATCTCTCCGTCACGTACCACGCAGATGCCCGCCTCGCAGATGGAAGCGCGTTTGCCTGTGGCTGTCTCAAAATCGATGGCTATGAAATTTACTCCTTGCATGGTTTCTCCTCCTCCCAAATATAATAGTCCAACATATTTTTTGCGAAATTGCGCATTTCGTTACGTACGGATTCCGGCTCCAGCACTTCTACTTGGTCGCCTTGGGCAAGAACCAACTGATAGAAGTCAAAAGTCGGCTTCAGATGGTATTCAAAGAGTGTGGACTCATCATCACCCTCTATCTCCCGTTGCGATTCGTGTAGAGGTAAAGTACGTAGATAGTCGGCAAAACCACCATAAGCCAAAAGAACAATGCGCTGTATGGGTTCATTCGATGTGATTACTCCACAGCATCCTTCAAAATATTGATTGATATTGAAGTTCTTCTTCATTTTGAATGTCTTGCCCGTATCCTGAATGTCTGAAATACGGTCGAGGGCATATACCCGATAGACATCGGCGGGCTTGATGCCTTTTTCTTTGTTCCGCTCCGAATAGTACGGGCTGCGTGCCACCACATACCAACGACGCTTCACGACTTTTAGGCAATATGGTTCAATCTCAAATGTGCTGGGTTCCAGTTTGCCAAAACCTTGGTGCGTGATGCTCAACACATGATTGCGACGCATAGCCTCGGCGATGGATGTAAGCCATATTTGTCCCGAAGGGATTTCTTCAAATATAATCCGATCCTCCAATTTGTTATCCGCTTGGATTTGGTTCAATGTAGCGTATGAACTGATGAGCCAGCTGCGCAGGTTGTTACCCTCTATGCGTTCCGGCTCGTCAATGTAATAACGGTATCCGTCCTTCCGGTCGCACTCTATATATACATCGAAGATGTCTTTGATGGCTTTTTTGTGGTTATGAAAGGTCTTCAAAGGCAGTTCCTCGCCATAGCCTAATCCGCTTTCCTGCCAAAGCTCATTGATTTCCTGAAACGTCAGCCGTTTGTATCTGCGCAAGATGTCCATCAGCCATACGTATCGTCCAAAAAGATTTGCTGCCATATTGCTGTCATTTAATGGTTATGCCACAAAGTTACGCATTTCCTTGTGCCAAATCGTAGCTCAATATTAAATTTTCTCTTTTTCCTGCATTTCTTTTTATGATATGCCGCGTTTTGGCATTTAACGCTCTTTACTTTGCAGCAGAATGAATGATAAACTTCTAAACATTAACGTATTATGGTAACAAAGAATTTAAGCAACGATTTTATGGCGAAAGTATTGGAAGATGCCGCTTGGAAGGAACTTTCGGGCGACTTTGCTTGGAACGAGCAACTGTTGGAGAAATACAAGGACAAGGTGGAATGGAAAACGGTTTCCGGCAACCGTACCATCCTTTGGACGGTCTCCATGCTTGAGAAATTTAAGAACAGAATTGACTGGGAAGAACTTTCCGGGTCGAACAATGAACACCTATTTACGGCAGAAAACTTGGAGAAATACAAGAACTATTGGAACTGGCGGGAATTATCCCGTAACTCCGATCTGATTCTGACTTCGGAACTTTTGGAGCAGTTTGCCGACTGCTGGGACTGGAATGAAATTATTGATTGTTACGGCAGGGAAGGTTTGTTCAGTGCGGAGTTCTTGGAAAAGTATCAAGACCGCATTCCCGCTTCCTCTTTGCAACGCTCCCGCTTGTGGGACAAGCTGGTTGAGGATGAAGCAAAACGGCTGAAAGTACAGATTCTCTCTTGATGTCGGTTAATTGACTCCGCAAAGAGGTTGCCCAAAGACTGGTTAGTAAGGGCAACCTCTTTAATTTTACCAACATAAATCACCATTAATGCCTGTAAAAGCATGAGCCACATGTGAAGCCTCATCGTCTTTTCCTTGATGGCTTAACGCATTCCACACCCCTGTTACGACTCTGCATGGACCACGACCATTTGGCGAATATTGCCAATTACCTTCTCTAAAACATGGAACTTGATTCAATATTGAAGATGTGAGCAATCTCGCAGTCATGGTCGCTCCATATTTACGAAGCTCTAATGCGATTCCTGTTATGATTTCCTGAGCCAGTTCGTTATATTCTTCAGAAGATTGTGGATGTTTATTCATAGCTATCTGATTAGCAAAATCACAAAAACGTGAATAATCTGTCGTTTCGTCATAATGAGGAAAATGTCTGAAACGTTTAAATAGCTTATGGCTTGCAAGAGCATCACAAACTGCTTGTGCAAAATCTTTTTTGTCTATAATACCCCTTGCCATATAACTTGAATGCCAACAATGCAGAATAACAACGCCTTTATGAATATATTCATGCAAGAATCCATCTTTACCCCATTTGTTAATTGGCTTCAAACCGTCAACGGGTCTATAACTGTCATAGGACTTTTCATTTCGGTATAAATATAAAATAACCTGTGGTTTAAACACGTCTATGAAATTGTCTATATTCGTAATTCCAGCATCAAAAGCTATTTTTTGGATGCTATCCATTTCATCTGGAGTTATTTTACTTTGATCGACACCTCCTGAATCGTAAGTTTCAATAGCATGGCAATTATTCCATGCGATACTATTGATGATGGGGGAATCTTTTTCAAGCACACTATTTACGTCAACATCATACATCAAAGCTAATACTTCAGCGAAATATTGCCAAAATGGATTGCGCCATTTAGAAGGTCCTTCCGTGCGAAAACGGGTTTCTGAATTAGAAATTATGCTTTTCCCCTTCTCGAAATCCTTCAGATTTTCATACAAAGAATCTCCCCACTCGTAGGTTTCTTTCCCCATTATTGCAATCTTAACCAATGAATCGGCATAATATTTACCACAAGATGGAACAAACAGTTCCGGTATTGCTTTTAAGCATTCGTCAGAGACATGAAGTTCATTTAACTTCTCAAAAAACATACGACACAAAGTCTCGTATGTAAGATTGCGCTGTTCCTGAATATGTTTATCTAAATCTTTCATTTCTATTGGTATTAGAGAATTCATACAATAAATGCAAATATAGGCAACTTCTTTTGTATGAATAAATAATGACATGAGAAAAAACGGGTATTTCTTCGATGTTACCGGCATACCTTACAAAACCGATTTGGAAGAGTAGCCTCTATTATTGTATTACAGTCTGTTCAACAACAGCGTAACTTTAACATCCTGTCTGCTACTTTCATAAGTTGATGTACCAAACAGGATATCGTCATAACCCAAATGTAAGCGTATCGCTTCATTGAACCGATTGAGTTCAGGCTTTGTCAATGGATAACAAGTAGGAACTATTATGAAAACAACAGCATTATTGTACTTCTCCAATGCGAGTTGTTGGTATTTGGTCATCGACTCTAAAATATAGTCCAAACGTCCATCTGTTCCGCTTGTGATGGACAAGTAATCGTATTGTCTTCCATACTCAATGTGAAGCAGGAAATCCACATCACTTCTCTTGAAACTACTTCCTTCGGCGGAAAGCTGTGTTATCAGGTTCTCGCGTGCAGCCATCCGTTTCAAATATTCCTCCCGTTTGTCCTGACGGTATTCCCGTTTCCGCTTGGAGCGGTTCTTCCGCTCGTTGAACAAGTAACGAGTGCTTTGCCGGGTAGTGTACCGTTCTCCGTTTTCTCCTCGGCAACGAAGCCGCCGTGGAGTTTGATGCTTCCAAATGCTTTCTTCCAGCTTGTCCAAAGCAATTTCATATTGGTTGGCTGGCTTATGGTGATTAAACCTCCGATTAAAGGTTTCTAATTGTTCTTGTGGGGAAAAACCCCAATAAGTGATTTCCCACAAACAGTGCATAGCAAGTTCTTCATTGGTGAGGTGTATGTCATCGGCAACCACAACATCCGCAGCCAAATCTTCCTCCCAACTGACTTCATGCATGGGATGCACCCTTATCCATTTTTCTTCTCCCTCCATTTCTCCACCGCTCCAGCTTACATGGATTTCATGTTGTCCATTTTTGGCAGGAGTCATGCGGCGCAAAATATCGTATGCCTCGCGGAAAGCATAAATGTTATCCAGATGTTCCGGCTCAAACTTCTCCAAGTGGGGACGAAGGCTGTCAAAATCTACTTTCATTACCAGTTCTTTCAGTGTCATAAGCAAATAGTTTTGCGCAAAGGAAGTGTTTTTCTGTGCCAAAATAAAGCACAGGGTTGATATTTTTTTTTGCTTATGCCTCAATTCGGCACACACCTTCTCTTATTTTTGCACTTGTAAACTCTAAATAGGTGAAAACAATGAGAAACATTCAGAATCACGACGTGAAGATATTCACGGACAACATCGAAACAACTGCCATTGAACAGATAGAACGGTTGCTGACCATCCCCGCATTCGGCGGTTGCAAAATCCGCATCATGCCTGATGTTCATGCAGGGGCAGGCTGTGTCATCGGCTTTACAGGTGACTTGGGGGAGAAGGTTATCCCCAATATCGTAGGAGTGGACATAGGTTGCGGCATTCTTGTGCAGCCGTTCGTCTGCGTGAATGAGATAGATTATCATGCTCTCAACGAGTTTATCCTTCACCACATCCCGTCAGGACGCAATTACCGGGACAACCGATATGCGCCGCTCCCGCAAAATTATATGGATGTATATCGAGAAGCCAAGGACATCATCAAACAGTTACGCTGCTATCGCGAGCTGAAGGAAACTAAACGCTTGAACGCCTCCATCGGTTCACTGGGCGGAGGGAACCATTTCATCGAACTGGATAAGGATGAATGCGGCATGACCTATCTTGTCGTTCACACCGGAAGCCGCAACTTTGGGAAACAGGTGGCGCAGATCTATCAGAAGCTGGCCGTGAAATGCCAGTCGGGATGGGCGGAACTGATGGAAGAACAAAACCGCATGATTGCCGAATACAAAGCGGCGGGGCGTAAGGACGAGTTGCAGGATGCCATTCGCCAACTGCATAATTCGTTCAAGATGCGCAAACCCGCGATACCGCCCGACTTGTCCTATCTGGAAGGCACTTATCGGGAAGATTACCTGCATGACATGCGCCTCTGCCAGCATTGGGCCAAGATGAATCGCAGTCTGATTGCCAATCTTATCATGGATTACTTCATCTCCCAAGGCTATGTCGAATTGAAACAAAATGAACTGGCATTTGAGAGCGTGCATAACTACATCGGCGACGACAACATCATCCGTAAGGGGGCGATTGCCGCTTATGAGGGGGAAAAGTGCATCATCCCGCTAAACATGCGAGACGGATCGCTTATTTGCATCGGTAAAGGTAATGCGGAGTGGAACTGTTCCGCCCCACACGGTGCCGGACGCATCATGAGCCGGAGCCAGGCCTTCAAGAGTATATCCATGGATGACTACCGGGCTTCCATGCAGGGCATATACAGCGAAAGCCTGTCGGAAGAGACCAAAGATGAGTCGCCCATGGTGTACAAGCCGAAGGATGAAATCATCGGAAACATCCGCGAAACGGTGAGCATTGTGAATGTGATAAAGCCTGTGTATAACTTTAAAGCTGCAGAATGATATGGATAACCCCAAAGAACTGACAGGACTGGATCCTGGCAATTATGACTATCCGCTGGCCGACGTTTCCCATCTTTCTGAAAAAGAGAAAAAGGACTTGCTAAGACGAGGAATGAGCATACCGAAGGAACTGCATTCCGACGAGGAGTTTGAACAATGGGTAACACTATTTGCTGAATGGAACACGTACAGCTACAGCGACGGGCATAAGCCCACGGAGGAAGAAAGAAACTTCGAGAAAATGGTTACCGCAAGCTATGAACGCGGCCTGTGGTATCACCGCAAGCGTTTCAACGAATGGAAGAAAGAACATCTGCAACCGCTCATTGACGAGCTGGCGGAACACGCTGCTTATGACCCGCAATATGACTGGCAATATCTGTATGCTTTGGAGTATGCCAAACTACGTTGCATGAGGGCTTATTTCTCACATTCCCTGATAGCGGACGAGAACGGCAACTTCGGCTTCAATCGTTGGATAGACACTTGTATCAGTCTATTGAAATATATCAAGGATGATGATTTGCACATCTCCCGACAGCAAATTGATCGGATGAATATCAGAAACATCGGGGACATCGTTCCCCGCTCCCTTATAGATGCTTACGAAGAAGCACCGATGCCGGGTGAGGAAGAAGACGATCTTCCCGACAAACTCTATTACGGCAAGAAGATATATGTCCGCAAAATGGAGCGGCTGTATTACCGGATACGCCTTTACAAGATGAGGGAGTGGTGGGAATAAAGCAAACATTATAGGCAATAACTCCAAGAAAGGGATATCAGTATATTGGCATCCCTTTCTTAAACTTATCTCTTGTTCAATAACAGCGTAACCTTTACTTCCTTTTTCTCATAATCTTCTGTCTGCATACCGAACAACATGTTTGTGTATCCAAGATGTTGCATCACGGATTTACGGAAGAGCTCAAGCTCCGTTTCATCCAGCGGGCAGTGAGAAGGACAACGGATGAAGATAACGGCACTGTCATACTTCGTAAGGTCAAACAGCTGATATTGGGTCATTGACTCCAGAATGTAGGCGAGGAGCGAACCGGTATCCTGTGTCACAGAGTGGTAATCATACTGTCTGCCGTATTGCATACTGAGCAGAAACTCCACGTCGCTCCGCCTAAAGGTGCTGCCTTCGGCGGAAAGCATCCTTACCAGATTCTCTCGTGCGGCCATTTTGCGCAGATATTCTTCCCGTTTGTCCTGACGGTATTCCCGCTTTCGTTTTGAGCGGTTCATGCGATTGTTAAAGAAGTCACGCGCGTTTGTCCACGTAACATAACGCCGTCCGTCTTTCCCTTTGCTGCGTAGGCGGCGTGGAGTCTGATGCCGCCAGATGCTTTCTTCCAGTTTATCCAAAGCAATTTCATACTTATTATTCAAAATCTTTGGCCCAAATTTTCTTTGCCATGTTTCCTCTCTTTCGTCAGGTGAGAATCCCCAATAAGTGATTTCCCATAGACAGTGCATAGCGATTTCTATTTTGGAAATATGCACATCGTCCGCCACGATAATTTCTTTGGCCAAATCTTCTTCCCAAGTACAGTCGTGCATCGGGCTTACGCCAATCCATTTTTCTTCATCTTCCCATTCTCCGCCATGCCATTCTACAAAGATTTTACCTTCAAAATTATTTGCAGGTTCCATGTTACGAAGAATGTCGTATGCCTCACGGAAGGCGTAGAGGTTGTCCAGATGTTCTGGCTCGTGTTTCTCCAGATACGGAAGAAGTTCGTCGAAGCCGACTTGCGTTAGTAATTCTTTTAGTGTCATAATTATAAGTTTAATTATTTCCATATCAACGGGTCAGGACAATACTGCTTCCGTTGGCATTTTAAACATTCCGAACCGCGCCATACCTTATCAAATTCTTCAACAACTGAATTTAGAATATTCACTTCGTCAGTGATTATACCAGCCTCAAAATTGCGGCGCAATGGAGATTTCATCCCCATACCTGCGCCCGTCAAGTTAGCACTTCCGATGTAACAGAAGAATGAATCAATAACGATAATCTTAAAATGCACGCGGGGACACAGCATCCGCTCCAACTGTTTGGCAAGCAAGGGATAACTGTCAAAGTCCTTTCTGAATGGCTGTCCTGGCTCTTTGGCATGTATCAATCTTATTTCTACTCCTTTGTCAATCAGTTCTGACAAGATGGCCAAAAATGGTAGGTTCATTCCATTGCGCATTACGTAAAGATCCTTGATATCAGCAGTACCGATCCAAAGGGAACGGCGTGCTTTTGCTACAAGGTTCAGCACGATGTCATAATGCTCAATGTCAGAAATGAATTTTATCATGAAGCGATTCGATTATGAGAAAATATCATAATAAGTTTGTATGTCTCTTTTGCGCAAAAGAAGTTGCATACTTTGCTGCATAAGCGAAGAAGAGCGGTTGTCGGTCTGCTCCCATAACTGATTGTGCGAGGCAAAATCAGTCAGGCGATTGAACAAGTCATACATGTTTATGTCGCTTTTTGCTTGTTTGGGTGGAACGTGTAGGCCTTTTGTCCCATACATTTCTATGAGCCTGCTGTAAGGCATCAGTTGTTCCGCCAAGTCTTCAGGCGCACCATGCCGTAGCAGAAGATTCTTGCCGCTATACACTTCTGACAATGAGGCAGGTGTATTGTTGGCTGTCACCAATGCCTGCTTAAATGAGTGCCAGTTCCGGGTAATCAGTTTTGGATTGTTGGACGAGTTGATAATCTCCGTTATCTTTTTGTCATCAATCCTGTGTACGCGTTCCAATGAATTTTCAGAAAGTTGCATCTGTCCGTTCGTGCAAACCAGTCGAAGATAATAGTTGCCAAGCTCTATCTCTCCGAGATTCCATTTTAAATACAGTCCGTTGGTAACAAACTCATCATTGTTGAAAGGCGCATCGTGTTGTGGATAAATAGGCATCAAGCGTACGATTATGCCATATGTGGCACGGGCGGAGCCCTGCAATTGGTCAACCTCAAAACTGTATTTGTCGGCAAGTATTTCGACGACATCGAAAAAAGAGCGCATGGGTATCGCTTCTTCGTCCAACGGTACAATACCGTCAACTATGCTTTCAGCAGCATTGGCTATTAACGCAAACTTCTTTGGACGAGCCACGCAGTTGGCCATAGCGAAACTGTTTCGCAGATTCATCACAACGTCATTTCCGTAAGCCTGTTTCACTCCTTCACGCTGGCGAGGCGAAAGTCCTATCAGTTGGTCGAGTCGATTCTGCACGTTTGGGGTGACCATAACTGGTACGCCTCGGATGTTGTAAAAGTTTTCACCTTCGGCAATCAGTTCATTCTTGCTCATCACAATGTAAGGAGCCTGTTCTTGCAAAAGCGCGTCTCGCCTTGATACATACTCTTTATTTGTCATCACTTATATTGTTAAAAAGTTTATTGAACTTGTCTGCATATTCATGAAGTTGCGAACTGACTTCGTTTTGAAGCTTCCGCAACTTTTGGTCGTTGTAAAGTCGTTCTTCATCAAAATACACATCTCCGGTCTGACTGAGACTATAATACAATTTCACACCGACATCGCCACGCCGATGTTTGGAGAATGTAACATAACGGTCAGAATAGATATTCTTCGGGTTGTCAAGTCGCAGTTCCATCATGGCAGTTATCATGTGCTTCAGTCGGTTGCTGCCAATAAAAGCACCGTTCTTTGTCACTTGTTGTATGGTTAGGAAGGAGGTGTGTACTTTCCTTTCATTTTTCGCCTTGTTTTGCTTTTTAATGATTGATAATAACAAGCTCTCGGATTTCTTTAACGTAATATTCTCTTCTTCTTTCACAATGCCTTGTAGCTCGTAAAAGGAATCAATCGCAACAATATCCCAGCCCATACGCAGCACTTCCTCAAAATCTTCAAGGGCATGTGTTTCGGAATCAAATTCTGCTTCAATGAACATTATATCCAACTCGCCGAACTTAGGATAACGCTGTACGTAAATGGACAAATCGATTTCGTTCATCTCTGCGCTTATAAAAAGCATCTTCACATTAGGCTGCATTCTATGAATGTTTGCCATTAAATCAAGAATGATAGTCGTTTTACCTACACCGGGATCTCCGATAACCATGTAGTTGACTCCTTTCGGAAGGCCACGATAACTGCACAACAACAAGTCCAACACTGTTCCTGATAAGTAGTTAACGAACAGATTTTTGTCGAATATTATATCCTTGACCTTTACTATCTTTTTCATTCTTAGTTTAATATTATGGATAAATAACCAGGCGATTGTCATTGTCTAATGTGACCTCCTGCCCAGGTCTAATGGGCAGAGCCAAGTTATAATCGAGCAGGAATTGGCTGCCGGAGTTCAGTTCATTCTGCGTATCATACCGGACAGAATAAACATTGTTTTCCCACCCAAAGGAACCCCCGCTATATTCTTGGGCGAAACGCACGGCATACATCGTGCCACTGATAATGGGACATTGTACCACGATGACCGATTGGGTCAAGACAACTTGCATACGGCAACGCGCCACCAATCTTGTGGGATTAGCTTTCACGCCGAAAGGATGTTCGGAAAGGATGGCTCCGCCCTTGGCGATTATTTCATCCTGCAACGACTTGTTCACCTTGGGATGCGTGATGTCCAAGCCCGAGGCCACCACTGCTATTGTCTGTCCGTCCGCATCAAGACAACCCTGGTGGGCAGCCGTATCGCATCCCAAAGCCAGACCACTGATGACGATATGTCCTTGTTCACCCATCTGTTTAGCAAGCCCGTATGCCATGTCCAATCCATCTTTGTCCGCAGCACGGGCACCAATGATAGCCACATTGTCTTCACGATTGAGTAAATCCTTATTCCCTAGCACGTGGACGAGCGGCGGTGCGTCTTCTCGTAAATGGCGGAAGTGATGAGGATACGCTTCGCTATAATAAGGAATAGTGACCACTCCGGCTTTTGCCTGTCTATCCAATATCCGTTTTGCCTTGTCGAGTTCGCGAATGGACATGGAAGCCCTTTCTTTCAGTGAATATCTTTCGCTTTCCATGTCTTCATATAGTTGCTTGGGAGAATACCCCAGCAACTGCAGGCATAATAATTCTTCTACCGAAAGATAAGAAAGCCTCCATGCCTCTATTTTATTTTGCTGCTTCTTGGCAGCCCCTTTCCAATCTTCGCTATTTTTCATAAGATGATATTTTATTTCACGGCAAAGGAAGCCTTTCGATGCGCCGAATCGGAGCATAGGCAGATTATTTTTTCGTCTGCTTTCGTTTGCATTACTCTACATGTGGTTCGAAAATTTATGATGGAAATACAAAATATCTTCGCCTTGTGCTGCGATTTGGCACTTTGATGACGGAACTTTGCATCATCAAACCAAATAGGAGGAATAGAATGAAACTGGCAGAAGCATTAAGCATCCGCGCCGACCTGCAAAACAGAATCGACCAATTGAAGAGTCGGCTGAAATACAGTGCTAAGGTGCAGGAAGGTGACCAACCTTCTGAGAACGTGAATGAATTGTATAAAGAATTGGATGAATGCCTTTCGCAATTCGAGGTGATTGTTTATCGGATTAACCGCACCAACATGCAAACCGTGCACGAGGGAGAAACTCTCACCCAAATGATTGCCCGTAAAGACACATTGAAGTTGCGTCTGACGGTAATGCGCGACCTCTTGAAACATGTTGTTGAAAATGACCGTTACGGGCGACAGGAGATAAAATATGTCCGCACGGTGGACGTGGGTGAATTAAGAAAGGTTACGGACAACTATTCTAAACAGCTCCGAAACCTGGATATGAAGCTACAAAGCCTGAACTGGTCGGTAGATTTAATTTGACATAATAAGGCATAGTCCTTCTTTGCATCAGACAATGGCGGCACTTCCTTGTCGCATGGCAGGGGCAACAAACCAAGGTGGCAGCTGGTAGAAGCATGGTTATTACCGCGCATCTCCGGCACGGCGTACAAACGCATAACGTATACGGCCCCTAGGGGAAAATTATTCTGCATTACCTTGTGCCGATTGTTTTTGCAGGAAAGACGAGGGTGGGTTGAGGGAATTAGTATCATGATAAAAAATAGTGTTATGACATTCAAGGAACTGTTTTCGCAATTCAGTTTTGCCGAAATCAGACCGGCATTCCTGAATTTATGGCAGACCAACGAACCGAAACTGGTCGAACATCTCGATTTGGACAAATGGGAAAGAATTTATCAGAACGTCCAAGCGTTGGAGACAAAATCATCCCAATATTATATCCGCTTAGTATGGCGGTGGGAAACCTGTAGCCCGATGATAGATATGAACTGTTCTGTATACGACAAAGCAGACAATCACCTCGACTGCCCTATGGCCTGCTACCCTTCGTGGTCGGAAATAGCTGGTATGGAAGTGGTGGTAGAAAAAGATATCGTGATCACGCCACAAGAGCTTGTCGCAGGCTTGCTGTGGGAAATCACTTACTTTGGCGGAACGGAAGAGATTGCACAAAAAAATATGAATAGGACATTTCACGGAGGAATAAAATGAAACGAGAAAATATTGTCATGTTCATTTGGGAATGTCTTATTTCTGTCTTCATGGACATGAAACGGAAAAAGGTTGCCGCAATCATTTGGGCATGTATTGTTTTTACCCTTATTTTTTTCCTGCTTGTCTCGCTTAACGGAGAAATGTCGGAAGAGCGGTGGGTAAGAATAGGTTTTTAATAGTAAATAGAAATGAAAGAATCAAGTAGAGAAGATTTGATACGAGTTATCAAGGATGAACAGGAAATAACAAAAGATTATTTCATCAATGTAGCCCAAGCAAAAGGATTGATTAATTTAGATCTGAATGATTTCAGAAAATTCGCTGATAAGTATAAACTCGCAATGCAGATAACCGTTGATGCCCGCATCTCGGTTTCCGCTCAAATAGAAATTGCGATGGAGGAAATAAGGAAACATGGGATAACTGTGGTATCAGCCATTATTCTGTCTGTCTCGTTCAACTCTTCATATTCGTTGATGATGAAGGAGCTTGAGAGTGTATCAGATTGTTTAAACAATTTAACAAAACAAAATGTAGAGGTGATATGGGGAATACAAAAATGTGTCAACATTTTAAATCAATGCAGTGTATCTTTGTTTGTCTTCGTATAATCAAACTCACTAATTAATAAAACGGCATGAATGATATTAATGAAATATTCTTTGACAATCACGGGCTGACTTCCACATCGGCATCGCATTTGGCGGATTTGGCGCAAGAGGTCATAGCCGGAAATGAAGCAAAGTTGAAAAACATGACTTTTTTGACTACGAAAGTCGATATTGTAGGTTCGGCTTCCGAATCGGGGAAAACCATCTGTGTCGGCTATGACGGGAATATGTTGGATCAGGTGCGACCGCTTTTGGAAGAAATGGCTTTGATGAACGCTTTTTGCGCTTGGATGAGGGAAGCAGTCAAGGCTAAAGACAAAGAATTAAAACAGGTGGCAAACTTCACATTTGAAGAATGGTGTACGCTTCAAGGAGTCGAAATACCTTCCAATCCATCCTATCCGAAGGAAACGACGGAAGCGGATATCATCGCTCAGATGAATATCAAGGAGCGCAATCGTTATCTACAGTTGGAAGCTGTGGCTGCCACCATCGGGAAATATATCCATCCCGGTGGGCAGTTTTCATCAGCCCGTGAAGAACTCCAAAACGGAATCATGAAGCCATACAGCACCGATGGCAATGGAAAAGACACGCTGATTTATGCTCATGTCCCTTCCGTTGACCCGCAAAAAGTAGAAGATGTGTTTTTCGAGCTTCAAAAATGGCATCGTCAGAATGAACGGGAACTGAACAAAATGAAGTTTGCTATCAAAAAACAAGCCGAGAAACAGACTTTAGAAAATACTCATCAGTTCAAGCAGGAATTGGAACGTGAAAAACAATGCTACATGGCGTTTTTCACCCAATACAAAGAATGGCAACTGAAAGAGCAGGAACGCATCTCTAAGTTGAAAATCAATGTACCGGAAGCCTTGCAAGAAACTTATGACCGCCTGAGTCGGCTTGAAGAATAAAAAACAAGGTGTCGCGAACCAGCATCTCAATGGATGCCAATCACGGCTTTGATGGGGCAGGAGGTTGTCGCTTTTATTTAGGAATTAGAACATTGTCTAGTCCTGAAATAGCGTTACAACAAAAAAGGTAACATTATGGAAAAGAC